>Ga0157369_10005590_pt1 | contig 14602 bp, 11 predicted proteins | sample C25metaG_FD_113461 | JGI IMG/M metagenome (GOLD analysis project Ga0157369, IMG submission 113461) | Corn rhizosphere microbial communities from Kellogg Biological Station, Michigan, USA - C2-5 metaG | ecosystem: Host-associated > Plants > Roots > Rhizosphere > Soil | place: USA: Michigan...
GGCTGCTGCACTCGGGGCCGCAAGCCGGCCCCGAAACGCTCGAGTTCATCCGCCGCGCGGCGGGGGCCGGCGCGACGGTCGTCGGGATCTGCACGGGCGTGTTCACGCTGATGCGCGCGAAGGTGCTCGACGGCTATCGCACCTGCGTGAGCTGGTTCCACTACTGGGATTTCATCGAGCGCTTCCCGAGCGCCGATCCCGATCTGCTGATCGCCGACCGCCTGTTCGTGATCGACCAGCGCCGCATCACCTGCTCGGGCGGCCGCGCGTCGATCGACGTCGCCGCCGCGATCCTGCTGCGCCATTTCGACCATGCCACCGTGCAGAAGGCGCTGCGCATCCTGCTCGTCGGCGAGATGCAGAAAGGCAATGCGCCGCAGCCGCATCCGCCGGGCCTCGAACCTGCTACGCACCCGAAGGTCAAGCGCGCGATTCTTCTGATGGAACAGCATGTCGGGCGCTCGCTGCCGCTCGAGGAACTCGCGTGCAAGCTCGACATGTCGACGCGCCAGCTCGAGCGGCTGTTCAAGGCCGAAACGGGCAGGAGCCCGCAGGCGTTCGCGAAGCAGGTGCGGCTGCGCACCGCCGCGTGGTTGCTGACCAGCTCCGATCGCACCGTCGCCGATATTGCGTCGAGCTGCGGGTTCGCCGATGCGTCGCACCTCGGCCGGGAGTTCCGCAAGCAGTTCGGTGTGCCGCCGGCGGCGTATCGGGAGCGCGGCGGGGAAGTGGCGGAAGTCGGTGCGGTGGCAGACGAGAACGAGCCGCTATCTCAAACCCATCTCATTTCCTCGGACTGACCGTCGCCGATCCTTCAGGCTGAATCAACCGCAGCTACCGATCGATTTCGGAATTTCGCCAAAGGCAGCCTTTCGCGAAATTTATTATTCGAATGCCGATTGATTTCGATAACTATCGTTCACGTCTACAGATGTTCGCGATCTAAATTCCATGGAGGAAAAGGACTCGAGAGCTGCATCGATCCGGCACCATCTCATCATGTCTAGTAAAACCGGGCCTGACGGCCTCAATGATCAATGGCCAGAGGTCGACTCGCAGAAGGACGCGAACGCCGAGCCGCAGAGCGGGTCGTAAAAGCGGTTTTGAGCGCCAGCCGAATGCTGGTGCACACGCACGATGGTCGAGTCGAGCAGCATACATTTATCTCTGTCTCGTCGGACACGGCGTGCGCCAAGCGTTCCCAAGCGCCTTTGCGACGCCACCGGGAGAAGCGCATGTACACCATATGCCATCGGCCGAACTCTTTCGACAAATCTCACCAAGGGCAGCCGGTGCGGCCGGTCCAGAGGCCAGCTTCGACGAACCGCTGATTGTCGGTCGCCGTGCGCCCTGGATCGCCTTTCTTGCTCGGCAGAACGGATTCGATTCGTGTCCATACTTCATCGCTCGATAACGTTCGAATCATCTTGGCCCGCTTGTTCAGTCATTGGATGTTTCTACGGCATCCGTCGTCAATGCAACCCTCGCCGTCTCCACGAGGAGCTCGCTGACCTGACGAGCCATTGGCGGTTCCCGTCGCCAGCGGTGCCAATAAAGCGGCACCCGCAACTGAATCGACGGCGCGAGGTCGATTAGTTCGCCCAACCGCAACAGATGCGCGACCTGTTTGGCCGGCACGACGCCATACCCGCTGCCCAATTGAATCGCGCTCAACCGCGCCATCGGCGACGGGAAGTAATGCTTCACATAGCGGTCCACGTTCACTCCGAACAGTAGCCGAAAAAATTCGTCGTGCAGTGAGTCCTTGCGATTGCACAGGATCGCGGGCACTCGAATCGCCTCGTGCAACTTTAGACCGCCAGAGAAGTGAGCCTTTGCGAACGCCTGGGTTGCCACGCACCGGTATTCCATCGCACCCAGCGGTAGAGATTCGAATCCCTTTGCGGGCTTTGGTTCGGTGCAGACGCAGCCCGTGACTTCGCCGCGTAAAAGCATGGGCCATGTATGGTTCTGATCCTCCACCACGACCTCAAGCGCCACCGGTATTCTCTCCAGTAACGCATGCGAGCACTCGCCGAACCATGTGGCGAGCGAATCCGCATTCACCGCGATGCTCAGCCGTGCGCGTTCATGCTGTTTGCGTGATGACCCGACCTGGAGATAGACCTCCTGCTCCAGCAGGCGCACAGCATTGACGTGGCGAAGCACGATTTCGCCCATCGGGGTAGGCAACACCGGATTTTCACGAATCAGTAGCACCCGACACAAGATCGCCTCGAGCGTCTTGATGCGCTGTGAAACCGCGCCGCGCGTGATGTTGAGGACCAACGCTGCCCTCTCGAAGCTCTGGTGTTCGACGACAGTGGCAAATGTTTCCAACTGACAGCGATCTAGCATACTCATTCCTGTTCAAGCTCATTTAATCTCTAAAGGCCACGATATCGGATGCTGTAAGGTGCGTGCGGTGCGGGGCCGACGGAGATCAGAAAGGAGCAGTGCATTATCGAATGCCTGTTATTCGGCTGCAATCTAGGTTGGAGCTACTCCGGAAAATTACACATGAATGAAATTGACGTCAAGCTAGACCAAGCGCCCGAAAATTAGTGGACCGAATCCGCGAAGCGCTCACATGCACGACATACGTCCGCCGATGCAGCCGGATTTTTTTGATATAGAATATATTTAAATGATTTCTTTCAAATCTTTCATTTTTACCGACGGTCATTTTTCCTAAATGGCGCTCATAATTCTGAAATTCCGAGTAGTCTTAAGCCGTGGTTCGCATGGTGAATAGAAATACTTAAACTGAACTGCGGAGCGGCACAATTTCCCCGAAGCTCAGTTCATTGTTTTAAAACGCAAATTTCGTACAACTTTAGATATGTAAGTCACAACCTTCCACGCTTCTATTTTGATTGATTGCGAGACCTAACTCAGATTCGCAATTTTATTACTCCATTTGTTATCGTGTTTGGGAAGCACCAATGGTCGATCTGCGCCGATGTGCACTCGGCCTCGTCCAGCAGGTTTTATCCGTTGCTATTCCATCAAATATTATTCTATTGAGGCAGCCGACCGTTCAGTCGGCAGAATTTTCCCAGAGCTGGCACTAACTATCGACATTTATGAAATTCGAAATCTGGCTTACCTGCTTTCTTTCGTCGTGGATATTTTCACTTTCACCCGGAGCCGGCTCCGTTTTTTCGATGACGAATGGGCTCAATCATGGATTCAGGCGCGGCTATTTCGGTGTCTTTGGCCTGATTCTCGGTTTGTGGGTGGTGTTTCTCGCGGTGGTCGTCGGGTTGGGTGCGTTGATCAAGACCTCGCCAATGGCTTTCAACCTGCTGAAATGGGCGGGCGTCGGCTATCTGTTTTATCTCGGCTTCAAGCAATGGACGTCCAAGGGATCGCCGATTTCGGTGAGCCGCGAAAACGGCAGCCGAGTCGGGCTGATGACGCTGCTATCCAAAGGCCTGGCGCTCAATGTTGTCAACCCGAAGGGCTACCTCTTCATGCTGGCGGTGATCCCGCAATTCATCTACTACAACATGCCGCTGCGCGATCAATACTTGGCGATCGCCCTGACATTCGCGTTCACCGACCTGGTCGTCATGGCCTGCTACACGGGTCTCGCGGCCAAGGCACTGACGTATCTGAAGACCGAAGCGCAAATGCGTATGTTGAACAAGGTTTTCGGCGGACTATTCATGGTGGCGGCCGCAGTGCTTGCAACCTTCCATCAGGCGCATTGAGCAAACTCTCGGACCCGGCCATGTCAAGCAACCAAATCAGATTCGATCCGCCGCGGCAGTGGTTCGATCCTGTATACGTCCTGTTTCGCCGCTCGTGTACGCAACATCCGGAACACATCGCGATTGAATGCGGCGAACAGAAAATCACCTACGCGCATTTGCAGGACCAGGTGAGCACCATCGGTGCGCTGTTGCTTGCGCACGGCGTCGGGGAAGGCCAGGTCGTGGCGATTCACGGGCAGCGATCCGCGTACGCGATTGCCAGCGCGCTTGCAGCATGGTCGATTGGCGCGACAGTAACGATGGTCGATGCGTCGATCCCCGAGGAGCGTCGGCGCTTGATGTTGACCACGGTCTCCGTCGGCGCCATCCTTCATTGGGGAACGCCGTTCGAACTGCGAGGCGTGCTAGCGCTCGACGTGCGCGAAGCAATACGGGACCGGCACGAGCCTGAAAGCGCACATGGTGACGCCGAGCGGAGCTTCCCGGGCGACCGCGCCTACATCGCCTTCACGTCTGGTTCGACCGGCCGGCCGAAGGCAATTGCCGGCAGTCACAACGGCCTCGCGCATTTCATCGACTGGCAGAGCAAAGAGTTCGGGATCGGGCCTGGAGACCGCCTCGCGCACTTCACGAATCTCTCGTTTGACGTCTGGTTCCGTGATGTTTTCACGCCGTTGATCAGCGGCGCCACCGTGTGCATTCCCACTTCCGAAGCGCGCGCGGAATCCGTGTTTGCGTTCCTGCGCGACAGCGCAATCACAGCGATGCATCTCGTGCCGTCCATCGCGAATCTGTGGATCAACACGCATACACCGGTCACTACCATCGACACGCTGAAGCATGCCTTCTTTGCCGGCGAGCCACTGGAAGGCGCGCTCATCCGGAAGTGGCGCGACGCGTTTCCGCAGTGCACGATCGTCAATCTGTATGGCCCGACCGAGACGACGCTGGCGAAGCATTTCAAGCGGATCGGTGCCGACGTGGCAGACGGTATCCAGTCGGTAGGACTGAATCTACCCGGTTCGATGACCTACATTACCGCGGAGGACGGCCATCTTTGCGAGCAGGGTGAAACGGGCGAAATCTGCATTGCCACACCATATCGCTCACAGGGTTACCTAATAGGCTCGGAGCTCGTTCCAACCTTCCTGGAAGGGTTACTCCCCGAATTGACGAACCTGCCGATCTATCGGACCGGCGACCTCGGCCGGCGTAATTCCAAAGGCGAGATCGAAATTCTTGGCCGTAAGGACGATCAGATCAAGATCAACGGAGTGCGCATCGACCTGCTCGAAGTGAAGTCGGTGATCGCATCGCATCCGAGCGTACGCGACGCGTTCGTGTGTGCGCGGCAGGGCCGCTTCACGAAATCGATCATCGCTTTCATCGAATCGGAGGAGCGTAGCGAAGAGACGTTCCTCGCGTATCTGCGCAAGCGTCTGCCCGACGTGATGATCCCGTCTCAACTACATTTCCGCGATGCGTTGCCGCGTTTGCCGAACGGCAAGACGGACCGCAAGTCGTTGACGGAGTTCGCCAATCGCCCTACGTCAGTCGCGCCGGTTCGCCTGCTCGAACAGCCGCACTCGACCGCCGAGCAGGTCGAGGCAATCTGGTCGGAAATTCTTGCGTATTCGGGACTGCATCCGACTCTCAACTTCTTCGACGCCGGCGGCAATTCGCTGTTGATCGTCGCGCTTCACGAAAGAATCGAAAAGCATTTCTCTCTCAACATTCCGTTGGTTCGTCTGTTCCGCGACACGACGATCGAGACGCAGAGCCGGATGATCGCCGCGCTATTGCAAGGCGAAGGTGGCGCGATCGAATGCCCGGCCAGCCGCTCCGACGCACGTGTTATGAGCAGAAATCGAATTATTGCGGCGCGAACCGCGGCAAGGAATATGTGAGACCGATATGGACAACAAAGACCTTAGAAGCGATGTTGAAACAAGCGACGTGAGTGCGATCGCAATCGTGGCGATGGAATGTCGCGTCCCGCAGGCCGACAGTGTCGACGCGCTCTGGAAACTTCTGCTCGACGAAAAATGCACCCTCACCGATCTCGACGACGAGCAACTGCGTCTTGCCGGCGTGCCCGAAGCGGTCTTCAGCAAGCCCGGATATGTGAAGCGAGCCGGTCTGCTGAAGGATATCGATCTCTTCGATGCCGGCTACTTCGAAATCGGTGCACGTGAGGCGGACGTGCTCGACGTGCAGCAACGTCTGATGCTGGAGTCGTCCCTCACGCTGCTCAATCGCGCCAACATCGACCCGGCGCGTTATGACGGGCGCATTGGCGTGTTCGCCGGATCGTCGTTCAGCTCGTATCTGTTCGGGATTCTGGAGCGCGACGACCTGCTGGACACGCTCGGCGAAATGGTGATTCGGCACGGCAACGACAAGGATTTTCTCGCGACGCGCGTCTCCTACAAGCTGAATCTGAAAGGCCCCAGCGTGAATGTGCAGACGTCCTGTTCGACCGGACTAGTCTCCGTTCACTCGGCATGCCAGAGCCTGCTGCTCAACGAGTGCGACACCGCGATTGCAGGCGCGGTCTGCGTGCGCTTTCCGCAGGAGACCGGTTATCCGTATCAGGAAGACGGGGTGCTGTCGCCGGACGGCAACTGCCGCCCGTTCTCGGCCAACGCGAACGGCACCATATTCACCAACGGCCTCGGCCTCGTCCTGCTGAAGCGCTTGAGCGATGCGGTGCAGGACGGCGACGACATCGTGGCCGTGATCCGGGCATCCGCCATCAACAACGACGGCGCGACCAAGGTCGGATTCACCGCGCCTAGCGTGGCGGGGCAGGTGGAAGTGTTGCGCGACGCGATCATGGTGTCGGGTATCGATCCTGCTGACATGCAATACGTCGAGGCACACGGCACGGGTACTGCGCTCGGCGATCCGATCGAAGTGGAAGCCATCCGCCAGGCATATGGTGAAACCGGCAAATCGTGCGGCATCGGCTCGCTGAAGGGCAACTTCGGCCACTTCAACATTGCGGCCGGCGTGATCGGGTTGATCAAGGCCGCGCTGATCCTGAAACACAAGCTGATTCCAGCGACCCTGTACGCAAGCGAAGTCAATGCACACCTCGGTCTTGCGGACTCGCGTTTCCATGTGGTGAACCAGCATCGCAAACTCGATACCTCGGGCGATCAGTTTGTCGCGGTGAGCGCATTTGGCATGGGCGGCACGAACAGTCACGTCATTCTTCAGAACCGTGAAGCGCTGCCGATTCAGGACAGTGTGGAAGACGGTCAGTACCGAATCTTCACGTTGTCGGCAAAATCCGAGAGCGCATTAAACAACCTCATGGCAGAGTATCGCCGCTTCTTTGCCGGCGTTCCGACCGTGCCTGCTGTCTCATTCGCCGACGCGGCGCACACGGCCTACTTCGGACGGCCGCTGCTGTCCGAACGCATTGCGTTCGTCGCGCGTAACGCAAAGGAGGCGCTAGCGTCGTTGGAAGCGGGCCGCTATCACCGTCATCTCAGCCGGGAGCGCGAGCCGGTTGCATTCGTGTTCGCAGGCCAGGGCACCCAGCATATCCAGATGGGTGCCGCGCTAGCAAAGGAATCGACGTCGTTTCGGGAAAACCTGGATCGCGTGCTCGATGTATTCGCCCGCGAGCAGGGTCTCGATCTCGCCTCTCATCTGTGGAACCCGGTCAGCGAGGCGGTGATCACGCGCACGGAGTTGACCCAGCCGCTGCTATTCGCCGTTGAGTACGCACTCGCAGAAACCTTGATCGGGGTGGGCGCGGTGCCGAACGTGGTGCTGGGGCACAGTCTCGGTGAACTAGTGGCGGCTGCCATCGCCGGCGTGTTCGACTTGTCGACCGCAGCTGCGGTGATCGTGAAGCGAGCGCAATGCATGGCGGCTTGTGAACCCGGCTGTATGATCGTGGTGGATAGCCTGACAGGCCTCGAACGCCTCCTGAACGATCGCGAGATCGCGCTGGCGGCGCACAATGCACCCAGCCAGTACGTCGTATCGGGAACGGCCGCCCACATCGAGACGGCGATCGAAGTGCTGCGCGCGCAAGGGCGCAGCGCGCATCGTCTCGCGACGTCTCACGCATTCCATTCGCCAATGATGGCCGACGCGGCGGCCGAATTCCACTCGTTCATGAAAGACATTCCGTTCGGCGATGCACGCATTCCGATCGTCTCCAACGTGACGGGTAGCGTGCTCACCGAGTACGAATACAAGAATCCGAACTATTGGTCCGATCATCTAGTGCGCACAGTGCAGTTTGCCAAGTCAACGCAGACCCTCGTTGACATGGACGTGGTTCGCTATATCGCGATTGGACACGGCTACGCGATCAGCAATCTGCTGAAACTGAACCTACCCGAAAGCGGGACGAGCATCGTGCAGGCTCTGGGCGGCATCGACGAAGAGTACGCGTCGTTCCTGAACGTGATCGCGTTCTACTGGACTGCCTCGAACCGGATCGCAATCGAATCGTTCGTGAAGGGCCGGCGCAAGGTCGCGTTGCCGGTCTATCCTTTCGATAGAACGCGGCATTGGGTGGAGCCCGTGATCGGTTTCGCGCGTCGCGGCTCGCGGCCGCTCGCGGCCACTGCGTCTGAAGTGACGAACGTGGAAACAGCATCCGATCTGGCGGCAGCAACGCGCGCTGCAGAACGGGAAAAGTTGGCAGACTCGGCGTCTACCGACAACCCTGTGGAAGACATGATCGCCGAGATCTACATAACGTATCTCGGGGTGGACAAAATTGATCGCCAGTTGTCGTTCTTCGAACTCGGTGGCAATTCATTGCTCGCGATTCAGTTGATTAACCGCTTGCGTGAGACGTTCTGTATTGACATTCCGTTGCGCGGCTTCTACGAAAGCAGCTCGATTGCCGAGTTGTCGCGACACGTCGCGAACCGTTTTCTGGAAGCCGAAAATGTCTGAAGTCGCCAGCCTTACTCCCGAGCAGGTTACCCTGCTGCGCGAAAAATTGCGCGGATTCGAACCGGGCGCGTCGTCGAGCATCACCATGTCGCGCAAGCCGGACGTGCTACCCGATCTCGGAATCATTTTCTTCTCGGGCATCAGCGCGGGATGCTCGCCGTACGATCTGCTGCTCGAAGTCGCGGAGTTCGTCGATGCGAACGGCTTCAAGGCGATCTGGACCCCTGAGCGCCACTTCACCGAGGTCGGCGGCGCGTATCCGAATCCGTCTATTCTTGCCGCCGCTCTCGCGACCCGTACGAAAAACGTGCGTCTGCGCGCGGGCAGCATTAATCTGCCCTTGCACGACCCGATTCGCGTCGCGGAGGAATGGGCAGTGGTTGATAACCTGTCGCAGGGCCGGGTGGATCTTGCGGTGGCGCCGGGATGGCACGTTCGAGACTTCGTGTTGAAGCCGGAGAACTTTGCGTCACGTTCGAATGTGCTAAACGCGTACCGCGATCAGCTTCAGCAACTGTGGCGCGGCGAAGCGATCGAAAAGCAGGACGCCAACGGCGATCGCCAGACGATCGTCAGCTACCCGCGCCCGGTGCAACCGGTTCTACCGCTCTGGCTGACTACGTCTCAGAAGGAAGACGCGTGGCGCTTTGCAGGCGAGAACAACTTCAACGTACTTTCTGCGTTGATCAATTTTGGCCCGAACGAGCTCGCAAAACGAATCCGCATCTACCGCGAGGCGCGCGAGTCGGTCGGACTCAAGCCGGAAGACGGCGTGATCTCGTTGATGTTGCATACCTATGTGGACGATACCTTCGACAAGGCGGTGGAACTCGTGCGCCCCGCTCTGACGGAATATCTGAAGTCGTTCGTGACACAGCACCAGACCGCGAACAACGGCAGCGACCAGAAGGCCAGCACGTTAAACGCACTGGGCAAGGACAGAGACGACTTTGTCGAAATGGTCTTCTCGCGCTATATCGACACGAGTTCGCTGATCGGTGATCCGACGCATGCGGAAAAGATATTGCGCGACTTCAAGGCGATGGGGGTCGATGAAATTGCCTGCCTGGTCGATTTCGGCGTGCGGAAGGAGGAGGTCCTCAAAAGTCTGCGGATGCTGGCCATGTTGATAGGAACCGAACGATGAAAACCTATAGCTTCAACGGCGTCAGTCCGCAAATTCACCCCGACGCCTGGGTCTTCGAAGACGCTGTGATTATCGGCGACGTACAGATCGGACCGAACGTGAGCATCTGGCCAAGTGTCATCATTCGGGGGGACAAGGAGCGGATCGTCATCGGCGCGGCCAGCAATGTCCAGGAGCGCGCGGTACTGCATGCGGACCCTGGCTTTCCGCTCGTGATCGGCGAGGGTGTCACCGTTGGTCATTGTGCCGTACTGCACGGCTGCACCGTCGGTACGTATAGCGTGATCGGGATCGGCGCGATCTTGCTGAACGGCGTGCGTGTAGGCGACTCGTGTCTCGTGACGGCGGGCGCGTTGCTCAGCGCGGGTCCGGCTTACGCCTCGGGTTCGATGATTGCCGGCAGTCCCGCCAGGGTGCTGATCAACCTCAGCGATAGCGACATCCGTAATCTGAAGGATACGGCGGTCGAGTATCAAGAGCTGGCCGCTCTTTACCGACGGGAGTCGGTGCTGACGGAAGGCGCATGACTCCCCCCGACAAAGCACGTATGTTCAGCGATACCCGCATTCTTCGGCATTACCCTTCGCCATGGCCCGACACGCCCGACCTGCTCGTATGCTTTCCCCACGCGGGCGCCGGCGTCTCAGCATTCGCCGGCTGGCCGCAAAAACTGGCGCATGTCGCGAGCGTGGCGCTGGTCCAGTTGCCTGGCCGGGAAGACCGTTTGAGCGAGCCGTTGACGCAATCGCTTCACGACGTGTCCGGGCAGATTGCTGTTGAGCTGGCGCGGTCGAACGCGCGACGGCTCTTCCTATTCGGCCACAGCATGGGCGCGCGCGTGGCCTGGTCCGTTGCAAGTAGGCTCTGGAACGACCACGGCGTGACGCCGGTCGTAATCCTCTCGGCGGGATCGCCGCACACATCGGACTCACTGACCGACACCAGTTCATCCGCATTACATGCATGGTTCGACCGCATGGGCGAGCACTTTCCCGCCGAGCTTGAAAACGCCGAGTTACTGGCGCTCTTTCGAATCACGCTCGCAGCGGACCTTGCCTGGCTGAGGGCTTTTCCATTTACGCCCGCCGTTGCGTTGCCAGTGGATCTTCATTGCTTCCACGGCGCGCGCGACAGTCTCGTGACGCGAGAGCTGATGATGCTCTGGCGTCATTACACGTCGGCCGCATTCACGTTGACCGAAATGCCGGGAGGCCATCTGTATCAAATGAGCGCTCAGACCGAACTGCTGGCATCAATGCAAAAGCTGATCAAGGACCACGCGCATGCCTGAGTCCGCTTTGGATAAACTCGAACGCGGCACGATACATGTCGGATTTCAACGGCACACGCCACCTTTCTCCTACGCGCTCGGAGATGGCTTCGCGCCCACCGGCTACTCGGTAGCGCTTTTCAAGCAGGTACTGGAAAGGATTCGCCGCCGGCTCGGGCTGGGCCGCGTCGATGTGATACCCGTGGAGGTGACGTCGGCGAACCGACTTGATCTTCTCGAGCGTGGATTCATCGATATCGAATGCGGCTCCACGACGATTACCGCGGAGCGCCAGAAGAGCGCGTCGTTCAGCCGACCGATCTTCCATACGGCGCACCGTATCCTCACGAGAGGTTCGACGGTCACCCTGCAGTTGGCGTCGTCTGGCATGATCGTTGTCACTGGGATCCAGTCTTCGACGAGCCATGCTGCTTTGCTCGCGGAATCGTCGCTGCCGTTCCGCTTCTCGTTCGTGGGGTGCCCGGATATTTTTTCCGCGTTCGAGCGCTTCCGCACCGATCACCGAACGCACGCGATGGTGGCCGACGAAGTGATTCTTCGATCGCTGCTGGCGCGCTCAGGATCCGCCGGGCAGCAGCTTCTGCCCAATTGCCTTGGCGGTGAGTGCTACGGCTTCCTGATGCGCAAGGACGACGCAGCCTTCCGAACGCTGATCGACGAAGAACTGGACGCATTCACTCACAGCCCCGGCTTCGCGCGGCTATACGAAGCGTGGTTCATGCGCGAACTGCCCGATCTGAGCTTCAGCCTCGATTTGCCGATGTCTGAAGCGTTGCGTCAAATGGTGCGGCCACAGGCTGCGGCGGCACGTTGAGCGCCGGATAAATACTGTCATTCAGAAGCGTTGGGAAGCATATGAAAGTTGGAGTACTGGGATTCGGCACGGTAGCCGCGGCTACCGTGCACAAGTTCATCGAGAACCGCGAAGTGATCGCCGCGAAGACGAGCACCGAAATCGACATTGTGGCAGTCGCCACGCGTTCCGTGGCGCGGGCCGCCGGGCACGTACCGCAAGGTTGTGAGATTTCCGCCGACTGCTGGGAGGTGGTGAACGATTCGCGCATCGACGTAGTGATCGAACTGATCGGTGGCGTGGAGGTCGCACGTGAACTCGTGCTGCGCGCGATTGCCAATGGCAAGCATGTCATCACGGCCAACAAGGCACTGCTCGCGATGCACGGAGAGGAAATCATGCAGCTCGCCGAGCAGCGGCGCGTATGCGTGTTGTTCGAAGGCGCGGTGGCGGTATCGATTCCCATCGTGAGGACACTGAAGGAATCCGCTGCGGCGAATCGCGTGACCTCGGTGGTGGGCATTCTCAATGGCACGTCGAACTACATCCTGTCACGAATGAGCGAGAACGGCACGAGCTTCTCTGATGCGCTCGCCGACGCGCAACAGAAAGGTTATGCCGAAGCCGATCCGTCGATGGACATTGAAGGCATTGACGCCGCGCACAAGATCGCCTTGCTGTCGTCGCTGGCATTCGGTGTTCCGGTCGATTTCGAGGCGGTGCAACATCGCGGCATCACCGACATCGCGCGTGAAGATATTGACCTCGCGAATGAGATGGGCTACGCATTGCGGCTGATCGCACAGGCGCAACTGCAGGACAACTGTATTTACACCAGCGTCGCGCCCACACTTGTCCCCGCAAGCTCGATGCTGGCGCAGGTCCGTAGCTCAATGAACGGCATCGAACTGGTCGGCGATTTGTTCGGCCGCGCGTTTTTCTACGGTTCGGGCGCGGGCGGCGTGCAGACGGCAAGCGCAATCCTCGCCGACTTGATCGAACTTGCACGGCGCGAAAAGGATGGCAAATATGCCAGCGCGTTCAACATGGGCTTTCGGCGCACCACAATCGAGCGCAAGGAAACCATGCATACGGACGACCGCAGCAGCCGGTTCTATCTGCGCATGCGTTTCGAGGATGCGGTCGGCGTGCTGACGAACGTCAGCGCGATCCTCGCTGGCGCGGACATTTCGTTGAGCAGGCTGTGCCAGAACGACGGCGTCGGCGCGGTCACCGATGTCGTCGCGGTGACGCACGCGGTTTCGTGGCGCAGACTGCGGAGCATTGTGCCGACGCTGCAACGACTCACGGGGCGCGATTACGAAGTGGTAGTTTATCCGGTGCTTGACGAGCCCACGGAAGTGACGGTATGAGCAACGCCCTGCGTACGTCGGCGAACAGTAGCGAGATTGCGGAAGCGACGGTACAGAATGCGAGCAAGGTGACATGCCGTGTCGCGCGCGTCGAAGCCACGTCGTCCGAGATTCGCCGCATCTGGCTCGAACTCGCTGACCCAGCCTTCGCGTGGCGGCCCGGCCAGTACATTGACCTGATCCGGGAAGACGGCGCTCGTCGCAGTTTTTCGATTGCAAACCGCTGCAGCTATGACGGCATTGTCGAATTGCATGTGCGCCTGCAAGGGACGGGGCGTTTCGTAGACAGCGTGCTTGACTCTGTCATAGCGCGGGCGGTGTTGTGGATTGAGGGACCATTCGGCGATTTCCGGTTCCATCGCAATTCGCAGTGCGACCGTACGGAGGCGATCTTCGTTGCCGGCGGCACCGGCTTCGGGCCATTCAAGGCGATCATCGAGGAACTGGTTGCGGTGGGCGAGCGACGCCCGCTCCATCTCTACTGGGGCGGCCGGTCAGCCGACGACCTCTACCTCGAACAGTGGTTGTTCGAGCAAGGTGACGCGCTTCCGCAGCTCCGCTACGTGCCGGTGCTGAGCGACGTGCAACCCGGACAGGTGAACGAAACGCGCACAGGCCTCGTGCATCGAGCGGTCATGGACGACTTCCCGGATTTGCGCAAGTGCGACGTGTATGTGTGCGGGTCGCCAGAACTCGTGCAGGCCGCGCGCACCGATTTGGCCGATCTATGTGGCTTGCCGTCGTCGCAGTTCTTTTGCTAGTGCGTGTTATGCACTTTCAAAAATATGGAACGCCATGAGTGTGCTGCAAAGTGACGAAGACGACGAAATGCAATCCGGCGAGGTTTCGGGCGAGCGCTTCAACTGAGGTGAAACAATGTCCCTGAATCACACAGTTGTGAAGCGTCAGGAGGTCGTTCTCGACGCGGGAAGTCGGGCCATTGGCGCAACACCGGCGATGGCGCTATATGCCCGATGCCAGTTGTAGCATTTTGCCGACTCGCCAATGCTTCGCTGCGATGAGTTGAGCTCTGGCATGTCCCTGCGTAGGCCCGCTCTCGCACCACGGCACCGGCGCGACCAGCACGATTCGCCCAGATCACCAAACCCGCACGATCGCCGCACGTTCCCCTCTAATTGGAACCGGTTCCAATCAACTTGCCCGACGTTCGACGGCGTTGATTGAGGGTTATTCCGGATGCTGACGCTCGTCCAAATTTGTATGATGACCACATCACCTTACAAACCCAAGCGCCATGTTCGAGAAAATTCCCGCCCGTGCGATGAGCGATCACGTCGCGCAGCAGCTGCTCAAGCAGATCGAAGCCGGCAGTTTCTCGGCCAGCGGCAA
>Ga0157369_10005592_pt1 | contig 14597 bp, 9 predicted proteins | sample C25metaG_FD_113461 | JGI IMG/M metagenome (GOLD analysis project Ga0157369, IMG submission 113461) | Corn rhizosphere microbial communities from Kellogg Biological Station, Michigan, USA - C2-5 metaG | ecosystem: Host-associated > Plants > Roots > Rhizosphere > Soil | place: USA: Michigan...
ACAACGGCGGCCATGCGAACCATCCAGGATGTGCTCGAACACCCGAGCGCGATCGTCACCCAGCCCTTCCATCTCGAGATCGCGACGCTGCAGTCGCCGGTTTCAGTCCTTTCGCTTTCCCTTAGCGAGGAAATGAACGCCCCGTTCCTGGCCGACGTCGTCGTGACGTCGACGGACAAGCACATCGACGGCGCTGCGGTGGTCGGCCGGCCGGCGGTGTTCACGGTCGAGGAGCACGCGTCGGTGCCGTCGATGCCGCGGTTGATCGAGCCTCTCGTGCACGAGGCGCGTACCGTGCACGGAGTCGTGACGCAGTGGACTCGGGTGAAGACCACGCGCGATGAAGCGACTTACCGGTTACATCTGAAACCACGCCTGGCGCTGCTTGACGAAGTACACGACTCGGCTGTGTTCATGGACCGCTCGATTCGTGAGTTGCTGACCGACGTGATCGTCGATCGCGACATGTTCGAATCGTACGACGTCGAGTTCGAGCTGGAAGGTCTCGAGGGCAAGTTCGAGCAAACCGTGATGTACGAAGAGAGCGCGGCCCGCTTCATTGACAGGCACGCCCGGCGCGCGGGCGTTTACTACTACTTCAGGCAGGCGAAGAAAAAGGACGCGCCGCAGCGTGACACGCTCGTGTTCGGCAACACGCCGCGCGGCTACATGCGGGCGCTCGAGGTGCCGCTGCTGCCGCATTCGGGGCTCACCAGCTGGCACGAGGCGATCCTGGAACTGCACGTCACTCGCGCACTGGTGCCGCAGACCGTGCGCGAGTGGGACCACAACTACCGCCAGCCGGACCATCCGCTGCAAGTCGAATCGATCGTGGCGCGCGACGACCGTTCAGTGTTCGGCAGCATTAACCGCAGCGTCGAACATTTTCATACGGCCGAAGAGGGGCAGGCGCTGGCCAATGCGCGGCACGACGAGTTGATCGCACGCCAGACGCGGATCTCGGGCAAGAGCAATGTCATTGGCATGACGCCCGGCATGGTCGTGCGCGTGACGAACGACACGATACCCGAAGCGCCGCACGGAATGGTGATCACGAAGGTTGTCACGACGGGCGGGCGCGGTCAGTCGGTCACCAACACGTTCGAGGCGATCCCCGCTCATCTGACGTACCGGCCCGAGTACGATCCCCAGCAGCATTGGCGCTGGGTCACTGGAGCGCTGATCGGCATCGTTGAATCCGGCGACGACGAGCCGTATGCGTGGATGGACGAGTATGGCCGCTACCGGGTGAGGCTCCTGTTCACGCGGCACAGCGGCACGCGCGGCACGAACAGCATGCCGCTTCGTCTGCTGCGGCCATCCGCGTCGCATCAGGGTGGGCTGCACATACCCTTGCTGCCTCAAACCGAGGTGCGCGTCATCGCGACACAAGGAAATTGCGATCGGTTGCTGATCGCGGGAGCCGTTCATGACTATGCGCGCGCGGATCTCGTGCACGGCAAGGAAGGCTGGTACAGCCGTGCCGTGTTTCGCTCACCGCTGCTTGGCAACAAGCTGCGCTTCGAAGACCTGAAGGAGCACGAGGGCATCCGGCTGGCGACGGTCTTCGGGAAGACTGCGCTCAACATGGGGTATCTGGTCAACAGCGACAAGAAGAAGCGCGGCGACGGCTTCGAATTGACCACGCAGGCGTGGGGCACGTTGCGCGCGCCGAAGGGACTGTTCTGGTCGGCCGACCCGTGCGTGCCGAACGCGCCGCATCTTGAGATGCAGGCGGCGATCACGGAACTGCGGACCGCTTTGCAACGGGTCACCGCGCTCGTCGATGCGACCGTGCAAGCGAAGGCGCAGCCGGCTGACAAGGCGACGCAGGCGAGCCTGATGGACGTGCTCGATCAGCTCAAGGGCGCGGGGCTGCTTGCGAGTGCACCGGCCGGCATCGCGCTGGCGACGCCGAAGTCGATTCAGCATGCCGCCGGCGAGAATGTAATCGTGACCGCGGGGAAGCACGCGGACGTGAGCGCGCTCAAGCGCTTCACGGTGGCTGCCGGTGAATTGATCTCGCTGTGTGCGCACAAGCTTGGAGTGAAAATCTTCGCGGCGAAGGGGAAGGTCGAAATTGCGGCTCATACCGACGAGATGGATCTGGCGGCGTCCAAGCAACTGCGGCTGGCGAGCGCGGACGAGGATGTGCTGGTGGTGGCGCGCAAGAAGATCGTGCTGGCCAGCGGTGGCGCGGCGCTGAAGATCGAAAACGGCACGTTCGAATTCATCGGGCCGGGGGCATTCAAGATCAAGGCGGGGACGTTTGTGTTTCAGGGGCCGGGCAACGCGAATTTCCAGCTGCCAGCCCTCCCCAAAAGCACGCTGAAGACTTCCGACCAATACGTTGCATCGCGATAAATCATGATCATCAGCCCTCCGTTCCTGCCGACGGCAGGTTTGACCTCCAGCGACGCGACCGTGACCGATCCAATGATGGACGCGGTGGACAAGTTCGAGCTTTCCCATCATGGCCTCTATCCGATCGGGTTCGACCGGCGCTGGCACTGTGGTGTCCATCTGGTGCCGAACGATCTATACGAACCCGTGCGCGCGATTGCGGACGGGGAAGTCGTTGCCTATCGGGTAAGTCAGAAAGCGATATCGGACGGGCAGCTCGATGCGCAGGGAAAACAAGTAGCGAATTGCAACAACGGCTTTGTCCTGCTTAAACACTCGACCGATACCGGCGACGGTCGGACGATCACGTTCTATTCGCTATACATGCATTTGCTGGACATTGCGACGCTCGCGCAAGGTCGGCCACGGATGGGCAAGGCGCCGGCCGATAGCTCGCCAATGGAACTCGCAAAATGGTTGGAGATTGATACGGGTGGTGTACAGGCCGGGCAGGGCAAGAAGGTCTATCGCAAGGACATCCTCGGCTATATGGGGCGTAACCATGGGCACTCCCACCTGCATCTCGAGATTTTCATGACCGAGGAGGATTTCAGCGCGTGGTTCGAGCAGCAGGGACACGCGATCCAACTCGGCGAGCGACATCCGGTTCAGCCGACGTCAACAGACTATTGGGGGCACACGTATTTTGTGATTCCCGGTGGAACGACGTTTGCGGCGACGCCGCCAGGACAGGCGGACAGTCCTTACTTCCCGCTCCAGTCTGCCGGTACCCTTGGCGCAAAAAGCACGCTTTACGTCGAGGCTTGGTTTCACAAGGGGCAGCGCTATGTGCGCGCATGGATTGATTCGGACGGCAACGGCAAGCGGACCCTGTTGACGCCCGAGCCGGTTCGCGATCCCTGCGAAGACTACGAATACAACCTGTATCAGCGGGCGACGGATCTTTACAAGGCTTGCCCGAGTGATGGCTATGAGTTGTTGCGCTTTGGCCGGATTCTTTCCACGGATAGTCCGACCTTGCCTGAGGCTTCGCGCGCCACATACGTCACGGTGCCTTTCGACACGGCCGGCACACTGGGCTACGTCGATGTCAATCAGCGCGCTGTCCGGAAGCTGTCGGACGCGGATTTTCCTTCTTTCATGGGTTGGCGAAAAGTCGATAACTCGAATGCACCGCTCGATGCGGCGGGGCTGTGGGATATCGATAAGTTTCGGGAAATGATTGGGGACACCACGAAGCTGTATCTCAGCGAGCGCTCACCGGAATTCGGCCCGGACGACGAACTGGCGGCCTACATGCGGGGCAGCGGCGAGGCGCGGGCGGCGCTCAAGGGATTCATATGTCATGCGGTGAGCGAATGGGATCCGGCCAATAATGGCTTGCGCTACAGCGGCCTGAGTGCGTCCGATGGTTTCTTCGGAAGGCGGGCCGACACGGATCCAGATGGATACGGGAAATTCCTTGGATTTCTGAGCAAGCTCCAGTTTTTGGACCAGACGTCGCTTGGGGGTGGGAAGAAGCTCTGGTTCTTCCATCCGCTCTCATTCATTCGGCATTTCAGGAAGTGTGGCTGGCTGAGCGAAAAGGAGATGCTTCAATTAATTCCGCGGTGGGTTATTCGGAAACCAGGATCGCATAAGTCGCCTAGCCTCGGTGTCTGGGAGGAGCCAAATATTAGGGTGGCAAATAATTTTCTCAAGACGTATCGGGTGAATTTAAATTGGGCGTTGCTTAAATTTAAGATTGACAGTTTCGTTAGGCAGGCGTGTTTTTTTGGAAATGCGACGCAGGAGACAATGTGGTTTAAGTGTTTGACAGAAGGAGGGCGGAGCGATGATGCGGTGGATTTGCATGGTGGATGGTTTGGGCGAGGATTTCTCCAGCTAACAAATCCGAACGGGGATATGGGTGGTGGGAACAATAACTATTACAAATATTTCAAATTTAATGCGCGCGATCCAGTTATTCCGCCCGGCCAACAAGAAATTCAATGGAGAAACCAGATCGGTAGGGACTCTTATCATGCCAGTCACAGCGCATGTGCTTACTGGGTTTGGCCTGGTAAATCTCAGCCATCAAAGAAAAATCCAAATAGACCTCAGGTGGATAATTCAAATAGATATGCTGATATATATGGGATCAATGAAAGAAGGACCATTGATACGAAGTCGGGGGTTAAGGTTTGGTATTACAATCAATCATTCGTGAATTGCGCTGCTTCGGTAAATTATCCGGGGGCAACAGGGCAAAATCCTCCAAATATGAACGGACTTGTAGATCGTTCGACATCGTTTGTCAATGCATTAATGGTTCTTTCCGATGGTGCGAGTTTCAAAGGATCGAGTGGCGATGACTTGTGGTGGCCTGAAAATTTTTTTAGGCGTGAAATTTAATGAAAATCCTTCTCTTTAGTATAGTGGTTGTAAGTACTTTTCTTGGTGTTGTATGCGCGCAGCAGCTTTCTCGCAATGATCCAGATTTGTCAAAAGCCACGCATTTGCTTGGTGAGTTGTGCGGGTACTCACTTGACAATTCAATTCTTGAGAAGGTCAAGTCTTCGAGCATTAGTTTTGAAAATAACGTTTTCCATGCTGAATTTCTCCTTGAATTGAAGCCGGTTGACCGATATTTGAAGGCCTCACTTCATTTTGGATGTTTCCTGCCGGGAAAAGATTTGATGGAATCAAAGGGTGAGGCGCCGCTGACAGCCAGAGGTGAAATTGCAAATGAAGATTCTGGGGGGCGGTATGCTCGCAATGTTGTCTGGGAAAGAAAATACACTGGTTTAAATTGGATTGGAACCATGGCATATGTGGATTCGATTTTCGGTGACGGATCTCGTCGAAAGATTCCAGCGTACTTTATGACTTGCCCGAAGGTGGCTGATTTGCCCTGTTTTTCTTTGGAATTTGAGAGAGATGATCTGGTGAGTAGGGAAGTCGATAGAATTCAGGATTTAATTCGCGGGATATATATCGTTGATCATTCAAAGAAATAGATTTAATATAATCATAGAAATTTAATGCATAAGTTATTTTTGTGTGTGAGGCGCTGAGAGGGGGCTCGTGCGAATGAGAATAATATGTGCCATCTTATTTTTGATATTAATGAGGCCCGCTTTGGCAGACACTGGAAAGTCAAAATTCCGGGCTAGTGGAAACCGCATCGAAATTTTGAATAATGATGGGAAGATATGTGTTCTGGATCAGCAGGCAACCACTGCCGTTGAGAGTTTTGACGGGTCTGCGGTGATTATCTCTGAGCGTGCATATGTTAAAAAAGATGACTTAGATCGCTGTGTCCCAAACGTTATGGTGCATGTCTACACGATTCCTCGCAATGTGGGGGTGCTTGCTGATATAAATCTCGATGCGAAATTATATGTTGCGATAGATTTTGTTACTGTTAGACCTATGAAGTATCTGGCTACAGTCGCAAGGCTTGATAGTGTAAAGAATCTTGTGACCATTAATGGTGCATATCTTGATGGGAAAAGCCTGTCAAAATTGCAAAGATATGCCTTTGGCAGCTCGGGTGAGGCTGGCTCTGCAGTGATTTCTCCGGACGGTCGCTACGTTGCTCCTGCAGGACAGATTGATTGCAGCGAAGATGCTTCGCCTGGGGTATGGGATATAGAGAGAAATATAAAAGTGGTTTCCGGTGAGCGGTCGTGCAATAAGTTATTCTCGTTGACCGGAAGTGGTGAAGATTAATTGTATTTCAATCTTTCGGTAAATTAATGTGTTGGTTGTAGTGCATTTGAATGTTATTAATTTTCAAAACTATCGTTTTCGGCTAGGCGCGTGGTGATATCTCAACACCTCTCCGAATCGAAAGCACAGATATTCCAGAGGGAAAATGAAATCTCCTATCCGAAAAGACGACTCCCTCGAACACGGCGGCCAAGTCACAGGCGGCTCCTCGACCATGGAATTCATGGGCCGTCCGCTGGCGCGCAAAGGTGACGAGGCGCTCTGCGATCTACACGGCGTAACCGTGATCGACGAAGGCGACGAATCATTCCCCGATCAGGACGGCAAACCTGTCGCGATGCATATGCATCGCTGCGCGTGCGGTTGCGGATTGATTTCGTCGTTGCAAAACGTATTCATCGGCTGACCATGCCCATCGATCTGTCGCCTGCGGGCCTGCCATCGGCGTATCCGGCAAGCGGCTTACGCTTTTGGCCTTGGCTGGTTGGCTGGGTTTTGTGCTGCGGGTTCGGCGCCGCAACGGTGCTGCTGATATGGCCGACCGGCGCGCCTGCTAGTGGCGCCAAGTTCTGGCTTTGCCTCCTGGGCATCCCGAACGCGGTGTATTTCACGGCACTCGCGATCGCTCGAGCCGTATATGAGGCGGACTATCTCTATGCGCGGTTCAGAAACCGTCATCGCACGGCTTGGCTGAAGACCCGTATTCGCACGGCTCAGCGCCCTCTGCAGGTGCTCGGCGTCGGATATTGCCTGCCGCTTGGCGTCATGTCACTCGGCGAATTGCTGGCCGGCAAGACATCTCTGCTAGAAGCTCGTTCGCCGCGCGCCGGCACGGGACGCGTCCTGCACACCCGCTTTGCCGACGACGATCCGCTACTGCAGAAGGACGAGAACGAACACATGGAGGTCGACGACGAGTCGGCCGAAGAGGAGACGGCCGACGCGGAGCATACCGACGTTACTGAAACGGCTGAAGCCACGACACCGCCTGCACCCATGCCGCCCGTCGTACGCGTGATCGAGCACGCGCTGGCGCCGCTCGTTGAGAGCCTGTCCACGCTTTCGCAATACGGCCCGAATTACGCGCCCGCCGTGCGCGTGCTGTCGACGCCGGAAACCGCCGGCCAGCGAGTGGAACAGATCAGGCAAGCGCTGCTGCGGGCAGGCTTGGACACGTTGGAGTGTCAGGCGGTGGCGGCCGCGGATGGCTTGATGGTTGCCGACGCATGGCTGGACGCTGGCGAACAGAGGCCACTGTTGGTCGTCGCGACCGAATGGCACGATGAGCCTCCGCCGGGCAGCACCGAAGGTGCTGTCGCCGTGCTGCTTGGTCCAGGTGTGTTTCAACTGCCAGAACCGGTGAAGGTAATCGGCACGCTGCACCGGCCGGTTATGGACGATCTTGAAGGCGTTGAGGCGGTGCTCTCAAACAGCATGTTGTGGGGCCAAGCCAACGCCGCCACCGTTGCGTCGGCCTGGATCAGCGGCCTGGACAACGCGCACGACGGAAAGCTGCTCCCGGCGCTGCGCAGTACTGGCCTTACGAGCGTCGCGAAACAGGAAGCCCAACGCCGGCCTGACCGCATGCTCGGTCATGCCGGTGCGGCAGGCGGGTGGCTGTCGATCGCGGCGGCAATCGAAGCCGACGCCGGGACGCAGTTGATCCTCCATGGGCCCTCTACCACGTCGACTGTGCAGGCCGCGATCCTGCACGTCACCGACTCAATCAAGCACGAAGAATCCGATGACGAACGCACGCAATAACATGCAAATCCTTGGATCGGGAGAGGTGGAGTCAACCGATACTGGCCGGTTGCTCGCCTGGGGGCCGATTTTTCTGGCGCTGCTCTTGGCGGCGGTCTCGTTCGCGGCGGTCTGGGTGAAGGGCGACCTGCTCGGCACGTTCACGCGCGAGACGAAGCTGGGTGTCTCGATGTGGATTTTAGTGGCACTGGTGGTGGCGCTTCTGGTGCATGTGGGGTTGCTTTACGGCGGAGCTTATCGCCTCGTCGGGCGCGTGTTTCGTGCGGACGCCGGGCAGCGCGGCGAAGTGATAAAACAAGCGAAGACCCTCAAATACGACGCCCGACTGCAATCGTTGTGCGACGAATTGCGCGCCTCGCACGGCTGGCGCTGGCGTTACCGGACGCAGTGGCTGCTACTGAACGGCGCGGACACGCTGATCGAGAATGTTGCGCCAGGCCTGAAGCGTGGAGGAGCGATGCCGGTCGGCAACGCGATTCTCGTACATGCCTCGCCGGACGGTATCGACGGGGGAATGTGGCGGCGTCAGCTCCGGCAACTGCGCCGCCGCCGGCCGATCGACAAGGTGATCCAGGTCGTGAGACTGGCGGACGATTCTCTACCCGATAGCGAATTGTCGCGCACGCTTGCCGCGATGTCGACGGATCTCTGCTGGGCCGCGCCCGTGACATTCCTGCACGCAGTGTCCGCGGAGGGCGGTCGCCCCGATGCATTCGAGGTGATCGGCGCGTTTTCAGGTACGACGGGCAAGGATGCAGGGTGGCCGGCGATGCTGAACGAGCAACTGGTTGCGCTCGAGCGGGATACGGCGGATGCGGGTGCTCGGCTATGCACGACACCCGCTCGTATTACCTACCTTGCACAGATATCTCAATACATCGGCAAGCAACACGAACACATCGTCACGGGCTGGAACGCACTGCTGGCCGCGCCGTGGCTGCGCGCGCCGCTCGCCGGGGTGATGTTCGCACCCGTGTTCGCCGCACCGGCGGCTGTCCCGACGCCCATCCCGGTGACTTCGGACGGCGAGCCCGCATCGGAACAGGTTGTCGCTGCGCCGGCAAGCGCACCGTTCACGTTTCCATCGCAACCCGCGCCGCTGCTGCCCGTCTGGCAGGCGATCGCCGATCGGCACGACGTGGGCCGGCGCATCGGCTTCTACTGGCCGAATGCGCTGGCGACGCTCGTCATTGCCGGCGCGATCGCGTGGTGCGTATGGTTGACGGTCTCGTTCATTGGCAATCAGCAACTAATGCGCGACGCGCGAACGATGGCAGACGCCGCCTCGGGCGCACGACCGCAAACGGGGCAGGCCTGGCGCGCGCAACTCGCGCTGCAGCGACTGATGGAGAAGCTCGAATACCGCCAAACGCATGGTGTGCCCTGGTATCTGCTCGGCGGTCTTTCGCACAACGATGAAGTACTCGCGTCGCTCTGGGAGCCGTACCGGACCATCGCGACGCGTAACCTTCAGGCACCTGTCGTCAAGTCAATCGAGGCGCTTCTCAAGTATGCGGACACTGCTCGAGCCGATAGCCTGCAGTCCGCGCAAGCGCGCGGCAGCACGTACAACGCGCTGAAGTCATATCTGATGCTGGCCGAGCCGGCGCGCACGGAACCCGAATTCCTGAAGCGGCTGCTCGTTGCAACGTGGCCCAGGCCGGTCGAGATGCCGGAGGGCGAACGCGACGATACCGGCCAGCAGCTCGCCGGCTTCTATGCAGATCACCTGAAGGCCCATCCCGAATGGCGGATCGCGCCGGATAGCGACCTCGTGACATCGACCCGCAATATGCTGATCACGCAGATTGGCCTCGCATCGGCCGATGACACGGTTTATCAAAATATCCTCGACGAAGTGAAAGGCAAGTACGCGGACGCGTCGCTCGAAACGCTGCTTGGCGGCACGGATTCGCGTGGACTATTCACGGCATCGGAGACCGTGCCGGGCGCTTACACCCGTGCAGCGTGGGACGGGATGATTGCCGAGGCGATCGACAAGGTTGCCAGCGCGCGGAAGGTAAGCGGCGACTGGGTGATGTCCGGCGGGCAGCCGAACCGGATCGTTGAGGGGATCCCCTTCGCGGCCCAAGGTGCGAAGCGCACTCAGGCGGCCGTTGAAGAGAGGCACGCGGTCGAGGCGCTGAAGGAGCGCTTGACCGCCCGCTACTTCGCTGAGTATGCGGCCGCCTGGCAGCGCATGCTCAACGGTATCCGGTGGCAGCCGGCGTCGAACCTGACAGGCGCGATCGAGCAACTGTCGCGACTGGCCGACGCGCAGACTTCACCGCTCATCGCGCTGATGAAGGCGGTGCAATTTCAGGCGCAGGCGGGCCTGCCGCCTCAGGCGTTGACCGACACGCTGGTGCGCAAGGCGCAAAGCCTGATCGGCAACGACGATGAAACGCATGCGCAGGCAGCCAAGCCGCTCGACAAGTCGTTCGGGCCGCTGCTGGCGCTGATGGGTGATATCGGCACGCCGAACCACGGTGATGGCAAGGCCGGCCGGCCGGAAAGCATCGCGCTGACCGGTGTAAGCCTGTCGCGTTATCTGACGGCAGTCACGACGATGCGCCTGAAATTGCAGCAAATTGCCGGCAGCGCGGACGCACAGGCGATGGCCCGTTCGCTCGCGCAGGCGGTGTTTCAGGGGAAGCTCTCGGAGTTGGCGCAGGCGCGAGACGACGCGGCACTGACGGCCGCAAGCCTCGGCTCCGCGTGGTCGGGCTTCGGCGATGCAGCGTTCGCGCAGCCGCTCGAGGGGGCATGGCAGACAATCCTGCAACCGGCGGCGGCGAGCCTGAACGAAGCCTGGCGCGCGAGCGTCGCCGCGCCGTTCAACGCGGCGGTGAGCGGCCGCTATCCGTTCTTCGACACGCAGGCCGATGCGTCGTTTGCCGAATTGGGCCGTTATGTGCGACCGGATACCGGACTGATCGCACGTTTCATTTCAACGCAGCTTGCCGGGGTGATGAAACAGCAGGGCGACCAGTGGCTGCCGAACGAACTGGCGCCGCAGGCGCTGCAGTTCGATCCGAAGTTCCTCGCCGGCGTTCGGCAGTTATCGACGGTCGGCGTGCAGGCGTATGGTCAGGGCGATGCGCTGGAGAAATTCGAGATCATGGCGCTGCCGACGCCTGACGTAACGCGCTCGGAACTATCGGTCGACGGCAAGCAGATCGTCTACTTCAACCAGAAAGAAAGCTGGACACCGCTCGCGTGGCCGGGAAACGGCCTCAATGGGCATGCGGGACTGACATGGCAGATGCTCGACGCGGGGCTACGTCAAGCTTTCGAGACGACAGGCGATTGGGCCTTCGTGCGTTTGCTGGCGAAAGCCGAAGTGAAGCCGCTCGACAGCACGCGCTATAGGCTGACGTGGAATGCAGACGGAGTGCCGCTCGTCTACGTGCTGCGTACGCAACTCGGCGCCGGTCCGCTCGAGCTATTGAAACTTCGCGGCTTCAGGATGGCGGAGCGAATCTTTGTGGTCGGCAAGGGCGGGGCGGTTCCGTCCGCCATGTCCGGCCTGCCGCCTTTGCCGCCGGAGCTGATGCCATGAGTGACGAAAAAAGAAAGGTCTCAGGAGGTGACGAGAACCGGCGGCCGACAGGTGGAGCTAGCCGGCATAGCGATCCGTTCCTGCGGTACTTCGACGCCGAGATGCGCTACTTGCGCGAGGCTGCGCTGGAATTCGCGCAGGCGCAGCCGCAGGTCGCCCGTCGGCTGGGCCTTGCCATGCCCGGCGCGCGCCACGACAGTGTCGAGCAGGCGTATGAGGGATTCGCCTTCCTCGCCAGCCGGCTGCGGATGAAACTCGACGACACGTCGCCGGAACTGACCGATCCGCTGATCGATCATTTGTGGCCGCATGCAGGCCGCACGATTCCGTCGTTGGCTATTCTCGAATGCGTGCCGCGCGTGGGTGAGGCGCGGACGCTGAATACGCTTCCGGCGGGGCTGCAGGTACGATCGACGCCGGTCGGCGAGGCGGGGACCGTATGCGTCTATCGTACGACGCAGCCGGTACGCTTGCTGCCGCTCACGGTGCGCGAAGCGGGCACCCGGGTGCGCGAAGACGGTCGCATGACGATCCGGCTTGTATTCGATCTGGTGCACCGCGAGCAACGCCTCCTCGATGACCTGTCGCGCATTCGTCTCTACCTGCACGGTGACCGATCGACCGCATCGGCGTTGTATGCCGTCTTCACGCGACAGGTCGAGTCGATCGGCGTGCGCATGCCGAGCGTGCTGGATGGCCAGCTGCAACCGAAGTCCGGCATGCGTTTCGAGGCGGCCGGCTTCGGACCTGACGCGCGACTGTGGCCGGTCGACCATGACGGGCGCGATGTCGAGCTGGATCGCGAGCAGACACTGCTCGAGTACTTCGCATTCCCCGAGAAATTTCACTTTGTCGACCTATGCGGTTTCGACGCCGCAAGCGTGCCGCCGGGCGAGACACGCATCGAGTTCGAGATGGTGCTCAATGCGCGAATTCCCGGCAACGCGACGTTCGACGCAGGCAATATCCGTCTATTTTGTACACCGATCATCAACCTGTTCGAACTGGACGCGCAAGCGATTCGGCCGGACGCACACGAGCGCGACTATCCGGTGTGCGCTCCCGCGTGGGCAGGTGAGCATGTCGAGCCATACGATGCGTTGGCGGTTGCGGCGGCCGACCCGCGCAATGCGATTCGTCACGAATACCGGTCGTTCAAGGAGTTTCGACACCGTGGCGGGATGATGCGGCACGCGTCACCCGACCGCCATTACCACACGTCGATCCGCCATGGCGTGACAGGGCAGCGCGAGATGTGGCTGACGCTGGGCGGTCAATTGTGGGATGAACCGGGAAGCCCGCCGGACGGGCAGGTGATGGTCAGGGTGCTGGCGAACAACGGGCGATTACCGCGCATGGCGCTGCTCGAATCGACGATTACGGAACCCGCATCGGCCTTTACCGGCGTCGAGCGGGTACGCAACCTGACCGCGCCTACGATGCCGCTATATCCGCCGCGCGATGGCGACTACGCGTGGCGAGTGATTTCGCACTTCAACGGAGACGGTTCGTCGGAACTGAACATGATGAACGCCGACGTGCTACGTGGCGCGCTGTCGCTGTATGACTGGACGCAGCGGGACGACAACCGGCGACGCATCGAGGCAATCCACTATGTGTGGCTCGACGAGGAAGAAGAAGTGGTAGGCGGTCGTATCGACAGGATCGTGAACGTCAATATCGGCATCGAACCGAACGAATTCGGCGGATCCGGAGACGTCGCGCTGTTCGGTGATGTGCTGAGCCGTTACGTTGGTCGCTATGCCAGTTTCCATTATGCGGTGCGGCTCGTGCTGTATGAGGGCGTGGGCGGTCCGATCCGGCGCTTTCCGTGCACGGTCAAGACGGGAGGTTGGCTATGAAGGCGCAGCGATTCCGGCGATGCCTAAAATCAGGTGCCGTTCGCATGCGTGGCGGCGACAGCCTCGCTGTCTGCTGTCGGGGTTGAAGTGGCTGCTACCGGACAATTTATGTTGAAAACCAAGAACAAGGTACTCGTCTATCGTACGTGGCGAGATAGATTGCTGACCTTCACACAACCTAGGTTTCCGGCTAAAACATGAAGGTATGCATCGTAGGCCCCGTCGGGCGCGGGGAAATCGACGATCGCCATGCAATTGGCACGCAAGTTCAATGTCGTCACGCACGAATTCGACCATGTCTATTGGGACATGACGGGGGCCGAGTTTGTGAAGAACTCGGACGAATCGATGGCGCAGTCGATCGGGAACATCCTCGAGCAGGACAGCTGGTTTGTCGAAGGTGCGTACGATAAGCGGATGTATCCGCTGCTCATCGAGTGTTCGTTGATCTTGCGGTTGGAGGTTTCGTTTCGCGTGAGAGCGATCCGCCTGATCAAGCGCTTCATTCATTCGACGATGAAGGGCAAGCTGCCCAAGGAGACCTTCCGGAACACCATCGGCCTGATCAAGTTTTCATATCACTTCGACCAGAGGCTCAGCAAATTTCTGTCCGGGGACGTGGCGCTCTCAAGGAAGGTTGTTTCGGTTCGCGACGCGTCGTCGTGTATCGAGGCGATGCGCGCGAACGGACTTTGCTGAGGCGAGTGCCCTCACGCTTTACGGTCCGTCTCGCGCCTTGTCTCAGAACCCACACGCCTCACTCGTCGTCAGCACCGCGAACGGCCCGCCAAGCGTCGCATTGTGATGCGCAATGATCCGCTCGGCCGGCAGCGCCGGCGTGTCCATGCAGGTGTGCGCATCGGCGACGAGCACCGCCCGAAACCCGAGATCGGCGGCCGCGCGGCACGCGGTATCGACGCAGTATTGCGTCTTCATCCCGGCAATCACGATTTCCCCGATACCAGCCGCGTGCAGCCACTCGGCGAGCCGCGTGCCCGCGAAGCAACTCGGCCGGGTCTTGTCGAACACGATGTCGCGTGCCGTATCGATCGCGAGCTCCGGCAGCAGCGCGGCCAGCGGCGCACCAGGCGCGATCGGCGAGCCGGCGGGGCCGGTGTGGCGCACGGCGAACACGGGCGCACCGGCTTCGTGCGCGCGACGAATCAGCCGGTTGATGTTGGCCAGCACGCGTTCACCGTCATGCGGACGATCGGGGCCATGGAACAGCCCGACCTGCATATCGATGACGAGCAGTGCGCGTTTGGGGGAAGGGACTGCGGACATTGTGTTTCTCCTGAATGGCCGATGCAGACGGAGAAACGACTAGACCC
>Ga0157369_10005593_pt1 | contig 14595 bp, 10 predicted proteins | sample C25metaG_FD_113461 | JGI IMG/M metagenome (GOLD analysis project Ga0157369, IMG submission 113461) | Corn rhizosphere microbial communities from Kellogg Biological Station, Michigan, USA - C2-5 metaG | ecosystem: Host-associated > Plants > Roots > Rhizosphere > Soil | place: USA: Michigan...
AAAGTGAGATGGTTTCGTTCATCATTGAATGACGGTCCAAACTCATTCGGAGCAAGCGGGTTCTGAGGGTCACGCGGATAATAGCGGAAGGAGCCACCATCTTCGTTGTATCCCACGGCACGGGCCAAAGTATAGTTTGCCGTCAGGTCAGTCTTGTGGAACGCGCGCTGGCGATAGCTGAAGTTCAGGCCATCGTAGCGTGAACGGCCAATCGACTGCTCATCACGCAAGCTGCCGAGCTTCGTAACGCCTGAGGCGATGAAGGCTGCGTCTAACGGCTGGAAGAATCCACACCCCTTCGTCGGGTCCGGGGAGCATACAGGCGCACCCGCACTTTCCGTTGTTGCGGTGGAGTCTATCTTCGCAGGGTTTACCGGAATCTTTGGATCCAGGTTGATGGTTTTGTTTTCATGCAGGCTGAGCACGTGAACGTATTCAACCTCGAAGACAGACTTCGAGTTGATTGCCCAAGTATAACCGCCATTAAACTCCTCAGTCACTGGAGTGCGGTAGTTGGGGTCCATCAGACGGCCGATGGAACCAGGCGTCAGATCATGAGATGGAGGTGGGATCGTCGGCAGGGGGCTTACTCCCAGAATCCACTGATCCAGATTAACCCCTGCGCCAGGTACCGGATCCGATCCGCTCAGCGAGAACGCCGTCTGAAAAATGGTGTTGTTCGCCTGCTGTTCCATGAAAAGCGGAATGTTCTGGAATGTGTTGTCGTAGTACATGCCGAAGCCGGCGCGCACGAGATGATTACCATGGCCAGTCAGATCGTATGCCAGACCAACGCGCGGGCTGAAGCCGTTGCTGTAATCACTGGCTTTCTTGCGAACCAATGAAGCTGCCAGGGGGCTAAAGGGTGCAATGGCCTGTAACTCCTGGAAAGTCCTGCTATTGGCTATAGCGGATCCGCCGATGAAGTCAAAATCCCTGTCCCAACGCAGTCCAAGGTTCAAGGTCAAACGCTGGGTGACTTTCCAGTCATCTTGGAAGTAAAGGCCAAGTTGTTTTGCATCCTTGATAATGAATGTGGGGTCGCCGACTGCCACGGTCATGCCACTCACCAATCCTGGCCTTGCAAAACCACCACCTGCAAGTATGTTGCTGGGCACGTCGTTGAAGTCGATTTCCAGCGTGGGATTGAACTCAAAGAACCCGCCCATAAACGGCGTCCAGATGTAATCAAAGCCTGTGCGGAATGTATGTTTCCCCACCGTTTTGCTTATGTCATCTTTGAACTGATATTTACGCTGAATTGAGTTCTGCGGCACGTTGGCGTTGGTTCCGAACTGAATCGTATTTGCCCCCAAGGGGAACGTGAAAAGGGGTGCACGATTGTTGCTGTCGATCAGGTTGTTCCAGTATTGAAAACCTGCCGTAAATTGGTTAACTAGTGTCGGACTGAGTGAGGAATTCACGGTCAGATTAGCCACTTGCAGATGGTTTGTTGTGAAGTTACCTGCCGAAAGATCGGAGAAGCTGGTGCTCTGGTCATTCAAACTGTTATTGGCTTGTGTGGTTACTGAAAGATAAGCAGAGTTCTTGCTGTTGAAAGTGTAGTCGAGACGGCCATTGAGGCGATTCTCGAAGAATGGAGTAGGAATCACCGCGGCCGGTTGTGCTCCTAGGTTCGTCACCAGCGATAGCTCGGACAATGCCTGAGGCGCTTCTGCCAGGGACGTGTGCTCGCGCTGGCGTTCAAAGGCGAAAAATCCGAAAAGTTTATCTTTCTTGATCGGTCCGCCCACTGAGCCGCCAAACCACTGCCGTGAATATGGGGGATTGGCGGAAGATGTAGTTCCATCCCCATTCGCCTGTTTCTGATCCGCGTTAAACGCCTGCTCTCGGAAAAAGCCGAAAGCGGAACCGTGGAAGTTGTTGGAACCAGATTTGGTGATCACGTTGATCGCAGCACCGGAGGAACGGCCATTTACCGCCGAAAAACGCTGGGTGGAAATCTGGAATTCCTGCACGGCTTCAGCCGGCACCTGCATGACAGGTCCCCCAACTGTGTTGTCTTTATTGTCTACTCCGTTCACAGTTGTATTGATGTTGCGGCCACCTTCGCCATTCACTGACAGAATTGAGTAGCGATTCTTCGTGGGATCGTAGGAGTCTGCAGCTTTGACTCCAGGAGCCAGATAAGCCAGATCAGCGATGTCGCGGCCGATCAACGGCAAATCGGTAATTTGCTGGGGCGTAATATTGGTGCTGACATCGGTTTTCGTCTGATCCACCAGGGGAGCGGTGCCAGTGACCTCAACGGTTTCACTGACTCCTCCAGGTGAAAGGCTGAAGTTCTGGGTGGCAGTTCTTCCTATCAGCAACTCCACGTCTTTTGCCTCAGCAGTTGAAAATCCCGGAGCGGTGGCCTTGATCGTATATATGCCGGCTGATAATGAGTCGAAGCGATATCCGCCCGTGTCGTTGGTGGTAGTGGTTTTCGTGGCGCCGGTCTGTTTGTTGGTGAGTGTAACTTCGGCTTTGCCGATTACGGCCTGCGATTTATCCGTGATCGTACCCTGCAAACTTGCATTTGCAGTCGCTTGTCCAAACATACTTGCGGCACTGAGCAGGACTAAGCAACTCATGACGGCAATACATAACCATCGTTTGCTATTCATTCTCATCTCTCCTTGGAGGTTGGGGATTTCTTAGGCGCGTTTTCAGCGCCTTCTTCTAATCTTTCTTTAATTAACTTTTCTGTACTTTACAGACCAGCACGGCTATGACCAAACCCGGGGGGATCTCTCCGTGGTAAAGCGGGAAACGTTCTGGATTAAAAGTCGGGAGCGCAGCTTTAAGGCAGGGTTGATCCGGAAAGAAAAATTTAATTAACGTGTGAATTTCTCTTTGGAATCTGCCATTTATAAAGTTTGTGGCCCCGCGGTGGAATCGGGGCAGGGAACATTACCATTTAGTTTTGCGTCCCGCATCGATTTGCACACTTAAAGCAGAGCCAAAAATATACGGTTTTCTGTATGGCTGAATATGATTTGTCATCTCCCTGATACGGCTTAGGGTGCATATGCGGTCATTTGTCCCACCGCCCAAGCCCGTGTTACAGCCAACATGTTATCCGAGGAAAGCTGATATCCCATAGCATAATTGAAGCCGCCTTGCCAACAAGGTATTATTTGGTTATGGCCACAACTGCTTCCATCCAGGCACGGCACGGGTTTCAGACGGACGACGCCACTCTTCAACCCATTGCCGCTAAAGTCTTTGCCCGTGAGCGCCTCACCTTTAACGATGCTGTCACCCTCTATCGCTCACCGGACATCCTCGCCATTGGCTGGCTGGCCAATCATGTTCGTGAACGCCTGCACGGCAACGTGGCTTACTTCAACGTCAATCGGCACATCAATCCGACCAACGTTTGCGTAGCCGCATGCCGCCTCTGCGCCTTCGGCCGTAAGAAAGATGCTCCTGGCGCCTATACCATGGCGCTGGAAGAGGCCTTCCAGACGGCCGTATCCGGCTACTCTGAAGCTATTACGGAGTTTCATATTGTCGGCGGCCTGCATCCCGATCTCCCATTTCAGTATTACCTCGACCTGATTTCTGGATTGAAAGAGCGCTTTCCCCAGGTCCACCTGAAAGCCCTCACTATGGTTGAGATCGCTTTCCTGGCAAAGCGGGCCAAGCTTTCCATTGAAGAAACTTTGCGCCAGCTCAAGAGCGCCGGTCTGGACTCGCTGCCGGGCGGCGGAGCTGAGATCTTTAACGAGCGTGTGCGCCGCGTGATCTGCGACCACAAAATTGACGGCGATCAATGGCTTGATACCGCGCGCACCGCGCACAAAATCGGTCTGAAATCGAATGCGACTATGCTTTACGGCCACATCGAAAACGAAGAAGATCGCGCTGACCATCTCATCCGTCTACGCACTCTTCAGGACGAAACTCACGGATTTCAGACGTTCATTCCGCTGGCCTTCCATCCGGCGAATACGCCGCTGCAGCACCTGTTTGTGACCACTGGAATGCTTGACCTGAAGCAGATCGCCATCGGTCGCCTCGTGCTCGATAATTTCCCGCACATCAAGGCTTATTGGCAGATGCTTTCGCCCAAGATCGCGCAAATTTCATTGCGCTTTGGCGCTGACGATATTGACGGTACGGTGATTGAAGAAAAAATTTATCACGACGCCGGCGCCACCACTCCGCAAGGCATGGTCCGCAAGGAACTGGAGCGCCTCATCCGCGAAGCCGGTCGCGAACCTGTCGAGCGCGACACAATGTATCGTCCAGTGACGAGGACGGAAACGTCGTTTACGATCTCGGTCTAGCTTTTCTCTACATTGGAGATTGACGCGTGACCCACCGCGCCGCAAGACGCCAGAGTACCCGTGCGTTTATTGTGAGCATAGTGAGCCAAAAGCTATCCCAAGCGCGCCTAAGCAGCTCTCGCAGCCGATTCCAGCCAAGTCTTCATGACGGAATGGTTCACTACTCCTGCCTGCTGCATCACAAGACGGCCTTGGTGAAACACGGCAAAGTTGGGGATCCCCCGCACGTTGTAACGAGCAGCCAACTCAGGATGCCGTTCGGTATCCACCTTTAATACAATGGCACGTCCTGCCATGTCTGCCGACGTACGAGCAACTTCCGGCGCAGCCATGCGACATGGACCGCACCAGCTTGCCCAAAAATCAACCAGCACCGGAACGCGGGACTTAGCAATAATCTCGTTGAACAACTCAGGATTTGCCTCAAGAGGTTCGGCAGCGGGCGGCAAAGATGATTTACAGGCTCCGCATCGTCCCGTGTGCGCAAGATGCTCCGCGGGCACACGGTTTTTTTGGCCGCATTGTTTGCAGGTTTTAACTATAGGCATGAACACTCCGACGCCATGACATGGATTAGACGCCAACGGTGTGCTTTTGGCACCATGTTCCTGCTAGCTACATTGCGCACGGTTATCAATCCACATCTGCGGAAATCTGCGGCGAGCCTAATCCCTAAACACCCTCTTAAATATCTTGTCCACGTTTCTCAACTGCCGTTCAATAGAAAAAGCCTGCTCAATCTGCTTTGCCGGCACTCGCGACGTAATCTCCGCGTCGTTCATCACCAACTCACGGAAGTTCAAGTCTTCTTTCCAGGCGCGCATGGCGTGCTTCTGCACCAGGCGATAAGCGTCTTCACGCGTCATGCCGTGCTCGGAGAGATCGAGTAGCAACTGTCCGCTGAACACTAGCCCGCCAGTCGATTCCAGGTTCTTCAGCATTCGGTTGGGATAGACCATCAGCGTATCAATCAAATGGATTGTCTTAGTCAGGAGATAGTCAACAAGGATCGTGGAATCCGGCAGGATCACGCGTTCCACCGATGAATGCGAAATATCGCGCTCATGCCAAAGCGCGACGTTCTCAAACGCGGCTTGGGCGTTGGCACGAACCACGCGCGCCAGCCCGCTGATCTGCTCGCATGTAATCGGGTTGCGCTTGTGCGGCATGGCCGAAGAGCCTTTTTGTTTCTCGCTAAAATATTCTTCGGCTTCGCGAACTTCTGTCCGCTGCAGGTGGCGTATCTCGGTGGCAATCTTGTCCAGCGTTGAAGCAATAGTCGCCAGCGTAGCAACATAATAAGCATGGCGATCGCGCTGGATCACCTGTGTTGAGATTGGCGCAGCTTCCAGTCCCAGGCGCTCACAAATTTTTTCTTCGAACTCCGGCTCCAGGTGCGCAAAGGTTCCCACCGCGCCGGAAAGTTTGCCTACGCGCATTTCTTCCGCTGAGCGCTGGAAGCGCTCGATATTCCGCACTGTTTCGGCGTACCAGTTCGCCAGCTTCAGTCCAAACGTTGTGGGTTCAGCGTGGATGCCATGGGTTCGTCCGATGGTCGGCGTGTGCTCAAACTCATGTGCGCGGCGGGCCAGAACTTCTTTCAGCTTTTCCAAATCGTCGGCGATAATCCTCGACGCTTCTTTGATCTGCAGCGCCTGCGCCGTATCCACCACGTCATTCGACGTGAGGCCATAATGCAGCCAGCGCGCCTCGGGGCCAACCTTTTCGGCCACCGCCGTGGTAAAGGCAATCACATCATGCCTCACCTCTGCTTCAATCTCGTGGATTCGTTTCAGGTCAAAGTCGCCGCGCTCGGCAATTGCCCGGGCGGCATTCTCAGGGACAATCCCCGCATCGGCCAATGTAAGGCTGGCGGCGGCTTCAACTTTAAGCCAGCAGCGGAATTTATTTTCATCACTCCAGATTCGACCCATCTCCGGGCGCGTATAACGTGGAATCAACGGTTTTCCCTCAAAAGCACAACCAATGTAAGTAGATTCTCGATCATAAATGCTGCGGCCCTTTGTCGGCTAACAGGCGGCGGTCCGGCCTGGTTTCGGCCCCCGAACTTACGCAGAGGCGTATGGCAAAGCGCGCGGCCCAAGATGACGTCCCTGAGCATCTTTACAGATGTTCACATTTGTTTACAATCGGATTGCGACGCTATTCATGGCATGTTAAAAGGGCCTTTTCGCCGGTTTGGTGTCCGATGAAAAGGCCCAGGCTCGAATCTAGCAGAATATTGGTATTATGTCGCGGAGCGATATAAAATGTCAAAGGGAAAAAATTTGCGTCCTCTTACTGAACCGGAATATCTGGCCTTAGGTGAGTTTCGTTACCAGTTACGCCGTTTTCTCCGGAACATGGAGGAGGCCACGCGGTTATTGGGAGCCAATCCGCAGCAGTATCAATTGATTTTGGCCATCAAGGGTCTGCCCAGTAATATGGAGCCGACCATCACCAATCTGGCTGAGAGAATGCAGCTGAACCACAACAGCATGGTTGAGTTGGCTGACCGCTGTGAGGAGCACAAACTGCTTCGCCGCACACGCTCCGCCGCTGACCGCCGGCAGGTCTCGCTTTCTATCACGCCGGATGGCGAAGCCCTGCTGCGAAAGCTTGGCGTCGCTGCTCGTCAGGAACTGCGCGATGCGGGGCCCACACTGGTGGAAGCGATTCGCCGTTTGACGGAGGATGGCCGCGCCAGGGAGGTAAAAGACGTGAAAGCAGAGATACGGCCACGAACAGGAGGAACCAACAAATCGGCCCCATGAAAGAAACTACCCCGAGTAAGTCGGTAACCGCGGAAAATCCGCAGATTGCACCAGCGGGAGTCCTCCGAGATTTCACTACAACTTGGCGTGTTTTACCCATAACCGGGCTTGCCCTGGTCATAGGCGTTCTGTCTGCTTATGTCGCTGTTGTTTTGCTCAAGCTGATCAGCTTTTTCACCAACGTCTTTTTCTTTCTGCGCTTCACCACCGCGCCGGCTTCACCGGGAGACACCCACCTGGGCCCATGGGTAATTTTTGTGCCTGTGATTGGCGGGCTGATTGTGGGGCTGATGGCGCGGTTTGGCTCGGATAAGATTCGTGGCCACGGCATCCCGGAGGCGATTGAGGCCATTCTTCTGCGCGGAGCCAAGGTTGAGCCGCGACTGGCTGTGCTTAAGCCCGTTTCCACAGCTATTTCCATCGGCTCTGGAGGCCCGTTCGGCGCGGAAGGCCCGATCATCATGACGGGCGGGGCTTTCGGTTCTCTGATCGCCCAATTTTTTCACCTTACGTCGGCGGAGCGAAAGACGCTTCTTGTAGCCGGCGCCGCGGCCGGCATGTCTGCGACGTTTGCCGCGCCTTTTGCCTCCATCATGCTCGCGGTTGAGTTGCTGCTCTTTGAATGGAAGCCACGCAGCTTTATTCCGGTTGCGCTGGCCAGCATCACGGCAGCGGCTGCGCGCGTGCACTTGATGGGTGGAGGCCCAATCTTTCCGGTGCCGGCCCATGACGTTGTTTGGGCGCCCGCCGTTCTCTTTGGTTGTTTGCTCGCGGGGTTACTGAGCGGTGGCCTCTCCGCGCTGCTCACGCAGTTGGTGTATGCCTTTGAAGATGCATTTCTCCATCTCAAACGACTTCACTGGATGTGGTGGCCGGCCATCGGTGGCCTGGGCATCGGCATTGGCGGTTATTTTTATCCTCGCGCACTCGGCGTAGGTTATGACGTAATTCAACAGGAGTTGCAAGGCAATGCCACGATCAAACTGATTTTGGGCGTTCTGGTGGTCAAGATTTTGATCTGGAGTTTTTCGCTGGGATCAGGCACATCCGGCGGCGTGCTTGCTCCATTGCTCATGATGGGCGGTGCTCTGGGCGCTGTGGATGCGCTCTTTCTCCCGCATCAGGGCGCGGGCTTCTGGCCGCTGATCAGTATGGGCGCCATGCTTGCCGGGACAATGCGCTCGCCGCTCACCGGGGTCATTTTTGCTTTTGAGCTTACCGGCGACTACCACTCCATACTGCCTCTGCTGATCGCCTGCGTTACCGCGCATAGCTTTACCGTGTTGACCATGGCGCGGTCCATTCTTACGGAAAAGATCAGCCGTCGCGGCCATCATCTTTCCCGCGAGTACGTGGTTGATCCTCTGGAAGCTCTTGCCGTGGAAGATGTGATGCGGACGAACATTACCGCGCTTCCGGCGGAAAGCACAATTGCTGAACTTGAGGCTGCTCTGGCCCGCAATGACAATCCACGCGGCCAGCGGGTCTATCCCGTAATTGATGGAAACCAGCACCTGCTGGGCGTGATGACTCGCTATGATCTTCTGACTGCCATAGAAAGCCAACGCCGTGGCGATGGCAGCAATCTTCAGCTTGCACAAATAATAGCCAATGCGCCGGTCGTGGCATTTCCTGAAGAACCTCTGCGCATGGTGGTAAATCGCATGGCAGCTACCGGGCTTACGCGTTTTCCTGTAGTAACGCCAAATGGCGGCCCCAAACTTGTTGGATTGATCGGCCTGCAAGACCTGCTTAAGGCCCGCGAGTTGTCCGTTGCCGATGAGCATCATCGGGAGCGCGTGCTGCGTCTCCGCCTGCCTCCATCTTTGCGGTGGAGACGGCCCACGGCAGAGAAGCTGCCGCGTAATTGAAGATAAATCTCAGGTGGATGCAGCCAGCATCCACCTGAATTCTTATCACTCAATTCGCCAGACCATACCCCAATAGAAACTCCATTGTGCCCAAGCCTTCACAGGTTGAAGATGTGGAGGCAAAGTGCGTGCTGGCAGCGTAGCCGGTTGCGGTTGATTTGCATCGATACACCGGCACTGTGTTTGCCGGTTGCGCGTCGTTGCCGTTATAGAGCCAGCCGGCCGTTCGCAGCTTGTTATATCCCGCTCCCGTTCCGCTGCACTCGGTTGAATTGGCAAAGGTAAATGTGTGATCGGGATTTGTTGTGGATGGCCACGTCTTATTGACGCATTCCCAAATTTGGGCCGCGTCCGCTGTTGGCGGCACAGTCATGATGTATCCACTGCGTGTCTCATAAGTGACGTTGGCGGTCTCAAAGTTATAAGGGAAAGCCTCAGTGGAGGAAATTCGCAGCCCGATATCGGGATTGCGCCACCGGCTAATGGCTACCCCCACGTGCGGCGTTTGCGCTGAAGTCTCCACGCTGAAGTTTAAGTTTCGCATCACCAGCGTCCGCCCACTGTCCGGAGCCGGAGAGGGAGAATTGGCAGCTCCGCTGTCATTCTGGTTAGGGACATAGGTATATGTCAGCAGAAAGTAGCCACTCGATCCCCAGGAATGGCTGCCATCCGTGGGGCTGATGGCGGAAGAATAGACAATAAGATCGCCATTGGTGGAAGCGTGAGGAAACGTGTGGTCATCCTCATATAGCACCGGCTCAGTCAGTGAATTGAAGCTGGTTGCGTTGGCGGAAAATGAGATCAACAACCCGTGGGCCGTGGAAGTGATGTTGTCGTTCATCAGCACAATGGTCTGGTTTCCTGTACCCGGATTGGTAAAGAGCGATGAGGAATTGCCGAATGAGCCTAACGGGCTATCGTCAGCATTCCACGCAGCGCCCGGCGACCATGAGCCGTTATATTTGACCCAGTTGCTCTGTGTGAAATTGCTGGTATTGCTGGCCCGTGCCACTGACGTTTTAAAATCCGACGTCCGTCGGCAGTATAGATAAACAAAGCCGCCGAATGGCACCGGACTGCAGTCGCCTTCGCCGAACTCCGTCCCGCTGGAGTCTCCGTTCGGATTGGAGATGATTTGTCCTTGAAGCGACCAGTTCAACCCGTCAGACGATGTGAGCAAGGCCATGGATTTCGTCGTGGGAGGATAGGCGCACTGTCGCTGCGATGGAAACGCTGAAGAAAAACCTTCAGCGTGCGCAAAGCCGTAATAGGTGGTTCCTGAAAGATAAGTGCCTTGCAGCCAGAGCCCGCAACTTCCGTATCCTGCGGTGGAATCGTAATGATTGCTCGGATAGATCGTGGGACCGAAGAATCCTGGCGCAGTGGATCCCATTCCGTACGGCTGTCCGCCCTTGGCAAAGCATGTAGACGCTACGGTCGTTGTCTTTGAACCGTTTGCGGTGTACCCGTAAAAAGTGCCGGGGGTAATTTCAATTTCATTAAAGATGTTGTCCTTGCCGTCAAAGCAGTTGGAGGAACCCGGAGCTATCGGATCGCGAATGCGGTCTGGTCGCTCCACCCGGATCTTGATATTGGCGATGTTAATTGCAGACTGCGCAGACGCCGCAGCCACAAACAGAAGGAAGAAAAGCCCTGCTGCCGTACGTTTCATGTGAAACCCCCGTGGGGAACAGGGAATAGCAGCAGCTATGATGAACGGCGGGTACTCGCAGGTTTGTACAATTTCCAGAGCTGCTGTCGTCGCGGGTTCTATTTCGTGTATTCCGAAACCGGAAGCCTGTTCGCGCCATCAATTTGGTTTGCGAAACTCTCTTTCAGAGAGACTGGCGTCGAATTCCGATATTATTCGTTTACGCCAAACAGCTCTGCCATTTCCCGATACTTGAAACCTTCTCCGGGAATGTAGGGCTGCACCCATGCGCCATCGACAACGAATTGGGGAATGGCGCGCTTGCCTGTGCGCTCTATTACTTCCTCTGCGGCTCCGGGCATCTCTTCAATATTGATTTCCTGGTAGGAAATGTTGTTTTGGGCAAGCCAGCGCTTTGCGATATGGCAATCGCGGCACCACGGGGCAGTGTAAACAGTCACCTTCATAGCAGTTGGTGATTAGATGATACAACGAGAGTTGAAGGTGCAGAAAGCCCAGCGGGCCTGCTTTTAGCTCAGCAGCTAGGAAAGTCGTGTCTTCCAGCCTTTCCCTCAGCTTTTTCAAGCAATGGGCTACGTCTTCGCGGTTCTTGCCGGAGATAATCCAGCGTGGCAGGGCCGATGAGAGGCGTCGGCTGGAGCGTTCTGGCATCCTTTCTTCCCGCAAATCAGCCGCAATAAATTGCTCCATAAAATCCAGGTGCTGTCGGTTCAAGATACACAGCACATTCTTGCGGCAGGGTAGCTTGAGCCAGAGAGGCCCATCTATGAAGAAATCGGATCCGGCTGGGGCGGCCCACTGATGCCCGCAATGCAGGCAGCTGCAATTCCCCAAGCGCGTGATCATACTCTTAGGTTTTGCCGGGAAGATAAACTCGCGCAATGTGGCGCATTTACCGCATTTTTCGCACACCACAAGAATGGGATGGTGCGGCGGCAGAACTGCTCCAGCCTTATCTCTTCCCGCACCTGCATCCGTTTCCCGGCCATGACGCCGCTTATTTTACAAGACGCAAGCGGGTGTGGGGCCGCTGCTGATCATTTGCTGAGTCGCGGAACACTTAGAATATATCCAATCACCGAACCTGGAGGAGGAACGATGCAGGAAACAGCTCAGCAGTACACCGAGCGGTTGTTAAGTTACAGCGAAGGCAAAGATCCCTTGCGGTCACAACAGGCCGCGCCTATCAAACTGGCTGCCCTGCTGAAAGGGAAGACCGGAAAACAGCTGACCAGCCGACCGGCGCCAGACAAATGGTCCGTCGCTGAAATCGTGGCCCACCTGGCCGATGCGGAACTCGCTATCGGCTGGCGGCTCCGCCAGGTTCTGGCAAACAATGCCATTCCTATCCAAGCCTATGATCAGGACTTGTGGGCGAAGACGTTTAACTATGCTCGTCGCGATCCGCGTCAGTCGCTCGCGAATTTCCGCACTTTGCGTGAAGCTAACATTGCGTTGCTGAAGTCGGTTCCGCGAAAGCTCTGGGAAAACTACGGTGTCCATGCGGAGCGCGGCAATGAAAGCGTCAACCACGTCGTTAAGATGGTCGCGGGGCACGATCTTAATCATCTGCGGCAGGTGGAGGCAATTTTAAGGAACACCAAACAGAAGAACGGGAAACAGAAGAAGCGCGCGTAGGGACACCATTCGCTAAACATACAAAAAGGGACCGTCTTTTCTGCTGACGGTCCCCTGTGAAGCGAAGGAGGCGTTACTTCTTCGGCGTAGGCGCCGGTGTTGGTGACGAAGTTGGTGCCGCAGAGCCAGCCGGAGTCTTATCCGGCGCGGCTCCTGGCGCAGGAACTTTGTCAGGCGGCGGGTTCTTGTCTTTAATCGATATCAATTCCACTTCAAAAACGAGCGTCGCGTTGGGCCCAATCGGTCCGCCCGGTGTGCCGCGAGGGCCATAGGCGAGATCAGGCGGGATGAATAGCTGCCACTTCGATCCAACCGGCATTAACTGTAGCGCCTCAGTCCATCCTTTGATAACTCCGGTGACCGGGAATGTTGCCGGCTCTCCGCGCTTGTATGAGCTGTCAAACTCCGTGCCATTGATCAGCGTGCCTTTGTAATTGCACACCACGCTGTCTGAGGCAGTTGGCTTTGGCCCATTTCCTTCCTTCAGAATCTTGTATTGCAAGCCGCTGGGAAGCGTTACCACGCCTTCTTTTGTCTTGTTGGCGGCCAAAAACGCATCGCCTTCCTTCTTGTTGGCCTCGCCTTCCTGGGCGGCTTTGGCCTGCATCTTGGCTTGCATCTCACCCTGGAGCTTGGTCAAGGCGGCGCGCGCTTCTTCTTCTGTCAGCAGAGTCTTGCCGCCGGAGAGCGCATCTTTCATCCCTTGCAGCAGAGCAGCGTCGTCCAGGTCAACACCCTGGCGGTGAAGCCCGCTGCCCACGTTCATTCCGATTGCGTAACTTGCTTTTTGCTTGTCAGTGGTAAGCACCGTGACCGCTCCTGGTGTAGCGGTTTTAGCTGCGGCTGGATGGGTTGATTTAGCAGCCGGAGCGCCCGGCTTTTTTGCCGGCGGAGTCTGGCTTGGGGCCGTGGATGTTTGCGCTACCGCGTTTCCAAGCAATACCACCCCAGCGGCCAACATGGTTCTTACTACGATCAAAAGTTTTCTCATGGCTCTATTGTCACATTGCTCTAAAAACAGCGCAAATCGAGGCGGCCAACCGCCCCGCTCAAGACGGCATCCTTTTGATTTGTGCGATTTCTGTGGGCCAAGACGTTGGATGTTCTTGCCGTGACTGCGGCGTTCTGCCTCCTGTTTCTGGCGATCGCCGGTGGTGTAGTTCCACCGCGCAGCGCTCTCGCGCAAAGTCCCTCCCCCACGCCGACACCGACCGTTTCCCCGACACCAGAATCTAACCCCACTCCCAGCCCGACTCCTACCGCGACCCCGAAAGGCCCGACGCTGATCAATCCCAGTCCGACGCCGACTCCAACTCCAACTCCGACCGCGACTCCGACCCCAACGCCCCTGTCTCCCGGTCTCAACGCCACGCCAACTCCTACGCCAGCACCTCTACCTGCATCTAGCTAGCTGCTTTCGGATAAACGCGTCACAAATTCTTTCGGGCCGAAAGGCTCAAGGCCGCTGTGCCGCACATTCTTAATACAAAAGCAAAACCCGCCAGATTTTGCCGGCGGGTCTTGGTTAAATGCTTTCTTTCTAGCGATTAATTGCTGTAGAGCAGCACTCCATCGCTCTTCTCTGCGCCATCGCCCACTGGACGATAAAACAGTTGATCGCCCTCAAGATAAACCTCAATGAACGCCGGGCGTGTGGTGATCGTTCCCTGGATCAACGCCTCAGATAGCGGATCTTCAATGTACCGCTGCAAGGCCCTGCGCAATGGACGCGCGCCATAGCTGCGATCCACCAGCGTCTTGTCCAGAATCCACCGTTTGGCTTCCTCGGTCACCGTGATCGTAATGTGACGTTGCGCCAGGTTTCCGTTGAGCTGCTGTACCAGCAGTTCAAGAATCTGGATCAGATCGGCATCGGTCAGGGCCTGGAACAGAATTACTTCGTCCAGACGGTTCAGGAACTCAGGGTTGAAGGTCTTTTTGACTTCCTGCTTGACCAATTCTTCAACCTTCTCGTGGACTGTTTCTTCCTTGTCCAGTGAGAAGCCGAGGCCCTTGCGCTTCATCAGGTGGCGCGCGCCGATGTTTGAGGTCATCACGATGATTACGTTCTTGAAATCCACCGTGTTGCCCAGTCCATCCGTGAGCTGTCCGTCTTCAAGCACTTGCAACAGGATGTTAAACACATCCGGATGCGCTTTCTCGATTTCGTCCAGCAGCACGACTGAATAAGGTGACCGCTTCACGCGCTCAGTCAACTGACCGCCTTCCTCATATCCCACGTATCCCGGAGGCGAGCCGATCAACTTGCTGACTGAATGCTTCTCCATGAACTCCGACATATCGAAGCGGATCAGAGATTTCTCGCTACCAAAGAGGAAGTG
>Ga0157369_10005594_pt1 | contig 14592 bp, 13 predicted proteins | sample C25metaG_FD_113461 | JGI IMG/M metagenome (GOLD analysis project Ga0157369, IMG submission 113461) | Corn rhizosphere microbial communities from Kellogg Biological Station, Michigan, USA - C2-5 metaG | ecosystem: Host-associated > Plants > Roots > Rhizosphere > Soil | place: USA: Michigan...
GTCATCGCCCATCAGGCGCACCCGCGCCCGATCGCCCACCGCGACCCGGTGCAGCTTCGTCTCCTCGAAATAGCCCTCAATACGCAGCGATGCGGTATCGACGAGCGCCATGGCCTGCGCGCCTGCCGCCAGATAGTCGCCGGGATGAATGTCGAGGTTGGTGATGGTCCCGCCCACCGTCGCGCGGATCTCGGTGCGATGCCGATCGACATCGGCAACGTTGCGGGCTGCGAGCGCGCTTTTGAGCGCCGCCTCCAGCGTGCTGACTTTCGCGGCGTTCTGCTCGCGTGTCTCTGCGGCCACCAGATCGCCCAAGGCGCGGTCGCGCCGGGATTCACGGCGAGCTTGCTCCAGTTCGGCGCGGGCCTGCGCGATGGCGGCGTCGGCGCGTTCGATCGTGGCGTCGATGCGCGGGCGGTCGAGCACGATCAGCAACTGGCCGGGCGTGACGGTCTGGTTGTCCTGCACCATGACCTGCGTGACCAGCCCGCCGACATCGGTGGAAACGCGGATGATATCGGCGCGGACATGACCGTCGCGCGTCCAGGGCGTGCGCTCGTAACTGCGCCAGAGTTGCAGCGCGATGATGGTGGCCAGCGCCACGGCGCCGATGGTCAGGGCATAGCGGCCCAAGAGGGACAGGATTGGCTTCATGGCATAAGTCCGGAGGATGGCAGGTGCTGCGCGAGCAGACCGAAGAGGATGATGAAGGCGGCCAGTTCGACGAGCGGCCTGTGGGCAAAGGCGCGGTCCGCGCCGGTCAGCGTCAGGAGGCGCAGAACGATGGCCGCGCCGATCAGCGCGACAAACGCGATCACCAGCAGGCCGGGCAGCAGGACGCCGCCGATGGCGATGTCGGCGATCATGCGGGATGCCCTTTGCCGGTAGCATTGTGGGCGTTCAGCGCGAAGCTCAGGTCGATGAGGAGGTCGCGCAAGCCCGCACCATTCGCCTCTACGCCGCCCGGCAGTTTGGCCCGCCCTAAGTCGGCCTGTACGGCGAGCCTGGTCAGGGCCCCATCTTCAGGCCTGTGCTTGCCGCTGAAGGCTCGGGCCACTGCGCCAAGCAAGGCGGGTACATCGCCAGCGTCAGCGTGCCTGTCCGCAGTCTTCTGGCGCAGCAGGCCCACCACATGACCGACACGAAGATACAGCAGAACTTCGCCGACCGGGTCCGTCTCGCCCGCCTTGGCCTGCCTGGCGCGTGGGAGCAGCAAGGCGGTGCGGTCGATCATGAGCCCGGTCCACCGCGCCTCATCAATCGCACGGCCCTGCGCTCGGCGAGCAACGTCGCGGCGGCTCAGGCGCAGCAGGCGGGTGATGGCCTGCCTTGCAGGCACCGTCTGGAACAGGCTCATGCTGACAACGGCAAAGCCGGTGCCGACGACGAGCGCCACGGTGCTGTTGAGATAGGTTGCGAAATCGCCGGTGTATTTGGGGCCAAGGCCGGTCAGGATCGGAAAGCTGAGCGTGATGCCCAGCGCCATCAACATAGTCGGCGGCCGCGCTTGCAGCGACCCCGCCCACAAGAGCACAGGGGCGAGCACCGCGACCAGCACCGGAAAGTCGCTGACGCGCGGTAGGATGATGAAACTGTAGGCAAGGCCCAGCACCACGGCATAGAGCGAGCCGATCAGATATTTGATGACCGCCGGCGCGGGGGTGTCGATGTTGCCGAACAGGGCGCAGGCGACCCCGACGATGGACAGCGCCAATGCGCCATCCGACCAGGCGGACCAGATCCACAGCAGGCATGCGCTGAAGATGCCGGCCACCGCGCCCAGGGCTGCGCGCGCGGCCACGCGATGGTCGCGGTGATGGACATAGCCGATGGCATTGCCTGTGCCGCCGGTGCTCCTTTGCGGTCGTCCGCCTTGCTGGGCCAATGCGCCCAGCCGGTCGCAGTCGTCGAACAGGGCGATGAGTTCGACCAGATGCCCGCAGAGATTGGCGCCTAAGGCATTGTCATGGCGTAGCGGGTCGGCCAACAGCTGCGTGCGGATGGACAGTGCCTGGTCGGACAGTCGCCTGGGCGTTTCGTGCCTGCCAGGTTCCGCGCTAGCGAGCCAATGGCGGCAATCCTCGATCAGGTGACGCAAATCGCTTTCGTCGGGGTTGATTCGCGAGAGCATGTGAACCCGCCCCTCGATCTCGCTGGCCAGAGGGATCAGCCGGGCGAACCGATCGTGAAGCTGGTGCAGCGTCTCACGCTGTGGCGCAGCCCCCGAACCCTCATAGGACAGATGCGCGGCCAGCCCGTTGAGAGCGAGCAGGTCGGATGCCAGCATAGCGCGCTCGCCGTGCCGATCGGCGCCCGCCTCACCCAGCAGTGCCCCGCGCCCAAGGCTGCGCGCATCGGCAAGTGTGGCGGCAAGCTTCGCCTTGAACTGGCCTGTCATTCGCCGGGGCGCGATGAAGCGATGGATCAGCACGGCGCAGGCGATGCCGAGCCCGATCTCCTGAACACGCACCGCTGCCGTGTCGAACATCGCGCCCGGATCGGCGACGCCGGGAAAGCCGATCAGGCTGGCCGTATACCCCGCCAGCACGAAGGCATAGGCGCGCGGCGTCCGGTCCAGCAGCGAGAAATAGAGGCACAGCCCGATCCAGCAGGCGAGGATCAGGCTGCACAGGACCGGCTCGTTGGCGAAATTGGGAACGATGGCGAGGGTCGCGGCGGCGCCCACGATCGTTCCGGCCAGTCGGTAGAGGCCGCGCCCGAGCGAGGCGCCCGCGGATGTATGGGAGACAATATAGACGGTCAGAATCGCCCAATAGGGTTTGGGTAGACCGATGCGCAGCGCTAGATAATAAGCCAGCATCGCCGCCACGAAAGTCTTGGCCGAAAAGCGCAGCGCGTCGCGGTCTGCTTTTATCGCTGGCGATGAAGGCAGCCTTGCAGTTCTGGGCCGGGCTGCACGGAAAAGCTGCGCAATGGTTGGGATGATAAGGCGGGCAGTTGTCATGCTGGCAACCATCGCGCCATTACTGCCGGTTATAAATTCGATATCCTGTCAGAAAATCACTATATCCAGTCAAACTCATGACCACAGCATCTGCCATTTCCGGGTTCGATCCCGATCTCATCGCTCTGCCGGCAGTGGCCTATCATCTCGATTTTTCTCAGCATGCCGCCGAGGTGCCTCGACATGTCCATCGCAAGGGGCAACTGATCCTGGCCCTGCATGGAGCAGTAACGTGCCGCGCCAAGGACGAAATCTGGATCGGCCCGCCTGACTGCGGCATCTGGATTCCGGGCGGCGTGGCACACAGCGCCCGCACGACCGACAATGCCCGGCTAAACTATCTGTTCGTCGAGCCGGGGGCTGTCGCCCTGCCGCTTGAGTGCTGCACGCTCTCGATATCGCCGATGATTCGCGCGATGGTCGATCGGCTCGCGCATGAGGGGGGCGACTATCCCCCCGAGGGGCACGCCGCGCGCATGGTGCGGGTGTTGCTCGACGAACTGGCAACGATGCCGCGCGAGCGGTTCAACCTGCCCATTTCCGGCGATCCGAAAATCCGCCTGATCGCCGATGCGCTGACGCTCGATCCATCGGACCGCCGCACCTTGGGCCAGTGGGCGCACCATGTTGCCATGAGCGAAAGCTCGCTCGCTCGGCTGATGCTGCGCGAGACAGGGCTGAGTTTTGGGCGCTGGCGCCAGCAGTTGCACCTCATCGTCGCCCTGCGCGAACTGGCGAGTGGAATTGCCGTCCAGAATGTGGCGGGAGAACTTGGATATGAGTCGGTCAACGCCTTCATCACCATGTTCAAGAAGGCGATCGGCAGCACTCCCGCGCAGTATTTTGCAGCGAGGCGCAATGGTTTAAAGGACAGATCGCCAGAGTTGTTCTAACCGACCGACCTCGACAAAAGCTGCCGTTGGCGATTGAGAAGCGAACGTTTCGATGTGGTCGCCTGCTGCCGGATGCTGAAGGCCGCATAGGGGCCTTTTCTAACATTCACTATGTGCTAGCCGATGGCGCGCTCAGCATCTTATTACGTTTAGGCGATTGTAATCAGCGGATGTAGAACTCCACGGGGACCGATAGCTCAATTTCGTCCGGCCGATCAGCCGGGATTTTCGGCAGCGGATCGGCGCGCCGCAACGTCTCGAGCGCGGCCTGGTCGAGCGCCGGGAAGCCGGAACTGCGCACCAGCGACGACGACAGCACACGCCCGCCGCGGTTCATGCGGAAGCGGATGTAGACAACGCCCTGTTGCCGTGCGCTACGCGCCGCGCCGGGATAGCGCCGGAACTTCTCCAGTCGCGCCAGCACGCGGCCTTCCCAGCTGTCGGGTGCATTGCTCGATGCCTGTGGAGCCGGCGGCGCGGGCGCGGTCTTCGGCGCAGCCGTCTCGAGCTGCGGCGGCGTAGGAGTCGGTGTCGCGATCGGTTGCGGCGCTGGCGACGGCATCGTCGCAACAGGCACGATGGTCCGCATGATCTGCTCGACCTTGGGCGGGGTCGGCGTCTTGTCCTGCTTCTCGACCGGCTCGGGCGCGTCCTTGGGCTTGGGCGGCGTCTCGGCCGGGGAGGCCAGCGGCAGCAGCGTCACCACCAGCGGGGCCGTCGGCTTGGGTGGTGGCGGCGAACTAACATCGAACGAGAGGAACAGCCCCGCCGCCACCAGCGCGTAGATCAAGCTCGTGCTGAGGAAGGCGACGACACGCCGCGCCCGCGGCGGCGCATAGCCGTGGGCCTCGGCAGGGATGGGCAGGACGGTCGGGGCGGCAGCGGGATCATCGTCAGCCACTATCGGGTCAGAACTAACCTTTGCGAGCATGAGGCGGCCTCCCATGACGGGCGTGGCACAGATGGTGCGCGATAACCAACAACGGCACAGCTAGTGCCGCCCATGACAGCCACCACCAGATGCCGCCATCGCCGATCAGTGCCGAGAGCAGACCGAATAGCGTCAGCACGGCAAGCCCGATCGGCCAGCCCCATTGCGCAGCGAAGGTCGATCGCCGCCGCGGCATTACTCTGCCAGCTCCTTGGCTGGGCGCGGACCGTGAAAGTCGTCCTGAGTAATAGAGCCCCGCTCGCGCCGGTGCCGTGCGATCCATAGATAGACGCCGGTACCCAGCACGACGATCGTCACCAGATCAAGCAGCGCCCAGAGAATCTTCAGCGGCAACCCGCCATAGTCGCCAAAATGCAACGGGCGGGAAAGGTCCAGCAGCCGGAGATACCAGGGCATGGGAAGCTCTCGCCCACCGGCTACCGCGCCCGTCGCCGCGTCGATCGCGACTGGAGCCGAGAGCCGTTTCGTAAGAGGTTCGGTTCCCGTGCCCCAGACCAGATAATAGCCTGGTATGCCGGGCGGACCTCCGGGAAAAATTACAGTCTCCAGGGCCATGCCGGACGTCGCGCTTCGCGCCCGCAGCAGCGCTTGCTGAGGGCCGATCACGTCCTTCTCCCCATGCGGTCGCGGCAGAGTGCGGCTGATCGTCGCGCGCCACATGTTGAACAGGGGACGTTCGATCGCATTCATGAAGCCGGTGGTCGTTACAACCAGCAGCCATAAGGCCGACGCGATTCCCATCACGTTATGCCGGTCGAGCCAGGCGAGCCTGCGATGGCGTCCCGACCGGACATCGCCAAAAGGTCGGCGTCCCGCGAAGGGCGCGTAGATCAGGATGCCGGACACGACCGAAAGCAGCGCGGACAGGCCGACCGCCGCTATGAACAGCCGGCCCCACAGTCCGGCGAACAATTCCGCGTGAAGCGCGAGTATGACCCCTGTCAATCCCGGAGGCTTAGGCATGCCCCCATGGACTGGGCGGCCGGTTTGCGCATCGTACAGCAGGGGCCTGCCGCCGCCGCCAGGCCCGACATAGATCAACCCTTCGTCACTTGCGATCCGGACGAATGCGGGCGTTCGCGGGATCGAGGCGACGATCGGGTCGAGCGATGCCGTGGCGGCGGATGGCTGGCCGCCATTGGCTCCATCGATCTCGTCGCTGAAGATGAGGGGCAGGCCGGTGAGGCAAAGGACCAGAAGAAAGAGCGTGCAGAGGAGGCTGCTCCACTCATGAATCCATCGCCAGCGCCGCAACGAGCCGCCCCGCACGATCAGAAGCTCTTGCGGAGCGTGACGGTGAATGCGCGGGGCTCGCCGTAGAGGCTGTAGAATCGGGCTGGCGCGCGTACGAAATAAGTCTGATCGAAGAGGTTGGTGACGCTGAGTGTTGCGGACCACTGCTGATCCAGACGATAGCCGAGCTGGGCATCGACGACAGCATAGCCGGGCTGCACCGGCCCGCCCCGCGATGTCTTGCTCTGGGCCCGCACCCCGCCACCGATCTGAAAGCCTGGCTCGTCGGGAGCCCCGATCCGATAGGTGCTCCAGAATTTGAAGCTGTGCTTTGGTTCTTCGGCATCAAAAATCCCTCCCTGACCGCTTGTGGAGCGCAGGATCTTCGTGTCGAGATAGGTGTATCCCGCAAACAGGCTCCATCCGGGAAGCGGTTCGCCACTCGCTTCCAGCTCGACGCCCTGGCTGCGCACCTTGCCCGCCGCGATATAATAGGCAGGCGTACCGGGATGGTCCGGGTCGAGATAGGCGCGGTTGCTGTCGGTCAGGCGAAACAGAGCGCCCGAGAGATTGAGCGCGCCGTCAAGAAAGGCGGCCTTGGCGCCCGTTTCGAACTGATCGCCGGTCCGGGGATCGAGCATGCCGCCGCCGAAGGCGAGATTGCTCTGCGGCACGAAGACACTCGCATAGCTGCCATAGAGCGTGATCTCGGGAGTCAGCTTCCAGACGAGGCCGGCCGAGGGTGTGAATTTCGCATCGGCTTCCGCGCCCCTGGTGAAAGCGCCCGTCTGGGCAAGGCCGGTCCGGGTCTTGCTCCGGTAGCTGGTCACCCGGCCGCCAAGGACGAGGGTGAGCGGATCGGCGAGGCTCAGGCGCGCCTGCGCATAGCCGCCATATTGTTCGGTGCGGGCGTCCGAGGCGAAACTGAAGGCGATCGACCGCTCCGGCACGGCGATATCGAAAATGTCTCCGACTGTCGTGCCGAATGACCCGGAACGGCTGAGATTGCCGCGCCATGCATAGTTGGCGCCGATCAGGATTTCATGCGTCCGACCGAACAGCACGACCGGCCCGCTCACATTCGCGTCCGCACCGAACCACTGGTTGCGGCCGCTCTGCGCCTGAAGCGTGTATGCCGCACTATCGTTAAGATTGACCAGGCCGCCAATATAGCCATAGGCGCTGTTGCCGCTCTGGCGCCGATAATTGGCGCTGGCCTTCGCTTTCCAGCCATTGCGGAAACTGTGCTCGATCGAGGTATAGGCTTCGCGGCTTCTTGTGTAGCTGTTCGCCCAGTCGACGCCGAAGAAGGTCGATCGATCGCGCGCGACCGCGGTGCCGTCGGCGCGCGCGCCCGGACCGTAATCGAAGGGGGCCTGCTTCTGGTCCTGCACCGTGCCGGAGAGGGTCAGCACGGTCGCCGGATCAAGATCGAATTCCACGATGCCGTAGAGCAGCCCATGTCGTTCGTGCGCACGATCGATGAAGAAGTCGCGATCCTGGCCGCTTGCGACGACCCGCCCACGGATCGATCCATTTGCATCGAGCGGTCCGGTGATATCGATATCGCCGTGGAAATTGTTCCAGCTTCCGCCCATCAGGCTGGCCGCCCAGCCCAGTTCGTCATGAGGCCGCTTACGCACGAGATTGACTGTGCCTGCCGGCTCGCCAGAACCCTGGAGCAGGCCGGCAGGGCCACGCAGCACTTCCACGCGGTCATAGATGGCAAGGTCGAACTGCCGCATATACTGGATGGCGCTGTTGGTCGGCAGGCCATCGAACTGCACTTCGGCCGGATAGCCCCGAATCTGGAAATATGCGGTGCCATCACCGTAAGTGACGGCTGTCACGCCTGTCGTCTGACGCAGGGCATCTTCCAGCGACACGATATTCTGGTCGTCCAGGCGTTGGCGCGTGACTACGGACACCGATTGCGGAATGTCGCGCAAGTCCTGGTCGGCCTTTCCTGCCACCGTTGCGGCACGGGCGGCATAGGATCTTGATTGATCGGTGGCGGCCCGATCGGTTCGCGGCGTGGGATAGCCGTAGGCGCTATCCGCATTGTCGCCGGCGACGCGGACCGGACCGAGCTGCACCGCACCCGCGTCAGCTGCCGGAGCCGGTTCGAGCGTGAAAGCGCGCGGTCCCGTTTGGCGATAAGTGATGCCGGTTCCGGCAAGAATGTGAGAGAGAGCCTCGGCGACACCATAGCTGCCCTTCAGGCCAGGGCTGGATCCGCGGGCTGTCAGTTCGGCCCGGTAAGCCAACTCGACGCCAGCCTGGCGCGCGTAAGCGTTCAGAACGTCAGGCAGCGGCCCAGCGGGAATGTCATAGCTGCGCGCTTCCTGCGCAAATGCCGGCGTCGAGCGGATCGCGCCTGCTCCGAGCGCCGTCGTCGCCAGCAACAGCGAGGCCATCAGATTGGCGGCGCGCCGGCGTCCGCGTGTCGTCGTCGAAATACCCACTTCTATCATTCCCCCGATCGCTCAAGCTCGGAGGCGCACGCTAATGCGAACGCCTCGCATCTATGACGATTGGGCGTTCCGAAATAAGAGGTCGGCCGCCAAATTTTTTTCGGTCAGCCGGAGATGAAGATCAGGCGATCGGTGAGACGGGTCGAACGGAGGCCGAGCGAGCGCTGAAGCTGGTCGATCGCTGCCACGGGATCATCGATGCGGAATACGCCGCTCACCCGTAGCGCCTGCGCATCCCCCAGCACGCGGACATAGCCCCTGTGGTATCGCCCAATCTCCGCGACGACCTGGCTAAGCGGGGCATCCTTGAACACCAGTACGCCTTCAGTCCATGCCATAGCGTCGGCGGTGTTCGTCGGCGCAGCACGGCCAAGGCCCCCCGCGTCATAGCGGAGGCCCTGACCCTCCGCGACGACGGCTGTCGGCCCCTGCGGATCGGGGTATGCGACACGGACGCTATGTTCCGTCACCGTCACACTTGCGCCATCGTCATTCCTGCGCACGAGGAAGCGTGTGCCGAGCGCCGTTACCGATCCGCCGCCCGCCTTGACGGTGAAAGGTCGGCTGCGATCGGGCGCGACGATGAACGCGGCCTCGCCGCTCAGCAGCCGCACCACCCGCTGATTGCCGACGAAGTCGAACGCGATCGCGCTGTGGGTATCAAGTTGGGCAGTCGAGCCGTCGGGCAGCGTCACGACGCGCCGTTCGCCGGTCGCGGTCATTTCATCTGCTTGCAAGCGGGTGGGCCAATCCTCCGCGAGCCCGATGAACACCAGCGCCAGGCTCGCGGCGAGCGCCGGACCGGTCCAGCGATGCCGGGCAGACTCGGGGCCACGCGGCGCCGATCGCCGGGAACGGCGCGCAGGCCGTTCAGGCAGGCTCGCCCGCAGCGTCGGGGTTTCAGGAACACCCGCCATATGTGCCCAAATGTCCTGCATCTCGGAGAAGGCGCGTACATGGCGCGAGTCGGCCGCTAGCCAGGCATCGCGAGCCACCCTCTCTTCGGCCGACAGCGCATCGCCTTCGGCGGCCGCGATCCAGCGCGCCGCCTCATCGACAATCGATTTCGGCAAGGGATCGTCGGCCGGACCGGCCATCAGCGTTCCTCCCTCTTCCCACCCTGGGGCATCAGGCCGCAGGAGCCTGCATTGCTATGACGTTCGGCATGAGGGAAACGAGAGGTGCCCCGGCAAAAATATCTCACGTCAGACTGTCGCCCGCGAGGGCCTGGTGGCAGATTTGCAGAGCATGGCGAATATGTTTGCGCACCATGTCCTGGCTGATCCCGAGGCGGGTTGCCGTCTCAGCCACGCTCAACTCATCGAGCTTGATGAGCACGAACACCTGCCGGCAGCGCAGCGGCATCGTCTCGACGACGGCGGCGATCCGTCGAACCTTCTCCTGGTCGAGCAGGCGAACCTCCGCGCTCGGTTCGCCGGACGAGGCATGCGAGCTATCCACATCGCCGACGAATAACGCATCGTGCCGCCGTGCCGACCGGAGATGGTCGACCGCGAGGTTCGAGGCCAAACGGAACAGGAAGGATCGCTTGTTGACGATCGGTGGATGATCCTCGATCGTCTGGACCTTGATATAGAGATTCTGCGCCACGTCCTCGGCCGCCGGCTCGCTGCCAACGATACGCGCTGCCCATCGCACGAGCGACGGGCGCTCGGCGATCAGAAGGCGTGACAAGGCGATGGCGTTCGTCGGCATTGCGCCAGCCCTTAGCCTATTTTGCGAATGGCTCGCAAGAATGCTCGTTCAATACCAAGTTCGGGGATAGCGGAGATCACTCGATCGTCAGGAAGCGGATGGACTCTCATTCGTGAAACTGCTCAGCCGCTGCAGGGTATCCAGCCAGGCCTGCACCTGACCGAAGGCATCCTGTTGCCACTCGTCGGCGCTACGATCCCCGAGGATTTGAGCTTCTTCGGCGAACGCGCGCACACAGCCGGGCCCATAGGCATCGTACTCATCGAATTTTCGAGCAATGCCGTCATAGCCCTCTTGCGCGCTCTTGTGACTCAGGAGCGGCAGACAGGCCTCAGCGAGGGCCTCCGGGCCGCCAGGATAGTTCCGAATGCAGTAGTAGACGTCGTATGCGTCCTTCTGCTTATTGCGACCCAGAAGAGCGTAGCCTTTCATCGCGAGCAGCGCGGGAATCGAGCAGACGGCGATCTCGACCTTGTTCTTGATCCCGTCGGGCATCGCCCCCTTCATTTCGACGAGCTCGTTGAACAGCAGCGGAAGCTCGCCGCCAGAGGCCTTCATCACAGCGAAGTCGTCGACGAGGGGCGGGTCGTTCTTCTCGGGCTTGGCGTCGCGCGGCATCAGGAAGTCGACGACGACGCGGATTGGTGGGCCCCCGTCGTTTGGATCGACGACGCGCTGGAGTTGGAAGCGGCGTAGCTCCATGGATTGAGCGTAGCCCTGCTCCTGCAGTGCGCCGACGAGAGTCGCGTATTCGCCGTCGCCGAGTGCTTCGTGGTCCAGCCCGAGATCGACGTCGAGCGTTCCGACGTGCGGCATTTCCTCATTGTTGAGGAGGAGCCAGGGCACGGCGCCGCCGACGACCGCGAACTTCCCCTGGAAGCTGCCGAGCGTTTGCGCAATCTCGATGAGCACTGACTTCACGGCGTCGTTGGAACGCGCGCTGTAGTCGGCGCCGGTGGGTTCGAAGGGGCCTATCGCCATTTCAGAGTCTCTTGGCGCAGGTGGTCGGCAGCTTCACGGCCGCGCTCGCCGCTATGCTGAAGGTCGAGATAGGTCTGGACCGGGCTGGTACAGGGAATGCCGGGGAAAGGCTCGATGGCATCGTCAAAAACGCCATCTTCGTCGGGGACAATCACAAGGACGTTGCCACCTTTATCGGCCGCACTGAGGCGCATCTGTGTGCAGAGCTGATCGAGCGCTTCCTGATCCGCGTAGAGATAGCGGTTGGCGTTCCGCGCGAAGGGAGCGATCCGATCGGCGGCCGAGTAGGAGCGTAGGATCAGTCTGCCAGAAGACGGTCCGTTGAGGACGCTGAACAGGGCATTGTCGAGCGCGCTGCCGTGGAGGTGCGTGTAGAGGGACTGTTCTCGCCCGGTTGGCAGCTCATAGTCATCTGCCCACGCGTCGAGCAGTGCATCCGGGTCCGATACGACCAGGCCATCGTCGGTCTGCTCGGCCCAACCACGATCCTTCAGTTCGTTGCTGATGGTGCTGACGTGACCGCTGCTGACACCTGCCGCCTCGGCGAGATCAAGAACACGCCAAGGGCGGCTTGGCTCGCGCAGCAACCTGCGCAGGATGCGCGCAGACTTCGGCTTGAAAAGCGAGCGCAGCGCGCGCTTCTCAGCCTTTGGTTGCGAGGCGACCTCGCGCTCGATGTGGACCGAGCCGGCGGAGAGAAGGGCGTTCCCTTCGAAATCGAGATAGCCTGCGCCGTCCTCCCGGCAAAGCGCGCGCGACTGCTCCGAGAGATAGGGGGCGATCACCATCGCCACCGAGTCTGGATCTCTCTCGATGCGCGCAAGCTGGTCGAGCGCTGCGCGAACGAACCTGGGCTGACCGGAGCTTTTGACCTCACAGAATAGTCGGACGGGCTTCTGGTCGAGGCGGAACTCCGCGCGGATATCGACAGTCTCGACTTCCCCGACTAGCTTGATAAAGTCGACGTGGGTGCGAGGCAGACCGGCAAGGAAGGCTTGCAGGGCGACCACGGCGTCGTGCTCGACTTTCAGTGATTCGGGCGGTTTCATCAGACGCTGAATGGGCGCGAATCAGTGAAAATGCAAGCCCGTTCGGTCATCCTGCAATTTCAGCATTTGCTGAAATGCGGCGTGACAGTGAAAATCCACTTTTTGGGCAACGACTCCGAGAACCAACGGCCATGTGTTTCGAGGCGAGGAGAGCTCTAGGGCGATTATTGCTGATGGCTAAGAAAATTTGGCCAAGCTGCATGTCAGAACGCTAGCGGCGACAAAGAGTAAGCCGCAGGCGAACCATCGATCATAGTCGCGGTCCTCTACTTCCCGTCGAAGCGCGTATCCAAACAATAGTCCCACACCGGCAGGGATCACCAACCAGACGCTGCTCGAAAGGCCATTGACCTCAACGTCCAACGCTCTGGAGCGCCCCAACCAGGCAACGGCGCATACGAAGAACAGGCTGCCGAGCGCTTGGACCAGCTCATCGCGCGTGAGCTTGAGCATTTTGAGATATAGTATTCCAGGGAAAGCAGCGCCAAATGAAGCTCCGAAAAATGCGCCGGTGCAGACGCCGACCAATGGGGAGCACCAACGTTCGGATCGTGCTGTTAGCCGCGGGGTTCCGAACAAGAAAAAAGTGAGGGCGGCCAACAGACTGGCGATGCAGATATACAATCCTAAGGTGTCCGCGTGCGTGCCTTGAATATTCTGTACACCGATGCTGCCTAGGATAACTCCTGCGAACATCAACCCGAACCGGCCTACAAAATTCGAGAGTGTGGAACCGCGCCATATCTGCAGCATATTGGCTACGACAAGCGGAACGACGCAAGAACTGGCTGAACCAGCTCCTGGCAATAGGGTAACAAGTCCTGTAACTACCCATTGAAGGCCGAAGCCAAGAACTCCCTGTACCAAACCAGCGGCGATGAACACACTGACCAGGAAGAATACCGACAGGATATCCAAGGAGGGTGGCTTTCAAATTCCGGTGATAGCATCAAATAACTTTGATCGTCGGCTCAAGAAATTAGACGTAAACGTCGGTATATAGCTCACTCAAAGCTGGCTCATGGCTTTCGATCGAAAAATCCACAGCCCGCATGACGGTGGCTTTGATCCGTCTATCGATTTCCTTCAACTGATCCGGAGGAACGTTCCAGTCGTTCATGAGGCGTGCCATCACGCGGTCGATGGGGTCATTCTCGTTTTTCATCTTTTGGACTTCATCCCGCGATCTGTATTTGGCAGGGTCCGACATTGAATGACCGCGATAGCGATAGGTCAGCATCTCCAGAATATAGGGGCCGCCGCCTTGGCGAGCCCGATCGACAGCTCGCTTGCCGGCTTCGTAGACCGCGCGGACATCCATGGCGTCGACCTGCTCCCCTGGGATGTTGAAGGAGGCTCCCCGCTGCGAAAGATCGGTGGTGGCGGAGGCACGCTCGATACTGGTGCCCATGCCATAGCGGTTGTTCTCGATGACATAGACCACCGGCAGATCCCAGATCTTAGCCATGTTGAAGCTCTCGTAAACCTGGCCTTGGTTTGACGCGCCATCACCGAAGTAGGTAAGACAGACTCGATCATCGCCGCGGTACTTGTTTGCGAACGCCAAGCCGGTGCCGATCGACACTTGGGCGCCGAGGATTCCATGGCCGCCGTAAAAGCCGAGGTCCGGCGCGAACATATGCATTGACCCGCCCTTGCCCCGGGAAATTCCCGTTTCACGGCCGGTCAGCTCGGCCATCACGATATTGGGATCGACGCCGAGCGCGAGCATATGGCCATGGTCCCGATAAGCCGTGATCACCTGATCGCCTTTCTCGATCGCCATTTGCATTCCGACCACCACCGCTTCCTGTCCGATATACAAATGGCAGAATCCAGCGATCAGACCTTCGCCGTACATTTGTCCCGCGCGCTCTTCGAACCGGCGGATGAGAAGCATCTGCTCATAGGCTCGCAGCTCGTCTTCCTGGCGAAAGGACAGATTTGTCGTATCGTCGATGTCGCTCAGCACCTCGGTGCTCGTCTTTTTCGTCATTGCGATCTCCTTTCAGCTAGTGGCTTTGAGGCCGAGGATGCCAACCAAGGTCACCGCCACCCAGCACAACCGGGACGCGGTCGCCGGCTCGTTGAACATCACGACACCGAGCGCCACCGAACCAACTGCGCCAATACCCGTCCAGACGACATAGGCCGTCCCAACAGGAAGCACCTCGAGCGCACGGCCGAGCGAGAAAACGAAGAGGGCCTGTTGATTGCCGCTGAGAAGTGACCCGGGGAGGCGAGTAATTTCCGCTGAGATTTGACCCATGTTTGAACACGTCCCTGGCTTTGACGAGCGGGGGACCATGGAGTGTTGGACATGGCATTA
>Ga0157369_10005600_pt1 | contig 14584 bp, 17 predicted proteins | sample C25metaG_FD_113461 | JGI IMG/M metagenome (GOLD analysis project Ga0157369, IMG submission 113461) | Corn rhizosphere microbial communities from Kellogg Biological Station, Michigan, USA - C2-5 metaG | ecosystem: Host-associated > Plants > Roots > Rhizosphere > Soil | place: USA: Michigan...
CGGATTCCAAAGACCAGGTCGAGGTTTTCACGACCCGGCCGGATACGATTTATGGGGCAACCTATATGGTTTTGGCGCCCGAACATCCGCTGGCTAAAAAAATAACGACCGATGAGTGCCGCGAGCGAGTCGACAATTACATCGAAGAAGCCTCGCATAAAACCGAACTGGAGCGCAAAGAGGGAGAGAAACACAAGACCGGCACGTTCACCGGGGCATATGCAATCAACCCGGCGACTAAGCAGAAAATCCCCGTCTGGATTGCCGACTATGTATTGGCCGGCTATGGCACGGGAGCCATTATGGCGGTGCCGGCACACGATGAGCGTGACGGCGAATTCGCCCAGAAATTCGATTTGCCAATTACGGAAGTCATTATAAAGCCGGCCGGTTTTGAAGGGTTTTATACCGGCGAGGGCCAACTGAAAAACTCTGGCCGGTACGACGGACTGGATTCTGGCCAGGCTCGGGAACAGATAGTCGCCGACCTAAAACGCGAAAAAGTCGCAAAAGAACAGGTGAACTACAAGCTGCGGGACTGGCTGATCAGCCGTCAGCGCTACTGGGGTACGCCGATTCCGGTCGTTTATTGCGACAACTGCGGCATCCAACCGCTGCCGGAAGACCAGCTGCCCGTAATCCTGCCGGAGGATGTGGAATTTGAATTATCTGGCCGCTCACCTCTGTTTGAGCGAGAAGATTTCGTCAATACTACCTGCCCGAATTGCGACGGCCCAGCCAAGCGTGAGACTGATACCATGGATACTTTCGTCGATTCCAGCTGGTACTTCTTACGATATCTGGACAGCCAAAACGATAAGGCGGCGTTCGACACAGGACTGGTCAATAAATGGATGCCGCTGGACCATTACATCGGCGGCATAGAGCACGCTATCCTGCATCTGTTATACGCCCGGTTTATCACTAAATTCCTGCACGATTATCACGGCCTGGCGGCCGAAGAGCCGTTCAAACGCTTAACCAACCAAGGTATAATCCTGGGCCCCGACGGCCATAAGATGAGTAAAAGCAAAGGCAATGTGGTCAACCCGGATGAGCAGGTAAACAGCTACGGGGCGGACAGCCTGCGGCTGTATCTGATGTTCATGGGGCCGTACGAGCAGGGCGGACCGTATAATCTGGGCGGTATCGCCGGTACCCGGCGTTTCCTGGACCGGCTGTGGACTCTAGCCGAGGAGTTCTTAGAATCGCCTAAGAGCCCCAACAATTCGAACGATTTGGAGATTACCGCCGCTGTCCATAAGACCATTAAGAACGTTACCCAAGATCTGGAAAAACTGGAGTTTAACACGGCCATCGCCGCCATGATGAGCCTGGTGAACGAGCTATATAAATTCAAGGCCAAGCAGCCGATTACACAATCTGAGGGCTGGCGCTTTGCGCTGGAGACTCTGACGCAATTGTTGGCACCACTGGCGCCGCACATTACTGAAGAGCTGTGGCAGAATCTGGGTCACGAAGAGTCAGTGCATATAAGCTCATGGCCGGGCTGGGATGACAAGCTGGTAGCCGAAGAAATTATCACCCTGGCTATCCAGGTTAATGGCAAAGTCCGCGCCGAGATCATAGTTGCCGCCGATGTTACCGCTGATGATGCCAGCGCCGCCGCCAAAGCTGATGAGAAAATCGCCGCCCAGATATCCGGCAAAGATATCAAGAAAGAAATCTACGTACCCGGCCGTTTAGTCAGTTTAGTTGTTGTTTAACCCTTGTCAGCTGCTGTAAAACACGCTATAATACGCCCCAAGCTACAAGTTAAATTTAAGGCTTCCAAAAGGAGTTAGTGCTAAGATGGGCAAACCCAAGAAACGAACCAGTTCCCGCCGCACCGGTATGCGCCGCAGCCACTTGCTCGGCAAGCTTGCCAGGCGTGTAAACGCAAAAAGCCCCGTCAAAGTGGGCGCCAAGACCAAACCAAACACCGAAGCCAAAGCTTAAGCTTGCTAGCCAAAACGCTGGGGTATACTAGTTAATAGTGTTCCTCGAAGCAGAAAGATTAACAATATAAAATGAGTGCAAACCGCCACCTTGGACGAATCGTCGCCCTGCAGACTCTTTACGAGCAGGATTTTAGACGTGAGGTAGAAGATCCAGGGCTTGATCTTGAGGATGTCTTAGCGCGCAACATCAGCCGCTACGAAGAGACGATTGAAGATAAAGCCTTTATCGAGAACCTGGTCCGAGGCGTCTCCGGCAAAGAGACCGAACTGGACGCCATAATCCGGCCGGTAGCGCCGGAGTGGCCGATCGAACAGATCGCCCGGATGGACAGGGTTATCCTGCGCATCGGTGTTTACGAACTGCTGTTTGAGGACAGTGTGCCGCCAAAGGTCGTTATCAACGAGGCGGTGGAGCTGGCCAAAGCTTTCGGCGGCGATAATTCCTCGAAGTTCATCAACGGGGTGCTGGGCACCGTGCTGCGGAATCAGGAAGCCGAAGCAGCCAAGAAACCAGCCAAAACCACTAAAAAGACAGCCAAAGCTAAGAAGGAATAGAAGTTAATCCATGATGAAAAGGCCTAAGCCTATTTCGGGCTTTAAAAATTTTGTCAAAACCCACCGGCCGGCAATCAGTGAAGTGGTCCGAGAACCGACCGCCGGCGGTATAGTCTATAGGCGCTCCAAACAGGGAGAAGTCGAGATTCTGCTTATCCAGGATTCGAAAGGCCGCTGGACCATACCTAAGGGTCATATCGAAGAGGGCGAGACTGCCCGACAGACCGCCGAGCGTGAAATCCGCGAAGAAACCGGACTGCAGGAAATGAAAGTGCAGGACTGGCTAGGAAAGATTAATTTCCGTTACCGCCGAGCCAACAGCCTGGTTCTGATGACTACCGAAATATTCCTGGTCAGGGCTGAGGGTAACGACAGCGCAGTCAAACCCGAAAAATGGATGACTAGCCTGGGATGGCTGCCGGCCAATGAGGCGCTGGATAAGATCGAATATGAAGATATCGGCAAATTGATACTTTTAGGATTAAAGAAAATCAGAACCCGCAAATAAGGAGAATATAAGTTCAAATGGACATTACCAAATACCAGGATTTCGCCCGCACCAGCCTTGGTGATTTCGGCGATATCAACCTGTTAATTACCGCTTTTACCCATCGGTCTTACTTAAACGAGCACAAGAAGACCGCTTTAGAGCACAATGAACGCCTGGAGTTCCTGGGCGATGCCGTTCTAGAGCTGGTCGTCACCGAATACTTATACACTACCTATAGCGAGCCGGAAGGCATTTTGACCAACTGGCGCAGCGCTTTAGTACGCACCGAGAGTATCAGCGCGGCGGCGGCTCGGGAGGGGTATGAACCGCTGCTGCGGCTAAGCCGCGGCGAGAAGCGCGGTTCGGAACGGGCCCGCCAGCAGATTCTGGCCAATACTTACGAATCCGTAGTCGGCGCGCTTTATATCGATAAGGGTTACGAGGCCGCCAAAGCCTATATCACCAAAACTTTACTGCCGACATTCGAGGAAATTCTGCGAGCCGGCAGCTGGCTTGACCCTAAGTCTCGTCTGCAGGAACTGGTACAGAATAAGGAAGGCTTCACTCCAATCTATAAAGTTATGAGTGAAGAAGGGCCTGACCACGATAAGGTGTTCGTAATCGGCGTATTCGTCGATAACCAGCTCAAAGGCGAAGGCACCGGCCCAAGTAAGCAAAGCGCCCAGGTAGCCGCTGCCGCCAATGCCTTGAAGCACTATTCGGAGGAAGGTTAGGTTGACAACAGAGGTGCATATCTGTAAAATTACCATGACTGTTAAGGAGAAATTTAACTAGATGCTAGTAATCCGTTTAGCGCGGACCGGCCGGTCTGGCCACGCCCAATTCCGCTTTGTCGTTCAGGACAAACGCTTCAGCCCATCCAGAGGACGGGTTGTTGCTTATCTGGGCAATTATGACCCTCACGCCAAGACTATGACGATTGACGGAGAAAAGGCTAGCCAATACCTAAGCAACGGCGCGCAGCCGTCCGACCGGGTAGCCAGACTGCTGCAAAAAGAAGGCATCAAACTTCCAGATTGGGTAAAGGTCGCCGAGCCTAAACAGCGGACTACCCGCAATCCGGATAAGCGCCGCAGTACAGCGCCGGCCCAGCCGGAACCTGAAACTCCGGCCGAAGCCCCGGCTGCCGAGGAAACACCGGCCGTGGAGGCGGCTCCAGCTGAGATAGCTGAGCCTCAAGCCGAAGAAACTCCCGCCGGCACTCCCGAGGAGGCTCCATCCGAGCCGTCTGCCGAGCCTGAAGCCCCAGCCGAAGACGCTTAAGCTAAAAATTCTTACATACAGACAGTCAGAACCTACTGATATAATTATTGTTGCAACCTAAAGGAGAGACAGATGGCCAACAGTATCGACCAGCAATTCATTGAATACATCGTAAAATCACTTGTCGGCAATCCTGATGCCGTTAAAATCGATCGCACAATTGACGAAAAGGGGGTGCTTTTAGAGCTGACAGTCGACCCGGAGGACCTTGGCCGCGTAATTGGCAAGCGGGGCGCTACCGCCCAAAGCCTCAGAACCTTATTACGAGCCTTAGGCACTAAGAACGATGCCCGCTACAATCTGAAGATTATCGATGTCGGCGGCCCGCGGCCGGCTCGCCAAAGCGCGGATGACGCCGTTAATGCCGATAAGCCGGCGGCACTGGACCAAACCGCAGACGATGTCGCGCCAGTCGATGACAGCCTAGGGTCGTCAGATGTTGAAGATGATGCTGAACCGGAAGTAATTAAAGACGAAGAATCGGATGTAGTATCGCGCACTCGCGCCGAGCTGGCCGATCTAGACGACCTCGACGTTTAAAATACTTAACAAGTTAAGTATTTTTTCAAATGAAGATTCAAATTATCACCTTGTTTCCGGAGATGTTCGGCGGCGTGCTGAATTCCAGCATGCTGTGGAAAGCCCAGAAAGAAAATCTGGTCGAATATAAACTGATAAATCTGCGTGATTACGGTATTGGCCCCCGCAAACAAGTGGATGACACCCCATATGGGGGCGGCGACGGTATGGTGCTGCGGCCGGAGCCGCTGTTTGAAGCAGTCGAGGCCGCTAAGCAGATTGACCCTGATGCTCAGGTGTTATTGATGACGCCGCGCGGCGAATTATTCAGTCAGGAAATGGCCCGCGAGTTCGCCGCCACCGAAGCCGGGTTAATCATTATCTGCGGACATTACGAGGGCTACGATGAACGTATAACCACGCTGGTAGACAAAGAGATATCGGCCGGCAAATATATTCTGACAGGCGGAGAGTTACCTGCGATGGCGGTCACTGATGCGGTCACTAGGCTTATCCCTGGTGTGCTAGGAGGCGAAAACAGCGCTGCCAATGAAAGCTTCAGTTTGGACAGCGAGAAAGAGCACCCCCACTACACCCGGCCGGAAGAATTCCGCGGACTGAGCGTGCCAGACGTATTGTTAAGCGGACACCATGCCAAGATTGAAAAATGGCGCAAAGAAAATCGAAAATAAAGTCCGTTTAGTGCTATTATAAAATCAGAAATAATAAAAGCGAGGGTAAATATGAGGTCATTGACTGACTATCGTGCGAACTGGGGTGGAACAAACGAGAGGGTCGAACTGCGGCAGACTCACTGGAACATCTTAGCCATACCGGCGATCGTGTTGGCGGTGATGGCGGTTCTGCAAATCGTAAGCTATGGGAAATTTAAAGATTGGCTGGATAGCATCCGGGTCGGATGGCCGGGCGTAGTCGCGGTTGCGCTGATCATAGCCGAATTGTGGGGTGCCGCCAGCCTGCTGCAGCTGAATTGGAATCGGATGGTACGTTTCGTCGGCCTGACTCTCGCAGTTCTGGTCAGCGGCTTCTGGTTCATCGAAAATCTACAATTGGCTGCCAATGGCGGCGCCGGGCAGCTGCCTAATAGCGGCTTCTTCGGCAAGTATCTCACCCAATCGCCTGGATGGTGGACAATCTTGGAAGTTTCCATCTTATTGTTCTGGGTGATTTATGCGGCCGAGCTGCTCAAGTGGCGCCCAAACGAACGCTAAGCAGAGTTTGAGTTAAAGATAAAAGGCCGGTTTTAAGCCGGTCTTTTAGATTCTGGATGACGGCGCGATATAATAGATATATAGAAGGAGGGAAGTATGAGTTTTACTTTGCCGGATTTAAGTTATTCGTTCGACGCGCTCGAGCCTTATATCGATGCGAAGACAATGGAGATCCATCACGATAAGCACCACGCCGCTTACGTCGATAAGTTAAATGACGCGCTCAAAGGCCACGAAGATCTGCAGAAGATGGACATCGTGGAGCTGATCACTAATCTTGATAAGGTTCCGGAGGATATCCGGACTACCGTACGTAATAACGGCGGCGGGCATGCTAATCACAGTTTCTTCTGGATGATTTTATCGCCTAAGGGCGGCGGCCAACCGAGCGGTGAGCTGGCTTCGGCTATTACCACTACGTTCGGCAGCACTGAAGATTTTAAAACAAAATTCAAAGAGGCGGCTGTCGGCCGCTTCGGCAGTGGCTGGGCATGGCTGTGCTATCAAGATGGTAAGCTGCATATCTGCACCACGCCGAACCAGGACAGCACGGTCATGGAAGATAAGGACCATGCCCCGATACTGGGCCTGGATGTCTGGGAGCACGCCTACTATCTTAAGTATCAGAATAAACGGCCGGATTATGTGGACGCCTGGTGGAATGTGGTCGACTGGAATAAAGCCGACAGATTCTACGGTATGCTCACCAAGTAAAATCAGCCTAGGATATTAACCGCGCGGGCTGTAACCAGCACTACGGTTACCAGCGAGACGATCGCCTGCAGGCTCATCAGCAGCTTGGTGAAATGAGTCAGCGGCATAGTGTCCGTAGGGCTGAAAGCCGTGGCATTAGTCAGCGAGGTGTAAAGATAGTCAAAGAATAGCGGATTCCAGCTGGCTGTATTGCCTTGAGGGAATTGGAAATGCCGTTTGTTTTTATCGTGGCGGCCGATCAGACCGGGGCTGTCCAACTCCCAATACCAAAGACCGAACACGATAATGTTGGTCAGGAAAATCGCCAAAGCGCCGGTCAGCAGGCTTTTGCCTGGCAGGTCGGTATTGTGTATCAAGGCATTGACCAGAAGTGCGAGTTCGCCGGCGTTGGCCATTGAAACGATTCCAATAAGTAAAGTGGATATAGTGGTATGCGATGTGGCTTTGCCGATGTGGCGCCTGGGAGCGGTAAAGGCTATTCCAAAAATTAATAGCAGCAGGAGGATGGCTACCAGGTATTTCGGTCCGATACGTAACCTGTCGGAGATGGTCAGCTGCAGGCCGGCGGCTGCTAGTAATGTGAGTTCGGCGATCCAGAGTTCCTTACGGTCAATCGGAAGCATAAGCAGAGTATACCCCCTTGCTGGCATTTATGGCGAGAGCTGGGTATAATAACAGGGGTCGTTTTATATTAATAAAATCGATGGGGAGTGGCCAAGCGGTAAGGCACCAGGTTCTGGTCCTGGCATTCGGGGGTTCGAATCCCTCCTCCCCAGCCAAGGCCGGGAAATGGGCATTTATGTCCGTTTACCGGCCTTGTTTATTTGCTGGACTGCTAGTTAGCCGCGCGACGGCGGGTGTAGGCTAGGTGGCCGACTGTGCCCAAGACCGCGCTTATGCCGCCCAGGCCTAACGCGTCACCAGGGCCGGTGTTCGGCAGAACCGCGGTAGTTGCCGGAGTTGCAGTCGCGGCCGGCGCAGCGGCGGGCGCAGGCGCCGCGGGCTGGGTGACATTGACTGTCTGGCTTTGTGATTGAGTCTGGGTCTGGGATTGTACCGGGGCCGGCGGCTGAGTGGCAGTCGGCCTGACCGTAGTCGCAGCCTTCACTTTTTTAGTGACTGGCGTGACAGGTGTAGCTTTTACAGGGTTTCCGCAGCTGGCAATGATAGCGAAAGAAAATTTTCCATCGTTCATCACCACGAAAGCCGGCAGGGAATTCGATTGGAATGACACGCTTGGCGGACGGGAATAAAAAGTCGTACTTCCGTTTGAAACTTTCGTGCTGCCAGGCATGAATTGACGTCCCGCAGTCATGGCGTTCGTAGCGACTAAGCATAGGTTTGGGTTGTCCCGTACGGCTTGCTGATCATGACTGCTCAGAGTAGAAGTATCGACATCGGGACACAGCCCTGAGCTCCGGTGTATCCACACGTTATTATTACTTGTCACGACGCCATCGACAGCTGAGCCAGACAGGTTATTGATATCTTGGGATGTTATCCCGAAACTTGAATAAATATCAGCGACTCCGCTGCCCTGATAAGCCGACATAGCGTTAGCGGTATTCGTCAAACCGCAATTTATCACGGCATTGGCATCGCAATCCTGTGGCGAATCGATTGATAGGGCCAGGCCGCGTCCCGGTAAGGCCACCACTCCGAACAATAACGCGATAAAAATAAGTCGTTTCACAATAAACCTCCTATCAACTCAAGATTAGACTAAGCTATAATTTTTTCTGCGAAATCGCTTACACACCGTTCCGCCCGGGTGAAAACTGATATAATAATGCTTAAGCATGAGCAAAAAACAGAAATTTGTTCTGGGAGCTGTGTTGGCCGCCGCGCTGCTGGCCACTATCATCCATTACTTATTCACCGCTAACATCCCGGTGCTCCAGCCAGCCGGCGTCATCGGACAGAAAGAGAAGCACCTGATGATTCTAGCCATACTGCTGTGTCTCATAGTCGTATTGCCGGTTTTCACTATGACTATCTTTATCGCCTGGAAATACCGAGAGAGTAACCATAAGGCCAAATACAATCCTGAGCGGGACCATAGCCGGCTGTTCGAAACGGTCTGGTGGGCGATCCCGTTTATCATCATCGGTATTTTATCGGTAGTGGCCTGGAGAAGTTCCCACGACCTGGACCCTTTCAAAGCCTTGGCCGCACCCGGCGTGAAGCCGCTGAATATCCAGGTAGTCTCGCTGGATTGGAAATGGCTTTTTATCTATCCTGACCAGCATGTCGCCAGTGTCAATCGAGTCGAATTCCCGGTTAATACGCCAATTAATTTTGAACTGACATCCGATTCGGTGATGAATTCGTTCTGGGTGCCGGCGCTGGGCGGCCAGATTTACACAATGCCGGGGATGAGTACTCAGCTGCACCTTATGTCCGACAGACTAGGCAGTTATAACGGCTCGTCGGCTAATATCAGCGGTAACGGCTTTGCCGGTATGACATTTACGGCCGTGTCCGCCACTGGCGAAAATTTTGGCCGTTGGATCAAGACTGCTAAAAACTCAAGTAAGAGTTTAGATACAGTGGCATATCAGGCGCTGGCCGAACCAAGCCACGACAATCAGGTGAGCTACTACTCATCACCGCAGCCCGGACTTTTCGAGAATGTCGTAATGAAGTATATGATGCCGGAGATGTCCGGCAGCCTGCCGCCGAGCCATATGATGGACGGCATGCCGGGAATGGCGGGAATGTGATGAATAGCTTCGCGAGCCTCCTGGGCAAGCTCGATATCCACGCCCTGCCGCATGACAAGATTACCCAAGGCGGGGCCGCCAGCCTGGTGCTTGGAATGGTCGCCGTAGTGGTCCTGCTGACTTACTTTAAACGCTGGAAGTGGCTGTACCGGGAATGGCTGACTACGGTCGATCCTAAGAAAATCGGCATCATGTACATAGTAGTCGCCCTGCTGATGCTGCTGCGCGGCGGCGCCGACGCACTGATGATGCGGGCCCAGCAGGCTACGTCGGTCGGCGCGGCGCACGGCGTACTTAGCTCTGATACTTTCCAACAGGTATTCTCGGCTCATGGCACCATCATGATTTTCTTTGTGGGTATGGGTTTGATGTTCGGGCTGTTCAACCTTATCGTACCCCTGCAGATCGGTTCGCGGGACGTGGCATTTCCGGTACTGAACGCCACTAGTTTTTGGCTATACGCCGCCGGTATGGCGCTGGTCAACTTATCACTGGTCGTAGGTGAATTCTCGGCCGCTGGCTGGCTGGCCTATCCGCCATTATCGGAGCTGAGGTATAGCCCGGGCGTTGGCGTGGATTACTGGATATGGAGCCTGCAGATCGCCGGTATCGGCAGTCTGATGAGCGGTATCAATTTTTTCGTGACGATCGTAAAGATGCGCTGCAAAGGAATGGACCTGATGAAGATGCCCCTGTTTTGCTGGAGTGTACTGACTACTTCGGTCATGATCATGTTCGCTTTCCCGATACTGACGGTAACGCTCACACTGCTGGCTCTGGATCGCACCCTTGGGATGCATTTCTTCACGGCTGGCGCTGGCGGCAACGCAATGATGTATGTGAACCTTATCTGGGCCTGGGGGCACCCGGAAGTATACATCCTGGTCCTGCCGGCCTTCGGCGTTTATTCGGAAATCGTCGCCACTTTTTCCCGCAAATCACTGTTCGGTTATAAATCGATGGTCGGGGCGCTGGCGGCCATCGCCATTCTGTCATTCACGGTCTGGCTGCATCACTTCTTTACGATGGGCGCTGGCGCCGACGTGAATGCTTTCTTTGGCATCATGACGATGCTGATCGCCGTCCCCACGGGAGTTAAGATATTCAATTGGCTGTTCACTATGTATCAGGGCCGGATTCACTTCGCTTCGCCGATGATCTGGTTTATGGGGTTTGTATTCTTATTCACTTTAGGCGGAGTCGCCGGGGTGATGATGGCGGTGCCGCCGATAGATTTCCAGGTCCATAACAGCTTGTTCTTAGTCGCCCATTTCCATACGATGATAATCAGCGGTGTGATATTCGGCTACCTGGCAGGTATAACCTACTGGTTCCCTAAGTTTTTCGGTTTCAAGCTTAACGAGCGGCTAGGCAAATACGCCGCTTGGTGCTGGATCGTCGGTTTTATTCTGGCGTTCGGCCCGCTTTATATACTAGGACTGATGGGAGCTACCAGGCGGCTGGACCATTACAGCGCGGCGATGGGTTGGCAGCAGCTGTTTATCGTGGCGGGCATCGGCGTGCTGATTATCGGCCTAGGTGTCTTTTTCCAGCTCTTGCAGTTCGGGGTCAGTATTTGGCAGCGTAAGGCTAGATTGGACTACGCGCCGGACCCCTGGCGGGGCCGCACCCTGGAATGGGCTACGCCGTCACCGGTGCCGGTTTACAATTTTGCCAAATTACCAGAGGTCAGCGGCCGCGACGCTTTTTGGGCTATGAAGCAAACCAAACAGGCGGCCGCGGATAAAGATTTTATGGATATCCGGCTGCCTAAAAACACGCCGGCCGGCCTGCTGGTCGCCGGTTTCGCATTTGCCGCCGGGTTTGGAATTATCTGGCACATCTGGGCTCTATTGGTAATCGGCGGGCTGGGAGTCCTATCATCTATAATAATCCGCTCAACCGCCGAGCGTACCGAATATACGATTCCAGCCAAGCAAGTAGAGCAAATAGAGACCGAAGCCCGCGCCAGGGAGAGCTACGCTTAAGATATGGAAGAATCAGCCGTGGTCCGGCCCCCGAGCTTAAAAGAAGAGCGGCAAGAAGCTGACTCTAAGACGATTTTCGGTTTCTGGGTATATATAATGACCGACTGCGTGCTGTTTGCCAGCCTGTTCGCTACCTATGCCGTTCTGCACAACAATACTGTTGGCGGCCCTGGCGGCAAGGAGCTATTCAGCCTGCATTATGCATTAACCGCGACACTGCTGCTGCTGACCAGCAGCTTTACCTGCGGTCTGGCGATACTCGCAGCCCGAGCCCGCGACAAGGACAAAGTCCTTTTCTGGCTAGGGGTGACTTTTCTGATGGGATTCGGCTTCTTGGGCCTGGAGCTGCATGAATTCCACAGCTTAGCGGTCAGTGGCAACAGCTGGCGGCGCAACGGCTTCCTATCGGCCTTCTTCACGCTGGTCGGCACACACGGCCTGCATATAACTTCGGGGCTCATCTGGATGGGTACCATGATGATAAGAGTCGCTGGCAGCGGCCTGGGCCGGATAAACGTCAGACGACTGACGCTGCTGAGCCTGTTCTGGCACTTTTTAGACATCGTCTGGATATTCATCTTTACCATCGTTTATCTTATGGGAGGCGCCGGCGTATGAGTGAGATAGCTGCTTATAGAGCCAAAGAGGGCGGGTCGATGCGATCTTATACTGTAGGTTTTATCATCTCCATAGGCCTGACAATAGCTGCCTATCTGTTGGTCACCCAGAAAATACTGAGTGGCTGGGGGTTGGTATATGCCATAATCGGTCTGGCCGTCGTTCAGCTTTTCGCGCAGCTCTTCTTTTTTCTGCACCTTGGCCGCGGGCCTAATCGCAAATGGAACTTCGTGACGTTGATATTGATGCTGATAATCGTATTTATCGTGGTGGCTGGCAGTCTCTGGATCATGCATAATCTGAACTATCACATGACCCCGCAGCAGATGAACCAATATATGAGACAGCAGGACGGCGGGATTTAGGCCGGGCGAAAGGCGCCCGGAATATAAATGGAAACACTTAAATCCTATTACAGGCTGACTAAACCGGGAATCGTTTACGGCAACCTGATGTACGCTGCCGCCGGTTTTCTGCTGGCTGCCGGCCGCCATATTGATCTGCCGTTATTTATCGCCACGCTGGCCGGAACCTCATTAGTGATAGCCGGCGCCTGCGTATATAACAATGTACTGGACCGCAACATCGACAGCCGGATGAAGCGAACGCAGAAGCGGGCGATGGTAACCCAAGTCATATCGATTAGAAACGCCCTTATTTACGCCACAATCCTGTCAATCGCCGGCTTTGGGTTGCTCATGTTTTTCGTCAACTGGCTGGTAGTAGCGATCGAAGCGGCCGGAACCATCGTTTATGTGCTGGTTTATGGCTGGGCGAAGCGCAGCACGATTCACAGTACTGTCATCGGCAGCGTGTCCGGTTCGGTGCCGCCGGTGGCTGGGTATGCGGCGGTCAGCGGACGGCTGGATGGCGGCGCGCTGCTGCTGTTTTTAATATTGACGTTCTGGCAGATGCCGCATTTTTACGCCATAGCTACTTATCGGCTTAAGGATTACCGCGAGGCCGGTTTGCCGGTGCTGACAGTCAAAAAAGGCGTAAGGGCCGCCAAGTATCAGATCGTGGCCTATATAACCGCTTTTATAATCGCCGCCGCGCTGCTAAGCCTCTATGGATATACGGGATATGTCTATCTGGTCGCTATGGTTGGACTGGGCCTGTGGTGGCTCAAGCTCGGCCTAGAAGGCTTTAAGGCCAAGGATGACAATAAATGGGGCAGGCAGGTTTTTTTGTTTTCGCTTATCATCACGCTAGCTTTTAGTCTGCTGCTGGCCCTTAACGCCTGGCTGCCATAGCGCCCATGGTTTATAATATCTAGGATGTTGTTACTAGCGCATGTAATCATCGCCTTATCCGGATTAGCCGCTTCGACAGCGGCTGTTATGAAACCGTCCCAGGCCCGGCTGCGGCTATCGTATGGCCTGGTGCTGGCTACAATTACCACCGGCACTGTTCTGGTAATCGTGTCCCACGCCAGAATATTAAACTCTTGTATAACCGGATTAGTTTACATCGGCGTGTCGCTGAGCCTGATTATCACCGCTCAGCGTAAATTATCAGCCGAACACCTTACCCGCGATTAGCTATAACGATGGCGCTTCATGCGCGAGACGTTCAGCTGGGCCCGGCTGTGGGCTAGTGTGCGATGCGCTTCAGCTAATGCGGTTTGGCTGCCAGCATTAGTCACCAGCTCTTCGGCCCGAGCCAGCGCGGCTTCGGCCTCTTTTTCACTTATGTCCTCGGGGGCGGAAATATCGTCAGCGATGAAGCGCAGCGTTTTGCCGTCAACCTCCATCACGCCGCCGTTAACCGCGAAGCTTTGCATATCGTCATCTTTATCGGATTGCTTTTTGCGGATGCTGATGACGCCGGGGTGGCCGGCGCTGACTAGCGGCATGTGATCTTCAAATACCGCAATTGTGCCGCCTTGGGTAGGCACTAAGACCTCGTAGGCCTCATCGTCGAACTTGGTGCCGGTCGTAGAAACTAACTCGAAACGCAGCATCGGGCTAATCCTTGACCTGGTCGATAGTGCCCTTCATATAAAAGGCCTGCTCGCTCTTGGAATCGTGCTTACCGTCCAGTATCTCACGGAAACCCTTGATAGTGTCTTTGAGCGGTACGTAGGCGCCGGGAATATTGGTAAAGACCTCGGCCACGAAGAACGGCTGGGTCAGGAAACGCTGGATTTTTCGGGCCCGGGCCACCAGCTTTTTATCATCTTCGGATAACTCTTCCATGCCCAGGATGGCGATGATGTCCTGCAAGTCTTTATAACGCTGCAGTACGCTCTGGACTTCGCGGGCGACTTCGTAATGTTCCTTGCCGACGATTTCCGGGTCAAGCACGGTGGAGTTGGAGTCGAGAGGATCGACGGCTGGGTAAAGACCTAGCTCAGTCAGCGCCCGGCTGAGAGTGACTGTGGAGTCCAGGTGAGCGAAGGTCGTAGCCGGCGCCGGATCGGTCAGGTCGTCGGCCGGCACGTAAACCGCCTGCACGGAGGTAATGGAACCTTTCTTGGTCGATGTGATGCGCTCTTGGA
>Ga0157369_10005602_pt1 | contig 14581 bp, 13 predicted proteins | sample C25metaG_FD_113461 | JGI IMG/M metagenome (GOLD analysis project Ga0157369, IMG submission 113461) | Corn rhizosphere microbial communities from Kellogg Biological Station, Michigan, USA - C2-5 metaG | ecosystem: Host-associated > Plants > Roots > Rhizosphere > Soil | place: USA: Michigan...
CCGATCGTGATCAGGAACTCCGAGTCGGTGGCGGGCACCAACACGCGAAGGCTCAATCCGGGTACCGTCGACATCGCCGTGCTGCCGGCCGTCAGCGTCAATGACTGGACACTGCGGAACATGCGGGACCGGGTCAAACAGATCCGGACGGCATATCTGGAGACCCTGGCCGAATGGCCGGCCGGGAAGCCGGATCCTGCGGGTCAGTCCGCTACAGAAGTCGACCGGCCGAGTCCGTCGGCGGTCCGGTGTGCCCAGGCCGGGCCGCCTATTGAACCGTTAGCCGCCTGGGGCTTCGCGGTACTTGGCGACGACGCTGGCCGGAACGCGCCCGCGCTCCTTGATGTCAATGCCGTTCTCCCGCGCCCAGGCACGGACGGCAGCAGGTCCAGGCAGATTCGCGAGGTCACGATAGTCAACCATCGGCGCAGCTCAGCGATGTCACCGCCGACTCGGGCGAGCCGTATCCAGGCCTCCTGGACGACGTCGTCAGCATCAGCGTGCGAGCCGAGCATCCGGTAGGCCATCGCGTGCAGGTAGGGGCGGTGCTCCGCGAAGGTGCACGCCAGTTCTTCGTCGCTCACGGGCTCCCCAGCGCTCGTGGTCACAGTCATCGCCTCTACGACGAGCGAGCCGCCTCGGACGTAACATGCCCGGTCCGTTACCTTCCGCCTGGCTGCCCCGTCGTAGTGCCGACCTACCCGGTCGCCGCTGGGGACCCGCCATCCACGGAGGAGAAATGACGGCATGAATAGCGACCGCGGCCAAGCCCTCGCTAGGTGGTGACCGCATCCACCTGCCGGCATACCCCGCTCGTCGAGTGCCCGCACTTCAAACGGGCGTTGGACGGTGAACCGGCAAGCCCGGCTATCGCCGACAGCGGACGCCGCGTCAAGCCCGCGCGATCCTGATCGCCGACGGGAGTGGCCTGCCGGTTACGCGCACACTGAGACCGGAGGCGTCGGCCTGTCGGCCGCAATCTCATAAACAAGGCTGGTCGTAACCGGTGCCGCGCCGTACCGCACACCCGGCGGCCCCCGCAACGGCCGGCTCGCGGATGGGCCGCGCTCGCGTGCCTGGCAGGTGCTGTCACAAGACCATGCCGGGCTACGACAACCTGGCCGGATTCGGTGCCGCCGGCGCCGGCCGCCCTTGATTCCGTGCCGGGCACGGCGTGACATCGTCCGGCGGAACTCCGCTGAGCCCGGAGGAGGAGCGGGCCGCGAGCCAGGACGTACAGCTGCGGGACGTCGTCGCCGAGGCCTTCCGGTTGCTGCCGACCGGTGCCGGGAGCATCCCAGGGCCGGGGCAGGCCAAGGCGAGGGAGTCGCGCCCCGAGATGTCGACTCCGTCGTGCAGGCCCTGTTCGACCTGCGCAGGGTGACCGGCGGGGACCGCGTTCCAGCCCTCGACTGGCTGTCCACGGGGCTGGCCACGGCCCCACCCGGCGACGGTGGTGACCTGACGATAACGGCGATGCGAGTGCGCGACCTGCTGCTGGAGATTGCCGTGCCCCTTGGCAGCGGTCAACCGGACTTCGCCACGGAGTCGGAGGACTCCACGCGGGCCGCGGCGCAATTCGCCACCGGGACCGCTCAGGTCGTGGGCCAGTGAGCGTCCGTACGAAGCGCAAGGTGGTTCGGCTCAGGCCGCCCGGGCGACCGCGCCGTGCCGGCCGATGCCGGCAGGCGACCGGGCAGATCCTGTAAGGTCCCCGCGGCGGTGACTAGGTGTCGGCCTTGACGAACTGCACGACGATGACGACCTGGCCGTCAGGGGTCTCCGTGACGGTGTACCAGATGGTCAGGCCGTCCGAGGGAAGGTAGAGGCGGTAAGCGCCTGGTAGCGGGTCTGCTTCGGGAAATGGGTCGGCAAGTGCCGGGACTGGTTCTTCGAACAGGTGGAAGATGGCCTTGTGGGCGGCGTTCCGGAGCGGTTGCGGCAATCCCTCGAGCTCGTCCCAGGTCTTGTCGGGGAAGCGGAGGACCCGGTCACTCACTGATTCCCCACGCTTCGGCCAGTTCCTCGCGGGTGAAGGTGCGGCCTTCCCCAGAGTCGGACCGGATGCGCCTGAGGGCTTCACGATCCCCGGCCTCACGCCTCAGGCGCCGGTTCTCAGCCCGCAGCGCGTCCAGCTCTGCTCGCGGGACCAGGACCATGTCTTCGGCATGCGCGGTCATGGGAACTCCTTACCGCCATGATGGCTGTTCATCGCCAAGTCTACTCATTACGCGTCCCCCGGCCTGGCGGCGATCGTCGCGACATGTCGTCGGAAAGCTGAAGCTAGCCGAGCCTGCAGGCGTAACTCAAGCCGCGGGGCATCTCGGCGGGTAACTTGCTGGTCTGTCCTGCGCCGGTGAGCGTCAGGAGCCTGGCCCTGGGGCCGGGGGAGGTCGCATCGGGAGTTTGACCTCTTGGTGTCCTGGGCGGCTGTGGCTGCCGCCGAAATTGCCCAGGTACAAGCCTCCGAGGCCGTCTTCGGCGACGACCGTCAGGGCGTTCCAGCGGCATCCAGCGATCCGGACCCCCGCCGGATTCCCGGCCAGACCTGACTCGTTCTCGAATTTCAGCCGCCGTAGCCGCCGGAGGCCCCGGGCCTTCGACGCCTGAGGTTGCGAAATGTTGCACATCGTGATAGGCGCGATTTTTAGCTCGAATGTCGGTGGTGCCGGTTACCTTCGAGACATGACATCTGCGGATGGCAGTGGAGTGATCACACTCCATGACGAGGGGCTGGCCCGGCGGCTCAAGGCCCTCGCTTGTACCGCGCCTCTTCATGATCTTGACGCCCGCAAAGTTCGCCTTGAATGGTGCAACGGAGGCGCCTACCAGATGGCCGAGATCGCCCTTCAGGCTATCGACCAGGTGACGATTGCCATGGACTTCGATCGCGGGGCTGGTCACGATGATGTCGTAAAACGCCTTCTGCCATTCGTCGCGGCCCAGGCGCCTGACCGCGAGGGTGGAGAGCACGCGCAGGTCGCGCAGTGGGTGCTCGACAACCTCATCAACGTGGGCAGCACCGACCGGGGGTTCCGCGTGCTGTACGGCACGTTCGGGAGGACAGGCGAGTACGAGCGCAGGGTCTGGGACTTCCGGCTGCTGGTGGAACTGGTCTCGGCCGACGGCGAAATCTACCTGCGTGCTTCTGACGAGGCGATCAACGTCCTAGTGGGAGCGCTCGACACGGACGTGGAATCGGCGCAGATCGCCGCCGAGGTGAAGCTTGAGAACCTAATCAAGCGCGGGCGGCTTTCCGATGCGCAGGTCGCCGCCCAGCAGGCTCGCTACCGCACCGTGCAGTACGCCGAAACCTTGCGCCGCAAGCTGGAGGCGACCAGGCGAGATGTCCGCTCTGTGGACTGGGAGGAAGAGGTTCCGGACCTGATCAACGACGCGCTGGTGCATATCGAGGACCGGTACCGGTACGAGAACGCCATCTTGACCAACATCACCCAGACGAGGGACGAGGCTGAAGATCCAGCCCGCAAGCTCAAGGCAGCTGAGCTGGTCGAGATTGTGGCGGACTGCATCCGGCGGCACACCCAGCTGCAAGCACGCCTGCAGCAAGCGGGCAGTACCTTCCGGTTCGAGCAGGACCGGCAGCAGTTCTCAGGTCACGCGCGGCGCGCGGTCGTGGACCTGTTCGGGCACCTGCTCGCCCCCACTCTTGACCTAACGGTGGCTCAGGCGGCTAGGCCGGTTGCGGCCTTCTTCGGCGGCGCGGCCGGGCTGACGCCGCCGCGGCTGCCCCGTCTTACGCACTTGATCGAGCAGCTCCTCAAGTCGCCCCAGGACAAGAACCACTTGCTGGGCGAAGTCCCGGAGCCAGAGCTGGCGCCGCTGCCGGATCCCGAGGTCTTCACCGACGAGCAATGGCATCGGGCGACAGAGCTTCTTGAGCTGCACGAGGTGCCGCGGCGGCTCTCCGGGCTTCTAGCCGACGCCCGCCTGCTTGACCCGGACCTGCCCTGGCTGGTCGCGCTGCTGGCCCTGCACGCGGTCTCTCCGGAGATCGGCGTCACCCTGCGCCACGGCAACGACCAGGTACTGCTGGCGGTCGATGACGGGACGCCGCTGCACGATCCGGAGTTCGGCGGTTCCGACCTGCTGGTGGGGGTGGCGCGACTCGGTGCGGCCGAGCCTGGCGGTCTTGCCGCTGATGACGCACTGAGGGGAGAAGCGGTGGCATGAGCGAGTCGATCTCAATCGAGGACATTGTCGCGGGCGCCCGGTTGCTGGCCTTCGGGCTGCGTCCGAAGCAGGTCCCGTCACGGGACCTGGACTATGCAGGCCTGGTGAAGCGGGCCGTCGAGGACGACGCCTTCCGGGAGCTGACGGACGCGATCGCGGAGGGACTTGGACTGACGGTGCTGGCCGTCTCAGCCCGCACGGGCATGGTCCTCGGTCCTGCCGAGGAGTCGGTCTTCGAGCAAAGGTTTGACGACTACGCGCGGCGGGCGATGACGGGTGAACGCCGGGACCTGGAGCGGGTGCTGCACGGCGTCGCGCATATCGCCGTCGCGGCGCTCGCCTTCCCGCGTCCTGATGACCTGGCCAGCGAGACTTACGTTGGCCGGGTGTCAGTTGAGCAGGTCGACACCGTGGTCCGCGAGGCATGCCTGATGCTGGCCACGCGGGCGGCGGAGGCTGAGGAGGCGGGCGACCCGCTGGACGACGCCCCTGAGCTGGAGCGGGTGTGGCGGGTGTACTCGCGGCGACCCGAGGCCATGCGCACCAAGGACGGTCGGCTCTCCCCGTCCACGACTCGTGGCATCATCAGCAAGGCCTTGAAGTTCCTGGCCGAGCAGGGGTTCCTGGCCAGGATGAGCGACGCGGACGGCGGCACTTACCGGACCACGCCGCGCTACCAGGTGCAGGTGCGCGAGCTGGCCGCCGGCCGGGCCTTCGCCGAGTTGCTCGCGCTCCAGGTGATTACGGTGACCGACCCGTCCGGCAGCTTGCATATTGTCCCGGCGGGCGACGGGAGGAGCGGCGATGTATGAGCTGTCGCGCGTGCGGCTGCACGGTATCGGGCCGAAGGGCGCCCGCTACCAGGACGTCACCTTGGATATGCGGTGCGGCGAGGACGGCCAGACGTCTCCCGCCACGGTCTTGTTCCTGGAGAACGGCGGTGGCAAGACGGTCCTCGTCCGGCTGATCTTCTCAGTCATCCTGCCGGGCAAACGGCAGGTGGTGGGCACCACGAGCAGCAAGGTCCTGGAAAAGTTCGTCCTCGGGGGCGACGTCGCGCACGTGGCGCTGGAGTGGCGGGACGTCAAGACCGGCCAGCTACTGGTGACGGGCAAGGTGTCGGAGTGGCAGGGACACGTGGTGTCCGCTGACTCAGCCAAGCTGACCGAGCGGTGGTACACGTTCCGGCCCACTTCTCGGCTTGACCTGGCTACGCTGCCGTTCACCCAGGACGGCCGGTTCGTCAGCCTGGCCGGGTTCCGCGACCGCCTGTATGAGGCCCACGAGGCCGATCCGGCGCTGCAGGTCGTCGTCGAAAGGGTCCAGGCCGACTGGACCGAGCACCTCGACAGCCTGCGCCTGGACCCGGAGCTGTTCACCTATCAGCGCAAGATGAACGCGGGCGAGGGCGAGGCCGCTGACGCCTTCCGGTTCAAGACCAATGAGGCATTCGTGGACTGGCTGCTCACCGCCATCCTCCCGGACGAGGACCTGCAGGACTTTGGCGACACGGTGACCGCGTACGCCAAGTCGCTGGCCGAACGGGGAGACCTCGCGACTGAGCGGGATTTCGTCGCAGGGACGCTGGAGCGCCTCGGGCCGCTGGTTGAAGCGGCCGGCGAGAAAGCTGCAGCGGATGACTTGCACCGCGAGGCGGTGGCGGATGCCGAGCGGCTTATTGTCGCGCTGTCGGCCCGGGAGAACGAGGAGACCGAGCAGCACCGGATCCAGGCGGAGCTGCTCGGCATCGTCACTGACCGCGAGCGCAAGCTTGAGGGGGACTACAAACGGGTCACCTCTGTCATCGGGGAGCTGGAGCGCCTCGTCGCCAAGCTGCGCTGGGATGAGGCGAAGGCCAAGCGGCGAGATCTCGAGGACAAGCATGATGCAGCCAAGCGCGTGCTGGCCGCCTGGCAGGCCACCGGAATCGTGGTCAAATACCAGGCCACGCATGAGGCAGCGGAGACGGTTCGCGCGTTCATAGGTCAGCTGGAAGACGAAGCCAGGCCACTTCTTCATGCCCGTGACGAGTCAGCCCAGCGATTCGCCCGACTCCTGCTCGCAATGGCGAGTAAGGCAAATCAAGACGCGGACAGCTATGAAGCGCAGGCACAAGACTTGGCCGCGCCGATTCGGATAGCCAGCAGTGAGCGGGACGCCGCGGTCAGGAGGGCCGCTGGAGCGAAGACGACGATCGAGCAGCTGGACAAGAACATCAGCGCCGTCGATTCCGCCATTCGCAACGCGGTTTCCATGGGGCTCCTCGCCGATGGTGAGGATGTTGCGGACGCAGCCACCATGGCCGAGGAAGCCGCAGAGGAAGCGGATCAGCAGCTTACCAATACGATAGACGCGATCTCAGAGCTTGCGGTGACGCGTGGGCAGGTCGAGGGTGAGCATGGCGTAGCGCGTGCCGATCTGGATAGCAGGGCGCGTGCCGCAGAGAAGCTCAACGAGCAACTAACGGCCGCGCTTAGCCGGAGCGCCGACCTGACCGGGACAAAACGGCTTGTGGACCTGCTCGGAAGCGACGAGGTCATCCTCGACCAAGATGCGTGCACTCTCCTCGCGTTCCTTTCCGAGGCAATCGGCGCTACGACGGCAGAGCGAGATGCCCTCGGGGTAGCGGCGGCCAAGGATCAAGGCGCGCTGGACGCACTTGGCAGCGGAGGCCTGCTGCCACCAGGTGAAGATGTATCTAGTGCCTTGGACATCCTGAAGGGCGAGCGGATCGTCGGCTGGTCGGGCTGGGCGTACCTGTCTCAGATGCCGGCCGATGAGCGTGAACAGGCGATCGCGCGCCATCCCCACCTAATTGACGGCATTGTGATCAACCATGGAGACGACCTCGACCGCGCGCGGTCCTTCCTGAGCGAGGCCCGTCTACTCCCGCGAGCCATCATTGCCGTCGGGACGACCGCGACCATCGCTGACCTCGGCACGGAGGCGCCTGCGGGCATCGGGTTCATCATCCCGCCCAATCCCGCCATGTACGACGAAGAAAGCGCCGAGCGTGAACGGCAAGAGATCGAGTCCCGCCAGGAAGATCGCCACAGCCGCATTATGGAACTGGAGACTGCGATCGAGGCAGACCGGACGCTGCGATCGAAGCTCACCGATTGGCAGCGGGACTTCCCCGCGGGTGCACTCAGCCAGCTGGATGCTGACTGCCAGCAGGCGGTGAGGGACCAAGAGACGACGGCTGGACGCGAGCGGGAATTGCGCACCACGCTTAACACTCTGGACAGCGAGGCAACGGGCCTGCGCAGTCAGATTCCTGGCCTTCGCTCGCACGCGGCAGCGGCAAAAGGCAAGGCGAGCAGCCTGCTGGCATTGGCCGACGAGTATGGCAAGATCGCGGGCTGGGAGGACGAGCGCGTACAGGCCAAGGTGATCGCCGACGACGCGGAGCAAGAAGCATCCGCCCAGGGCGACCTAGCCGAGAATCTGAGAACTCGGCAATCCGAGGTGCTACGGGCCGCCGACAGCAGTCGGCGGAACGCCCAGAGCTATCACGCCCAGATGGCCGACGTCGAAGGGGGCGGCTCGGTCAGCGAGGCTAGGGCGGTACCGCAGGAATCCCTCGAATCCCTTCGGGCCGCCTACCGGGCAGCGGTGGAGGCATACGCGAAAGCTGAGATCGGAGCCGACCTGCGAGCCGAGGAAGCTCGACGAAGCAACGCGGAGTCTGAGGCGCGGGTCGCGCTCCAGAAACTTGGCAACGAGGTTCGTGAGCAGGCAACGGACCTCCTCCTCACGTCGCAAGGCGGCGATGGCCCGGCCCGCTCGGAGGCGACAGCCGAGGTACAGCGCCAGGCCGAGGAGCTGCAGCGTCAGGTGACCATCGCGGTGGAAGATGTTGGCCGCTGCGAATCGGTATATCAGCGGTACCAGTCTCAGCCGCATTCAGTCGAGCCTTATGGGAAGCCAATTGACATCCAGCACGGTAAGCAGCTGGTTGAGGCGGCCATCGCGGATCGCCAGACGACCTGGGAGGAGTGGGAGGAGGTCAAGAAGCGCCTAGGGAGACTTTCTGGTCACGTGAATGCCCTTGAACGCCTGATTGGCGACTTCGGAGCGGTCCGAGAATCGCTGTCTGTCATCGTGCCAGGAGTTCCCGGTCGTGAGGCCGGGCCGTTCCGAGGAGACGCTGAGGCCGCTAGAGGGCGCCGAGACGCCGTTCGCGAGTCCTGGAACGCCGCGTCAATGATGCTGGAGAACGCCACACGGCAGGTCCGTGGCCTTGCGGACCTGCTGGCGCGGCATGCCGCGGACCAGAAGTACGGGAAGGCGGACTTTCCTGTCCGGCAGCAGATAATCTCCGTCGAGCGCGAGCAGTTGTCAGAGTTCGCCGCCGAGTGGGAATCGGCCCTCAGGCCGCGGCTGCGGGTGCTCACCGATGAGCTAGAACAAATCGGACGCCATCGCAGCGCGATGATTGTGCGCCTGCAGGGGATGGTCAAGCACGCCTATACCCGGCTGCGGGCCGCACAGCGAGCATCGAGGCTGCCGGCCGAGCTGGGTGACTGGTCGGGGCTGGAGTTCCTGCGCATCTCCTTCACCCCGCCGGATGACGCGACCCTGGCCGAGCGCCTCGGCGAGGTCATCGATGAGGCGGCAGCGAAGGGCAAGGACAAGGAATCGGTCAAGCGCGATGGCCTGAGCATCCTGCTAAACGGCGTGCGGGCAGGCCTGCGGCCCAAGGGCGTCCAGGTCTCCATGCTCAAGCCGGACTCGGTGCTGCGCGACGAGCGGGTACAGGTCTCCGAGATAGCCGACGTGTTCTCCGGCGGCCAGCTCCTCACGGCGGCGATCGTCCTTTACTGCACGATGGCGTGGCTCCGGTCCAGCGAGCGAGGCCAGGCCCAGCGCCCGCACGTCGGCGTGCTCTTCCTCGACAATCCGATCGGCCGGGCCTCAGCCGGCTACCTGCTGGAGCTGCAGCTCACGGTCGCGAAGAAGCTGGGAGTGCAGCTCGTCTACACGACCGGCCTGTTTGACATGAACGCGCTCAGCGTCTTCCCGCTGATCGTCCGGCTCCGCAACGACGCCGACCTGCGGGCCGGGATGAAGTACCTCCGGGTCGATGAGGAGATCCGGCGGCGCCTACCGGACACGGCCGAGGATGGCACGGGCATCGTGACCGCGAGCCGTGTGTTCGTCCGGGCCGATGGTCCCGCCTGATGACCCCGGAGAACAATGTGGCGCTATCCAGGCGTGCACGGCGCCTGGCGGACACGCTGTCAGGCTGGCCACGTCAGCGCGTCCAACTCGACGAGCTATGGCGTATCCTCGACCAAGCCGACCCCACGACGCGGACCGATACCCGGCGTCGGCGTACCCTGGCCGGGCTGATCACCGAGCTCGTCGCGGCGCAGGTCGTCGCCTTGCCCGCGGCTAGGTCGTACGACTACTCGGAACTGCCTGCCCTGCCGGGATTCCTCACGGTCCGGCGAGCCGTAAAGGCGAGCGCGGCGGAACGGCCGATCGTCTGGCACCCCGCCCTGGCCTGGGTCCCGTCGGCAGGCCTGACCCGCCCGCAGGCCGCCACTATGCGACGGGTGAACGACTGGCTGCACGATAGCCGGGATCCCCTCGTGGTACCCGGCCGCGAGCGTTCGCTTCAGGTATTCGGTGACGAGAAGATGCTGGACCGCCTGGCCGGGAGCGCCCTCTTCGGCCCAGGTCGGCTCACCATGGAACTCCTGCGCTGCCGCCGGGTCTCACCTCGCCTGCACTGCGAGCCGGCCGGGGATGGTGACCTGCTCCTCGTCGTGGAAAACAGCGACACCTTCGACTCCCTCCTAACCGTGCTCCGCGACCGGGGCGGTCATCGAGTTGGCCTGGTGGGATGGGGCGCGGGAACTGGGTTCGAGGCATCCGTGCTGTCAATCGCTGGCCTGGAGCGTCCAATCGCTGAAGTGCGGTACTTCGGTGACCTGGATGAGAACGGGCTGCGAATCCCTGCCAGCGCCACCATCCTCGCCCAGGGAGCCGGGCTGCCGGCAGTGAGTCCGGCGACCGGGCTCTATGCCGCGATGCTCAGGCTTGCGCATCGGCAGGCCGGGCAGCGGAAAGTGCCTATCGAGGCGGCAGCGGATTTGAGTACCTGGCTTGAACCGGCGCATCGCGAAACCGCAGTCAAGCTGCTATCGGCTGGAGAACGGCTGGCTCAGGAGGCGGTCGGCCTGTCCTACCTGCTTCGGCATCACGACTGGCTGGATAGCCTTTAGCCTGCCAGCGAAGAACGCCATCCTGCATCCTGCGGTGACATGTGATGCACAATGCTGGAAGGGCCGCGAAGCAGGCGGCCTGCGCGGCGCAGTGCCCGGCGGCGAGCCGCAGCCGCGGCCCGGCTAGCGCCGCCTGGTTACCCGTGTCGTCCGCCACCACGAGCGGCCCCAGCAGCGCGAATCGCATCCCAGCCCTCCCCGCGTGCAGCCTGCCGCCAGCCAGCGCACAGCCAGACGTAAACCCACTCACCCCAACATTAAGCCCCGCGCGCCGCAAATGCCGCATATCTGCCACTGGGATGCAGCATCAATGCCACGCCCCGCGGCCATCATGGTCATGGAACAACGGACAGACGGTTCCGAGGTTCTCCCCACGAAAGACGGAATGCATGAAGAGGGTCCTTCCGGGCAGGCCCGTGATCAGGGGAGCCGCCGTCTTCGCCGTCGACAAGGGTGCTGGGTGATCTCAAACCAGTTGCGCCCAGCGGGAAACTGGACCGGAAATGAAAGGACGAACCGCAGTGAAGAGATCCTTTAAGGTGGCCACCGTATTCACCGGAGCCGCCGCCTGTGCCTTCGGTCTAACCCCGACGGCGGTGGCAGCTCCCGTGGGCACAAACATCCCCGACCTCGCGCACAACTGCACGGGCGTGAGCCCGTCGGCGGTTCATCTCTACTACCCGGCATCCCACCATCATCCAACCCCTGCATGCGTCTTGGCACCTGCGGGATCAGTGCAATCTCTCAATCCGCCAATAAGGTTCCAGTCTTACTGCGGGGGTGCAGCCTCTGGCTCATTCCTCATCAACGGCAGCAGGTGGGGGCACTTTACGCGCGGCAACAAGAAGCACAACTTGTTCAATGTCGTCATCAGCGAAGTCTTTGTCTCAAGAATTAGTACTGCCGGGGCCGTGAACTGCCCGGCTACGTAGCGAAATGGATACAATCGGGAGCAACGGGTCGTCTGGCAGGGCTCCAGGCGAGGCACCGGGACCGCGTCCTGACCCGGTGTTCGTGCTGTGCATGGGCCGGTCGGGGTCGACGCTGCTGCGGTTCCTGCTGGACGCGCACCCGGAGCTGGCCTGCCCGCCGGAGACGAGCATGCCCGCCTTGTGCGGGCAGCTCGCGGTGGTGTGGTCACTCATCGAGGGCGCGCCGCTGGCGGCCGAGCGGGATACCGCGCCGCCGCGGGTGCCGGACGCGGCGGTGGCCGGGATCCGGCGCATGCTGGATGAGATGAGCGGGTCCTACCTGGCGCGGCGGGGCAAGCGGCTGTTGTGCGACAAGAGCCTGGGCTCGGCGCGGTTCGCCGACCTGCTGACGCAGATCTACCCGGGCGCGCGGTTCCTGTGCCTGTACCGGCATCCCATGGACGTGATCGCATCCGGCCTGGACGCCTGCCCGTGGGGGCTGAACGGGTACGGGTTCGACCAGTACATCGTCGGGTCGCCCGGCAACGCGGTCCTGGCGCTGGCCCGGTACTGGCTCGACAACGCCGCGCTGATCCGCGAGGTGGAACAAGAGCAGCCGGAACGCTGCCACCGGATCCGCTACGAGGACCTGGTCGAGGACCCTGAAGAGGTCATGCGGCAGGTCTATACGTTCGTCGGCGTCCAGTCGGCGCCGGGGGTCGCGCGGGCGTGTTTCAGCGAGGAGCGGGAGCGCTTCGGCCCGGGCGATCACAAGATCTGGGCGACGTCGCAGGTCAGCGGCGACTCGGTAGGCAGGGGGGAATCGGTCCCCGCCGGGCTGATAGCGCCGCCGGTCACCGAGGCGATCAACGAGCTGGCCGCTGAACTGGGCTACCTGCCCGTCGACGACGGCTGGGGGACTCCGGGCCGGCCCGCCGACCCGCGCGTTCCCGGCACTATCCGCGGCCGGGCAGCGCCGTCCGCCGGCGGACCCGCACCCGGGTCCGGGTCGCTGGAGGAATGCCTGCGGTCCCGGATAGCGGGCGCCGGCGGGCAGCTCGCCAGCGAGCGGGAGCCGTGCGCGGCCGAGAAGTTCCTGATCGTGTCCCGCGCTGCGACCGGCGGCGGCGAGACGCAGTGGCTCGTCGACGCCGCCGCCCGGACGATCACCGCCGAAAGCCAGGCGGACGAGGACGAGGCGGAGCAGGACGACGTCACGTGGAGCGTTCTCGGCTCTCCGCAGGCATGGCAGGCGGTACTGAACGGCCAGGTCAACCTGCACGCCGCACTGCGCCACAACGACCTGCGCTACTGCCCGGCAGGCACCGACAGCGAAAGCCCGCTGGTCAGCCAGGCCCGGATCGCGATGCTCGCCGGACTGCTCGGCCTGAGCGCATGGGCGCCCGCGGACGCCGCCCGCCACGGCGTTCCGCTGCAAGGCACCGTGACGGCCACGTGATGCCCGCGGCCCGCACCGCCGGCCTCACCCCGGCCGGCTCGCCCCAGCCTCGTGACCGCCCGGCAGGGCCTGCCGCCCCCGCCGATCACGCCTCCCATGCTCCGGTGATCGTGCTGGCCCCGGCGTACTGCGGGGCCAGCACGCTCCGCTCGCTGCTGGAAGGCCACCCCGACCTGGCCTGCACGTCGGGCACCGGCCTGCTCCCGCTATGCGAGCAGGCCATGGCGACCTGGCGCAACGCCGATCGCCGACCGTCCGGCCCGCCGTCCGCACTGGCCTTCACCACCACCCGGGCGCTAGCAACCAGCCTCATTACCTCGATCCTGGCCAGGGAAGGAAAGCGACGCTGGTGCGAGGTGGCCGCCGCGAGCCCGGAGGCAGCCGAGGCATTCCTGCGCCTGTACCCCGGAACCCGGTTCCTGTGCCTGTACCGCGCCTGCCCTGGCGTCATCCGCGCCGCCCTGGACGCCAGCCCCTGGGGCATACCCGACCCAGTACTCGCGCCGTTCACCAGCAGGTACCCCGCTAGCACGGTCGCCAGCCTCACCGCCTACTGGGTCATGCACACCAGCGCCCTGCTCGCCTTCGAATGCGAGCACCCGCAGTCCTGCCTAAGGATCCGGTTCGAGGACCTCACCCAGGACCCGCGGGCCGGGGAACGGATAACATCCTTCCTCGGCCTCGCCGGCACGCACGGCCGGGCAATCCCCGCAGGGCACAATGAGCCCGAGCCAGCGCCCCCGGAGCACCTGATGCCGCCCGCGTTGCGGGCACAGGCCAATGAACTGCTCCGGCAACTGGACTATCCGATCATGGCAGCAGGCCAGACGCCATAAGCCGAGGGCAAGCCGCGAGGGCGCCGCAGGACCTGGCGGCGGGAGGCGGTTGCGATGACGGAGGCACGGAGCTGGGGCCAGGATACCGTTCGGGCACCTTGCTGACCTGGTTGCGGGCGACGGTGAACAGCCACGCGCCGGGGTTGCGGACCGGCTGGCCGGAGGCGGACAGCAGGGCGACGAACGTGTCGCGGACGACGCCGTCGGTGTCCACCAGCGACTGAGCGCCCTTCTGCCAGACCCCCGGATCCTTTGGCAGAAAGGCATTTTGCGTGCTCGGCAGGCGTGTCGGCGACGGTGGTGAGCCACGCCGTAACGGAAGGTCCACCCGCATATGTTTCGCCTTCGCCAACGACTGGCTGTCCAACGGCCGGCGCCGAAGGCGACCTGATGCGGCAGTCCGGCTGGAAGACCAGGTCGATGGTCGACCGCTACGGCGCCGACATGGCCCAGCAGCGCGCCATCGAAGCCAAGCGCCGTGTGGGCGACTTGCACTGACGCGACTGGATACAACGTGCGGCGCGGTCACGTGACTCATGTGACCGCGGCGCCGCTTCTGGCGAACTGAGGTGGCTGGCTAGGCTTTGGTTAGCTGGCATGATCTCGAAGGTTGAGCCGCCGCCCGGACGTCGGCGCCGCGCGCCGAAGGCCCGCACCCGCCAGGTGGTGCTCCCCTGAGCCCACCGCGTCGCGGAACAGACAGCAAAACCCCAGGTCAGCCAAACGCAGTGAAGCGCCACGTGAGTGGACTCTCGCGCGACGAACAGTTGATCTGTGCTCCTGCAATGACATTGCCGGAGTCCCGCGCAAAAATCACGCGAGTTCAGGTCTGGTCCGCGGTGATTGTTACCATTCCGCAATCTTGACCCGACTTGAACCCACATGGCCCTGACCTGCGGAAATAGTCTGAATTTGACTCCAGCGAAGTCGAGTCCCATGGGCATATCC
>Ga0157369_10005603_pt1 | contig 14581 bp, 12 predicted proteins | sample C25metaG_FD_113461 | JGI IMG/M metagenome (GOLD analysis project Ga0157369, IMG submission 113461) | Corn rhizosphere microbial communities from Kellogg Biological Station, Michigan, USA - C2-5 metaG | ecosystem: Host-associated > Plants > Roots > Rhizosphere > Soil | place: USA: Michigan...
AACCGATGTCTTCTTCCGCACCGAGGCGAATCAGCGCCTGCCCAAGGGCATTTCCGCCGCCCAGTAACATAAGGCGCATTCGCATAGAGTCAGCAGGCCCAGTCTGATTGGAACGATGGCTTTGGCGACGGATCTCGTGGAACCGTCGTCGATAATTGCCGGAATCGTTGCATTTTGCGGGTTTAGTGCGCAACCGTCATCCGTAAAGTGTAGATCCGCGAATTTGCGGCGTCCTGACCGGCCCCTTCGCGAGCAGGCTCGCTCCCACAGGGGACCGGGTTCCAAGGTGGGAGCGAGCCTGCTCGCGAAGGCGTCCGAACGGTACTTGCATCTTCCCGCCCCCGCCCGCATAACTTCAGTCATGAATCTGCCCCTCCCCGCCAACAGCGCGCTGGCAGGCTTTCACCCCGCCGTCAGCGCCTGGTTCAACAAGACTTTTCCGGCGGTCACCGCCGCTCAGGCCCGTGCGTGGCCGTTGATCCGCCAGCGCCGTTCGACGCTGATCGCCGCGCCCACGGGCTCGGGGAAAACCCTGACCGCGTTCCTCGCCGTGCTTGATGAGCTGGTGCACCGAGGCCTGGTGCATCCTGACGGCTTGCCCGCCGAAACCCTGGTGGTCTATGTCTCGCCGTTGAAGGCACTGTCCAACGACATTCAGATCAACCTGCAGAATCCGCTGGCCGGCATCACTGGGCAACTGCGCGAAATGGGCCTGCCGCAGCTGACCATCACCGCCGCCGTACGCACCGGCGACACCCCACAGAAAGACCGCGCCGCCATGCGCAAGATCGCGCCGCACATTCTGGTCACCACGCCGGAATCGCTGTACGTGCTGCTTGGCTCGGAATCCGGGCGCAGGATGCTTGGCACCACGCGCACGGTGATCATCGATGAAATCCACGCGATGGCCGCCGGCAAGCGTGGCAGTCATCTGTCCTTGAGCCTTGAACGGCTGCAAGCGTTGTGCGCCGAACCGCTGACCCGCATCGGCCTGTCCGCCACGCAGAAACCGGTGGAAGCCGTGGCGCGGTTTCTGGTCGGTCATGCCCGCCCCTGCGAAATCGTCGACAGCGGCCACGCCCGCCCTCGGGATCTGGGCATCGAGGTGCCGCCGGTGCCGTTGTCGGCAGTGATGGCCAACGATGTCTGGGAACTGGTGTACGAGCGCCTCGCCGAACTCGCCCGCGAGCATCGCACCACGCTGATTTTCGTCAACACCCGACGCCTTGCTGAACGCCTTAGCCGGCATCTGAGCGAACGCCTCGGCAAGCAGGCGGTGGCGGCGCACCACGGCAGTCTCGCCAAAGAGTTTCGCCTCGACGCCGAACAACGGCTCAAGCGCGGCGAGCTGCAGGTACTGATCGCCACCGCGTCGCTGGAGCTGGGCATCGATATCGGTGAAGTCGACCTGGTCTGCCAGATCAGTTCGCCGCGCTCGATCGCCGCGTTTCTGCAAAGAGTCGGTCGCTCCGGACACCAGGTCGGCGGCACGCCCAAGGGTCGTTTGTTCGCCACCACCCGCGACGACCTGATCGAGTGCGCCGCCCTGCTCGACTGCGTGCGCCGGGGCGAGCTCGATACGCTGCACATTCCGGAAAAGCCGCTGGACGTGCTGGCGCAGCAGATCATTGCCGAGGTCAGTTGCCAGGAATGGTCGGAGGACGCGTTGCTGGCGATGTTCCGCCGAGCGTGGCCGTATCGCGATCTCGACGAAAAACACTATCAGGCCCTGCTGAGCATGCTCGCCGAGGGTTACAACGGCCGCCAAGGCATCCGCAGCGCCTACCTGCACCGCGATGCCGTCAGTCGCACCTTGCGTGGCCGGCGTGGCGCGCAACTGACCGCCGTGACCAGTGGCGGCACCATCCCGGACAACGCCGACTACAGCGTGCTGCTCGAACCCCAGGGGTTGAACATCGGCAGCGTCAACGAAGACTTCGCCGTGGAAAGTATCGCCGGCGACGTGTTCCAGCTCGGCAATACCTCGTACCGCATCCTGCGGGTGGAAAGCGGCAAAGTGCGCGTCGAGGATGCGCAGGGCATGCCGCCGACCATTCCGTTCTGGCTCGGCGAAGCGCCGGGGCGCAGCGATGAACTGTCGGCGGCCGTCGCGCGCCTGCAAGCGCAGTTGGACGAATTGCTCAGCGCCAGCCCCGGTAATCTGCAACCGGCGCTCGACTGGCTGACCACCATACTCGGCCTCAACCTCGCCAGCGCCGAGCAATTGGTCGAATATCTGGCGCGCGCACGGCAAACCCTTGGCGCCCTGCCCTCGCAGGACACGCTGTTGATGGAGCGGTTTTTCGACGAGTCCGGCGGCACCCAACTGATCATTCACACGCCGTTCGGCAGCCGCATCAACCGCGCCTGGGGGTTGGCCCTGCGCAAGCGTTTCTGCCGCACCTTCAACTTCGAATTGCAGGCCGCCGCCAGCGAAGACGCGATCGTGCTGTCGCTGTCCACCAGTCATAGCTTCGAGCTCAATGAGGTCTGGCGTTATCTGCACAGCAACAGTGCTGAACACACGCTGATTCAAGCGGTGCTCGATGCGCCACTGTTCGGCGTGCGCTGGCGCTGGAATGCCGGGGTGGCGCTGGCGTTGCCGCGCTTCACCGGCGGGCGCAAAGTCGCTCCGCAACTGCAACGGATGAAAAGCGAAGACCTCATCGCCAGTGTGTTTCCCGACCAGATCGCCTGCCTGGAAAACCTCGCCGGCGAGCGTGAAGTCCCCGAACATCCGCTGGTGGAACAGACCCTCGACGATTGCCTGCACGAAGCGATGGACAGCGAAGGCTGGCTGACCCTGCTGCGGCGCATGGAGCGTGGCGAGGTGCGCCTGATCGCCCGGGATTTGCCGGCGCCGTCGCCGCTGGCGGCAGAAATTCTCAGCGCCCGGCCGTACACGTTTCTCGACGACGCGCCGCTGGAGGAACGCCGCACGCAAGCGGTGATCAACCGGCGCTGGAGCGATCCGCAGTCGACCGATGACCTCGGCGCGCTGGACGCCGACGCGATCACGGCGGTGCGCGAAGAAGCCTGGCCGTCGCCCAATTCGATGGATGAAATGCACGAGGCGCTGATGAGCCTCGCCTGCATCAGCGACACCGAAGCGCGCGCCAACGCGGGCTGGCCGGACTGGCTGCAAACACTGATGACCAGCGGGCGCGCCTGCCGGTTGCAGATCGACGCCGAGCATCAGATATGGCTGGCTCGGGAACGCCTGAGTTGTCTTCAGGCACTTTATCCACAGGCCACGTTGCTGACTGAAGCGGTGGCGCTGCCCGGTTTCGACGACGCATGGGCATTCGATGAGGCACTGGTCGAAGTGATCCGCGCCCGCCTCGGCGCCTTTGGGCCGATCCCGTTGCCCGCCATCGCCGAACCGCTCGCCCTGCCAGTCGCACAAGTCAATCAGGCCCTCGCGCAACTGGAACGCGAAGGCTATGTGTTGCGCGGCCAGTTCACGCCGAACAGCGCGATTGAAGAATGGTGCGAACGCCATCTGCTGGCGCGCATCCATAGCTACACGGTCAAGCGCCTGCGCCGGGAAATCGAACCGGTGGCATTGCAGGACTTCATGCGCTTTCTGTTCGACTGGCAGCATCTGACGCCAGCCACCCAAGGCCAGGGCAGCGCGGTGTTGCCAGCGATTGTCGGCCAGTTCGAAGGCTACCCGGCGGCAGCTTCAGCGTGGGACAGCGACATCCTGCCGGCCCGCCTCAAGGACTATTCGCCGAGCTGGCTGGACGAGCTATGCCGCAACGGCAAACTGGTGTGGACGCGCATCAGTGCGCGGCAGACGGTCAGCGGCTCGGCATTGCGCATTACACCGATTGTGCTGCTGCCGCGTAGCCAGGTGGGTTTGTGGAGTGCATTGGCAGAACAGACGCCGGTGAGTGAGTTATCGCCCAAAACACAGAAAGTCTTCGAGGCGCTGAGTCAGCATGGCGCGCTGTTTTTCGATGAGTTGATTCATGAAGCGCGCCTGCTGCGCAGCGAACTGGAAATCGCCTTGCAGGAACTGGTCGCCGCAGGTTTGGTGAACGCCGACAGCTTCGCCGGCCTGCGCGCGCTGATTACCCCGGCAAGCAAACGCCAGCAGCGCAGCAGTCGACGCGGGCGCGGCGCGTTTATCGGCGGCATGGACGATGCCGGGCGCTGGGCATTGCTGCGCCGTGGATCAACCGTGGATGCGGCCGAGAAGCTCGAACATGTGGCCATGACCCTGCTGCGCCGCTACGGTGTGGTGTTCTGGCGTCTGCTGGAACGCGAAGCGGACTGGTTGCCGAGCTGGCGGGAATTGCTGCGCACCTTTCATCGTCTGGAGGCGCGGGGCGAGATTCGTGGCGGGCGGTTTGTCAGTGGTATGGCAGGCGAGCAGTTTGCCCTGCCCGAAGCCATTCCCTTGCTGCGCGAAGTACGCCGACGCCCGCAGGACGGCAGCCTGGTGGCGGTGTGCGGGGTCGATCCATTGAATCTGGCCGGGACGTTGCTGCCCGGGGTGAAAGTGCCGGCGCTGGTGAGCAATCGGCTGGTGTATCGCGATGGGGTGCCGGTGGCGGCGGTGATTGCCGGCAAGCAGCAGGTTTGGGTAGAGCTGGATCCGATAGCCATGGGACAACTGCATGCCAAGCTGATCCGGCATTGAGAGTGTTCGCACCGGCGTCTTCGCGAGCAGGCTCGCTCCCACAGTTCAATCCCGTTTCCCCTGTGGGAGCGAGCCTGCTCGCGAATGGCCGGCCCTGCACCCCAAAATCATGCTTCAGGTCCGCGACGCCTGCGGCACCTCACCCGTAACCACCGCCCCCTCCTCCTGTCGCTTCGGCAACAGAACCTGCTGTGGATAAGTCTGCGCAAAATGCACATTCGCTGTGTTATCCACAAGCTTCTTCAAGCGCTGGTTGAACGCGCGGCTCACCGCATACTGCCCGCCGGACACCGTGCGAAATTGCGCCGTCAGCACCACGCCGTTGAGATCCATTTTGTCCACGCCAAACACATCCAGCGGCCCTGCAGGTTGTATTTGAGAAACGGGTCTTCGCGGATCGAATCGCCGGCCTCGCGGATCAGCTCGATGGCCTTGTCGACGTCGGTGTCGTAAGTGAACTGCACCGAGAAAAACGCGAAGGCGAACTGGCGTGATTGGTTGGTCACAGCCTTGATCTGCCCGAACGGCACCGAGTGCACAAAACCCTTGCCGTCGCGCAGGCGCAAGGTGCGAATGGTCAAACCCTCTACCGTGCCGGCGTGGCCGGAGTCGAGCACCACCCAGTCGCCGATCGACAAAGTGTCTTCGATGATGATGAACAGCCCGGTAATGACGTCCTGCACCAATTGCTGCGAACCGAAACCGATGGCCAGGCCGACCACGCCGGCACCGGCCAATAGCGGCGCGACGTTGATGCCAAGGTTGGCCATGGTGGTAATCGCGCAGATCACCACGAGGATGATTTTGATCGCGTTGCGCAGCAGCGGCAGGATGGTTTTCACCCGCGTGCTCGGCTGGCGCGCCGCGCGTTTGCTCAGCGGCGGTTTCAGCGCTTCCTGAATCGCCGTGTCGAGCACAACCCACAGCAGCCACGTCACCAGGAAGATCAGACCGATGCTGCTCAAGGCATTGCTGATCGCTCGACCGACGGTGCTGCTCTGGGCAAAATCGAGCAACGACACGCCCAGATCCGCCCGAGAATATCGATGAACACAATCGCCATGACGATACGCAACAATGCATGCAACAGGCTGAGGAAACGTTCCTTGTAGGCACTGCTGCGCTGGATTGCCTCGACTTTGCGCGACTTGAACAGGTGCTGCAACACCGTGCTGAGAAACACCGTGGCGATCAGCAGCACAGTGGTGAACAAGGCACAGCGCAAGGCTTTCTGATTGTCCTCGCCGATGCCAATCAGACTGACCGCCGAAACCAGCACCATCAGCACGATCGGCCAGTACCACAGCCCGGAAAATATCCGCAGCGACTCCTGCAGCGACGGTTGTTTCAAACGCTGACTGAGCGGGCGATTGCGGATCAGGTGCGCCACCGGCCGGCGCAGGCGAATCACCAGCAAACCGAAATCACCGAGGCAATCAGCCCGGTGAACACGGCGATGCTGCTGGTGATATTACCGCCCAGTTGCCGGGCGATCTGCGGGCTGGTCAGGGCATCACTGAGGGCGGCGAGAAAGCCGATCAGGAACAGCGGGCGCGGGCAGTACTCACGGATGATTCGCGCAGCGGTGCGCTTGTGGCCGACGTTGAACATCACCACCACGCACAACAACATCGAGGTGGAAAAAATGCCGCTGCTGGTGGCGTAGGCCAGGCACAGCGCCAGCGCACGGCCCACCGAAGCTTGCAGAAAATGACTGACATACAGCGTCAGCGGCAGGCAGATCAGCGCCGGCACGGTGTACGGCAACACGTAGCCGAGCAGATCCTGACTGCGCTGGCGGGTGCGCAACCAGCGCCCCTCACGCAGACGCTTGGCCAGCAAACTGCCGAGCACGGTCAGCAGGGCGAAACTGCCCAGCCATACGCCCGACAACGTGAGGAAATCCCCGGCCACGCTCCAGCCCGAGCGGTTCGACGGCTGCTTGACCAGCCTGTCGACCTCATCCGCCGCGCGATCGGCACGCAGCCGCCAAGCGTCGACCAAGTGTTCATTGAGATCGAGTTTTTCCTGCACATCGTCAATGCTCGTACTGATCGCCCCGAGCAGACCGCCCTGCACCAGCGGTTCCGGTTCGGCAGGTTTTTCCGTCGTCTCAGCGGCAGCCGGAACGCCCGGTAGCGCGGCGCCTTGCGATGTGTTGACGCCGAAGCACAGCAGCGCTCCCAGCAAAATGGCGATCCTGAAATGGCGCAAAACTCCGATCTCCCGTGGCTGAACCTGGTAAGGAACTGATCGGTAATTGCGCGGCAAGTTCAGCTATCAGGCCCACACACATCCCCTGGAAGCGAGCCTGCTCGCGAAAGCGCTGGCTCAGTCGATGGATCGTCTACTGACAGTCCGCATTCGCGAGCAGGCTCGCTGCCACAATGAATCGGCGGCAATTGCCAATCGCGACCGCCCGTAACACAGCCGAAACTTTCCCGCCCCCGCCGCAGTCATCACAGAACATCGGCAACACGAGGACTTTCTACGGGAGGATGGGATGGCGACGATTCACATCGGTATTTCAGGCTGGCGCTACACCCCGTGGCGCGGGGATTTCTACCCGAAGGGCCTGGCGCAGAAGCGCGAATTGCAGTTCGCCTCCCGCGCGGTCATCAGCATCGAAATCAATGGATCGTTCTACGCCCTGCAACGACCTGAACGTTACGCCCAGTGGTACGCCGAAACTCCCGAGGACTTCGTGTTCAGCGTCAAGGCGCCGCGCTTCATCACCCATGTGCGCCGTTTGCGCGAAATCGAAAAACCGCTGGCGAACTTCTTTGCCTCGGGCGTTCTGGAGCTGAAGGAAAAACTCGGGCCGATCCTTTGGCAGTTTCAGCCAAACTTCAAATTCGACGCTGAGCGTTTCGATCAGTTTCTCGCGCAACTGCCCCACGATACCCAAGCCGCAGCCGCCCTCGCCCGCCAGCACGATTCGCATCTGCCCGGCCACGCCAGCGTCAAAGCCTGGCGCAAAAAGCCGCTGCGCCATGCCGTGGAAATCCGCCACGAGAGCTTTATCGACCCGGAGTTCGTGCGCCTGCTCAAACGCCACAACACTGCACTGGTTATTGCCGACACCGCCGGCAAATGGCCGTACCGCGAAGACCTCACCAGCGACTTCGTCTATCTGCGCCTGCACGGCGCCGAAGAGCTCTACGCCAGCGGTTATTCCGAGCAAGCGCTCAAGCGCTGGGCCGAGCGCATCGACGCCTGGCATCACGGTAAACAGCCAGAGGACGCCCACCTGATAGCGCCACGCCTGAAACCCCGCGCACGCAAATCCCGCGAAGTATTCTGCTACTTCGACAACGACATCAAAGTCCGCGCGCCCTACGACGCACGCAACCTCTTGCAGCGTTTCGACCTCGACAAAGACCTCGCCACGACTCCCGGGCAAGTTGCCGCAGAAGGAGTTCTGTCATGAGCATTCCCGAACCGGTCGGTTTCACCGACGAAGGCTCCGTGGTTGCGCCCTCGGTGCGCACCTTCACCGTACTGACCGTAAACACCCACAAGGGCTTCACCGCACTGAACCGGCGTTTCATTCTCCCGGAGCTGCGTGAAGCGGTGCGCAGCGTCGCCGCCGACGTGGTGTTTCTGCAAGAAGTGCACGGCACTCACGAGCAGCATCCGAAACGCTACGACAATTGGCCGACGATGCCGCAATACGAATTTCTCGCCGACAGCCTCTGGCCGCAATTCGCCTACGGGCGCAACGCGGTGTACCCGGCGGCGATCACGGTAATGCGCTGCTGTCGAAATTCCAGATCATCCGCCACGACAACCTCGACGTGTCGATCAGCGGCCATGAAAACCGTGGCTTGTTGCATTGCGTGCTGCGCCTGCCCGGTGACGGTACCGAAGTGCACGCGATCTGCGTGCATCTGGGCCTGCGCGAGAGCCATCGCAATGCGCAACTGGATCTGCTGCTGCAACGCCTCGCCGAACTGCCCGCCGATGCCCCGGTGATCGTCGCTGGCGATTTCAACGACTGGCGCCAGCGTGCCGATGCGCAGCTCAAGCCCTGTGGCCTGCGCGAAGTGTTCGCCGAGCACTACGGCAAACCGGCGCGCAGTTTTCCCGCGCGGCTGCCAGCGCTACGACTCGACCGCATCTACGTACGCAACCTCAAGGCCAGCCGGCCGAAAGTATTGACCAACCGGCCCTGGTCCCACCTTTCCGACCACGCACCGTTATCGGTGGAGATTGAACTATGAACAGTGCGCCACTGGAAAAATCCGCCGTCGACCCGGTCCCGCTGAACCCGCCGGTGCGCGAGCCCGGGCATGTTGACGTCGAGTATCAATGGCACAGCAACAACCGCGTGCAATTGCTGGAAAACGGCGAGGAGTATTTCCCCCGTGTATTCGAAGCGATGCGCGCAGCCAAGAGTGAGATTCTGCTGGAGACTTTCATCGTCTTCGAAGACAAGGTCGGCGCCGAGTTGCAGCAGATCCTCATCGAAGCCGCCCAGCGTGGCGTGCGCACCACGGTCAGCCTCGACGGCTTCGGCTGTGGCGAGCTGAGCACCGGCTATCTGTCGGCACTCAGCGATGCCGGCGTGCACCTGCAGATCTTCGATCCGGCGCCCAAGCATCTGGGCATTCGCACCAACTTGTTCCGCCGTCTGCACCGCAAGATCGTGGTGGTCGACGGCTTGATAGCGTTCATTGGCGGGATCAATTTTTCCGGCGATCATCTGGCCGATTTCGGCCCTGAAGCCAAGCAGGATTATTCGGTGGAGATCCAGGGCCCGGTGGTCGCCGATATCCATCACTTCGCCCTGCTGCAAAGCGGTCGTCCCGGACGCGCGCGGTTCTGGTGGCAGCGCCGGCGCCAGCGTCTGGAGGAAATGGCCTTCACCGATCACGACGGCCAGGTACGCCTGGTGTTCCGTGACAACGATCAACACAACACCGATATCGAAGACGTCTATCTGCAGGTGCTGCGCAAGGCCAAGCGCCGGGTGATCATCGCCAACGCCTACTTCTTCCCCGGCTATCGCCTGCTGCGCGAAATCCGCAACGCCGCCCGCCGTGGCGTCGAGGTACGGCTGATCCTGCAAGGCCAGCCGGACATGCTCGTAGCGAAACTGGCAGCGCGCATGACCTACGATTATCTGCTGCGCGCCGGTGTACAGATTCACGAATATTGCCAGCGCCCGCTGCACGGCAAGGTCGCGCTGGTCGACGACGACTGGAGCACCGTGGGCTCGAGCAATCTGGACCCGCTGAGCCTGTCGCTGAACCTGGAAGCCAACGTGCTGATCCGTGATCGCACATTCAATCAGCACCTGTACGAACGCCTCGAAGATCTCAGCCAGAACCACTGCAAAGCCATGGACGCCAAACTCTTGCCGCGTGGGCGCATCTGGCACATGACCGTAGGCTTTCTGGTGTTCCACTTCCTGCGGCACTTCCCGGCCATGGCCGGTTGGCTGCCGGCGCATAAACCGCGTCTGAAGCCTTTCCGAGGTGCGCGTCCATGAGTCATTCCGAAGCCCATTCGAGCAGCCATTCGGCGCAGGCGGCGCCGTCAAAATGGAGTCGCTGGAAACGTCCGCTGACTATCCTGTTTTTCCTCGCGCTGATCCTCCTGCTGACGATGTTCGCCACCCGCATCGAATGGGCCGAGGTGCTGGAGACCCTTGCCGATTTCAAGGTGCGCACGCTGATCATCGCCGCCAGCCTGACCCTGCTGAGCTTTCTGGTGTACGCCAGTTTCGACCTGATCGGCCGCACTTACATTCGGCAGGACCTGACCTGGAAGCAGATCCTGCCGGTGGGCATCATCAGCTACGCCTTCAACCTCAACCTCAGCGCCTGGGTCGGCGGCATCGCCATGCGTTATCGCCTGTATTCGCGGCTGGGCGTAAGCAAAGGCAACATCGCCAAGATTCTCGGCCTGAGTCTGGCGACCAACTGGTTCGGCTACATGACCATCGCCGGCGTGGTATTCAGCAGCGGTCTGGTGAGTATGCCGCCGGGGTGGAAGCTCAGCAGTTCGGCCTTGCAACTGGTCGGCGTGTTATTGCTGTTGGTCAGTGCCGGCTATCTGGCGGCGTGTCAGTTTTCCAAACGCCGCGAGTGGTCGATTCGCGGCGTGGAAATCAACCTGCCGTCGCTGCGCATGGCGGTGCTGCAATTGCTCTTGGGCGCCTTGAACTGGTCGCTGATGGCGGCGGTGATCTTCACTCTGCTGCCAAGCAAACTGGATTATCCGCTGGTACTCGGCGTGCTGTTGATCAGCGCGATTGCCGGGGTGATCACGCATATTCCGGCGGGGCTGGGGGTGCTGGAAGCTGTGTTTGTGGCGTTGCTGCAGCACGAGGCGTCGCGCGGCAGTCTGGTCGCGGGATTGCTGGCGTATCGGGCGATTTACTTTCTGTTGCCGCTGTTGATTACGGTGGTGATGTATCTGGTAGTGGAAGCCAAGGCCAAGGCGTTGCGGATCGAGAAGAAACCCACACATTAGAATCAAGATCAAAAGATCGCAGCCTTCGGCAGCTCCTACAGTTGAAATGCGTTCACCTGTGGGAGCGAGCCTGCTCGCGAAGGGGCCGGAACCAGCGACACATCATCAGGACTGGATAATGCTCAACCGCTCCCCCACCACCATCTCGGTAATCCAGTCCACCAGAATCGACGTATACGCCTGCTGCGACACTGGATCACTCAACGCGTGATCCGCGCCATCGATGATCCGGTGGGTCAGCGAGTGGGTCTGCTGACAGGCGGCGCGGTAACTCATGATCGTCGCGTGCGGCACGAAGTCGTCGGTTTCCGATTCCACCAACAGCACGTCGCCGGTGAATTGCGAACAGGCATGCAGGGCGCGGTTGCTGTCGGCGCGCACCAGAGTGCCGCGATAATCGCGCAGGTCGGCCTTGTCCAGATCGCGCTTGGGCGTGTGCCATTGCTCGTCGCGGTACAGCGCCGGGACGCGTAACGCCAGCCAGCGCACCGGGCGCAGTGACGTCAGGATCGAGGCCAGATAGCCGCCATAACTGGTGCCGACCACAGCGATCGCCGAGGTATCCAGCGCCGGGTGCGCCAACAGGCGATCATAAGCCGCCAGCAAGTCACGCAGATTGTCTTCACGGGTCACGCGGGTCAGCGGGATTCCGGTGCCGCCGGTATGCCCGCGCAGGTCGAAGGTCAGGCACACGCAACCCAGGCCGGCGATGCCTTTGGCCCGTTCCAGATCACGTTCCTGACTGCCGCCCCAACCGTGAACAAACAACACCCCCGGGACTTTCGATTTGGGACTGAGAAAAGTCCCGCTCATCTGTTCGTCATCAATGTCGATTTGAATGCTTTCGCTTCTAGCCGTCATAGGATTGGACCGTCACATATTTGAGAAGAAACGCGCTGTTTTCCGCCGGACCGCGATAGACCTCGATGGCGTCCGCCGGCAGCGCCTGATCGGTGTAGGTTTCCACCGATGACACGCGAATCGCGCGCATCTGTGGATCGTTGACGAAGCTTTGCAGCGCCGCCACTTCGGCGCTGCTGGCACCACCCATGCGCCAGGATTGTTCGAGCACGCCGCTGCGCGGGTTGCCGCTGGCGTCCAGACCTTGGGCGATATCGTAATTGCGCCGCGAGGCGAAGAAGCGCGGGTAGGCTTCGTTGGCGGCGCTATCGAACACCTGTGCCTGCTCAATGGCCAGACGCACATCGTCAGGCAGATCCAGGGCGAGCAATTGGTCATAACCGCCCTGCACCACCAGCAGATTCGAACCGCCGTAGACCTCTTCGCCCTGGCCGTCCTCGGTCAAGTATTGATCACCGCAGTAGCTCAACACTTTGCCGCCGATGAACGACTGGCCGACGCTATGGGTGACGACGTTGCTCAAGTCCTGCTCCAGCACTACGCCGTCCTTGAACAGATTTTGCGCCTCGGGCCGCGCGAGGATCTCATCGAACGCGTCGAGGCTTTTGATCACTTCCTGACCGCGACCGGCGCAAGCGTGAACCGGCTTCAAGCGAATCGGCCCGGCGTACAGCAGATGTTCGGCGGCGGGCCGTGCATCTTCCAGGGCAAATACGCTGAGACCGTCGAGCACAACGTTGCGCACCCGCTCCGAAAACAGCGGCGACCAGCCTTGCGGCGCGTGCGCCAGATGGCTGCGCAAGCCGTGGCTGATGGCTTTGGTGCAGATGAAATCGTATTCGACGTAACCGCCCCACAAGTCATCGGGGCCGTTGATGCCAAGTGCTTGCGCGTGGGCTGCGCCGACGATGGTTTGTGTCGGCAGCAGATAGAGGTCGCGGCCCGAATGTTTGGCCGGGTCGTAACTGCCGCCGAACTTGCAACCGAGAATCTGCGCCAACCAGCGCGCCAGAGCCTTGTTGGTCTCGACTTCATGTTGCGGTGCCTCGGTACGCACCGAATGTGCAACGACGATTTTCTTGCTGGGTGTCGGGGTCATGCGTTCCCCTTTTCATCAGTCGATGGGTTCACTCAGGGAAATTGCAGAGATCAGGCCAATCAACGATCTCCCCAAACCGCCCGGTAATCGGGTGGTTGCCGCTGAAGTGCTGGCATCACGCCTGTTTCAAACTGCACGACAGCGCGCAAAATTCCGGCAAATTGCACGATCCCTGGTCGAACTGAAATTCCAGTGTGGGAGCGAGCCTGCTCGCGAAGGCGTAGTGTCAGCCGACTACAATTTTGCAGATCCAGCGCTTTCGCGAGCAGGCTCGCTCCCACATCAGGTCATCGTCGTTCTGGGAGCGGGATTCACTCCAAACCGCCCACGATACTCACTCGGCCCCAGCCCGGTAATCTTCTTGAAAATCGCGCGAAACGCCCCCGGATCCTGATAGCCCACCGTCCAGGCAATGTGGTCGATCGTGCCATTGGAGTACTCGAGCATTTCTCGCGCTTTGCCAACCCGCACATGCTGGCAGTACTCGGTCGGCTTCAAGCCTGTGGCGGTGCGGAATCGGCGCAGGAAGGTGCGCTCCTCAAGTCCCGCGCGCTCGGCCATCGCGTTCAGCGAAACATCCGTCGCCCCGGTGCTTTGCAACCAGTGCTGGACCTTGAGAATCGCCGCGTCGCCATGGCTGAGGATCGGCGCGAAATTGCTTCCGCATTCACTGGCGCTGTCGCTGTGTTCCATCACCAGAAAACGTGCGGTCGCGGTGGCGATGCTCGGGCCGAGCAAGCGATCGACCAGACGCAATCCCAGTTCCGACCAGGCCATCAGCCCGGCCGTGGTGATCAGGTCACCGTCGTCGACAATCGGCGTGTCGGCCTTCAGTTTGATCTTCGGGTAACGCTCGGCAAAAGCCTGGGCCGAGGTCCAGTGGGTGGTCGCGCTGCGACCGTCTAGCAAGCCGCTTTCGGCAAGCATCAACGAGCCCACACAGACACCGCCAAGCGTTGCGCCGTGCGCATGCTGATCGCGCAGCCATTGCGTTAGGCTCGGAGTCATCTGCGCCGCATCGAACCCGCCGAGGGACGGCGGAATCAGCACGGCGAGCAAAGCGCCATCGGTTCCGGGATGACTGTCGTACACCCGCGTCGGCAACTGCTCGCCCTCGACCTGCCAGTGACTGACTCGCAGCAAGGGCAGTTGCACAGCCTGATACTCGGCGGCAATGCGGTTGGCCACGGCGAACAGATCGGTCAGACCGTGCACCGCCGCCAGTTGCGCGCCGGGATAAATCAGCACGCCCAGTTCAGCGGTGGCGGCTCTTTGTGCAGCCATTGTCAGTTTTCCCCCGTCTATTGTCGGTGCGGCCAATCCTCGAATCCTCGGCCAGCGCCAATACTGAGGCCACACCCAATCACTGCCTCGAGGACAATCCCATGGCCAAGCAAGCGCTCATCGTAGTCGATATCCAGAACGACTACTTCCCCCAAGGCAAGTGGCCGCTGGTCGGCGCCGACGCCGCTGCCGACAACGCCGCGCGGCTG
>Ga0157369_10005604_pt1 | contig 14580 bp, 10 predicted proteins | sample C25metaG_FD_113461 | JGI IMG/M metagenome (GOLD analysis project Ga0157369, IMG submission 113461) | Corn rhizosphere microbial communities from Kellogg Biological Station, Michigan, USA - C2-5 metaG | ecosystem: Host-associated > Plants > Roots > Rhizosphere > Soil | place: USA: Michigan...
ACAAATCCTTGTACCAGGCCGTGAAGCAGGCCAACGACCGACTGGCCCCGATACGTCGCGCCAAGCAGGGATTGATCGAGCACAGCTTCGAAGAGATTTCGGAACTGAACCGGCATTGGCAGACACGCGACGTCGCAGCCCTGAAGTCCGCACTGCGCGACTACCACGAACGCCGGAAGCAGCTTGTCCCGTGCATCGTGGCCCTTCTGAACGACCGCAGCGATTACCCAAACTAGCGCTCGTCAGTCGAAGAAGCGTCGCAGCAGAATCCGGCACGGCGTGACGATCATCACGCCCCGAAACAATCACCGGATGACAACGCAATAATCATTTGAAGATCAAAATTTCCGGCTCCTACGCTGCCCGCGTCATGGGACTGCCATGACGCAACAGCAGGAGACCGAGATGGACACGAACGAGAACATCCGCACCTACGCGCAGGACGATGTCATCGAGCTCGGCGTCGCGAGCATCGAGACCCAGGGAGGCCCCGCAACCGGCGAAGGGATCGGCGCCGGTCCCGTTCTTCCGGGCATTTCCGAAGACTGACCCCTAGGGGGCGCGCTGAAAAGCGCGCCCCTTCTTCAAGGGAAGCGACGATGATCAGGCATCTGAATTCGGACATATCGTTCTGCGAACTCGATGGCCGACTGCTCTTCCTGGATATACAGAGCGACCGATACTTCCAACTTTCCAGAGGACTCGAGCGCAGCCTTCTCAGCTATCTGGAAGCCCCTGATGACGCGGGCGTCGACATCAGTGGGCTGGTCAAGCACAACCTCATCCCGCCTACCACGACAACAGAGTACGACGGGGCGGCAACGGACATTGCCCTCCCCAGCGAGAGCGCGGTCGAAATGCCCTGTCCCGATAGACGGGTCCCCATCGGTGCGGTGCGAGACGTCTTTCTGATGGTTGCCATGATGCGTTGGCAACTGAAAGTACGGCGCCTGAAATCCATCCTTCAGGCCCTGAGCGACTACCGCAACAGCAGAACATCGCCGCCTGTCCGCAATCAGGCCGAACTCCGGCAGTATTTGTCGGAAGCTTCGAGCGCATTCAACCGTGCGCGTCCCTACGTGCCCATCGAAATGAGCTGTCTGATCGACTCATTGTCGATGGTCAGGTTCCTCGCCAAGCGAGGTTTACATGCCCACCTCGTCATGGGAGTGGCCTGCGATCCGTTCTCCGCCCATGCCTGGGTGCAACACGGTCCGCTGGTACTGAACGAAACCGTTGGAACTGCCCAAGCCCATGTCCCGATCCGGGTGATCTGATGTGCTATCCCTATATCGCGTTGTCCGGCAATTCTGTCGGCGGTCCGGAAGCCTCCGAATGGTCGCTCGCAGATCCTCTGCGGAGTCTGGGCATGGAATGCCGCGGCCGCGTCGGCAGCGTTGCACTGTTCGCGCCCGAAGAGACCCCCACCCTGCACTTGCCAGGCGGAGGCATACTTCTCGGCGACCTCTATGACAAGGGCGGCAGGCCGGTCAACGATCTTGCGGGTCTTCAGCACCTGTCGACGCAGTCGGCACTTCGACAGCATCTTCTCGACCGCTACTGGGGTGAGTACCTGCTGTTCCAGCACGCCGAAGAGGACACCAACGGCATCACCCTCATGAGGGACCCCTCCGGCGGCATCGCGTGCGTCTATTCGCTGCAGCACGACAACGGATTCATCACCTCCGACCTGGCGATCGCGTCGGACCTCGGTCTGCATAGCGATCGAGTCGATTGGGATTTCGTGCGGCACAGCCTGACCTATCCGCACATAAAAATATCCCGTACCGGTCTTGCCGGTATCAGCGAGCTTCTACCCGGCTGCATCCTTTCGGTGGACGGGGAAAAAACATCCACCAGCACGGCTTGGTCCCCGTGGCGCTTCGTCACGCCAATGGGACGGCAGAGCGATCCCATCGCGGTGGCGCGAATGATCCGGAAGGTCACGACTTCTGTGGTCCACGCCATGGCCGAGACCGATCGCACCGTGCTGCTCGAGCTCTCCGGAGGACTGGATTCGTCGATCGTCGGCGCCTGCCTGTCGGATGCGAACGCGCGAGTGGCCTGTTGCACCGTAATAACACCGTTACCGGGTGCCGACGAACGTAGCTACGCAAGTCAGATCGCAGAGCGGCTCGGCATCGAGCTGCTACAGCGGCCACTCGACTTCGCAGATGCGGACATCGATTTCGAACTGCCAAGACATTCACCACGACCGGCGGTCTGGGCACTGGGCCACGCAGTCGCTCGCGCCATGGACGATACAGCAGAGTCGCAGGGGGTGAACAGCCTATTTTCTGGAGGGGGCGGCGATACGGTCTTCTGCTATCTCCGATCCGCCGCGCCTGCGGCCGACGCCTTCAGGACGCGCGGGGTGGCGGCAGGCTGCAAGGCCATCGTCAATCTGAGCAGGCTGCATGGATGCACTGTGACGAAAGCCGCGCGGCTGGCGCTGCGGAAGCTATACCTCAACCCCAAGGCCCCGTGCAAACCGGATTACTCGTTGTTGCCACGGACCGACGAGATTCCCCCTCTGGAACTCCACCCTTGGTTCTCCGCACCGACCAATGCGCTTCATGGCGACCGGGAACGGATCTTCGACCTCGCCGGCAACCAGATGTTTGCGGACGCCACGCTTCGAGCCGGTCGCCGAAGGGTGCGGATGCCACTGCTCTCTCAACCAGTGATGGAGGCCTGCCTACGCGTTCCCTCCTGGATGTGGATATCGGGCGGCCAGAACCGGGCCGTCGCCCGAGCCGCATTCGCCACGCGGCTTCCGCAGGACGTGCTGGAGCGGCGGAGCAAAGGCACCTTCATGAATTACACCTTCGCTGTCTACCGCAAGAACAAAGAAGCGATCGGTCGCTTCCTGCTGGACGGCCATCTCTGCTCCCGCGGTCTGCTGGATCCGAACAAATTGGATCTCTTTCTGAAAAGTCCGCTGCCGGCCCGCGACCGTTCGTTCATGCGCATCTTCGACCTGTGCATGATCGAGAACTGGGTAAGAAATCATGCCTAGCCGGGAGTCGTGAAGGCCGGGGCCGACCGTCTCTCCTGCATGTGCTCCCGCATGACACGCCAGCGCATGTACCGGGCCCTCTTCGAGGGCGCCGGATCCTCGTAGCCCTGCAGCCAGAACCGGAACCAGTCGAGGTTCCTTTCGTACACGGCAAGCTTGTGCTTTGGCTGGAATTTCTGATGCGACTCGTTCGGGAACACATAGAGGTCCGCCCGGTGCTCGCGAATCAGCGGAATCTCGTAGTCCAATGCGTACACGTACTCCTGTTCGGGTGTCTGCATCAGGATCGGCGCGCGGATGCTGTCCAGGTTGAATACCGGCGAGAGCGTCTTCCAGCGCTCCGGTGTCTCGCTTGGCGAACCCAGCCCCCACATGTCGTGCAAGCCATCGAGGAAGGCTTTTTCGCCCTTCAGACTTCTCATCAGATAGTAGAGAGGCGACACCACCGGACTGGCCACCGATGCGGCGGCCAGCACATCCGACTTCATGGCCGTCCACATCGTCACCTCGCTACCGAAGCTCAATCCGCCCATGCCCACCCGCGCACGGTCAACCTCGCCCTCCCTGGCCAGCAGATCGATCACGCTCTCCACCGCTGCCAGCCCCTCCCCATACCGTGCGACCGCGTCCATCGTGTAACCCGGACGCCGGTTGATACACAGCGTTGAAATACCGTCCTGTGCCATGGAGACCAATGGCCACTCGTCCCCCAACCCGCCACGTACGAAGCCCGGGCAACTGTAGTAAGTGATGAACAACGGAGCCGGCCCGGTGCCGCTGCGTCGCGCCGGATAGAACTGGCCCGTGAACCACCGGCCCTGCTTGTCCTGCCACCGCAGCAAACGCACAGGAACCTTGGCCATGTCCATCGCGAGCGCTTCGTTGGGATCGAACAGGACATGACGCGCTCCGCTTTCCAGATCGACCCTCTCCAGCCGCGGCGGACGATCGGCTTTCGCCGTCACACACACCAGTGCCTGGGCCGAAACACCACATTCCGATGCTGGATCGCGCCCACCATTGATCAGCCCTTTGGCCTCCACGACCAAGCGCACCTTTCCGGTCCCGACATTCCATCGAAAGATCGACTGCGCCAGACCCAGACGGGGATCGGTAACGGTGAACAGCACTTCATCATGCCCCGGACGCCACTGAATCCCCGTGATGGCCTTCCCCATGCACAATTCCGACTCGCATTTGATGGCCCTCCGGATGTGCCCGCCAGGAAGCGCCGACAGCAAGACATCGGGCCGATACATCTGCCCTTTGCCGTCGCCGACACGTGTCAGCCAGGCCGTTCTGCCGTCACGCGGGTCGCGGACGGATTTCCATGAGTCGCCATCGACGCCGAACTTGCCCGGAGCCAACGGTGGCACGACAAGCACGCCCGAACCCGCGACCACCTGCCCTGCCCCCGTGGCGAGGTCGATCTCCATCCAGCGATCCGGTACGCCGGACAGCAATGGAGCATCGCCATCGGACCAACCCTTGTCGCTGAAGCGCTGCGTCGCCATGCGGCCGCCGACATAACTGGAGCGGAACAGCTCCTGGCCAACCGGCACGGTGGCGTCTATGTGGATGCCGCGGTCGTACTCGGCCTGCTCCGCCGACCGGACCTCCTCGCGGGATGCACCGACGCTGTACCTGAGCACACGTCCGCCCTTGCCCAATACAAAATCGCGTACGTCCGCCGCGTCATGCGTGATGGGTTCCGCGCCCGAACCGTCCACCGCCGCGCGCCACACACTGAGCTTTCCGTCGATCATGGCGCGGTAGTAGATCCAGCGATTGTCGGGAGACCACACGACGGTAGCTGGCAGAGAATCCCCTACGTAGTCACGCAGGACCGTGCCACCTTCTCCTAACCGGTGAGGAAGCGACGCTCCATCGACATCCTGCACGTACCAGAACGCATCGTAAGTATTGCGCTCGATCGAAGCCTGCTCGACCCGGAATGCCACCAGCCTTCCATTCGGAGATACGACAGGACTACTGAAGTCGGCCACCTCCAGCAAGTCGCGAGGCTCGACCGCCCGAGCATGGGCGACATACGAGAGCCCACTCATGAGCACAAGAATTGGCAAGATCTTCATCGTCGTCACCAGTGTTTGGACAAAGAAAGGCTCAGGAGACGGCCGACCGCCGAATAATTGGTCGAGTCGTAAGGCGTATAGGTCAGCGAGGTAACGGCATACAGCGGCGGCGCGCGGTCGAGCAGGTTCTGCGCCGACAACTCCAACGCCACGTTCGACCATGCGTCGGCGCGTGTGCCGGTGTCGTAGCGCAGCGTGGCGTCGAAGGTGGTGAACGAGGCGCCCTTCCTGCCGTCGGCAGGGTTGGTCACCCCGCTCTTGTAGTTGCCGAACAGCGAAGCGGTGAAGCCGCCCTGCTGCCAGGCCGCCCCGATTCGGATGTTGATCCTGGCCGGATTGAACAGCGTACCGGCCAGGGCGTAAGGGCTTTGAGCCGCTGTCAGCGCCTGGGTGCTTTCCAGCCAGCTGGCCGAGCCGCGCACCACCAGCCGCCCTGGGCCCAGATCGAACCGGTACGATCCCGACAGGTCGAGCCCTTTGATCCGTTGCCGGGATGCGTTGACATACCGGCTGTCGACGATCGCCACGACCTTGCTGGCGTCGTAAGGCGTTCCAACGGCGTTGATGAAGTTGCTCTTGGCGATGTTCGCGAGCGCCGCGGCCTGAACCGCCGCGGCAGGTTCGTAATCGACAAAATCCGCGTAGACCGGATTGCCGAGCACGTTGTCGTTGGCCGTGGTGATGGGCTGCACGACCCGCGCGTTGTAGTCGATATCGAACCAGGCCAGCTCCATCTCGAGGCCGGACAACGTCTCCGGATGGAATGCCAGCGAGGCACTCCATGTCCGTGCCCGTTCCGGATGCAGGTCCGCGTTTCCGCCCGACAGCCACAACGCCGTGGCATCTGCGGGATAACCCCGCCCCAGCGTCGCCGCCGGATAGTAGACGGCGAACTGGGTGTAATGACGCTGCACGAGCGTAGGCGCCTTGGACGACTTCCCCCAGGTGGCCTTCAACGAGAAGTCGGCGCTGGGCGAATAGATCACGCCGAACTTGGGCGTGGTCACCCTTCCGTAATCGCCGTCTTCGGTGCGGACCGCGCCTGTCAGTTCGAACCGCTCGATTCCGCCGATGCCCTGCTCCGGCCCGACCAGCGGCAGGCTCAATTCGATGTAGGCGAAGCGGCTGCTTTCATCGCCATCGGCGTAGACCGTGTTGCCGCTCGGGTACTGAAAATCGTTGTACCGGTAGCCTGCACCCGTGGCGAGCCTCGCTTCACCGCTAGGCAGCGTGAACAACGGCCCTTCCGCGCCTATCTCGTAAGCCAGAATCTTGTTGATGAACTCGCTGGCGTTGCGCCCGGTGATGGCCCCGCTCGCCCTGCTCACCGCCACCTGGACCAATGAAGCCTTGTCCTTTCCCACATCCCCGCCGAACGTGAGCGTCCAGTCGCCTGGCAGCCATACGTCGAGACTGGGCGCTACCGAGGTGACACTGATCGCCGTCCTGCTGGGGTAGTAGGCGCTGGCGTACGCCTGCGCGGTCATGATGTTCCGCTCGCTCCTGAGCGCGTCCAGATGCAATTCGACGGCATCTCCCAGCGACTGATGCAAGCTGAGCAAGCCGCTGCGAAGGTCGTTGCCCTGCCACAGCGTCGAAGATCGGTACATCGATTGGGTGTAATCGCGCTGGTCGGAGTAGATCGGGTTGTTGGAGGTTTTCTCCCCCGCCACGATCAGGCCTCCCGTGGCCCACGTAGTGCCGGCGGTGGCGTTGTATTCGCGGGTGACCAGCCCGCCGTCGATGGCGCCGCCATAACGCGCGCCCACGGTCACGCCGTCGAAATCGCGCTTGAGGATCACGTTGGCCACGCCACCCACCGCGTCGGACCCATAGATGGCCGACGCGCCATCCGGCACGATCTCCATGCGCTCCACCGCCTCCACCGGAATGGCACTGATGTCCACAGCCTGGGAAAACCCGCCGTAGGACAAGCGACGACCATTGAGCAGGGTCAACGTCGCATCCGGCCCCAGCCCGCGCAGATTCAGGCCCGAGCCACCGGTGACGTTCTGATTGCTGGGGTCCCCCTGAATCGCGCCTACTGTCACGCCCGGGTTCTGGCCGCCGGAGAAGTTCTGCGGCACGCTGCGGATCAGCTCGCCGAGGTCAGTGAAGCCTTCCTGCCGTATCTGCTCGCTGCTGATGGTGATGACCGGTGACGGTGTGCCGCCGCCGCGGATACGGGTGCCGGTGACGGTTACGGCTTGCAGGTCGGTGGCCGCTGGCGTTGTGGATGTGCCGGCCGGTTTCTTGGGATGCTTCCCGGCCGGCGCTTCGGTCACTGGCGCCCTGCCCTGCGCGGCTGTGTCCCTTGTGGCGTCCTGGGCCGCGGCCCGATCGCTCGCGCCACCAGCGGCAACGAGCAAGGCGATGGAAATGGCTTTGCGTAGCGTGCTTGTCTTCATGCTGCGTCCTTTGCTTTCCCCAGAGTTGGCCCGCTTCGCATGCCGCCCCAGTGATTGGCACGGTCGTCGGGCAAGATCGGTTTGCATATGGCCTGCACAGGCGACTTGGCATCGCCGGCATAGACGCCCTCCTCCGTCCCACCTGCTTTTTCTTCCCCCTGCTGTCCCGCCGCGCCGCCCTCGCTTCCGTTGGCTGGCTCTCTCACGGAAATACATCAATTGCTACATTTATTGTAGCCTTCAAGATGCAGCTTCACGTCTCTTCTTCGCCAGAGCGTTACTCGAAACCGGGTTTCAGCACGTGCACCAACGCAGCATTGCTCACCAAGTCAGCTACGTGCGGGTAGCTACAAATAATGTAGCATACATATCTAGCCTATGGAAGCCATCCTGTATGGAGGTACAGGAATGGCTTCCGCAGGCTCATGTCACCTACCAATCCCCGCAGTATGTTCACCAAACGCCTGAAAGAGGCGCGTTTGGCTTTGGGCATCTCCCAGCGGGAGCTGGGCAGGAGAATTGGGCTCTCGGAGGACGTCGTGTCCAGCAGGGTTACAAGGTACGAACTCGGGACTTCTGAGCCGGACTTCACGACGGCGAGCAAGCTGGCCAAGGAACTGGGTGTCCCGCTGGCCTACCTGCTGGCAGACAACGATGCACTAGCGGACATCATTCTTGCGGTAGCGGGCATGTCGCCGACAGAACAACGGAAGATGGCCGCCGAGTTGCGGGCGAAGGCAAAGCGCTGAGCTAACCAATGCCCAGACGATGAGCCGTTGCTGGTTGACCCCGTGGCGAGACGAGCGTTCTATTGCTCCATGGACTTCATGAGCAAAGAGACTCGAAGCCGTGTAATGTCTCGGATTCGAAGCCGTGACACCAAACCTGAAATGGTCGTGCGACGGTACTTACACAATCGTGGCTTGCGGTATTCACTCCATGACCGGAGGTTGCCCGGGACGCCAGATTTGGTTTTCAGGTCCCGCAAGATTGCTATCTTCGTACATGGCTGCTTCTGGCACGGACACGAGGGTTGCCAGAACTGGAAAATGCCGCGAAGCCGAACGGACTACTGGCTAGATAAGATCGGGGGAAACCGCAAGCGGGACACCAAAGCCATCCGACGCCTAAGGAAGGACGGCTGGCTGGTTCGTGTCGTCTGGGCATGCGAGCTCAGCGAACGGCGACTAGACAGGCTTTATTGGACAATTGCCGCACGCGATAAGGCTTGATGCTCAAACCGTGACCACTTAGATCATTCCTTACGTCGCCACTCGCAATCCTTGCTCTCATCTAGAGTCTTCAGCACTTCCTTAGCCACGGCTCCCAGCGCGCAGGCATTAGCAGAGAAAGTTGTATATTAATGTCGTTTACGATTGAGTATATTTCGAGAACCCGTACTATCATACTCGACGCAGAAGTTCAGCAATTTAACTTTCCACCGAATAATTGATGCATCAAGTGCATCTGCAACAGCAAGCGACTGACTGATTGACCGACCTATCCATAGGTAATGAAATGAATGAAGCGACCAGTCAAGTACCCAACAATCGAACTCACGAGCAAGAAGAAAAGTTCGCTAATGACATAGAGAAAGCGAAAGCCACGCGGGAGCCCGCTAAGGCAAAGCTCTACACCGACGACAGGGTTCTTGCGCGAATCACTGATGGCATTTATCGGCAACCCGCTTCCGCACTTCGCGAACTTATATCGAACGCATTCGATGCTGATGCCACCGAAGTCTATATAGACACGGACGCCCCGCGCTTTAGTCAAATTCGCGTGCGCGATAACGGGCGTGGAATGAATGCAGCCGTATTAACGAGGCTAATTCACCACATCGGCGGCAGTTCAAAACGGACGACTGTCGGGAGTGAAATCGGAACGACAAATCCCGAAGATCCAAGCCTATCGCCAGGCGGCCGTCGTCTTATTGGAAAAATTGGCATCGGCTTGTTTTCCGTCAGCCAACTTACCTCTCACTTTCAGGTAATTACCAAGGTAAAGGGCGACGACTACCGTCTCGTCGCCGATGTGACCCTTCGCACATACAGCGAGGGAGAGATCGAACCCGGCGACGGAACATTCGAAACTGGTAGCGTTGAAGTCGTCCCCATGAAAGCCGAGGACGCAGACTCTCATGGAACCGAAATCATCCTTCTCGATGTGAGAAGGCGTGTTCGTAACCTTCTTCAAAGCAGGGATCGTTGGACGGCAATACTAGGCGAAAGCGACGAAAGCGACCCGAAAGAAATAGGAGAGACGCCGCCAATCTGGCACGCGGGACTACTCGATCTGCATACAGATAGCGATGCGGTCGATATGTTTCAGATAGATCCTATTCTGCCGTGGAAGGTCGAAGACGCACCACGCGTCCGCTTTCAAAAGCTATTCGATGCAATCGCTAACGAGGTCGACGCCACCGTCTCTCGACCAGATCTCGCCAAGTCACTGGATGCCTACTTAGCAACCCTTTGGTCCTTGAGCCTATCCGCACCCGTGGAGTATCTAACAAAACACCCGTTCGATATTACAAATGCGGACAATGTTTACGTATATGAGCTGATTAACGGAAAGCGCGGCCAAGCGAAACTCGTCGAACTGGCTGAGGGACAAACCGTGCGCGAAGCCTTGGGTCTTCAGGCGGGTAGCGAAGATCCGATGGGAGGTTTCAACGTATTTGTTGACGAAGTTCAGCTACTTCGCCCGATGTCGCTGCAGTACTGGCCTACACGAAAGCAAGCAGTTGACCGGCCGATGCTTTTCGTGGGGCGCTACAACCCAGACCTATCCGCCGTTCCATCGGAGATAAGAGGCGGCGATCTAGCATTTGAGAGCTATTTTTTCTGGAACTCAAAGATCGTCCCGAAAGAAATTGTCGGCGTACTTGTTCGAATCAACGGTGCGAGCGGCGCACTGTACGACGACACGTTTATGAAATACCAAGTGTCCGAGCAGACGCGCCTTCGTCAGATAACGTCGGAGATATTTGTCTCGCAAGGAATGGATGCAGCGCTCAATATTGACCGCGAGTCGTTCAATTTTGCACACCCGCACTACCAGATTGTCTCCAATTGGGTGCATCGAAGTCTCCGACAGATTACGAATACGCACAAGGCGATCGGCGATTCCAGCCGCGCCCAGATTCGTGCGATGGAGAGAGACGCTGCAACCTCGCGCCTTGATTCTTTTGCATTAAAGACGTGGTCGGATGTTCGCAAGGACGATGGCGAGTCAGCTCCCGAAGTCGTGATAATGGGGAGCAAGGAAGAAGCAGAAGCTCGCCGAGCCTCGGGAAGTCTCGCGTTTGAGCGCGCCAAAATTCCGGCCGTCTCCCACAGCGGGACATCGAAACCAACAACGCTTGAGCGTAGTGAGATTTTGAAGGCAATGGCAAAGATTCTCGAGGCGTATGGGGTGTTTGAGGGCATGAGTTTCGCTCGTCAGCACAGCCTCTTGAACGCATTGCTGGCCGTATATTTTGAGGATGCACAGGGATGACCGAGGGCGACCATGAGATCCACGATAACTCCGACTTTGCGGATGTTTACGAGACGTCAGCCCCAAATCATCGGATTCCAAGAAAGGCCACTAAAGAGTATTACGCTTGGCATCACCCGCGCAAACAGTGGGTACGCGTACAGCAGTGGTGCTCTGCAGTACGTTCATTGCTCAAGGACCTAGGCCTTGGCGAGAGCACACCCTTTAACTACCTGACGCTGCCTGGAAATGAGCTACTCGACATTCGCGCACTTCACGGCGTGTTTGAACGTGAAAAGCGAAAACTTCGCTACCTCGGATTCAACGCAGTAGGTGGTAACGCGGATGCGCAAAGCGAGCTCAACCTTTCGCGCAACGAAGTAAGCTCTTTACCTTGGATCCATCAGTTTTCGCACGTAGAAGAAGATCGTCTCGAAACGATTGTTAACATCAAAAGCCCTGGACACAGTCGGGTACTCGATGTCGGACAGTTCCATGCGATTAACCTCGACTTGTGCGACTCACTAGTACTCCGCGAGGCAAACGACAAGAACGGCAGCGCACTCGGCGCCCTACAAGAGCTCATCCGGCTTCAAGTGCAGAACGCTTCGCCGTGGTTGTTGTTCATTACAACGAAGGTCGAGCCAGGCTTAATTGCAGATCAAGTTAAGCAAGGCTTTGAAGAAGCCATCTCAGGAAATATCAATAGAAGTGCTGAATTCGCAACCCACTTTGGAGCGGCCGTAGGCATCACAGACGGAGAAAGACCTGAGGCACGAGAGCAAGCGTGGATGACATCCGGCGAGGCATTAGTTCGCCTATTCGCGACGGGTCTTGGCAAATGGCTGCTACAACTTCTATGTACAGCAAAACCTCCGCGTCGCCTCAGTTTACTCAATGCCTGCGTTTACAAAAGCGGCCACACCACGAACATGCTATCCATCGCATTCCGTTGTGACACGCCTCCAATCGAAGTCAACGACAGGTACGGGATCTTTGAAGATGGAAATCGACAGGCTGCAGTCGATGCCAACGAGACCGAGCTAGGCATCGAATTAGCGCGGGTCATGCGCGAGTGCGTCGACCTAGATGCAATGCTGGCTAGTGACTCGGAGGCGGCTAAGGAGAAGTTAATTGACCAAGCCGCAAAACTTATGGCGAATGCCCGCCATGACCCAGGGGCTTACATCGAATGGGCTCGCCAGCAAATTCAGTCCGTTGCGTGATTCAACCCGAGGGCCGATTCAACAGCCCTCGCGACTGCCTCTGCGAGTGGAGGAGGTACCGCATTAGAAACCTGCAGGACCTGATCCGAAAGCGTCCCTTTTAAAACGAACGAGCTTGGGAAACCCTGCAGCAGCATCGCCTCAAAAACACTTAACCTCCTTGTGCCGTTGGGATGGACGTGGATCTCCCGATTCCCATACGCAACGGTGGGGCTAGGCGCGTCCCATAGAAGCTTCTTGAAGCTACGGCCATCCGAACGAATAGCATCTGGTGTCTGAAAGCGCACCGATTTCGGCTGCATAGTCCAGTGGTTTGGATGGACAGGAATCTCTGTGGAAGAAATGCCTCTCCGGAAGAACAATGGCTGTTCCGCAATGTTCCCTATTGCGTCGCGAACACTGCGGAGCCCTAACACGGGACGTGGCGAGATCGGACCGTTTTCGTATTTCTCCGCCACACCTGAAACGATGATTCGACGACGCACCTGAGGCACACCGAAATCAAGTGCACAAAGTTCTTCTTCGTGAGTACGGAACCCTAATCGACCGAGATCGCGGAGCAGCTTCTTGAACTTTAAGATATGCCGTTTATCTCGGATACCGAGAACGTTCTCAAACACAATAAAGTCCACATCGTAGGACTTTTGCAGCTCTTTAATTATTCGGAGATACAACCGCGGCAGGCTATTTCGGGGGTCATCTTCCTTGGCATTCGTATTGGCCCGCGAAAACCCTTGGCAAGGTGGGCCCCCGATGACTCCAATCGTACTTCCAGGCTGAATGACTCGGCGTACACGCCTCGCAACACCGTCTGGCCGCAGCTTGATCAAATCAGCAACGACCCCCAATGTTTCCGAAAAATTGGTCTTATGCGATTCAATGGCTGCCGCAGAGCTATCGAAGGCGATGGGCACTTCAAAGCCGACATTCAAAAAACCAAGGTCGAGTCCACCCGCGCCAGCAAAGAGGCTCACTATCTTTGGTCGAGGAGCCGCGGGGCTAATCGGAGCGGAAGCGCTACCGGGAGAGGCATCTAATGCGATACGCAACGACTTCCTTCCAGTATCCACTTCCACTCTCTCCAAACTGGATCAACACGCCGACCAACCCAGCAGTCTATCGCCCGTCGCCGCATTTACCAAGTTTGCCAAATACTCAAAACCTCACCCGCACTTCGAATACCCACAATTCAAACAAGTTTGACACCCATCCATCAGCACGAGTGCCTGCGTGTTGCACTTGTGGCACAGCGTGGCGCCGGGCGGGAAGCTGCCGTTGGATTCGGTGGCATCGCCACCCTCTCCCCGGCCCTCTCCCGCCCCGACGGGAGAGGGAGATGACTTGCTCACCTCAGAGTTTTTTTTTGTGCTGGCCGCCTCGTAGGCAGCCCGCTTCTCGGCGATCAGCGCCCGCTGGCTGTCGCTCATCTCCGGATCGTGGATGAGGCCGATGTTCTTCATGTGCTGCTCGATCACCGCGCCGATCTCGGCGACGATCGAGGGCATGTAGACGCCGCCGGCCTTGAAGTAGCCGCCGCGCGGGTCGAACACGGCCTTCAGCTCTTCCACGATGAAGGTGACATCGCCGCCCTTGCGGAACACGGCGGAGAGGATGCGGGTGAGCGCCACGATCCACTGGAAGTGGTCCATGTTCTTCGAGTTGATGAAGATCTCGAAGGGGCGGCGCTGCTCGTGTTTGGTACCGGCGTTGAGCACGATGTCGTTGATGGTGACGTACAGCGCGTGCTCGAACAGCGGCGACTTGATCTTGAAGGTGGAGCCGATGAGCGTCTCGGGGCGCTCCACGCTTTCGTGCATCTGGATGACTTCGGCCTGGTGCGGCTCGGCGGCCTTGGCCTTGGTGTCGGATACGACGGCCGGCGCGGCCTTGTCCTCGGGCTTGACGACGTTGTAGCCCTTGATCTTCTTTTCGATCTTGATCGCCATGGGGTGTGTCTTTCCTGATGTGGATGGCGGCGCGCGCAGCTATGGATCCGGCCGGCAAAGGGTTCCGCTGATGTCCTTCGACTTCGCTTCGCTACGCTCAGGACGAACGGTGCGCTTGTCGTATGTGCGGGCCGGACCAACAAGAGAAAAACAGCCGGCCCGGCGCGTGGCCGGGCCGGCTGTTTCGGGACTTACTTCTTGCGGGCGGCCTTCTTGGCGGCGGGTTTCTTCGCCGACTTGACGCGCGCCTTCTTGCTGGCAGTGGACCTCTTGACCGCCTTGGCGGCCTTCTTCACGGCAGCCTTCTTGGCTGTCTTCTTGGGAGCGGCTTTCTTCGCCGTCTTCTTGCTGCTGACCTTCTTTGCGGCCTTCTTGGCGACTTTCTTCGCGGCCTTCTTCACCGCTTTC
>Ga0157369_10005605_pt1 | contig 14579 bp, 13 predicted proteins | sample C25metaG_FD_113461 | JGI IMG/M metagenome (GOLD analysis project Ga0157369, IMG submission 113461) | Corn rhizosphere microbial communities from Kellogg Biological Station, Michigan, USA - C2-5 metaG | ecosystem: Host-associated > Plants > Roots > Rhizosphere > Soil | place: USA: Michigan...
ACAGCACGGTCGGGCGCTCGCCGCGAAACGCCGTGTTCAGGATGCCGGCGGCGTCGGCTGCGGTGGACGGCATTGCCACGTCCAGCCCGGGGATGTGCGCCACGATGGATTCATGGGAGCCCGCATGAAACGGACCGAGGCCGGGGCGGTATCCGCCGCACGTGACCATCACCACCACGGGTGCCCGCCAGCCGCCGTCGGTGCGCCAGGCCATGCTCGCCAGTTCCGTCGCAAGCTGATTGAACGCGAGCGGCAAAAAATCGGCAAACTGGATGAACGCTACCGGGCGCCCGCCGGCGAGGGCCCGGCCGATGGATGTCCCGAGAATGGTCGATTCGCTTAGCGGCGAATTCGCCACGCGGCCGGGGAATGCGCTCGAGAGGCCGCGCGTCACACCGAAGACGTCGCCCTTGGGATCTTCGATGTCCTCGCCATACAGGGTGACGCGGGTGTCCGCGCGCATGCGAACGCGCAGCGTCTCGCGCAGTGCCGCGACCATGGTCAGGCGATCGCCTCCGGATTCGCCTCGGTATTCCCGTTGGCGGTCGAGCAGCGCCGGCGGCAATGGCAGCTTGGCATCGCGACTGGCGGCCGGTGCCGGCTCATCGAGCGCGGCCTCGGCCGCTGCACGCACTTCGCCATCGACCCGATCGTCCACAACGGCGATCTGCTGTTCGCCGACGCCGTGCCTCACCAAGCGCGCACGCAGCGTGCTGAGCGGGTCCCCGCTGGCGCCTGCCTGGATCACTTCGTCGGCCGCGCGATAAACCAGCTGGTCGTCGGCGTTCGTATGGTCGGTCAGGCGCTCGACCTGCATCAAGCACAACGCCGGACCGCGCGTCACGCGCACGTGCTGCACGACGTCGTGGAATGTCGCGAGGCAGGCGTCCGGATCGTTGCCGTTCACGCGGTGGATGGGAAGTCCGTAGAACGATTCCGCGTAACCCGCCGGCGTCGAATAGAAGGTCTTGCGTTGCGTGCGCGTCGAGATCGAGTAGCGGTTGTCCTCGACGAGGAACAGCACCGGCGCCTCGCAGCGCACGGCTTCCGCGATGGCCTCGAGCACCTCTCCCTGCTGCGCGGTGCCATCGCCCAACCCGCAAAGCACGAGGGGACGCGAACTTCGATCCTTGATCTCGCAAGCGATCCCGACCGCCTGCAGCGCGTTGTTGCCTACCGGGCCAACGAGACTCAGGATGTTGAGCGCTGGCGCGCTATAGTGCGCGCTCATCTGGCGCCCGGCGGAATGGCTCGCGGCGTTGCACAGGAGGCTGGCGAAATATTCCCCTATCGGCACGCCACGCGCGTGCAGAAGCGCCTTGTCCCGGTAATGACAATGCAGGTAGTCGTCCGGCTGGAGAAGCAGGGCGAGCACGGCGCTCGCTTCGTGGCCGGCCGCGCTTACTTGGAAGAAGGCTTCGCCGCGAGCGATCAGTTCGCGCTCCATCTCGTCGATGCGTCGCGCCGTACGCATCCAGCGGTAGAGCTGCAATGCGTCGGACCTGGTCAACTGCAACGCTTCTCCTTCCGAAAGCGAATCACGCAATTCCTTGTCCGTTCGCGTCCACGGCGGCTCGACTTGCGTTGCGTCGGTGGGTCCCGCAGGAACCCGTTGCAAGCCGGCAATTGCGAATACGCTCGATCGGGCCATGGAGCGCCCCCTGTTACGTGGATGATCAAGGTTACGTCACCTCTACGCCGGCTCCAACCAATTTCTTGGCCGGTCCCATGCGATTCAACTCGGTGCGGGATGAAGTTGAAGGAAGGCGCGTGCCGCGTGATGAGCGCGTCCGGCCAGCGCGCGCGCGCTCGGACGCTCGGTCACGCCCAATAGCAAGCCGAGCATCAAATCGCCCCAGAGCAATGCGCCGAACTGCTCGGCGAGTTCCACCGGACGACCGTCGAGCAATCCGGACGCCTGAGCCCGCGCCATGATCTGACGAAGCGCGGCACGACCGGTCTCGCGCCCTATCGAATCGAGTGCCTGCGCCACTTGCGGCGCGTGGGTCGCTTCGGCGATCGCCAGCCGGAAGACGGCGACGACCGTCGGCTCGCTCACCTCGCGAAGAAGCTGCGTCCCGAACTCGGCAAGCACGTTCCCGACGGCTTCGCGGTCGCGTGGCACGGGCAGGCCGGCAGGCACCTGCAGCCGCTCGGTTCGCTCCGTGATGCACGCAATGAGCATTTCCTGCTTGTTGCCGACCAGTGCGTAAAGTTCGCGCTTCGAAACGCGCGCACGCGTGGCGATCTCGAGCGTGGTCGTGGCGGCGAAGCCGTGCTGTCGAAATGTCTCCATCGCTGCGTGCAGAATCCTGCCGCGCTTGTCGTCGGCGACGCCTTTCGTGCCCGCAGCGATCCCCTTCGGCGTGGCCATGACAAAACTCCTTGACAAGGTACCTGCCGGTACCATAGCATGGTACCGCTAAGTACCGTACCCGCTGCACCGTCACGGCCAACCGTCGCGCCAGGCGCGCCTGTCCCGGACGCGCATCCCGCTTCGCGTCACATGCCGGCGGGGCCGGCAGATCGTCAGTCGCTCGAGCCATTGCAAGGAGACACGCATGCTGCAACAACTCGCTTTTTTCGGAAGCATCGCATTCAGCTTCGTCGCGTGGTCGGTCGTGGCCGCGCGGTACGTCTGGCCCCGACTGCGCCATCGGCCGCGGGCCGAAGCGTTGCGACCCCTGCTGATCCTGCACAGCTTTCGCTTCGTGGGATTGGCTTTCCTGGTGCCAGGCGTCGTGTCGGCCGACTTGCCCGTGGCGTTTGCGCATTCGGCGGCCCTCGGCGACGCCATTGCCGCGATACTGGCGCTGCTGGCGCTGCTGTCGTTGCCGCTTCGGGGCGGCGTCGTCATCGCGTGGACCTTCAGTGTCTGGGGCACCGCGGACCTGCTCAATGCGTTCTACCAGGCCGCTCACGCGGGCCTGGTGGTGGGGCAGTTGGGCGCCACCTATTTCATACCCACGTTTGCCGTGCCGATGCTTTTCATCACGCACGGCCTTGTTTTCCGCATTCTCGTGCGACCTGAAAATGGATGCGCGACCGGCCGCTCGGCGTTCGGCCGGGTTTCCGCGCATGCCGCGGGGGATGACTAGACCGCTGTCCCGAGTCGAATCCGGGTGCTCCCTGTCGGCCGTCGGCCGACAGTCGAATCGGCGCGAAGAACATTGTCGCAACAGGCCTTTGCCCTTCATATAGACGGAAGAGCCATTGGACGCTGCATCGAAAAGCCCGCGCCGCGGAAACGTTTGCCTGCGGCGGCCACACCTCCGATGACGTGAAGGAGAAGACCATGAAATCATTCGCCAGATCCGCGCTTGCCGCCGTCGCCGCCGGCATGGCACTCGCCGGTTGCGCCACCTACGACTACGGGCCCGGCTACGCGTACCCGCAGCCGTACAACGGGTACAACTATGGTTACAACTACGGCTACGACTATGGCGCGTATCCTTACGCTTACAGCCCGTATTACTACGGGTACGGACCTTCGGGCTACGTGGCGCCGTCGGTCGGGTTCGGCTTCACGTACCGCGATCGGGGTAACGACGACTACTACCGGCATCGCAACAGCTACTCCGGACACGACAACGACTACCATCGTGGCGACAATCAACAGTGGCGCGGCGACGACAGCCACTCGCGCCCGGTGGCCCCGCCGCCGGGGCAGGCGTCCGGCCGCGACGACCCGTGGGGTGGCACGAACAAGCCCAACGATCGCACTTCACAGCAGTGACGGACCGGTCCGCGGGGCATGCGCAACGTACGGCAGCGCGGCGTAGCCCGCGGAGGGCTTCGCGACCGGGCAGCGATCGGCGCGCCACGCGCTAGCCGATCCGCCGCTTGTCCACCACCCGCTTCGCCTTGCCAAGCGAACGCTCGATGCCGCCCGACTGCATGACGTGCACTGCGCACGTCACGCCGATCAGGTCCTTGATCCGCCGCGCGAGACGTGCGCCCGCAGCATCGGCATCCGCGCCGACGGCCGAAGCAGCACGCTCGACCAGCACCGTCATTTCATCGAGCGCATGCGGCCGCGTTATCTCGACCTGATAGTGCGGCGCGAGCATCGGGTCGCCCAGGATCAACTCCTCGATCTGCGTCGGAAACACGTTCACGCCGCGGATGATCATCATGTCGTCGGCGCGGCCCGTGATCCTCTCGACGCGGCGCATCGTGCGCGCGGTGCCGGGCAATAGCCGCGTGAGGTCGCGCGTCCGGTACCGGACGACGGGCATCGCCTCCTTCGTGAGCGACGTGAAGACGAGTTCGCCCTTCTCGCCTTCCGGCAGCACCGCGCCCGTCTGCGGATCCACGATCTCCGGATAGAAGTGATCCTCCCAGACGGTGAGCCCGTCCTTGGTCTCGATGCATTCCTGTGCCACGCCGGGGCCGATCACTTCGGACAATCCGTAGATGTCGATCGCGTCCATGTCGAGCATCGTCTCGATCGCCGTGCGCATCGTGGGCGTCCACGGCTCGGCACCGAAGATGCCGATCGCCAGCGACGATTCGCGCGGATCGACGCCCTGCCGCTGCATCTCCTCGGCGATCGCCAGCATGTACGACGGCGTCACCATGATGATGTCGGGACGCAGATCGTTGATGAGCTGCACCTGCTTCGCCGTCTGCCCGCCCGACATGGGCACGACGGTGCAGCCCAGCTTCTCCGCGCCGTAATGCGCACCGAGACCGCCGGTGAACAGCCCGTATCCGTACGCGACGTGCACGATGTCGCCGGCGCGTCCGCCGGCGGCACGGATCGAGCGCGCCATCACGCTCGCCCACGTATCGATGTCGTTGCGCGTGTAGCCGACGAGCGTGGGCCTGCCGGTGGTTCCTGACGACGCATGCACGCGCACGACGCTCTCGCGCGGCACCGCGAACATGCCGAAAGGGTAGTTGTCGCGCAGATCGGCCTTCGTGGTGAACGGAAACCGTGCGAGGTCGGCGAGGCCTTTCAGCGCGTCGGGATGCACGCCGGCCGCATCGAATGCCTTCCGGTAATGCGGCACGTTCACGTACGCATGGCGCAGCGACCATTGCAACCGCGCGAGCTGCAGCGCCACGAGCTCGTCGCGGCTTGCGGTTTCGATCGGCTCCAGATCGCGCTTGCGAGGAGATTTCGTCGTCATGGCGCAGTTCAGGCGACGTCCACCACGTGGCCGTCCACTCGGTAGCTCTTGCCCCGGAACAGCGCGATCGTGGTCCCGTGCTGGCTGCGCACCTCGATGTCGTAGACACCCGTGCGTCCGGTGCGGCTGCGCTCGACGCCCGAGGCGCGCAATACGTCTCCGGCATGCGCCGGCGCCAGGTAATCGATCGAGCAGCCCTGCGCGACGGTGTTGCGGTTGTAGCTGTTGCAGGCGAATGCGAACGTGCTGTCGGCGAGCAGGAAGATGTAGCCGCCGTGGCAGATCGCATGGCCGTTGACCATGTCGTCACGCACGATCATCGTCATCGCGGCGCGTCCCGGCGCGATGTTCTCGATGCGCATGCCGAGCGCGCGCGATGCGCGATCGCTTTCGAACATGCGCGCCGCGACGCGTTCTGCCAGTGCCTGCGCGTCGTGTCCCTCACTGCCGGTCCGATCGTTCATCGGCGGGTCACGGTGCCGCATCGGCGAGCGGTGCGCGGGCAGCGTGTCGCCGAGCGATCAGCGGCGAGAGGCGATAGCGATCGTCGCCATAGTGCGATGCCAGGTGCACGAGCACTTCGCGCACCCGCGCGACGCCGATCGCGTCGGCCCACTGCAGCGGGCCGCGCGGATAGTTGACGCCTTTCTGCAACGCGATGTCGACGTCGCGCGCGGATGCCACGCCCTGCGTGACGGCGTCGGCCGCCTCGTTGGCGAGCGCGGCGACGGTGCGCAGCACGACCAGCCCCGCGACGTCGTCCACCGCCGAGACGGCGATACCCGCCGCCTGCAGCGCGCCCGCGACCGCCTCGAACGTCCCGATGCTGCACGTGTCGGCCCGCGCAACGCCCAGGCGATTGCAGCGCGCGTAATCGAGCGCGAGGTCGAACAGCACGAGGTTCCTGACGCCGCTCGCGGCGCCGCGTTCGGTCGCGGTGCGCCCATCGGACAACGCGAGCACCGCATCGCCCACTCCGATCGCGCCGTCGGGAAACGCCTCGTGCGCCGGCGCCTGCTCGACTGCCACGCCGGCCTGATCGAAGCGGCGCACGAGCGGCGACGCGATGCCCAGTTCGCCGAGAACGACGAGGCGCCTGGGTGCCGGTTGCGGCGACAACGTCGCGGGCGCGGGACGGCTCGCGCCTTCGGCGTAATCGTAGAACCCGCGGCCGCTCTTGCGCCCGAGACGGCCTGCCGCGACGCGCTCCTCCTGCAGCACCGAAGGTGCATAGCGCGGATCGTGGTAACAGGCCTGCCATACGCCGCGCGTGACCGCGAGGTTGACGTCGTTGCCGATCAGGTCCATCAGCTCGAATGCGCCCATGCGAAAGCCGCCAGCGTCGCGCATCAACGCGTCGAGCGTGGGGACGTCGGCGGCGCGTTCGGCGAGCAGGCGCAATGCCTCGCCGTAAAACGGACGCGCGCAGCGATTGACGATGAAACCCGGCGTCGACATCGCGCGCACCGGCTGCTTGCCCCACGCAGCCGCGGTTGCCGCGACCGACTCGGCGACCGCGTCGTCGGTGGCAAGGCCGCTGACGACTTCCACGAGCTGCATCAGCGGCACCGGATTGAAGAAGTGCATGCCGACGACGCGGCCCGGAAAGCGCAGGCCCGCGGCGAGTGCGGTGATCGACAGCGACGACGTGTTCGAGGCGAGTATCGTCGATGCGGTGACGACCTTTTCGAGTTCGCGCAAAAGCGTGCGCTTCTCGGCGAGGTCCTCGACGATCGCCTCGATGACGAGCCGCGCGCTCACGCAATCGCCGAGCGCGTGCACCGCGACGATGCGCGCCGCGGCGGCATCGGCCGCGGCGGCGTCGAGCTTGCCCTTCGCGGCAAGCGCGCTCAACGTCTGCGCGATGCCCGTTTGCGCCCTTTCGGCCGCACCCAGGCGCGTGTCGAACAGGCGTACGCGGTGCCCGGCTTGCGCCGCCACCTGCGCGATCCCGCAGCCCATCGTGCCGGTGCCGATGACGGCCACCGTTGCGTCGCGCGGCACCGCAACCGCGACAGGCATGTCAGTGACGCCGCGCCGCCTCGAGCCGCCGAGCTGCCCCGTGGGGGACAGCGCGCGCAGCGAGCGTGGGGGTATGTTCCATTTCAGCGATCCGTGAACCGCGGCGGGCGCTTCGCGAGGAATGCAGTGACGCCTTCGCGATAGTCGGCGCTTTGCCCGAGCACGCGTTGCGTGTCGCGTTCCAGCGTCAACTGCTCCTCGAGCGCGTTCGACGCCGATGCGTGAAGCACCCGCTTGATCGCGGCAAGCCCGGCGGTCGGCGCCTGCGCGAGGCGTGTGAGGAGGGCGTCGACCGCGGCCGGGAATTGGTCGTCGTCGACGCATTGCCAGATGAGGCCCCACGCTTCGGCCTGCTCGGCGGTGAGCTTGTCGCCGAGCAGTGCGAGGCCCATCGCGCGCGCCGTGCCGACGAGCCGCGGCAGGAAGAACGTGCCGCCGGCGTCGGGAACGAGGCCGATGCGGCAGAACGCCTGGACGAAGCTCGCCGAACGCGTCGCCACGACGAGATCGCAGGCAAGCGCGATGTTGGCGCCCGCGCCCGCGGCCACGCCATTCACCGCGCAAACGACGGGCAGCGGCAGATTGCGCAGCGCAAGCACCAGCGGACGATAATGGTTGTCGATGGATGCGCCGAGATCCACGGGCGTGTCGCCGGGTGCAACGGCGCGGTCGGCGAGGTCCTGGCCCGCGCAGAAGCCACGCCCGGCGCCGGTGAGAAGCAGCACGCGCACGGCACCATCGTCCTCGACGCGCCGCAGCGCATCGCGCAATTCCTCGTGCATCTGCGTGGTGAAACTGTTGAGCCGGTCGGGCCGGTTCAGGGTGATGCGCGCAATGCCGTCCGCGCATTCGAATCGGATCTGTTCGAAATTCATGACGAGTGCACCCGGTGCTGCACGACGCGAAACCGGTTCGCGACATACGCGGCATCCGTCAGCGTCGCGTTCGCGGCCGGATTGGCGCCGGTGCCGTGAAAATCGGAAAACGCGGCGGACTGGTTCACGTACACGCCTCCCGTCAGGTTGATCGAGAGCGCGACGCCGACGTCTTCGGCGACGTCGATCGCGCGCGCTATTACCGTGTCATCGGTGGAATAGACCGACATCGTGAGCGCGCCGTGGCCGACCACGGCGTCGCGCGCGATGGCGAGGCTGTCGGCCGTGCTGTCGGTGGCGATGACGAACGCGATCGGGCCGAACCATTCATTGAGGTACGTCGCGCGGTCGGTCTTCTTCAGCTTGACCACGAGCGGCGTGCGGACCACCGCATCGGGGAACTGCGCATGCGTGATGGCGCGCGTGTCGAGCGCGATGTCGCCGAGCGAACGCGCCGCCTCGAGCCTGCGCAGCACGCCGTCGTTCGCCACCGCGCCGAGCACTTCGACGGCACGCGCATCGTCGGCGAGCAGCTTCTCGACGCCCTGTGCGAGCGCCGCGGCCACCTCGTCGAACGACAGGCGCCCTTCCGGCGTGTCGATGCCGTTCTTCGGCACGTAAATGTTCTGCGGCGCGGTGCACATCTGCCCCGCGTAGAGCGAGAGCGAGAACGCGAGGTTGCGCACCAGCCCCTTGAAATCGGCGGTGGAATCGACGATCACCTGGTTCACGCCGGCCTTCTCCGTGTACACCTGCGCCTGGCGCGCATGTTCCTCGAGCCAGCGTCCATTGGCGGTGCTGCCGGTGAAGTCGACGATCTTGATTTCGGGCCGCAGCGCGAGCGATTGCGCGACCGCGTCGCCCGGTTCGTGGGCGACCAGCGTGACGACGTTCGGATCGAAACCGCCTTCGCGCAGCACGTCGCGCGCGATGCGCACGGTGATCGCGAGCGGCAGGATCGCGTTCGGATGTGGCTTGACGATCACGGAATTTCCCGTGGCGAGGCTCGCGAAGATGCCGGGATAGCCGTTCCACGTCGGGAACGTGCTGCACCCGATCACGAGCGCCACGCCGCGCGGCACGATGCGAAAGCGCTTTTCCATCCGGATGGGTTCGCCCTTGCCGAGCGGCTTTTGCCAGGCGGCCCGCGGCGGAACACGGCGCATCTGGTCCCACGCGTACGCCACCGCCTCGAGACCGCGATCCTGCGCATGCGGGGCGCCGGCCTGGAACGCCATCACGAACGCCTGGCCGGTGGTATGCATCACGGCGTTGGCGATCTCGAAACTCGCCTTGTTGATGCGCTCGAGAATTTCCAGGCTCACGCCGACCCAGGCCTCCGGGCCGGCCTTGCGCCACTGCGCTTGCGCCGTCTCGACGGCGGCCATCAGGCCATCGATATCCGCCTTCGGATACGTGATGCCGAAGCTGATGCCATACGGCGAACGCTCGCTGCCCACCTGCCCGATCGTTGCCGGCTGGCTCAGCGGAAAGCGCTGGTTCGCGAGCTTGTCGAAAGCCGCCTTGCCCGCTTCGGCCGCGCCTTCGCCATAAGCCTTCGGGCTCGGCGATTCGGGAAACGGCGTCCAGTAACTGCGCGTTGCGATCGCCTCGACGGCGCGATCGAGCGTTGGGCGATGTCGTTCGAAAAACGGGTGCGCCACGAGATGGCTCTCTCGGGTTGCTGCAAGGCGTTTACTCTAGCACGCCGCGAGCGTCCGACACGCCTATCCGCTGCCCGTCTGATCGAAGTCGACGATGATGCGGTCGGTGACCGGATAGCTCTGGCACGCGAGGATGAAGCCGCGCGCCACCTCGTAATCCTCGAGCGCGAAATTGACGTCCATGTCGACCTCGCCCGCGACGAGCCTGCAGCGGCAGGTCGAACAGACGCCACCCTTGCACGAGTAAGGCAGCTCGATGCCGCTGCGCGCCGCCGCGTCGATGATGTTCTCCCGCCCCTTTTCGGCAACGAAGCTGCGCCGCGAGCCGTCGATCACCACGTCGACCTCGCACTGCGTCCGCGCCGCGGCCGGCAGCGGCCGCGGCACGTGCGTGTGCCTGGGAATGCTCGCCGCGAACCGCTCGATGCGAATGCGCGACGGCGGCAATCCATGCGCGGCAAGCGACGCGCACACCGCGTCCATCATGGGCTCGGGCCCACAGACGAACGCGCAATCGACGTCGTCGACAGGCACCCAGCGCTCGAACAGCGCGTCGGCCTTCGCGCGGTCGATGCGGCCGTGCAGAAGCTCGATGTCCTGCGGCTCGCGCGACAGTACGTGCACCAGGTTGAAACGCGCGAGATGACGATCCTTGAGCGCCGCGAGCTCGTCGCGGAACATCACCGTGGCCGACGACCGGTTGCCGTAGATCAGCGTGAAGCGCGACAACGGCGCGCTCGCGAGCGTCGTCGCGATCATCGACACGAGCGGGGTGATGCCGCTGCCGGCCGCGACGCCGAGATAGTGGCGCGGCGACTGCGCATCGCGGGCAACGGTGAAGCGGCCCATCGGCGGCGTCACGTCGACATGCCCGCCCGCGCAAAGCGCGTCGTTGGCCCACGCGGAGAAACGGCCACCGGGCGCGCGCTTGACGGCGATGCGCAGCGCGTCGCCCTCCGGCGAACAGATCGAATAGGAGCGGCGTACCGGCTCGCCGGCGATGTCGGCGCGGATCGTCAGGTGCTGGCCCGCCACGAACCGGAATTGCGCGCGGAGCGCTTCGGGCACGTCGAAGGTGATCGCGATCGCGTCGCGCGTCTCGCGATCGACCCTCGCGATCGGCAGCCGATGGAACTTGCTCACGTTTACCGGTACCCGCCCGAAGCGACCAGTGCGGCTTGAAGTAGTCGAACGGCTCGAGGCAGTCCTGGCAGCGATGCTGCGCCTTGCACGCCGTCGATCCGAATCGCGCGAGCTCCTCGGTGCGACGGGAACCGCAGTTCGGACAGCGGATCTCCGCCCGCGCAAACGCGATCGGCCGCGCGGCATTCGGGGCGCCATGCCGCGGCGGCGCGATGCCGAACGCGGCGAGCTTGCGCCTCGCTTCGGGCGCGATCCAGCCGCTGCTCCAGGGCGGCGAGAGGACGGTGACGATCCGCACCGGCGCGTCGGTGAGCCTGCCGACGGCCGCGCGCACGTCGCTTTCGATCACGCGCGTCGCGGGACACCCGGAATACGTGGGCGTCAGCGTTACGATGCATTCGCCGTCGGTGCACGCGACGTCGCGCACGATGCCGAGCTCGACGACCGAGACGACGGGAATCTCGGGATCGACGACGCCGCGGAGCGCGCGCCAGATGGCAGCGGCGCCGCCGTGATCCCCGCGTGCCTCGGACTCCGGCGCGGTGCGCGGCGTACCGGCGGCGTCCGTAAGATCGGGCAATCCGGGTACGCGCATCTTCGTCACCACCGCGCGTCGGGATACGTGCGTGGCAGCACCTGCATCTCGGCAAGCATGCGTGACAAGTGCTCGGTGTGCACGCCCTGCTTCCCGCCCCGGCCACCGTTCCCCTGACTCCACGTATCGGCGGGAACGGCGAGCGTTGCCTCGGCGAAGACCGATTGCACGGCGGCGATCCACGGCGCGTGGAGTGCCGCGGCGTCCGCGGCAATGCCGGCATCGACCAGGCAGCGTTCGGCCGCATCGACGGCGAACATCTCGCCGGTGTACATCCACGACGCATCGATCGCCGCCTGCATCCGCGCATGCGAAAGCTCGGTGCCATCGCCCAGCCGGATCACCCAGCCCGACGAGCGCTCGACGTGGTAGCGGACTTCGGTGAGCGCCTTGGCGGCGATGGCGGCGATACGCGCGTCGCCCGAGGCAGTGAGTTCGGCGAGAAGCAGCACGTGCCACTGGTCGAACAGGTACTGGCGGGCGATCGTGTCGGCATAGTTGCCGTTCGGCTGCTCGACGAGCAGCAGATTGCGGTAATCGGCGCTCTCGCGAAAGTAGGCAAGCTCGTCTTCGCCCCGTCCGTCGATGTCGCCGGCGTACGCAAGCCACAGCCGCGCCTGTCCCAGCAGGTCGAGGCCGACATTCGTCGACGCGATGTCCTCCTCGAGCACCGGACCCTTGCCCACCCATTCGCCGAGCCGCTGCGCGAGCACGAGGCCGTTGTCGGCGAGGTGGAGGACGTAATTCAGGATGGCGGGTGAAGGATGCGGGATAGCGGATGCGCCATCGACCTGCGCACGCGACGCAGGCTGCGATGCACGGTCCTTCGACACCGATCCATCGTTCCGACCCAAGGCAATGTTCCTTCGCCCTATCGCCTGTCGCCTGTCGCCGAGCCCTAGATGTGCTTCACCTCGTCCGGCATCGGAAAGAACGTCGGATGCCGGTATACCTTGTCGTTCGATGGCTCGAAGAGCGCTGCGCGATCCGCGGGCGACGACGCGTGGATGTCCGCCGAGCGCACCGCCCAGATCGACACGCCTTCGTTGCGGCGCGTGTACACGTCGCGCGCGTTCGTGACCGCCATTTGCGCGTCGGCCGCGTGCAGGCTGCCGACGTGCTTGTGCGCAAGCCCGTGCTGCGAACGGATGAAGATCTCCCACAACGGCCATTCGCCGCTCATCGGCGAACTCCTCTCGCGTTTGCACGTCCCGCCCGGGTTCGGGCGCGGCGCGCCGGATTCATGCCGCGCACCTCGCGTCGCGCCCGGCACGCTTGCGCGCATGCGCCACGGCGGCCTCGCGCACCCATGTACCGTCCTCCCAGGCCCTGACGCGCGTGTGCAGCCGGTCGCGGTTGCACGGCCCGTGGCCCTTCAGCACTTCGTGGAACTCGTTCCAGTCGATCTCGCCGAAATCGTAATGACCGCGCCCGGTGTTCCACGCGAGCCTCTCATCGGGGATGCGCAGGCCGAGGTAATCGGCCTGCGGCACCGTCTGGTCGATGAAGCGCTGGCGCAATTCGTCGTTCGACAGCAGCTTGATCTTCCAGCGCGACGACTGAGCGCCGTGCACGCTCGCCGCATCGGGGGGCCCGAACATCATCAACGACGGCCACCACCAGCGGTTCAACGCATCCTGCGCCATCGCCTTCTGCGCGGCGGTGCCGCGGCAGAGCGTCATCATGATGTCGAAGCCCTGCCGCTGATGGAACGATTCCTCCTTGCACACGCGAATCATCGCCCGCGCGTAGGGACCGTAGCTGCAACGGCACAGCGGAATCTGGTTCATGATGGCCGCGCCGTCGACGAGCCAGCCGATCGTGCCGATGTCCGCCCAGGTGAGCGTCGGATAGTTGAAGATCGACGAGTACTTGACCTTGCCCGCATGCAGGTCGGCGATCATCTGGTCGCGGGAGATGCCGAGCGTCTCCGCCGCGCAGTAGAGGTACAGGCCGTGCCCCGCCTCGTCCTGCACCTTCGCCATCAGGATCGCCTTGCGCTGCAGCGACGGCGCACGCGTGATCCAGTTGCCCTCGGGCAGCATGCCCACGACCTCGGAGTGCGCATGCTGCTGGATCTGGCGGATCAGCGTGCGCCGGTAGGCGTCGGGCATCGGATCCTTGGGCTCGATGCGGACGTCCGCGTCGATGCGGGCCTGGAATGCACGCTCCTCGGGCGTCATGTCCGCGACGTCCTGGACGCCTCTCGAGCCCGTTTCGACCATCTGTGCGTACATCGCACCCTTCCGTCGGGTCAGCGGTTCGCGCGCCACCTCGGCGCATGCTCGCCGCGTCTGCCGTTCATCATACCGCCCGTCTTCGATCCGCGCGGCGCCGCGCTTTGCCTGCGCGATCGCGGCTCGAGCCCCGGAATGACGTGCGCCGGAATGGCCGCGCCCGTGTACCGCTCGATCTCGCGCAACGTTCCGCGTTCGGTGGGATTGGCGAGCGACACGGCGATGCCCGACGCACCTGCGCGACCCGTGCGGCCGATCCGGTGCACGTAGTTCTCGGCCCGGCGCGGCAGGTCGAAGTTGATCACGTGCGTGATGCCCGGCACGTCGAGCCCGCGCGCGGCGACATCGGTGGCCACGAGCGTGCGCACGCCGCCGCGGCGCAAGCGCAGCACCGTGCGGTCGCGCTCGCGCTGGTTCATGTCGCCGTGCAGCGCCGCGGCGGTGTGCCCTTCGTCCTGCAGCTTGCTCGCAAGCGTCTCGGCGTCGCGCTTCGTTGCGATGAACACGATGCTCTGGCCATCGCCGACGTCGGCAAGGAGCCGGTCGAGCAGCCTGTACTTGTGCGCACGATCATCGGCGAAATGCACGCGCTGCTCGATGGCGAGCGGTGCCGCACGCTGCGCCCCCACGTCGATGCGCGCGGCATCGCGGGTCAGCGCCGCCGCGAGCCGGCCGGCGGCACCGTCGAAGGTCGCCGAGAACAGGACCGTCTGGCGCGCGGCGGGCGCGAGCGCGCACACGCGCTCCACGTCGTCCTGGAAGCCCATGTCGAGCATCCGATCGGCCTCGTCGAGCACGAGCATCGACAGCCGCGAAAGGTCGACGCGTCCGCGCTGGATGTGGTCGATCAGGCGGCCGGGCGTGGCGACGAGAATGTCGACGCCGCGCTCGAGGTCCCGGTATTGGGG
>Ga0157369_10005609_pt1 | contig 14574 bp, 14 predicted proteins | sample C25metaG_FD_113461 | JGI IMG/M metagenome (GOLD analysis project Ga0157369, IMG submission 113461) | Corn rhizosphere microbial communities from Kellogg Biological Station, Michigan, USA - C2-5 metaG | ecosystem: Host-associated > Plants > Roots > Rhizosphere > Soil | place: USA: Michigan...
GCATCGGTGTCGGCATGACCACCGTTTTTCCATTGCATGGTCGAAGCATCAGTGGTGTTGCCGCCGTTGGCATCGAAGCTGTACTCACCAGTGAGGGTTTGGCCAACCTGCAGCACACCCTTGATATCAGTAACATCAACAATCGGAGTCGCTCCCGGCTCGACAATAGGTGCGTTGAGTATCAACGTGTAAGAGGCCTCCCGTACAATCTCTCCTTTATCCATTTCTTGCGCAATTACGTGCACGCTTCGCGGACTAATGCCCGGCGGGATATCAACATGCCCAGTAACAGGATCAACCGTTGTGTCAAGCTGAGTAGATCTCGAGGCTGCGCCACTAAAATCGATAGCACCCTGGACATACGTGATCGGCATACTTGACCGAACACCCTTCAGAGTTGGACTCGGTTGGCGAACAGCGCTCGCACCAGAGGCCGGAGCAAACAAAGTTAACGTCTTGACCACAAATTCCAATGGTTCGACTTTTTTCTCTTTCTGCTTATAGTCCAGCACTATGTTGTATTCGCGCTGAACAAAGTCCTTACGCGCCTCGGACAATGGCTTGAGCGCTGTTGCATTATCCGGATTAAGTTGCGATTGTAGTTCGCGATCAAAGGTCCAGGTAAAGCTGGCCCCGACCTGCCACTGCCCATCGCCTCCATGAATTTTCTGGTGCTCTTCGGTAAATCCAACGAGGGGAATCGGCTGCCACTTGGCGCCGATGCTATAACCCTTGGGGTCCTTTTCCAGCTGACCACCACCGAAGGCGTCGACCCCCTCACCATTCCATTGGAAATATTTGGCTGTACCCGCCAACTTGGGCGCACCAGGCAATGCCACTTCTGCCCGCACATCCCAGCCGGAAGCCGCGCGCTCAAGCAGATCAAAACGCTCTGGGTTAGTGTTCAGATGATCCCGACCTGACTTTTTCCAACCGCTCAATGGAGCGTAAGCGTTGGCTGCCAGGCGAGCTTTTTCGGTCCAAGCCTCAATACCCACGCCACCCCGCGTATGGTTATTGCTGAAATCCTGGTCAACAAAAGCGTTAGCACCCAGCATCAGGTCTGGGCTTACCTGTTTGCGATACCCCAAACCAACGTTTGCTATATGGCGTTCATCGAAGGTGCGCGCACCTACCTGACCAAAAAGGATGTCCTCATTACCTTCCAGCAGAGGGTGCAGGTAGTCGAATTCAATGTCGGTATCTTTGGTATCAGCATTGATGCGGACATTGACCTTCGCCCGACCATGAGGACTGAGGAACTCCTCGACACCCTGTGATAAAGCGCTGCTCGCACTTGAGGCCGCCTGCTCCGTAAGCAGATTACTCGCCGACACAGCACTGCCAGAATCCTGCGAGGCAGTGTAACTTTGAGCGACTTGCGATACGCCTTGCGCCAGGCGCTGTTCGAATGCGCGACTTTCGCGCTTAGTCAACTCGTCGACCGCTTTAAAATCCTTTGCCTGCTGGGCAGGCAACACAACTGCATCACCATCTTTCAAGCCAGCGACTGCGGCGTCGCCCATGACCTGAGAATTGAGGCGAACCAGCTCGCGAACGGAGCGGTTGACACGCAGCGCTAACGAGTCAAGGCGCTCGCCTTTCTTCAGGGTATAAAGCACATAGCCCGGATAAAGGGCCGCTTCACCGGTTGCCTGCTTAGGCACCAGCCACACGCGCCCAAGCCAACCATAGTCAGCCACCTGAGCTCGCGAGGCCGCCATTGCGGATTCTTCTACATTAAAGCGCTGCGCTACTTTGGCAAGAGTTTCTCCCTGCTGGGGGGAATACAGCAGGTATGAGTTCTCTGCTGCAACATCAGTCACTTGCTGCGAGCTTTCGAATCTTGTCGCGGCTGCAGCAAGTGGCATCGCTAAAGCCTCGCAGCCATATACAGCAAGAATGACGCTGGCCGTCAGGCAGTTACGCTTACGCTTGGCAAACTCAGAATTCGCGGCATTAACCTGATCGCGAGCTACAGAAGATCGACGTAGCTGATTTTTTTCTTTCACCGGGGGAGTACCGTCGTTTAGTTTTTGATGGGAGCAATTTTGCCCCCTCCCCCTCTTAATCCCGACCAGCAAACCCTTCACTTAGCGTAGGGATTTCCTGAATTACCCCTAGCTTCATAAACCACTCCAGGCCTTAATACGGCCCATTAGGAGGTACCATGAAAACCCCGCATTATCCCGAAGAATTCAAAATCTGGACTAGCCCCATGAAAGACAGGACACCGTTTCCCTCTTACGATAAGGGATAGGCAAACGGTTATGTTTATGACTAACAGCAACGATAAGAGTAGGGAGCTTTTGGGCCAGGAACGACGGCGCTGCTGGAGCTCAGAGCAAAAGCTGGCCATGGTTCGCGAGAGTCTTGAGCCTGGGCAAAGCGTTTCGGTGGTGGCTCGGCGTAACGGCATCAATGCTAACCAGCTGTTCCTGTGTCGCAAGCTTTACCAGGACGGCAGCCTGTCGGCGGTCAGTGCTGGCGAAGCCGTGGTGCCTGCCTCCGAGCTGAGCGATGCGCTCAAGCAGATCCGTGAACTGCAACGGATGCTGGGCAAGAAAACAATGGAAGCAGAAATCCTCAAAGAGGCCGTGGAGATCGCCCGGTCGCGAAAATGGATTGCGCATTCACCCTTGTTGCCGGGGGACGATCAGTGAAGCTGGTCAGTAAATGTCTCGGTGTAGCGCGCTCGCAATTAACGGATCGGATGAAGCAATCGGTATCGCCTAGAGTGCGGCGAAGCAGGCCTTTGAACGATGTAGAGCTGGTCGCTGAAATCCAGTAATAGGTCAGCGAACTGCCCAGCTATGGATACCGTTGCGTCTGGGGGTTACTACGTTGTGCACGTGAAAAGCGCTCGCTACCGGCGGTCAACGTGAAACGGGTTTACCGGGTGATGCGTGACCATAACCTTTTGCTTGAACGCCGGATCAAACAACCCGGCTTGCCGCGTCGGCACGAAGGCCGTATTGCCGTGGAAACCAGCGATACGCGTTGGTGCTCGGATGGCTTTGAGTTCCGCTGCGAGGACGGCGCCAAACTGAGCGTGACCTTCGCCCTCGATTGCTGTGACCGCGAAGCCATCGGCTGGGTAGCAAGCCCGACCGGGTACAGCGGCGATGATATCCGCGATTTGATGCTGGAAAGCGTGGAGAAGTTTGATGATCAACTGCCCACTACGCCGGTGCATTGGCTGAGCGACAACGGCTCGGCGTACACCGCCGAACAAACACGCCTGTTTGCTCGACAGATCGGCTTGCAGCCGGTGACCATTCGGTCCGCAGCCCGCAGAGCAACGGCATGGCCGAGAGCGTCGTGAAGACGATTAAGCGAGATTACGTGGCGCACGTGCCCAAGCCGGATCGAGAAACGGCGTTGCGTAACTTGGCAATTGCCTTCGAACACTACAACGAGCAGCATCCGCACAGCGCCTCGAGCTATCGCTCACCGAGGGAGTTCAGGCGCTTAGCGGCAGCATCAATTTAACAGGGCGTTGGTGTCCGGTTTAGTAGGGGCAAGTCCAGAGTCAGCGGCACCTTCTAAGACAGCTACCTCAAGACCTTACGAGGCATCGGTGATGGCAGCATCGATGCGCGGCACAGCAAACAGCGCAATATTTTGCCGGGATCGCGCGATTCAATGCCTGAAATCGCTGCGATATTGATCTCAGCACCATCAATCATCCAGCGATACGTCGAAGCAAAGGTCAACGTCGCCAGTGCCGAGGCGCTCGACGCAGAACACAATGATAATGCCAATAACTGACGCCGCATGTTCATTATTCAACCATTCATTCCTTCACTTTCCTATTAAAAATCATCGCGATGCTCTCAGGGACTGCATTAACGACTAATCTTTCGCAAACACTCCGTAGACGAACCCCGCCAATCGAAGTGCTTGCACACTTACTAGTAGTAGGCTATCCCCCCTGACGGGAGCAACTAATGTGGAAAAATCCGCAGCTCTCTCAGGAAATTCATTCAAAACACAATCAGCAATGCGTTAATAGCGACATCGCTGGTCATCTGCGACGTCACGACCAACCAATTACTTGACGCAAAAACAGATCGAGTACCATGACCATATATAACTGGTCCTCGTAGGTACGGATATTAGATTATGACCGGGGCCCAGATCTTGCTGAGCTTAATGACGCTGAATAGACGCCCTAGATGATTCGGTGGCCCGATCAACTGACTCACTGAAGAGCAAGCACTCCAGAACGTCCACACCGCCTCCTGCACAGATTCAAGCCAGCCAACAGCAAGGTTAAAAATCAAAGGCTAAAGGCTAGAATCCTCAACGCACGCAAGTGACATGGCGGGCAGCAACGTCAGCGGAATCGAATATATTACCGGCGCTCATGTCGACTGCGAGGTGGCCGGTCACGTTGCCGGCGTTGCTCGTCCAGTAGTGGTTGTCACCACCACCGCACGCAGCGTTGAGCGGCCAACCGTATTTCGAGCACATCTCGGTATTAGCAGAGCTACCGGTTGCGCTTGCAAACAACTGCACCAATTCAATCGATGTAGGAAGGCGCGCGCCCTTACTTACGCAGTCATTTTGGGCAGAACTCCAGACCTTCCGAGCGGTGTCCGGCGCAAGGAAGTTGCCGATATCCACTGCCCCCACACGCCCCCCAGAAGCAACCACTGCAAGACCCATGCTTGGGTCTGTATTGAGCGCTGAAGTACGCGGTGTTACCGCCACACTCAAGGTGCTACTGGCCAAAACACCCCTTGGGGTGTAGGTAACTCCGGTAGCGCCGTTAATGTCCGTGCCATCTTGCCGCCACTGATAGGTGCTGCCGCTTTGTGCATCACCATCCGGGTCGCTAAAGTTAAAACTGACCACCGCCGTATCACCCACCTGAAGGTTCCTACCGGGGTTAGTTTGATTGGCAACTATAGCGCCACTGGCCACCGGCGCACGCCCTTTAACTGTGCCGGTGGTTGTTTCCACAGCCTGCGCCGCCAAGCAGGGCAGGCTAGCGCCCACCACCACACGCGCCACCAGCAGGCTCAAGGACCAATTTCGCAGTGTTTTCATCGTTGTCATCGGTGTTGCCCTCTTATACAAATCATTGTGTATCGTGCAAGCCACAACGCGCCTAACCTGATCCCAAGCAGCACAAGATCAATGTGGCTGACTTTTTTCTTTCACTGGGGGAGTAACGTCGTTTAGTTTTTACGGGGGTAATTTTCCTTCCACCCCCCTCTAAGCCCAACCAGCAAACACTTCAATTGACGTAGGGATTTCCCTCATTTGATCACTCTTCATTTTCACAACCCGAGGGCGTCGCGCACCACACATCAGGAAATTTCTGCAGTGGTCTCATGAAACCGGACACCCATTTAGGCGAGAATGCTCGCCAGAACGAGGTGTCAGATGACCAAGTAACGCCGTACCTCTTCCCCTGAATTCAAACGCGAGGCTGCCGACCTCGTACTCAAGCATGATCACAGCTTCATTGTGGCCAGTCGCTCGCTTGGTGTCGGCGAGTCGGCTTTGCGCAGATGGGTCGACCAAGTGCAGCAAGGAAGCAAGGGCTCCACCCCGCAGAGCAAAGCGCTGACTCCGAAGCAGCAGAAAACCCAAGAGCTGGAAGCCCGGATTGCTCGCCATGAGCGAGGAAAATCGATCTAAAAAAGGCTACCGCGCTCTTGATGTCGGAAGATCTCGAGCGTTCGCGCTGATTGACCAGTTGAGCATCCACGAGCCCGTTGATTGGCTGTGCAAGGTGTTTGAAGTGACCCGCTCGTGCTACTACGCTCGGCGTCTCAGGCGCCGCACACCGGGTGTAGAACGCCTTCGACTGCGCAGTCGGGTGAACGAATTGTTCACTCAAGGCCGGAGTGCTTCCGGTAGCCGTAGCATCATGGCCATGATGCAGGACGACGGCGAGCAAATCGGGCGATTCGAGGTGCGCAGGCTGATGCGCGAGCTGGAGTTGGTCAGCAAACAACCTGAATCGCATGCTTACAAAAAGGCGACGGTCGAGCGGCCCGATATCCCTAATATTTTGAACCGGGAGTTTGATGTGCCCACTCCTGACCACGTCTGGTGCGGCGATATCACTTACATCTGGGCTCAAGGAAAATGGCAGTATCTGGCGGTTGTGCTAGATCTTTTTGCCCGCTGTGTTGTGGGTTGGGCGTTCTCGGGAAACCGGATGCGGACTTGATCATCAAGTCCTTGGACATGGCTTATGAGCAGCGAGTGAAGCCTCAAGGTTTGCTGTTGAACTCCGACCAGGGCTCGCAATATGGGAGCCGGTTTTTTCGCCAGCGCCTTTGGCGATATCGCATGCGCCAGAGCATGAGTCGGCGAGGGAGTTGTTGGGATAATGCGCCGATGGAGCGGGTGTTCAGGAGCCTGAAAACCGAGTGGATACCGGCCATGGGCTACACAACGGTCCAACAAGCTCAGCGGGATATCAGCCATTTTTTATGCACCGGTACAACTGGATTCGACCGCACCAATTTAATGGTGGGCTGCCACCGGCTCAGGCCGAGAAAAAACTTGACGTCGTGTGCGGGACCAGTTGACTACTACACGCAATGATCATCAGCGGGGTCGAAGATCCACCCGCGCTGCAGGAACTGCTTAGAGCAGGCACTCAACCCCGCCTCCCACTAGTTGCCTGTTCAAGCGAACATTGCCCCCAAAGCGTTTCCTACACGCACTAGAAAGCTTGTCACATAGCAATAACACTGGACAGATAGACGCCAATTGCCCCAATCACAGAAGAGCTCATCACAACGCTCAAGCCAGCCCATTCCGCTTTGCCAACTCGACCAACTCAACAAAATTGCCCACCTGCAATTTAACGATAAGTCGAGATTTATAGGTGCTAGCGGTTTTCTCACTCAACATCAATTCTTGAGCGATGTCCTTGACACGATGGCCGCGGGCTAAGCCCCGCAGAACAGATAGCTCTCTATCCGAAAGGGTTTTGAGCAGAGTTTCTTCCGATGCCAACATAGAAGAGCTGTCAACTGACGAAAAATCCACTGTAGGGAAAAGCGTATAGCCCCCTAGGACAATCTGAACAGCACTCAGCAATTCGGCCAGATCGCCGTCCTTACTGACAAACCCTGACGCCCCTGATCTGGAGCAGCGAATAGCATAGCGATCCGCCTGCAGGCCGGAAAAAACAACAATTTTACAGCGATCGCCCTCGCCACAAAGCCTACGCAAAACGGCAAAACCATCCAATTGTGGAAGGTCAATATCCAGTATGACCAACTCGGGAGCTAGCTCCCTCGCAAGCGCAATAACATCTACTCCGCTACCAGCCTCCCCTACCACCTCATGGCCCGCTTTTTCGAGCAAAAGGCGCACAGCCATGCGAACTACTGCATGGTCGTCTGCAATAAGAATTCTAGCCAAAAGTTACTCACTCCTAGAGAAGATGCAACAACCCCAACTCACCCATGAGAGCCAGAAATATTCTGGCGCGCTTGCTTTCAGGCTAGTTGGTAGCCTCGGACCATTAGACTTGGGACGAGTTTCAGCCCACCAAGTAAAGCATAGCTGCTGCCAGCATGCCTAACCATCACGACAAACGACCTACCCGCCAGCCTGAAAAATAAAATACCAGATAGTCCCACCTATCGCTGTAGGTAAACCCTTCAAATGCTGGTGACCTGTGGTCGGTAGATGAGCGGTGAGCTTGTAGGGCTCACGGCAAGAGTGAGCGATTGCATGCCTAACGGAGAGGCGCGCGTTTAACCCAGAAGTTGCTCCCATAATTACTTCGTACCACAAATATCTGGCTGTTTCATTGGCAGTGCGCCTTGCTTGAACGGATGTGGGGGCGATCGCAAATCAGAAACCCCCTACGGTCAGTACCCCCCTGAGAGCTGATAGCATTCGCACCTAATGTCGGAAAAGGGCAAAGCAAATGCGCGAGCTGAATGACACCGAGAGGAAACTGGCGGTACTGGTTATCCGTGAAATGGATAAGAACAAGCGAAGCCTGAAGGATTTGGAAAAGGGCGCAGATGAGGTCCTGAAGGTATTCCGCAAGGTAACCGCGGCGCCGAAACCAAGCCTATGAAAGCAGATGCTTCCCCTCAGTAAGCACTGAGGATGTCTGCAAACGTCCTGTTTTTAGGTAATGCATGGATATCAGCATTGAGGGGTCAAAGAGCTGAATTTGCAAAAGTAGTTGCTGATCGCGCTGTTGTTGCTATTTAGCACCGTCCAAGCGACCCCTCAAATCAAATGTCTCCGACTTCCGGACAGCCAAGAGAACGCCCGAGCTTCGCTACTACTTCTAAGGTGCCTTTGCAGCTTGCGCCGTGGTCAGTGAAACCCAGGTGGTTAACCGCGTGGCAAAGTTCTATTGCCAACCACGAGAAATGGTCAACGCCAATGTCGACCTAATCGATCTGATCGACGAAGAGACTCCGGAGCTCTTGAAGAATTACGCAGGTAGCAGCGACCGACTGTCGATTGAGTTCGCTCGGCTTGATTTGCTCCAAAGCCATTTCCCCGCCTCAATTGATTGTTTGGCTTGACCGTGGGTAATGGAGTATTAAAGGGTGGTGATAATTTGACCCAAGCAACCACGGGTGAAGCATGTCTAATCCGTACGCACAGGGTTACTGCAACGCAGCTCAGGGGCGCAGAAGGCGCAGCGTATTGGCTGGCTCAACCAAGAAGGGGCCGTTGAAGGCTCCACTTGCAATTCGCTGTTTTTCATTCGGGATGGTCTGCTCAATTCAGCCGAAGGGGACTTCACCGGTTACACCAGGGAAGTCAAAGGCTCCGCTGTAGTGCTTAAACTCCATCCATTAGAAACGGTGCAGGTTCAAGCAATTGCAGCCATGCCACAAAGTTACTCGCAGAAAGAGGGCGCGAAAAACGATCCCCCTGACCAATCGAGCAACCCGACGCACTCAACAATGAAAACTGCTCTGTAGTCTCAACCCCCTCTACGACCAACTGAATACCTAATTTCTTTGCAAGCAATAAAAAACTCTCTACTATCGCCAGCGTTCTTGAATTCAGCGCCACACTTTGAGCGAAACTAGCCCCCAACTTGAGCTCGCTACACGGCATCTCACAGATACGCTGCAGAGACGAAAATCCTGCCCCGAAGTTATCGATAGAAACACCGCAACCCATAAGCCGCAGACGAACCAAATTTTCGATACTTGTAATTGGAGCGTCTAAAAGCCCCGCTTCTGTTAACTCCAAAATCAAACAGCGGGCTGGTACAGCTGTTTCCTCCAAAAGCTGACGAACTATTTCTGGCAATCCAGGCAAGCCCAACTGCTCAGCCTCAAGGTTAATCGACAAGCTCATTTTTCCGGTAATATTTAGCTCGCGCCAGAAGCAGAGCGCCTCGCGAGCAACTCTCAAAGTCATATCGTTAAGAAAGCCGTAGTACTGTACCGCTTCAAGAAATTGTGCTGGTCTTAATAGACCTAGTCGCGGATGCTGCCAGCGTACCAGAACCTCCGCACCGACAACTTCTAGCGTCTGCAGGTCAAGCTTGGGCTGATAGAAGGGAATAAACTCTCCATCCAGCAGCGCTTGCTGAATTTCGCTCGCCGAGGGCACCTCGTCAACCTGGAGACTGGGTACTTGAGGCCGGCACGGACAATACTTCAACAACTGTTGCTTCAGAACCGTCAGTGAAAGCGGTTTATTTAAAGTACCCAGTACTTGGTAGCCCCTTATTCGAGCAAACTGCTGGATTGCTACACACAAATCAGATGTTATAGAACTTGCAACAATAATCGCAGCAATTTCGCCAAGCTCAGAGGCTTCACGCAAAAATGACAGACCATCCTTACCCGGCATCTGTATATCGAAGATCAGAATATCGATGTACTTCTCAGCTTTCAGTACGGCGAAGGCTTGATCAGCACTCTCAGCAGTGTACACGTTATTGCAACCAAGCCTCCCCAATGCAAACGCGAGTATTTGACGCGTTAACGGATGTTCTTCAAGTACAAGGATCTTAGTGTGATTCATATACGCCCTCCCAAGTGAATAAGTACATTAATCAAGCTTCCAAACACTTAGGGTAAGCAGTTGCTGAGCTCTCTGTAGGGAATTCCTGAAATGCAAAAACAATGGCGTACGCGCCCCTCATGCGCAGTAACCGTTGGATCCGTTCCTACAGTTAGCGCCGTAAACTGACGATACGGAAATTCGTGCCATCCAGATGTTTGGTATACAGAGCGAGCAATACTATTTTGAGGAGAGGTATTCTGGATCGGTGTGGATCCGACTCGCTTTCTCAGGCACAGCAAGGAACGGCCAACCTAGTGAGCTTGCTGTGTCCTCAATGGCAGGGTGGCAACAATCCTCCTTATCACTTTGGGGCGCAGCTTCTCTCATGGCTTGCACCTGCGCCATCGGGCCCGGTCGCCGAGGTCAAGGTCGACGCGCCAACTGATGAGCCGCTGCTTTTGGAGAATGGCATCCTCGGTCGGAGCGCACTTCTCAAACAAATGCGCAACGCGCGTGAGTTGATTGACCAACATGCGCCGGACAGGATTGTTGTTCTGGGCGGTGATTACCTAGTGGATCTGGCACCGTTCGCCTACCTAAATGAGCGTTACGACGGAGACCTTGCAGTGCTTTGGGTTGATGCGCATCCCGACGTGCTGACGCCAAATAACTTTTCCAATGCCCACGCCATGGTGCTGGGAAATCTACTCGGCGAGGGTGATGCCGACTTCGCCGACGCAGTAAGGCGTCCACTCAAACCGCAAAATGTGATGTATGCCGGCTTGCAAGTAACCACTGCGGTTGAAACGGCAATGATCGAGCGCCTGGGTTTGAGCAAAGCCAGTCCAGCGGACTTGGCCCACAGTAGCGAGCCTGTCTTGGAGTGGTTCGGTCAACGGGGGCCAAACATTTGGCGATCCACCTAGATCTCGATGTGCTCGACCCACATTTCTTCCGGTCACTTCTGTTCGCCAATCCTCAACTCCTGCGGGAACGTTTGACGGAGTTACTCAAGGTAAAATGACAATCGCTAATGTAGTTAGAGTGCTGGCGGCTGTTTCAGCGATCGCCGACGTGGTGGGAATAGGCATCGCCTAGCACCTTCCATCTGGCGCATTAGCACTTAAGAACATGCTGCAGAATCTTCCCCTGATTGGAGCTGGTGCTGGTGCTGGTGCTGGTCGACCCTATAATACAAGCTGAGTGGCTCTGCAGGCTTTCCAAATAAAGAGCTGCGTTTTTTTTTGCGTCGTCCGCTCGCTAGCGAAACAAGAAATTCTCACTGCGTAGACGCGCCTGGCGCATCCACGCTTCCAGAACCGTCGGGCCGTCTTTGGCCAATTTGCAGTATTGGGTGCGATCTTAGTGATCAACGGTGCATCGTTTGATGTCGCATACGCCAGCGCTGGCAGCTGGATAGGCCGGTGCATGCAAACAAGCGTGATCGCGCAGAAGGTCCAGCAATGGCTATTTGGCAGCTTGGTGATCGGTTTCGCTCTACGGCTGGTTTGGGTAGAGCGGGCATGAACGCTGACCGACTCGTTGCATGTGGACAGCGAGCTGCGAGATGTCCATAAAAGTTGCTGTCCATATGGACGGTCCTGAAAATCAGAGATGAGGCCAATATACGGGGATCGGCGATGTCCATAAGGCATCTACATCATGACTACCATGATGGTGCAGTTGCACTGGAGCGGGCCGACGGGGAAGGTTTCGCGGATGAGCGCAGGGCTGGGCGTGGTCATGGAAAAATCCTGGACAGGGTCAACGCCGTTGGCAACGGCCGATGGCGAATTTTACCGTCGCTAGAGCAATAACCCCAACGCCTTCGCCCGCGCCACTGCCTGCGTACGCCGCTCAACCCCGCGCTTGCTGTTGATATGGCTGGCATGGGTTTTCACGGTGTGCAGGGAAATGAACAACTGCTCGCTGATTTCCTGATTGGAACAGCCTTGAGCGATCAGGCGCAGCACGGCCAATTCCCGGCTGCTGAGTTGTTCGGTAGTTGAGCTTTCTACGCTCGGTCGCGGCGCGGCTGTTGGGAACTGTGTGAGCAATTGCTGGCTGACGGCGTTGCAGGAAAGCGCCTGCAATTGCCCGCGCATCCAGTCGGCATGACTTTTCACCAGCGCATCGAAGGGCTGGAAGACGCCGCCGGCCGCTGCTTCCAGGGCCTGACTCAACACCTTGCGCGCCTCGGGCTCGCGTCCACTCGACAGCAACAGCGCCACCTTCTGCGTCAACGCCATTACGCTGAGCAACTGCCGCCCAGTCCGCTGACCATTCTCATGCAACACGTTCAACCGCCCGTCGGCGAGCATCGGCTGCCCCTGAATCACATCGAGCAGCGCCTGTTGCAGCTCCACGTGCAGTGGCAGCTGTGGATGAAACTCTGGCGGTGCGGCAGCGTGTTCGCCGGTGTAGGTCTGGCCCAATCGTGCGAGCCAGGCCTCGGCGAGATCGATGCGGCCCTGGGCCAACCACAGTTCGCATTTGACCAAGGTGATCATCGCCAGATAGTAGATCGGCGGCACGTCCCAGATGTGCATCAAGCGTTCAGCTTCGGCGAGTTCGGCGAAGGCCTTGGCGAACTCGCCACAGGCGCCGTCCAGGCGAGCGATCACGCAGTGACCGATCAGCACGCTGATGTCGCGACAGGCCCGTGCCTCGCCAATGCCGGCCAGCAGACGCACGCGTGCGGCCTGCGGCTGCAAACGCATCGCCAGCAGGAAACCTTCGTAAAGCGTCAGCCGCGCGCGCACGGCGTACAGGCGTTGCGGCGACAGACCGCGCAAGCGTTCCAGGCCCTGATGCACTTCATCCAGCGCGCGCAGAATCTCGCCACGCGACTGCAGAACCCGCGCCCTGTCGTAATGCGCCAGTGCTTCGAATAATGGATTGCCGACGCGTTGCGCCAGCTCGAGCGACTCACGATTCAGGCCACGGGCGCGCCACAGATCACCGTCGGCGATCGCCAGATTGGACAAGGTCGACAGACACATCAGCCGCTGGCCGTAACGCTTGGCCGGCAGGCTCTCCAGCGCTTCGCTGCAATAACGCAGGGTCAGTTCGCGATGGCCGCGTCCGCGAGCGATGATCCCGCTCAGCGCCAGCCATTGCGCCAGCATGGATTTCTGCGCCGTGGCCGAGGGCGCCGGCAGGAAACGGCTCAAATGGCTGGCCAGCTCTTCAGCGGCATCGAGCTGACAGGCCAGCCCCAAGGCCCAGCTGTAGAGCACGATCAGTCGTGGCGTGCTGATCAGCAGGCTGTCGGGCAAGTCCATCTTCCAGCGCAGCAACATGCCGACGTTCTGCTCGGCGAGGAGTTGTTCTTCGGAGAGGTTCTGTACCAGATTTGCCGCAACATCGAGATGCCCGGCACGCAAGGCCTGTTCCACTGCTTCGTCGAGCAGGCCTTGCGCGTTGAACCAGCGGCAGGCGCGCAAATGCAGGGTGGCGTTGGGCACCATCGCCTGGGCGATGGGCCGGCTGCGCAACAAGTCAGAAAACAAATGGTGATAGCGATACCAGTGGCCGTGCTCGTCCAGCGGCACCAGAAACACTTGGTGGGCGAGCAGAAAGCGCAGGATCTCGGCGCTGTCGTGGGCTTCGCGGACGGCGTCGCACAGTTCGCTGCAAAAGCGTTCCTGCGGAGCGGTTTCGTAGAGAAACGATTGCACTTCGGACGGCAGGCAATCGATGACTTCTTCGAGCAGATAATCGCGGATCAGCCCTTCCCCGCCGTTCAGCGCCTGCGGCAGCGCGGCATCGTTGCCCGCCTCGGCCACCGCCAGCAGCCAGAAGCGCAGGCCGGCGACCCAGCCTTCACTGCGCTGGATCAGGCTCTCCAGCGCCTCGCCGCGCAATGAGCTGCTGTGGCGATCGAGCAGAGTCAGGGCTTCGTCGTGGGTCAGGCGCAAGTCCTGTTAGTGCAGCTCGAGCAACTGCCGCGACAGACGCAGACGCGCCAGATGCCAGTCCGGGCGCTGGCGGCTGGTGACCATCACCAGCAAGCCATCGGGCAGATGATTGAGGAAAAATTGCGGGCAACGATCCAGCACCGGCCCCTGGGCAAGGTGGTAGTCGTCGAGGACCAGCAGCAACGGCGCGGCTGGATCGAGATGCAGCGCCAGCTCATCGAGCAGTCCGTCGAGCCACTTTTCGAACGCGAATGGTTGATGGCGCTGACGCATTTTCAACAGGCCGAGGGCGCCAGCGCCCAACGCAGGAAAATAGTCCTGTAGCCCTTCAAGCAAGCGCTCAAGAAAACGTCCGGGATCGCTGTCACGCGGACTCAAGCCCAGCCAGAGGCTTTGCCAGTGCGCCGGCAGGCTCTGACAGAACTCCACCGCCAGCGAGCTCTTGCCGAATCCGGCCGGGGCGCTGACCAGCAGCAACCGACCTCCGAGCCCGGCCTGCAGACGCTGGCATAGGCGCGGCCGCAAGACATAGCCATCAGGCAGCGGCGGGCGAAAAAAACGCCCGTCCAGTGCTGCGACGGTGATGCTTGCGGGACCCGGAAGTGGGGACAGATCAGTCATGGCCGGCTCTTGTTCGAAGGCGATTGGCGGCGTTGCAGATGTCCGCAGCCTAGCC
>Ga0157369_10005610_pt1 | contig 14574 bp, 14 predicted proteins | sample C25metaG_FD_113461 | JGI IMG/M metagenome (GOLD analysis project Ga0157369, IMG submission 113461) | Corn rhizosphere microbial communities from Kellogg Biological Station, Michigan, USA - C2-5 metaG | ecosystem: Host-associated > Plants > Roots > Rhizosphere > Soil | place: USA: Michigan...
ACGGCTTCCCATAGCGCCACCGGATCCATGCCGGCTTTCACGCCCATGGTGAAGGTCTCGGCGAGCGCGCAGGTGATGGCATAACCCGACATGTTGTGCACGAGCTTGGCGACGGTCGCGGTGCCGATCGGCCCGATATAGGCCGCCTTGTCGCCCATCGCGTCTAGTACGCCTTTGTGCTTGTCAAAGGCTGCCTTGTCGCCGCCGACCCAGATCGCCATTTTGCGCGAGGCTGCTCCCGACGGTCCGCCGCTCACGGGCGCGTCGAGCATGCGCGCGCCCTTGGCGGCAAAGGCATCGTGAATTTTCTTCACGACGCTCTGAGCATTGGTCGACAGGTCGAAATAAACAGCGCCCTTCTTGATGCCTTCGATCAGGCCATCGGCGCCGAGCGCGACGCGCTCGACGTCCGCGGGCTCCGGCAAGGACGTGAAGATCACATCGGACCTTTCCGCCAGCGCGCGCGGCGTATCCGCCCATTCGGCGCCCGCCTGCAAATGATGGCCGGCCGACTGCCGGTGCAGGTCGTGCACCACGATTTTGTACCCGGCCTTCTGGATGTTGGTGGCCATCTTGCCACCCATGGTGCCGAGCCCGATGAAGCCGACGACAATATCACCCGCCATTGTCATTCCCCCTTGTTGCCTTCGACCAGCACGGTGTAGGCGACCTGCGCCGCCGACATCGCGGCCGGCCAGCGGGCATAGAACGCCATGTGCGTGATCACCTCGGTGATCTCTTCCTGCGTGACGCCGTTGTTGATCGCGCGGGTCAGATGCGAGACGAGTTGCTCCGGCCGGTAGGTCGCGACCAGCGCCGCCACCGTGATCAGGCTGCGGTCGCGCTTCGACAGTCCCTTGCGCTCCCAGAGGTCGCCGTACAGAACATCGTTGGTGTAATCGACCAGCGCCGGCGTGAACGCCTTGATGCGGTCGCGTTTGGCGGAAGGCGGGGCCTTGGCCATGCGTCTCTCCCTTGTTTTATTCAAAGCCGCGCGTCGAGGCGCGGTCTTTCCCGCCGTCACAGGCCGGATCGGCGGTTCCTTATCAGTGCCGGAGAAACGTGTCGACCGGCGCAAATCGCCGGGCTGACACGCGCGCAAGCAAGTGCGATGGCTGCGGTTTCAGAGAACTGCCCGCATGACGAGCAACAGGAAAGGAGGTCGTCGCGTCAGAACGTCACCTTCATTCCGGCATAGAACGTGCGCGGATAAGCTGGGCTGATCGAGCTCGCATTGGTGAACGCGGCGCCGCCATTGGCGAAATTCGGCAGCGTCGTCGTGTCGAAGAAAGTGCCGTAGGTTGCGTAATGGTTATCGAGGAGATTGTTGATCTTGCCGTAGATCTGGACGTTCTTGCTGACCTGATACGAAGCATGGACGTTGACGACGGCGTAGCCGGGAAGCTTCGGCTCCTGGTTGGACTCGTCGCCGACAAAGTACTGGCTGCTGACATAGATCGCATCGGCCCCGACCTTGAATGCATCGGTGATGAAATAGTCAAAGCCCGCCTTGAACCGGTGTCGCGGAATGGCGGGAATCTGATCGCCGGGCATGACCTGGATCGTACCGCCGTTCGCCACAGCGGCGGGGCTGTTGGAGTCCAGCTGCAATGCGTCCAGGAAGCGCGCGTCGATGAAGGTATAGCTTCCATGAAGCTCGAATGCCGTTGACTTGAGCTTGGCTTCGGCCTCGATGCCCTGCCGGCGGGTGTCGCCCACGTTCTGGAAGAAGCCGAAGCCCTGTATCACGTTGTCGGGGATGGCGAGAATGTCATCGGTGTTGGTGGCGCGGAAGCCGCCGAGCTTCCATTCCAGCGTCCCGATATTCATCTCCTTGGTGCCCCGAAATCCGGCCTCGACGGTATGCGACACGACCTGCTTCAAGGCCGGGTCTGAGACGAGGAACGCTGCAACGATGCAGGGATGGGCGGGATCGGCGCAGCCCAATTCCAGCGGCGTCGGCGCGCGGTTGGCTTCGGAATAGCCGGCATAGGCGGTCAGTTCCGGCGAAATCTTGTAGGTGCCGCCGATGATCGGATTGAAGCGATCATACGTGCTGTTGCTGTTGAGCAGCGGACTGAGGCCAGTTTGGTCTTGCAGGGAGATGCGCGCGTCGTTGTAGCGGCCACCCGCCGTGATCGAGAACGCTTTGGTCACGTCGAACGTGTCGAGGGCAAAGACGCCAGTGTATTGATTGGTAGTGCGGAGCGAGACCGGCCCGATCGACACGGGATTGCCGGACTGGCCGAGAAAGACACCGCTGCCACTGATGACGTAGTTGGACGCCATCGTCCCAAGTTCGCTGTTCGCAATGAAGCGCGTGACACTGGAATCGATGCTGGTGCCGACGACAAATTTGTTGCCATGGCCGAAAAGGTCGTCCGTGTTGGTCGCCTGCACCGAAAATCCACCGGTGGTCGAGCGCGTGCTGGTTCGATCGATTTCGCCCAAAATCGAACCGTCCGGGAAGATGTTGGCAAGCTGCGCGCCGTTCAGGCCGTTAGCCGGTGTACTGCCATCGCCAAAGCAGAGCAGGTTATCGTTGGGAGCATCGCATGCCTGCGTGTTTGTCGGATTGGCGTCGACCGTCTGCTGGCCGAAGGCGCGAACATGCGCGACGGTCTCGACGGTCCAGCTCGGGGTGATGTCAGCCTTCCCGCTGAAGTTCGCATAGGTGACCTGGTTCGCGGTGATCTGCGGACTGGTATAGGTCGCGCCCCAATATTGCTGCAGCAGCTCGACCGGCGCCGTCGCCGTCGCGCCGAACTTATTGTCGGCCACGCCGAGATTGAGGTGGAATTCGCTATCCGGAGTCCGATAGCCGACATCGCTATAGAAGCGCTTGATATCGGACGGCGAGAAGTTGCGGAAGCCGTCGTCATGCACCCCTTCGAGCGCGCCATAGACGGCGAAGTTGTCGACCTGCTTGCCCCATTGCGCCGAGCTCTGCAGACGGTTGTAGGAGCCGCCCATGGTGTTGATCTCGGCGCCCTGATAGGAAAAGCCGTCCTTCATCTGGACGAAGACCGCGCCGCCCAGCGCATTGAGGCCGTAAGCCGGATTGTTCGTCACCACAGCGACCGATTTGATCGCCGCGGTCGGGATCAGGTCCCAATTGACGGTATCGCCAAACGCCTCGTTGATACGCACGCCGTTCTGATACACGGCGAGGCCCTGCGGCGTGCCCGCCACCGGCGAGCCGACAAAACCGCGAAATTCGACGCTGGGTTGAAAGGGATTGCCGCTAACCTCGTGGATGTTGACGGCCGGCACGCTCTGCAACAGGGCATCGCCGATGTTGAGCGAACCGGTGCGCTCGATGTCCTTGGTGTCGACGAAATTGACACTCGAAACGACCTTGTCGACGGAAAGCGCGGTGTTGGGAGAGGCGAGCGGCGTTGTCGGATAGACCCGCAGCCGCGTCACCGTCGGACGAACGACGCGCTCGGCGGTTTTCGGGCGGCGTGCGGGCTTGGTAGCGGTCTTGGGCGCCGTCACTTCGACCGGCGGCAGCTCGGTCGTGTAGCTGCCGCTGTCCTGCGCGTGTGCCCATCCGCCTCCGGCCGCCACGCCGGCGGATACCGACGCCAGAAGCAAACCACGCACGCCCAACCCAGGCAGACCCATATCTCGTCCCCGTTCCGTTCCGGCTTCTTTGGCCCCGCCGGTTCGGAAGATTGAACGATACAAGCGAGACGACGCGGCGCGCCAGTCGCAAAAGGTCCCGAAAGCTTCGGGAAAATTCCCGACCGGAATCTCGGGAATTTTTCCCGGAGGCTTTCTGCGTGTTATGAGTTGCGCCTGTAACGAGCGCGACATTTCGGTGCGCGCAACTGCCGTTTTCACCGGGCACGTCGCAGAGAGGAGCACCATCTTGGCTGGCATTCTCGTGGTCGACGATCATCCCGTCATTGCAAGGGCGTGCGGACTGGTGCTGGAACCCATTGGCATCGAGAAGGTCATTTCCGCCTATGACGTCGATACCGGCTATCAGGCGTTCGTGGAGCACGAGCCTGATGTGTCCGTGATCGATCTTTCCCTGGATGGAGAGGCGTTGGAGGGAATCACGCTGATCAAGCGTATTCGCTCGCACGATGCGCGCGCAAGGATCCTCGTCTTCAGCATGCGCTCCGACCGCAGCAGTTTTGTCGCGGCGATCGAGGCCGGCGCCACCGGCTATTTGATCAAGGATTCTCCGACGGATGAATTTGCCAAGGCGGTCGAGCAGACGAGAGCGGGCCGGCGCTACATCGACCCGCAGCTTGCGCTGAACCTGGCGTTCCCGAAGAACGCCGCGCTCACGCCCAGAGAACGACGGATACTCGACCTGTTGCTCGAGGATATACCGGACGAGATGGACCGCCCAACAAAGAGGCCGGCAAGCAAACATTGACCACTTGCTACAGGGCGCCGATCGGAACCATCGCCTCGATCGTGACGCCGCGCTCGCCGGACGCGACCGTCAGCGTGCCGCCCAATGCCAAGAGCCGCTCGCGCATTCCGGTCAGGCCGAAGCCGAATTTCTGATCCGGCTTCAGCCCGTGGCCGTTGTCGGAAATCCGCACCAATGCGAAGTCCCGCCTGTCCCGCTCGCCCGCCGGCCGTTCCGCGGGCGCGATGCTGACATTGACCTCGGTTGCCTCCGCGTGGCGGAACACATTGGTGAGTGCCTCCTGCACGACGCGATAGATGGTCAGGTCCGCCGTCTCGCCGGTTTCGCCGAGCGAGGGTGAGATCGCCGTCTCAATGGCCACATCCGGGTGGGATTCGTTCCACAGGCGTAGCAGGGCGCCCAACGATTCGCGAAGCCCGAGTTCCGCAAGTCCCACGGGACGAAGCTTCTCCAAAATTCTTCGCGTGAGCTGTTGCAGCCCGTTGACCTGCTCGAGCACGGCGTTGCCATGCTTGCGCAGCGCTTGCGGCTCTACCTCCTTCGCCTCCGCGAGCCGCATTACGGCGCCAACATGGGCTCGCAGCACGAAGAGATAGGGGCCGAATTCGTCATGCAGCTCGCGCGCGATCTCCTTGCGTTCGAGGTCCTGGAGCGACACCGCACGCTGGGTGAGCCGCCGCTTCTCTTCGACCGCTTCCCCCAATGTCACCGCGAGATGATTGAGCCGCGTGCAGAGCGCGGCGAGCTCCGGCGCCCCGCTCGGCTCGACACGCGCGTCATAGGACCCGGCCGCGATCCTGCCCATCGCCTGCGCCAGCGCGTCCAGCGGCGCCAGCGCACGGCCGACGACCGTCATCGTGATCAGGAAAAGCGCCACCGCAACTGCAGTGCCGATCTCGATCTGGGTCACGATCCCGTCCCAGATTTCGGCGATCTCGTCGTTGGGGATCGAGGTGATGACGAGCGCGGTCTCTCTCCCGCGAATCGAAACCGGGACGCTGACGGAGGTTTTCTCCGGGTGAATAAGCGCGACAAACCAGGCGGGCACCGAGGACGAACCATCCGCCTCATCCGTCTCGACGCGCGGAGCAGGCGTTGCGCCGCCTTCGTCCTGCTGCGTGATGCTGACGTGGCGCAGACGTTTGAGATCGTGAACGATCTGGTTCAGCCGCGCCTCCGGATCGGGCGCCTCGTTCAGCGCTGCCACCATGGTCTGGATAAACTCGCGCGCGAGCCGCGTGACGCTTTGATCCTCGGCCTGCACGCGCGGCGCGGCCTCCAGCGCAAGCCGCCCCACATTGATCGCAAGGCCAAGCGTCAGGACCAGCGCCAGCAACAGGTTGATGCGCCCGCGCAAGGATAGTCGTTGCCACATCTACTTTTCCCCATCGTGGCTGGCGCTCCCCGTTTAAGAGGAGCGTTGACAGGCAGTTGGCCCGTCTGTCTAAATGAAACCTACCGCAATGTTGCCCAAGTTGCATGGCCGATTGGACTCTGCGCTTGTCGGATGCGGCACAACAACGGGAAGCGAGGCTCGGGGCAAATTGGATGCGCATTCTGATCGTCGATGATCATCCGATCGTTGCGTCCGGCTGTCGCACCGTGCTGGCCGATGAGCCGGATATCGCCATCCTGGAGGCTGCCGATGCCGAAAGCGCCGAGCGCGTCTTTCTCGCCGAACGTCCCGACATCTGCGTCATCGACATCAATCTGCCGACCGTGTCGGGCTTCGAGCTGACGCGCCGCATCCTGGCCCATGATGCGTCGGCACGCATCATCATGTTCAGCATGAACGAGGACCCGGCGTTTGTGGCGCGCGCGATCGAGGCCGGCGCCAAGGGTTATGTCTCGAAGACCGGCGATCCCAATGATCTGCTCGAGGCCATCCGCGAGATTGGCAAGGGCGGCGTTTACCTGCCGCCGGCGATCGCGCGCAGCATCGCCTTCGCCGGCCCCACCGTTGCGAAGAGCCCGCTGTCGAAACTCAATTCGCGCGAGATGGAAATTCTGCGTCTTCTCAGTTCCGGCAAGAGCCTGTCCGAGATCGCTTGGCTGATCCATTCTCCTTACAAGACCGTCGCCAACACCTCCTCGATCATCCGCCAGAAGCTCGGCGTCAAGACCTCCGCCGAGCTCGTGCGTCTAGCCATCGAGAGCGGCGTGTCGTAAAGATCGCGTCTTCCGACGACGGAGCGCGAAACCATGACCCTGCAAACCGTTTCCAAGAACCGTTCCCATGGCGGCACGCAAGGCGTCTATCGCCATGCGAGCAGCGCGACCGGAACCGACATGACGTTCTCGGTTTATGTCCCCGATCACCGCGAAGGCACCAGGCTGCCGGTCGTCACCTATCTGTCGGGGCTGACTTGCACCCACGCCAATGTCACGGAGAAGGGCGAATTCCGCAGCGCCTGCGCCGAGCACGGGCTGATCTTCGTTGCGCCCGACACCAGCCCGCGCGGCGAAGGCGTGCCGGGCGATCCGGCCAATTCCTATGATTTCGGCCTCGGCGCCGGATTTTATGTCGATGCGACAGAGCCGCCGTTTGCCCGCAATTATCGCATGTGGAGTTATGTCACCGACGAGTTGCCGAAGCTGATCGCCGAGCAATTTCCCGTCGACGCCAAGCGGCAATCGATCATGGGTCATTCCATGGGCGGTCACGGCGCGCTGACCTCTGCCTTGCGCAATCCGCATCGCTATCGCGCGGCAAGCGCGTTTGCGCCGATCGTCGCACCCTCGCAGGTGCCCTGGGGCATCAAGGCGCTCGGCGGTTATCTCGGCAACAACAAGGATGCCTGGCGCACGCATGACACGGTCGCGCTGATCGAGGATGGCGCGAAATTCAAAGAGTTTCTGGTCGATTACGGCGATGCCGACCAATTCCTCACCGAGCAGCTTCGCCCGGAGTTGCTGAAGGCCGCCTGCGAGAAGGCCCGCATCCCCCTGACGCTGCGCCGGCAGGCTGGTTACGACCATAGCTATTATTTCATCTCGACCTTCATGGGCGATCATCTGCGCTGGCACGCGGAGCGGTTGAAAGCTTGAGGCGGCGCTATCGCGTGCTCGTCGCGCCGTAATTCGCCGCGATCCGGAACCTGCCGGACTCGCCAAGTTGCTTGCGCACCTGATCGCCGGTCCGCATCAAGCGTTCCTGTTCATCGCTGCGCTTGCGGTTCATCTCGCCCTGCAGGCCGTGGGCGACAGCCCAGCTCAGCGACAGCAAGGTGACAGCAACATGCGCTCGCATGATCGTGACCTGCGCGTGCGCTATTGCGCGGCGACACAAAGTAGGCTTGCAAGCTAAGACAATTCAGTCATGTTGCAGGACGAGTTCTCCCTTGAAGGAGGACCAAGAGGAGACGTCGAGAGGAAGCCCGATGATCCGACGCCTGATCGGCGCAACTATCCTGAGCATGGTCGCGACGCATGCGCTTGCGGCCGGGCCGACGCTCGAGGTCGGCATCGGCTATCTCCGCCATGCCGGCGTCAAGGAGACGTTGTCGCTGGTGGAGCAGCCGGCGGCAAACAACGGCGTCGCCGGTGCCCGGCTTGCAATCGAGGACAACAACACCACCGGAAAATTCCTCAACCAGCACTTCACGCTCGATGAAACCGACCTGAAGAAGGACGACGACGTCGTCAAGGCCGCGACCACGCTTGCCGAACATGACGGCTTCATCATCCTCGATCTTTCGGCCGACGAAGTGTTGAAGGTGGCCGACGCGCTGCGCGACCGCGGCACCGTCCTGCTCGATGCCGGCTCGATCGACGACCGGCTGCGCGAGCAGGATTGCCGCGCCAACGTCGTTCATGTCGCGCCGACCCGCACCATGCTGGCGGATGCGCTCGGCCAATATCTGGTGTGGAAGCAATGGAAGCGCTGGCTCTTGGTGGTCGGCTCGCACGATAACGACAAGCTTTACGCCGACGCGCTGCGGCGAACGGCAACGCGCTTCGGCGCCAAGATCGTCCAGGAGCGCACCTTCGAGGATACCGGCGGCGCGCGGCGCACCGACAGCGGCGTCACCTTGATCCAGCGCCAGATGCCGGTCTTCACCCAGCAGGCACCGGCCTATGATGTCCTCGTCGCCGCCGACGAGAGCGAAGTGTTCGCCTCCTACCTGCCCTATCGCACCTGGGATCCGCGGCCGGTCGCAGGCTCCGCCGGCCTGGTGGCGACGAGCTGGGACGCCGCGCACGACCAATGGGGTGCGATCCAGATCCAGAACCGTTTCGTCAAGCTGAACTCGCGCCACATGACCGCGCTCGACATGCAGGCCTGGACCTCCGCGCGCATCGTCGGCGAAGCCGTTTCGCGCACCAATTCGGCCGATGCAAAGACGGTGTTCGCCTTCATCAAGGGAAAAGATTTTTCCGTGGCCGCCTTCAAGGGCCAGCGTTTGACCTTGCGGGACTGGAACCTGCAACTTCGCCAGCCCATCCTGCTGTCCGATGGCCGCATGGTGGTGTCGGTTTCCCCGCAGGAAGGCTTCCTGCACCAGGTTTCCGAACTCGATACGCTCGGCGTCGACCGGCCCGAGACCAAATGCAAATTGCAGTGATGGCGGAGAGATTTCGCATGTGGCGGTGTTGCCTGCTTTCCCTCACGGCGCTGTGGCTGACAGCCAGTCCCGCCTCGGCCTATGTCGCCTATGTATCGAACGAGAAGGGCAACACGGTCACGGTGATCGATACCGACAAATGGGCCGTCACCGCCACGATCAAGGTCGGGCAACGCCCGCGCGGCATCGAGTTCACCCGCGACGGCAAGCTCGTGATGGTCGCCGTCGGCGACGACGACACCATCCAGTTGATCGATACCAGGACCCAGCAGATCGTGGATACCCTGCCTTCGGGTCCCGATCCCGAGCTCTTCACCCAGGATGAGGCCGGCAAGACGCTCTACGTCGCCAACGAGAACGACAACACGGTGACCATCATCGATATCGCCAAACGCGCGCAGGTCGGCGACATCCAGGTCGGTGTCGAGCCCGAGGGCATGATGATCAGCCCGGATGGAAAGATCCTGATCTGTACGTCCGAAACCACCAACATGGCCCATTTCATCGACACCTCGACGCACCAGGTCGTCGCCAGTGTGCTGGTGGATTCCCGGCCGCGCTTTGCCGAGTTCAAGCATGACGGCTCGGAATTGTGGGTGTCGTCCGAGATCGGCGGCACGGTCTCGATCATCGATCCGGCCAAGCGGGTCGCGACCGGCAAGGTCACATTCAGCATTCCGGGGCTCAGAAGCGAGGCGATCCAGCCGGTCGGCATCGGCATCACCAAGGACGACAAGACCGCCTTCGTCGCGCTGGGGCCGGCCAACCGCGTCGCCGTCGTTGACGCCAAGACCCATACCGTGACCAAATATCTCCTGGTCGGCCAGAGAGTGTGGCACATGGCATTCACGCCGGATGAGAAATATCTGCTGGTGACGAACGGCGTTTCCAACGACGTCTCCGTGATCGACGTCGCCGCGCAAAAGGTCATCAAGTCGATCCAGGTGGGTGAATTGCCCTGGGGTGTGACGATTTCGCCATGATGCCGACCGACGCACCAACCGCTGTCGCCTCTGCCGGTCCCGACGCTGTCGCCCGGACGGAGACGGCTGCGACGCCGGCGCTTTCGATTTCGGGCGTCAGCCATTCCTACGGTGCGCGCCGCGCCTTGATCGATATCGACTTCACCGTCGCGCCCGCAAGCTTCACCGCCCTGCTCGGCCTGAACGGTGCCGGCAAGAGCACGCTGTTCTCGCTGATCACGCGGCTGTTCGGCATCCAGTCGGGACAGATCGGCATTTTCGGCCACGACATCAGCCGCGCGCCCGGCCAGGCGCTGCGGCTGATGGGTGTGGTGTTCCAGCCGCGCACGCTCGACCTCGATCTCTCGTTGATGCAGAACCTGCTCTATCACGCGGCGCTGCACGGCATCGGCCGGCGCGACGCGCGCAGCCGGGCGGAAGAGATGCTGGCGCGGATCGGACTTGCCGATCGCAGCGCGAGCAAGGTGCGCGACCTCTCCGGCGGGCAGATGCGCCGGCTCGAGATTGCGCGCGCGCTGCTGCACCGGCCGCGCCTGTTGCTGCTCGATGAGGCGACCGTCGGGCTCGATGTCAAGGCACGCTCGGATATCCTGTCCCACGTCCGCCAGCTCGTCACCGAGCAGGGCATCGGCGTGCTGTGGGCGACGCATCTGTTCGACGAGATCGCGACAAGCGACAATCTCGTCATCCTGCATCAGGGCCGCATGCTCGCGCGCGGCAATGTGAGCGATGTCCTGAGCAAGGCGAACGCACAGGACGTCAACTCGGCCTTCATGCGCCTGACCGGCGCGCAATCGCAGAGTCTCACGCCATGAGCTCGACGACGGTCGACGGCAAGCAGAGCGGTTTCTCGTTCAGCGAATACATGACCTGCCTCAACGGCATCGTGTGGCGCGAGGCCCTGCGCTTCCTGCATCAGCGTGAGCGTTTCATCTCCGCGCTGGTGCGTCCCTTGGTCTGGCTCTTCATCTTCGCCGCCGGCTTCCGCCAGGTGCTCGGCATTTCCATCATCCCACCCTACGAGACCTACATCCTCTACGAGGTCTATATCGCGCCCGGGTTGATGGCGATGATCCAGCTCTTCAACGGCATGCAGTCCTCGCTCTCGATGGTCTATGACCGCGAGATGGGCAATATGCGCACGCTGCTGGTGAGCCCGCTGCCGCGCGGCTATCTCCTGTTCTGCAAGCTGCTCGCGGGAACCGCGGTCTCGCTGTTGCAGGTCTATGCATTCCTGGCGATTGCCTGGTTCTGGGACATCACGCCGCCGGCGATCGGCTATCTCACGGTGCTGCCGGCGCTGATCCTGTCGGGCCTGATGCTGGGCTCGCTCGGCATGCTGATCTCGTCCGGCATCAAGCAGCTCGAAAATTTTGCCGGCGTGATGAACTTCGTGATCTTCCCGATGTTCTTTGCATCATCAGCCCTTTACCCGCTTTGGCGGGTGCAGGAGGGCAGCCCGATGCTGTACTATGTCTGCCAATGGAATCCGTTCACCCACGCGGTCGAGCTGATCCGCTTTGCGTTCTATGGCCAGGTGAACTGGATCTCGCTCGCGGTGGTCGGCGGCTGCACGCTGGCCTTCATGATCGGCGCGATTTTCGCCTATGATCCCTCGCGAGGGCTTGCCCGCCGCGGGCCCGCCGGAGGCGAGACATGAAGTTGCAAAGCACGATCGGGGCGTTGTTCGTCGTCATGGCGTCGACGCAAGTCTGCGCCGCGGCCGACCCGCGCTATCCCGATTGGCCGTGCGCCCAGGCCAAGGTGCCCGAGATTTCGCTGGCCCAGGTCTGGGCCGGTCCGCCGCTCGATGATGCCGCGAGCAAGTGGAAGGACGATGCCAAGATCAGCGCGCTGGTGGCAAAGCTTGCGGTCCGAAAGACGCCGCTCGATGACGCCCAGAAGGCCGTCACCGATTTCCTGTCCGCTCCCGGCACCGACAAGGCGGCCGCCGGCAAGATGATATTCGCCGGCCTGTTCGATACGCTGAACGCGCAGCGATCCTCCGTCATGAGCGGGCTCGAACGCTTCACCCGCAAGCAGCGCGAGGCCGCGGACAAGATCCGCTCCGATACGATCGCCTTGCAGGGGCTGCAGGATGCGACCCCGCCGGACCAGGCCAAGATCGACGCGCTCGGCAATCAGCTGGTCTGGGAAACGCGGATTTTCGAGGACCGCCGTCACGTGGTGAAGTTCGTCTGCGAGGTGCCGACCACGATCGACCAGCGCCTGTTCGCGCTCGGCCGCACCATCCAGCAGGAAATGGAATAGCAGCTGCTCGCTGCTTACCTCTCGCCATCGGGGAGAGGCGTATCTTCAGCCGTGATCGCCGACGACCATGCGCTCTTGCGCGCCGCTGTGCAGAATTCCGGCGATCAAGAAAACGTTGAACCAGCAGATAAGATTTCATGCTCACGAGTAAATCACTGCGCGCTTGACGCAGCCGGCGAATGTACGCTCTGCGGTTCCGTACCTCTTCGGTCTGATCTCGGGCAAGATTATGGAAGTACATCAGTCAAGCACACTGAAATTGCGATAACTATCAGTCACGTCAATAACGGCGGCTTGGTGAATATCGTCGAAGCGCTCTCCGCTCCACATGTACCAACGCGGAGATGCATCATGGCTACGTGAAATGAGAACCTTGTAGTTCTCCTTCCGAGCACGGTGGCTCCGCCGGATACAGTCCACGAAGTGCTTGACCCGAAAATTGAAGAGGTCACCTTTGAAACCGTCATCTTCGGCCAGAACATAGGAAACAAAAAGGCCCGCATGCCTACTGAGTTCGTCCAAATACGTTTCGCTGAAAAATCTCCAGGATGTAATTGAAAAGAGTTTGCGTTCCCATTTCGCTTTCATTGGGCACAGCTTCCCGAATTTCACCTGCACCTCCCGATACTCAACGGTGCTGGACGTACGGCGTCTCAAGATGAGATCGATTTTCTCCACGTCCAAGAACCGGCTGTACGGGTGCCACCCATGCATGAAGAACTCGAACTTAGCCAGCGTCTCGCCAAGAACCTCTTGATGGCCGGACTTCCGGCGCATCTCCGCAATTGATAGTTCAGAGGCCATACTGATACCTTCTCAAGATTTTATCCGGGCTGCCGTGATCGACCGCATTCGCGCACATCGTCATAAGCATGGCGAATGACTATAGCCGCATCGGGCGTTCGATTGATTTCAAAAGAGCTCTAAGCTCCGTCTTGGGTTAAGGTTTTCAGCTTGCGCACCCGCGTAAGTTGCAGGACAATACCAACTTTTGGGGGAATAGGATGCAGAGGATTTATGTACCATCAGTGGGGCCTGAGAGCTGGCGAACTCTCCTAGCCGACCCGATCAAGCATTGGCGTACTGGTTACTCAGCGCGAGCGCTTGCTTATTCCTGGAACGACGCGAGAGGATTGCCGCCAGAGATCGCCGCACTGTTCGGAGCAGATGCTGAGTTGCTAATCGCGATCCCCGAGCACAAGGTTGCACTTGGCGACACAGGTCGAGAAAGTCAGACGGACGTCTTTGCTCTAGTCAAGGCAAACCAGCAAACCATTGCGGTCGCGGTCGAAGGGAAGGTAAACGAATCCTTCGGGCCAACCATTAGGGATTGGTACGTGGGCGCGTCTCCCGGAAAACAGAGCCGCCTTAGATTTTTATGCGATCAACTCGGCCTAGCCTTTCCGCCGCCTAACGATCTTCATTACCAGCTATTCCACCGCACAGCTTCCGCGGTCCTGGAGGCCGAACGATTTAAGACCGATGGCGCAGCAATGATCGTTCATTCTTTTTCGACGGAAAAGAAGTGGTTTGAATCTTATGCAGCTTTTCTCGACCTATTCGGGCTGAGCGCAAACCCAGAACAACTAGTGAGCGCGGCACTAAAGAGTGGGCGAACTTTGCACTTCGGATGGGCTAAAGGCGATCCGCGCTTCCTGTTGGTATGACGCTAGGCAGAAGCGGGGCGCAAGCAGCTGGAAATGAGCGGCATTGAGTATTCAGGCACCAGATTGGAGGGCCAACGTTGGATTTCAAAAAGAAGAGTTTTGAAGAGGCGAGGAAAATACTCGACGACCTTTGCCTAAGCATTGATGGCAAGGTCGCATCAACCAACAAGCGGCCACTTGATAGGTCAAATCCAGACGGAAACAAAACGGCATGGTGGCTTGAACATACCGGACGGTTACCATCGTTCGAAAGCAATCGCAGCAAGGCTTATTTACGCGCCTACGTCGAGATTGCGGGGCCACACTTTTGTGGAGCCGGTACGCTCACGTTCATCATCTCGAACCACTTAGCAAGTAGCCTGCCTCAGGCAAGAAATTAACGCTCGCTGACCTCGCGATACTCTGCGCTAACTGTCACGCGATGGTCCATGTTGGAGGAAAGTGTCGTGAAATCAACACTTTGATACCTTCTTTCAATGTATCCAAGCCGGGATAAGGGGCGACATGAGTGAGAGGACAACTGTAAGAAAGTTGTTCGAGCGGCTTGTTGCGACAGCTGATCTTGGCCAAATCACGCCCTAACGCGACGGCGGGCCCTCGGCGGGCCTCACCCAGGTGCGCGCTCAAGGCTCCGGTTCCGGCGAGAGCGAGCAGGACGACGGCGAAGGTGATCGGTACCCGGATCCCGGGCCCCG
>Ga0157369_10005615_pt1 | contig 14569 bp, 15 predicted proteins | sample C25metaG_FD_113461 | JGI IMG/M metagenome (GOLD analysis project Ga0157369, IMG submission 113461) | Corn rhizosphere microbial communities from Kellogg Biological Station, Michigan, USA - C2-5 metaG | ecosystem: Host-associated > Plants > Roots > Rhizosphere > Soil | place: USA: Michigan...
GGAGCAGTGTCACGCTTCTTCGACAGCACCTGCATCCGCCGGCGTACGCCGGCCGAGACTGCCGGCGGGGACTGCGGAACGAGCCGAGCCATGCCTACTGGCTTACCGCAGCCACCTGCCCGATCACCTGGCGGGCCAACAACGGCGGGACCGCATTGCCCAGTTGCGCCTGGGCGCTGGCGCGCCGCCCCACGACCTCGAACTCGTCCGGGAAGGTGAACAGACGCTTGACCTCCGCCACCCGCAGGCGCCGGTTCTCCCAGTGGAATGGCCCGACGTTCGGCCCCGGCTGCGCCTGAATTGTCGGCGCCGGCTTGTCCGGGCTCAGCTTGAGCAGGAAGGACCAATAGCGACTGCGCCATTCGAACAACGGCTCAGGATGCCCGCGTTGCGCGGTGTAGTAGAGGTAGTTGTCACCTGGCGGTATCCCCGGCAACAGGTGGGCGTAGCGACCACGCACGACTTCCTCGGGCTCTGGATCGGAGACCAGTCCAGTGAGGGCTTCCCCCGCCGTGACGTGCGGCCGGCTCGCATGGCCACTGTGGCGGCGCTCCCAGGCTCCGCCGTGCGTCGCCGGCGGCAGCTCCGGTACCACTGCACCCTTGCGAACACCAAGAATGAACAGTCGCGGCCGAGCTTGCGGGACGCCGTAGTCGGCCGCGTTGAGGACACCTGCCGTGAAGACGTAGCCGGCGTCCGCGATTTCGCGCAGTAGGCGTTCGTAAGCCGGGCGGCTCGCGCGGTTGTTGTACGTCAATGCGTAGACGTTCTCCAACACGAACGCCCGGGGCCGCGCCTCGGCGAGGACACGCGTGTAGGCCTGGAGCAAGGAGGCGTCGGGGTCGAGGCCCGAGCGCTTCCACTCCAGCCAGAACCCGCTCTTCGAAAACGGCGTACACGGTGGTCCGCCGATCAGTAGGTCGGGACGCTCGTTCCCCCGCAGTCCCGCGGCACGCAGAATGTCGCGAGTCGGAACGTCCAGGATGTCCCCCTGGATGACCGGCGAAGCCAAGTGCGCGAAGTTCTTCTCCATCGTGGTCGCGGCATCACGGTCCCGCTCGACGGCGGCCGCCACCGCATAGCCGGCCTGCTCGGCGCCGAGGTCGAGGCCTCCGGCGCCGGAGAACAGCGAGATGGCGATGCCGCGGTCGACCGTCATGGGCCCAGGATCGCTCAACCGACTGACGGTTTTGGGGCGGCACGCCGCACCTGCGAACGGCCGGCCGCCTCCGCCGTCATGTGGACAACCCTTCCGGCGGTTCCTCGACGACGCCAGCCGGGGCTTGCTGCCCGGCTAGCAGCTTGTCCAGTTGCTTCTGCACGGCGGGGCCGATCTTGAACTTGAACCTCCGCCAGTACTTGTAGAACTCCTCCGGAGTCGCGAACTCACCGCGCCCGGCCCGCAGGTCGTCGATGCTTTGCACCGCCCCGAGGTACTCCCGCGTAGTCGAGGATCGCTGCTTGCTCGCAATCCGCCATGGCTCCTGGACGATTAGCTCCAGGTCCCGAACCCTGGCCGCGCTGTCAGGGTCGAGGGTGTAGATCGCGATGACATCCAGGTGGCTCGCGTAGTCGTTGAACGGCCGGAACGTGCCCGGCCAGTGCAGCTGCGGGTACCTGAAGTACGTGTTGCCCGTGTAGAGGGTGATCCGGCTCTGGGTGTAGTTGCTTGGGCCCTTCTTGGTGACGCCACGCCGCGCCACCTTGATATCCACGGCGTGGTAGCCACCGCCGAAGCCAGGGCCCGATAGCTCAATGTCCGGGTAGCCGCGCTCGGTGCCGCGAGCGGCGGTGAGACCTTCGGCCACGGCGCGACCCAGCAGAAAGTCGGCAAGGCTCACTTCGATTACGTTGGCGAGCGCGGCAGATTCCTTGGGCAACGGCAACAGGTGGCCGCCGGCAGCCAACTTCGCCTCGAGGTCAATCTCGTCAGTTGCCGTCAAGGGCCAGGCGTGCTGCCCGCGCCCCCGGAAGACGCCGCGAAGATCAAATTCGTACGTCGCACAAGCCGCCCGCAGCCAGTCCTCCGGGTCCCGACTGGCCACGCCACAAAGGCTTTCATGAACGGCGCCGCAAAGGAACGAGCCACGCGCGAATCGAGCCACCGAGGCGCGGAGCGGCGCGGGCCGCGCATCCACACGAAGGGCTTGTCCCTGCCCGCTCCTCCTGACCGTTAGGGGCCGCAGAGGCTCCGGGTCAAAGGCCGCCGAAGGCGGTCGCGCGGCGACGCGAGCGAAGCGAGCGCCTTCACGCTGGGGCGGCCCGCAAGGCCTACGCGGGCGGCTCTTCGTCGTGGCGCTGGCCGCATGGGTCGCCAAATTCCGACGAATAATCGCGCGTAGGAGCAATTTCGCGATTCGCCTCCGCGTCGGCTTTCCGACTGTCAGACTTCGCGAGCGGTCGGGTGATCGCAACGCAACCAAGAGATCACGTAAACCGGGGGCAATAGTGAAGGCAATGCGCGTTCGTCGTTCGGTGCTAGCGGTTATCGCTGCGTTCTCTACCATGTCCGGCGCGTCGTTCCTGCCGGTGAGCAGCGCTCACGCCACGATCGCCCCGCCCGGCGGCGGCCCTGATCCGACGTCAATCTGGGTTTACGTGAACAACGTCGAGAACCTCATGACTACGTATTCGAGCTCGACGGATCCCATTGGCAATGACTGCCTCGGCGAGTACACCGACCTCCCGTATTGGATGGACGAGCACACTGCACCGGACATCTTCATCGTCCAGCAAGTCGGCGACTCTGGCACCAACAGGAATGGCGACGCGTCGGTTCAGCTGAACGCGTATCTCGCCCGCCTAAAGGCAGTACTCGGCGTCGACTATGCCGGCGTCCTGGCCCAACGATGGCTGACGCCGACCACCCAAAACTGCCCGGAAAAGGACTACCAGACGAATGCGATTATCTACAGGACCGACCGCTTTTCTCCGGTGCGCACCAGCCCCTTGACGTGGAAATCTAGAAAGGGCACCGGATGCCCTCAGGTCGACGACCAGCGTTCAATCAACGTCGGGCAGGACTTCTTCGACAAGGTGAGCGGTAAGTACGTCGCAGTCGCATCAGTTCACTGGCCCAACAGCGGCAACGGCTGCGAGGCGCTTAACTGGGACGACGCAGTGACCCACGTGCGCGATCCAGGTCTGAAGGGAAACCTGAAGATCATCGCGGGCGACTTCAACATCCCGGACCGCGACTACCCGAGCATGGCGCCGAAGGACTGGTGGACGGCTGCTCACAACGACTTCCGCGACGCGCAGTACTACGCGTGCAACACGGCGGGCACCGACGCGTTCGATTGCGCGCAGAACGAGGGTTGGACCGCGTGGGGCCAGTACACCTTGATCAACAACGTCGAGGTACACCACCGGATTGACTTCCTGTTCGCCGAGAACGGCGACGGGACATTGGCCGGTATGGATCGGTCGAGCATCCAAACCGTCAGCTTCAATGACGCCGACTCGGCCGGGGCGGACCTCGGAAATCACGAGGACACGTCGCCCGACACGGGTCGTTACTCGAATCATCGAGCGGTCGTGGCACGCATGCTTTATCCGTAGCTGGGCGCCGACGCGAGCAAGAGACGGAACGGGTAGTGGCGGACGCGGGTTGGACGGACACGGAACCGCTCTACGTCAACGCCGACGGCCCGTCGCTCAACCCGAAATACGTAGGCAGGTACTTCCGGACACTGTGCCGCCATGCAGGGGTGCCGGTGACCCGGTTCCACGACCTGCGCCATGTGTCGATCACGCTCGCGTTGCTCGCCGGGGTCGCGCCGAAAGTCGTCCTCGCTCGGGCCGGTCACTCGTCCACGTGATTCACCCAGGACCGCTACGTCTACGTCGACCACGCGGTCAACCGCGAGGCCGCCGAACAGATCGCGGCGGTGTTCGACCTGGCTGCCCGCCGGACAAGACCGGACGAGATCGGGACGGAGCCGGACCGGCGCGGACGGACCGGGAAGGAGGCCGCGTGACCGCGGTGTGACCAAACGCGCTTCCGAGGCCAGAAAACCTGCGGCTCGTGCGGAGTGACTTCCGCAAAACCGCAGGTCATGGCGGAGGCTCGGGGATTTGAACCCCGGATGGGCGATAAACCCAAACCGCATTAGCAGGGCTCTGACCGCCATCCGAGACAGTACGGGGCAGTGGGTGACAAGCCGCCTGACCTGCGGTTTTGCGAAATCGGCTCTCGGCTGGTCCGGCTACATCCCGGGCAATCCGCGCTCACTTGTGAGCGCAATGTGAGCGCGGAGGCCATCGTCGGCCACTTCATTCGCCACCGGCGATATTCGTTTCGCACATCGTGAGACGCGCCCAGCATCCGCCGCGGCGAGCCAGTGAGCCGTCGCGTGAACATCTTCTGTTGCTCACTCCGACGGATGACTTCCATCCATGTCAGCCGCCGGGTTATCGATCAAGACGACAATCGACGGCTCCTCACCGCCCGTCGCCATTCGCGCTGCGATGCGTCCCTCCTCGATGCAGCGGTCGATGTCCTTGCCGGCGCCGAGAGCGTCGAAGAACCCCAAAGCAAACTGGATCGCCACGTCGTCGCCGACCTCGTCGTCCATGCCTACTGTCCATTGGGCAAGCGCTTCGGTCAGGGAGCCAGCCGCGTAACAGCAGTTGAGCACGACGCATCGAATCGTCGATGACACTTTGATCAAGTCGGCGAGCACGTCGATCGTCAGCACGACTGCGTTTGCGTCATCGTCCTCAAGTAACGGACCGTCGACGTCGCCGTGACCTGAAAGATGTACGAGGTCATAGTCCGCATCTAGGAGTGCCCGGCGCAGTGTCGTCATCGTCGTCGCGTGAAGCTCCGTGACGTTGATCGAGTCGCGGTGCTCCGACCTACGGATCGCTTCGGTGATCCCGCGTGCCTCTTGGCGCAGCCTCAGCGGCGGCTGGTCCTCCGGCCCTGCGGTCGCGACGAGTACGCGCCAGCGGGGAGGAGACAAGCGCCCCCCGTCGGTCGGTTCGAATGCGAGCGGCGGCCCTTGCATCGCAACCCCGAGAGCCCCTGGGGTTTGCCTGAACTCGGCGAGTGCTGCTGCGATGACGGCGTCTTGATCAGGGCTGCCGGCGGGCGCTTCATTGCTGGCAACGCGAAATGCGGCGCTCCGGAGGCTCTCGCCGGACGGCGGATCAAGATCCTGGAGAGAGTCAGCAACACGCATCAACAGCATGACAAGGTTGCGGTTGGCTTCGCCGCGGTCGAACGGAAAGGTTCCCTCCGGATCCAGGAGCTGCTCGTAACCGCCCAGGGTGTTGACCACTCTGTCGGCGACCTTCGCAGCACGATCGGGAAGTGCGTCCACAGGGAGGTCGAACAAGGTCTCGTCTATGAGTACATCAAGTTCCTTCGCGGTCCTGCCGACGGTCGACGCGGGAACAGGTGGACACACACAAACGTGGTAGCCGCATTGAGTGCAGAGGCCAGGATAGCGCCGCAGGTACTCACGCTGGAGCGAGAAGCCTGGCCGGCCCGCGACCTCCTCTGACATGGCGTATTCAGTCGCAATTGCCATCAGATAAGAGAACACGTCGGCGGCCTCACCGGCGAGATACTTGGGATAGCGCTCGAAGACGCGCACTGCTTCTGCGAGTTCACCGAGTTCTTCAAACAACCCAACGGTGCTGCGACCCATACTGCGGTCCTGGAGGGAGCGGGGGTAGATATCCGAGAACATCCTCCGCCAGTCATCGAGGTCGATCGGCCGCTGTGCCTTGTTCTCGACGTATAAGGCACGCAAGGCATCGTGGTCGACAGTCGGTTCCGTCCCGCGCACCAACTTGCACTCGATGTCAACGTGGGGGACGAGTCGGCAATACGGACAGGCGTAGGGATACTTGCGATAGACGAGGTCCGCAACACTCCTGACGCGCAGCTTCGCCATGAGCGGGAAGAACCAACCTAACGCTTTGCAGAGCGCGCCCGGAATGTCCAGCGTCTCTCGATGCTTCTCCCGGGTGTGCGCTGTTAACGCGGCACAGACTTCGACGAAGTGCGCGAACGTGGCCGCGACTGGTCGTTCCTCGTTTCGATGGCTGTACATGTGGGCCGTCATCACATACAAGTCGTCGAGCGATACCTGACCGACGGCGGGTGTGGTCATACGTCAAGTCCTATCAATTTCCGCGGCGGCGTGTGGCGATGCCCTCTTGGGGTTACGCGTGCGCCCGTCCTGGTTCGCGGACAGGCCGATGACGCGGGCAGCCCGAACGCTCATGGTTGTGAAGGTTCAAGCAGAGGGTCAAGTCTCCGCTTGTTGCTCAGCGGCGGAACGGAGGCCGACGTTCCCATATCCATGTCCGCAAGGTGGGCACTGCTACCGGGTGGCGACGTCGATGAGAAACCGCGCGACGTCATCTACGAGATACGGCACGGTGAGCTCAACAATCGGCTCGCTCGGCGCGACGCGACGGCGCGCTTTCCAGTCGTAATCCGGGATTCGTCGGAACGTACCGGCGCCGCGGGGGTAGTCCGCTGACGGATGGACCGCCCCGCTGTTGATAGGCGATAACTCCACGAGATCGGCGTAGGCGCGCAACAGTTCTTCGGTGCTCAGTACCAGTATGTCGTGCGCACGCGCGCGGTACGGCGGAGCACTGCGTAACCTGTCGAGTCGGTGCTCGCTGAGCCAGAAGAACACGCGGCCGTTGAGAGTTCGGTACCACTCGGGCTCGGTCATTCCAACGAGCGTTCGGCGCAGAACTGTCTCGTTGATCGGCTTGTTATCTCGGATCCAGGCCGTCCCGTATAGACGGTGGTGAATCGGCACTGACTCGGGTCGTCGCCGCGCCTCGACGAGGTCCCGCTCGGGCCCGTGGACGTCGAATAGGTCGAGCAGCGCAGTCGTGGATCGCAACCCGTGGCGCTGGATCGACGGCCACGATCCCGCCTCGGCCATATGAAAGAGCCGGGGCCATCTGCTTGCGATGTAGCCGGCAGTTAACGTGGCCGGCGGGTTCACCACTGCCGCCTGTCGATGATTCCCCTGTGCGGCATGAATCCAATCGAGATCAGCGAGACGCGCGCGCCGGTGACGCGCTCGACCTCGTCGATGTACTGCAAGGTCTCCTCAGTGAGTTGCTCGAATCGCCACGCCTCCGCGTTCTTCGCGGAGATGTAATCGGCGAAGGTCAACGCGATGTCTGTGGGCGCATTCAGTAGCGCCGCCTTGCGCAACAGGTCCCACTCGGGCTCGCCGACTCGCCGCAGCCGCTTTGTTTTCGAGGTCAGCTCCTTTTCGGCGAGACCGGTGAGGCCCGACCGGCTCTCAATCTCCTCCCAGGTCAGTTCTCGGGTAAGGGGCCCAGAACTCCCGGCCACGCGGATTGGGTATGTGCGCGTGACGAGCACCACCTTGCGCACGCGTGCCGGCGCGATACCTGCCTCGGCGAGGCAGCCCGCCACGTTCGTATCCCGCGAAGTGACGTACGGATAGGGGCCATGGTGCAGTGACAGGCCGCTGCCCTGTGTGCCTTCGAGCATGACCCGTTGTCCGGCCGCGTATGCCCGTTCGAGGAGCTCGAGCGTCGGACGAATGTACGGGTGCAGGTCCGGAACGTCACGGGCCAGCCGTACGCCCGCCTCACGGAGAAGACGACGTGCGGTCGCGCTGCCAGTACCGGACCCGGTAGAGCCGATGGCGTCAACGAGATTCTTGGCCTCGGCAGCCTTGTCGGCGTCTTCGATGATCATGACGTGAGGGTCGATGGATAGCCGGTCAGTGCTGACGTCACAGCGCGCGATCTCGGACAGTAGCTCCGGCGGGTACACGACCGCCCCCGGGCCGAGCGCGAGCTGCGCCTGGCCGGCCTGCGTTCCGGAAGGGAGTGAGAAGTGCGTGAAGATCTCCCCCGATGCGAGATAGACCTTGTGGGCGGCGTTGGGCCCGCCGACCCGGATGAGCAGGTCGTACTCCGGAGCAAGGTGGAACGCGATGTTGCCCTTGCCCTCGGACCCGTACTCGCCGCCCACAACGACGTCCACGCACGGCGCGTGCTCCCGATCGACGAGGCCAAGCTGTGCGGCTACGCGGGTAATGACGTCGTTCGGGCCATCGCGATCGGTGTCGACGGCGATGTCCGCCATCGGGGCGAGTTGCTCGATCTGGGCTTCGGTGGGGTCGGCCACAACGTCGTCGTACGTCGCTGCTTCTTGGACCTCGGCGCGAGCCATCCGGTCCACGTAGCGAGCCGCGCACGTCTCCCTCGAGGCGGTCACGTGAACGTGCCGGACCTCGCGACCGAATGCCTGCCTGAGTCCATCTACTTGCTCAGCGATCCGTGCTGAATCCACGATGACGAGACGCTGTGGCGCGTCGAATATCCGACGCGAAAGCCGGTCGACGACCCACCGGCCGTTCGTCTCGGCGTCGAGTTCCGCGCCGATGCGCTGCAATGCCTGACGGGTTGGTTGCTCACCAGCGCTCAGCCGGGGCATGAGCAGCTCCCGGGTGGACAACCGCAATCCCCCAAAGCGATCCGCGAGCCCTCTTGCGAGCATGCTCTTGCCGCCGGCGACCGGCCCTGAGACGACAACGATCAACCGCTGCGACATCGGTTCCCCGTGATCTCTCTGTGTGTTCGTGCTAGAGCAACGCCACCTGCTCCGCGTCCGAAGTCTCCTCCGGCATCGGAGCATCCGGGAGGATGTAGACCGTCACCGGCACGTGCCGGCTACCCAGCTCGTCGAGCACGAGGTCTCGGATCTTCGGCCAGCGCGTTCCCCCCTGCCCGGTGCCGATAAGCGGCATGTGGACGCTCGCCCCGAGACGCTCCGCGGCATCAGCCACGCGTTCGAGAGCGGCTCTGAGAGCGTGGAGACGAAGCCGGGGTTGATCGGCGCTGAGCGCGGGTCCGTAGCCGGCTTGCGCGACCATGCTCGCGATCCAGGTGTCTTTGGCGGCCTCGTGTAGATGCACCGCACCGAGCCTTCGCTCGTCGGTGGACCGCGCCGCAAATGCAAGCGCCGCATCGGGATAGCGCTCCATCAACGAGTGCACGAAACCTCGGCCACCCCACCTAAGTGCCTTGTCGTTGACTACATGAGCGATGATCGCGAGCCCATCCGCACGCGGTGCGGCTGCGTCCCCACGGACGTACTTGACCCCGACGTCCATGGGCGCACCGTCGCTTGGCGGCTGCAATATGCCGACAACGCGGGGGAAAGTGGCCCCGGGATACGGCGGGACGCCGACCGCCTGGACGCGCACCTCGGCGCCGTTCCACGACTCGACCGCGGAGTCGGCGTATCCGACCGCAGTGCACCGGGCAAGAACACTGTCACTGATGACATCGCCTGGACTCACCGGCGGCCGCCACGCACGCGACGGCACCGTGTAGTCGATGCGGAAGGTCGGCGCATCGTCTAAGCGAGCGGCAGCGAAGATCGCGGCGGCGCCGTTCGTCAATCGAACGACCCGGCGCAACAGCGCCTCCATCGATACGCCGAACCGCTGTCGCTCGTCGACGAGTCGGATCAGATCAAGATCGCTGGCCTCGCTGATCGGAAGGGCGCCCGCCGGCATCAGAAGTTCGGCGGCGGCAACATTGCACAGCACCTCAAGCTGCCAGTCGTCGTCACGACGTTGCTCAAGATCGCGGTAACGGGTCCGCTCGGCGTAGTCCTCGAAGAGGTAGTGACCAAGCTCATGCGCGATCGAGAAGCGGATGCGAGCGGGTCGACGCTGCGGATTGAACTCGATACGCGGCTGACCTCCGGCCTGCACGAGGCGGGCGTCGTCCAGATCCTGCCGTGCAACAACCTCGACCCCAAGGGCTTCTGCGAGCTCAAATGCGTCGTACGGCGGTCCTGCCCAACCCCGCTCCATCGCTGTCAGCGCGAGTTCGCGAGCTCGATGCTCGATCCAGGCGTACGGGTCGCGCACAGAGTGCTTCTCAACGACGCGCACAACGGAGGGGTGCGTCCAACGGATGGATGCCATATCGCGATCCCCCGTTCAGTTGTTTGGGCCTACCGAGCCCAGTCTTGCAGGCACCACCGACAGAGAACGAAGGTCGTCGCCGATTCGACCGCTGGCCGTATCGATGTGAAGTGCCGCGGGCCGCGCGTCCAGCGGGCAGGGCTTGTCCCTGCCCGCTTTTCCTGGCCGTAGGGGTCGCAGAGGCTCCGGGGTCAAGGGCCGCCGAAGGCGGTCGCGGAGCGACGCGAGCGGAGCGAGCGCCCTTGACGCTGGAGGGGCGGCCCCGCAAAATCTGCGCGGCCCGCGGCACCCCACGGGTTTGAGCGCCGCAGCGTCGGTCTCTCAGGAGAGCGGAGCCGGGTGGGCCCATCGCTCTCAAGGCTCAAAGCGCCGAGCCCCAAAGACCGGAGCAGTAGTAGCAGTCGCTCTCCGGCTCATCGACGGACCTGCGAATGATCTGCTGATCGCCGCGATAGATCAAGTGAGGCATGGGTGCTCGGAGGCCGGTGATGTGCGCCATGAACTCGGTCACAGCCAGCGACGCGACGATGCCGTTGATGGACACGACCATCGGGCCAGTGCCGTCGAGTGCGTTGGCGCGAACGCCGTAGATCCGTTCGTGGGCGGCGCGCTGGTCCGGCGACATCGCGTCTCGGCGCATCTCTTCCTGATCGAGAAGACCGAGACAGACGACGCAGCGGGTGCCGTCGCAGAAGACGACGCGTCCTCCGTACCAGGGCTCGTCGCCTCCTCCGGTGTCACTGGCGAGGTCGAACAGCGTTTTCGCGTACCGGGCGCAGGCGCTCGCCAAATGCAGTCGCGGCAGGTCCCGGTCTAGGCAACCGAAGACGACGTCCGCTGCCGCGATCGCTGCGATGGCGTCGGGGGTGTCGATCCGGCCGTCGACCGGGGTGATCGTCGCGTTCGGCTGGATCGACCTGATCATCCTTGTGGCGATCGCGATCTTCTTCGCCGCAACCTGTACATCCGCGTCGATGGCTCCGACGAGCCGGTTGAGGCTGGAGTCGGTGACGACGTCGAAATCGATCACGGCGAAGTCGCGCACACCGAGGTACGCAAGCTGCTGTGCCACCGGCCCGCCGACGCCACCGAGACCGCCGATCGCCACTTTGGTAGCAGCGATCCGCGCCTGTCCCTCGACACCGAACAGGGCCTCGTTGCGGCTGTACCGGTCTACGCCCACCCGTCGTCCTTCTCGTGTCCGCGGGCAAGGGTCAGCCCGGTCATGCGCAGCTCCTCGCTGTCGGTGAGCATCCGGTCGACTTGTACGGGCCCGCCGGACGGGTCGATCCAGGCGAGGGCGTCGAACGTGTCGCCGTCGGCTACAACGGCAAGGTACGGGCGGGCACGCAGCCGCCAGCGCACGTGCGGCACCCACGACGCGAAGCCCCGCAGGTCGCTCGGCGAGAAGCACGCGTCGCCGAGCATGCCGTGCGAGTGGATCTCAGCGAGGCACCCGCCGGCGTCCCAGGCCCACTTGATCAGCTCGGGACGGACTTCGTCCTTGAGCGTCACGTGGTAGCCAGTCTGGATCTCGAAGGCGTCCGGTGGCATGGGCCGCCACTCCCGCAGCCGGAAACAGCGGACAGCCTCGTCAAAGTCCGCGAGGAAGAACCCGACCTGTTCGACCCGACCACCTTCGAGGTGCTGCCGGACGGTCGTCAGCAGTCCGTCGTCGGCGGTCACGTAGGCGGTCATGACAGCTCCGCTAGCCGGTCGGCGAAGGACGCGGCGAAGTTCAGCATGTTGGCTCCTGCGCGTAGATCCGTCTTGGGCACCCACGCCTCAAGCGGGCTCCATGAGAACTGTGCGAAGTCGGTGCCCCAGGGCGTTGTAGCTGTGGCCGTGTAGTTGGTCGGCGCCGCCCCGGTGAGCAGGGCCAGCGCCGGGCGCGCGAAGAACGCGTACGGCTGCTGGCCCGGCTCCGCGGGGATCCGGAAGGCGATCTCGACGGTGCGGTGCGACCAGCCGACCGGCACCGAGTAGGCCGGAATACGAACCCACTGCTCGCCGCCGTGTTCCCGGTGCTCGATGTCCGGGAAGCGAGTACGAAGCAGGTCCAGCTCTGCGGCAAGTCGGGCGGCGTCCATCAGCCGCGCTGGAACTTGATCTTCTTCGCGAAGCCGTGCCCGGGCTTCAGCGTGACGACGGCGGTGTCGGCGAGGGTCACCTCGGTGTTCTCATCGAGGTTGACCTCGACGACAGCCTGGCCGGCGTCCCAACCGCCGAGCTCGCGCACCTCGGGGACTGTGATCGTCGGGCTATCCCACGGCTTCTCGACGCCCTCGAGGTTGATGAAGTACTTCGGCCCGGGATCGTGCTCCGGCTGTGCAGCCATCTCGTTCACATCCTTCGCGGCAGAGAAGCCCGCTGCCGTGGCGGTGCGCTAATCGGCTTAGCGCTAATTGGCTTAGCATAGGGTGCTAACCGGATTCGCACAAGTCGGATATCATCACCGTGTCGTCTGCGCTAGGAGGTCACGCGATGCCGCGGTCGCTCGGTGAAGTACTAGCGAAGGCGCGGACTCAGGCCGGAATGAGCCTGCGTGACGTCGAACGCGAGACGGGCATCCAGAACGCGCACCTCAGCCAGATCGAGAAGGGCGTGATCACCAAGCCGGCGGTCGGCCTCCTATGGTCGCTGGCCAACGTCTACAACCTCGACTTTTCGAAGCTCCTCCAACTTGCCGGGCGGGCGGGCAGGACCTCGGGCACCGCACCGGTCCGCTCGCTCGTCGGGGCGGGCCTGCACACGATTCAGGATCTGTCGCCGGGCGAAGAGCAAGAACTGCTGGCGTTCCTCGAAGACCTGCGCAAGAGACGAACTGAGGGGTAAGCGATGGCGATCGACCCCTTCATGCGCCGGCAAATCATCGGCTTGGCCGAGGCGAAGCTGCAGGCCGCCGACGTCGTCAACGTGCTGCCGACGCCGCTGGAGCGGGTCGCAGAGGTCGCGGGCGTCGAAGAGATCATCGCCATCGACGACATCCCGGACGACCTGGTCGCGAACAAGCCGAACATGCTCAAGCGGATCCTCGGCGCGTACCTCTACCGTTCGAACACCGCGTTCGTCGACCTGTCACAACCGGTTGGCAGGCAACGGTTCATCCTCGCCCACGAGACGGGGCACAAGATCGTCCCCTGGCACGAGGACAGCCACTACCTCGATGACGAGATCCGGTTGTTCCGCGACAGTGAGGAGGAACTTGAGGAGGAAGCCAACCTCGCCGGCACGCTGCTCATGTTCCAGGGCGCGCGGTTTCACCAGCGCGCGCTCGATTTCGAGAACGGCCTGCGAACGCCGATCGCGATGGCGGATGAGTACGGCGCCTCAATGCACGCCAGCATCTGGTACTACACCGAGCATCACCCCGAGCCAGTTGCGCTGGTCATCGCCGGGCAGCACCTGCGGTCCGACGGCACCGTGCCGGTCTGGCGGAGCGTGCAGTCCAAGACCTTCACCGAGCGCTTCGGGTCCGTCAGACAATGGCTGCCCACGCGGGGAGTCCCGATTCAGAATTCGGATCATCCGCTCTGCGCCGCCACGAGTGCGGCGTTCAGCGCGACCGACGTGACCACGGACACCGTCATCGTGCCTGACCTTCAGGGAAGCTCGGTCCGATGCTCGGTCGACACTTTCTTCAATCGACGCTGCCTATTCCTGATGCTCACCCCGAAGCGCACGCTTCGCCGCGGTCGTCGGCTTGCCATCCGGGCCAGTTAGAAGGAGTGCTGACAGGACGGCGCGTGGACTATGGGATCAGTGGGAACGTGCGGCGATCACCGCGTTCAATCGGTCGCGTGGTGGGAGGTCGGCATAACGTACTGCCAAAGGATCGGGCACCGCGGTCGCGAACACTCTCGCGGCGTTGGTGCGGGACGCGCCATCAAGGCTTTGCGCCAGTGCCGTGTGCTGTTCCTCTAACGTGACCGTGCCGCGATCGAACCGGAAGACGGCGTACGGCTGGATCAGCGAGAACTCTTTGCCGTCGTAAGCGATCGGCACGACGTAGTGCCCGCCAATGAACACCCAAGGTGTGCCGTCCATGACGAATCGCTGATGTCCCTTTGCCAGCCAGCCCCACCACAGCGCGGTGAACTTGGTCGGTGCGGCCGGCGCTCCCGCTCGGCTCCACAGCACGTCATCAACGCGGAAGGTCACCAGTCGAGAGACGCTGTCGCTCGGAGCGCCGACTTCCGGCTGCTCGTTCCGCGGCGCCTCGCGTTGCGAGACGGCAGTCACGATGGCGACGTGATCTGCGTACGACACCACATCGGACGCGGTCTCGTACGGGAACTGGGCGTGCGCATCGGGGATCGGACGCGTCGTTGCCGTCGTCGAGGTCGACTTGGACGATGGACGCACGACAAGAGCAATCGACACTGCAGCGGCGATAACCGCTAGCACTACGGCTACGACGACGAGCCAGCGGAGTCCGTGACGATCGTCGTCTCCGCTAGTCGGCTCGACGGGCGCCAGAGGGTTCGGTGCGTTGTCGACGTCGGATATCAACTCGACATTCACTTCGCCTGTGCCGCTCATGGCGTTGTCACCGGGTCGGAAGCGCGCTGCACGCTGATGCCGTTGAGTGCCGGCTCATCTAGCAA
>Ga0157369_10005619_pt1 | contig 14567 bp, 9 predicted proteins | sample C25metaG_FD_113461 | JGI IMG/M metagenome (GOLD analysis project Ga0157369, IMG submission 113461) | Corn rhizosphere microbial communities from Kellogg Biological Station, Michigan, USA - C2-5 metaG | ecosystem: Host-associated > Plants > Roots > Rhizosphere > Soil | place: USA: Michigan...
ATCCGCGGCGGGATCTGGACCAGAACACCATCGGGACGTGGAATGTGCTCGAAGCGATGCGGCGGACGAACATCCGCCGGATCGCGTTTTCCTCGACGGGCTCGGTGTACGGCGAGGCGCGTGTGATTCCGACTCCCGAGGACTGCCCGTTTCCCGTCCAGACCTCTCTCTACGGCGCCTCCAAGCTGGCGGCGGAGGGCATGATCGCGGCCTACTGCGAAGGGTTCGGGATGCAGGGAGTGGTCTTCCGCTTCGTGTCGATCCTGGGCGAGCGGTATTCGCACGGCCACGTGTTCGACTTCTACAAGCAACTGCTGGAGCATCCCGATCACCTGAAGGTGCTGGGGAACGGCCGGCAGCGCAAATCCTACCTGTACGTGCAGGACTGCGTGGACGCCATTCTGCGCGCAGTGGACCAGGCGGAGGACAAGTTCACGGTCCTGAACCTCGGGACTGACGAGTATTGCGAGGTCAACGATTCCATCCGGTGGCTGACGGGGCATCTCGGCTTGAACCCGCGCCTGGAGTATTCGGGCGGCGACCGCGGCTGGATCGGAGACAACCCCTTCATCCTGCTGGATTGCTCCCGGATGCGTGGTTTCGGATGGCGGCCGGCGCAGACGATCGAGCGCTCGATTCTGCGCACGGTGGAGTATCTGGCGGGCAACCGCTGGCTGTTGGAGCAGCGCGGGTAAAGGGAGATTTATGGGGTGGCGCGGCCGTGCCGTGTTGTTATTGTTCCCGGCAGCGGTGCTTTCCGCCCGATCCAGTTCCTCTCTTCGATCAGCTGGGCCTGCTCGGCAACGGCAATTACCTGATTTATCCGTACACCAGCCGGGACAATCTCACCAACCAGCGGTACGACGCGACGTGGCGGACGCTGCACGTGGAGAACGAGTATCTGCACTGCCGGGTGCTGCCGGATCTGGGTGGAAAACTTTACGGCTGCCTGGACAAACTCTCGGGCGCGGAGCTGTTCTACACCAACACCTCCGTCAAGAAGATCATCGCGGCGGCGGCGCTCGTCGACCCGGCGGGCAGCATGCGGCTGGTGAAACAGGCGCTCGAGAAGGTGCGGACCGCCAGCGCGCCGGAGCACGAGAAAGGTATCTGCTGTATGCAGAGGGAATCTTACTGCGGGCAATCGGCCGGAGCGAGGAAGCGGCGAAGCGTTTTGCGGAGGGGGGTGACGGGGGCGCCGCGTATACGCGGCGCCTCAACGGAGCGGCTCAACTGGACCCGCCACTGCCCAAATTATAGAGGGGAAAAAAGCCACTCACCCCAATTCGAGGAAAATTTTCTGTTTGTTTAGTTCGAGTTAGATTACCCCCTTGGCAGGACGCGGGAACGCGGATGCTAAGTGTGCTCTACAGAGGTGGAGTACATGAAAGCATATGCGGGAGTAACCGCTCTGCTGGCGTTTGCCGGCGCAATGAGCGCGCAGACATCGGTGGATCTGACGCGCCAGGGCAAAGTGGCGTCGGGGACGCAACTGCCGGGGCAATGTAAGCGAGGGCAATTGTATTTAAAGTCGGACGCGCCGGCCGGATCGAATCTATATGTCTGCACGGAAGATAACACCTGGACCCCGCCGCTGCCGTATGTGGGCGGCGTCGGCGTGACGGTTGCGGGTAACGCGGTGGAGATTGAAGACGCGGTCATCCCGGTGTATTACACGGGCGCCGGGGCGCCGTCGCTCAACTGCTCGGCGGGGCGGGACTATTACGTGGACACGACGGCGGGAGTTCTTTACTATTGCGCGGGGGCCGGGCAGTGGCGGGCGGTGGTGACCGGGCAGGCGAACACTTACGGGGCAGGGCAGCGGCAGAGCATGACGCACAACACGACCGACGCGGGGCTGCGGATCGTGCCGGCGGATGGAGATCCGGCGAACGCGCAGGACGGGGATCTCTGGTACAACCGGACGACCGGAAAGTTCCGCCGCCGGCAGAACGGGACGGCGTTCGATTGGGACAGCGTGACGGCGGCGCATCCGCTGCTGGGCGGGGCGCACAGCGATACGGCGGCCGGGACGCCGCAGCGCGGCGACGTGATCACGGGGCAAGGGTCGACGGCTGCATGGACGCGGCTGCCGCTGGGCGCGTCGGGATCGTATCTGCGGTCTAACGGGACGGACCTGGCGTATGCGCGGATCGCAACGAGCGACCTGCCGGCCGGCTATGGCTGGAGTAATCTGGCGGGGGTTCCGGCGATGTTTCCGCCCTCGGCGCATGCGGCGTCGCACCAGAACGGCGGAGGGGATGAGGTGGCGACGGCCACGCCGGGGGCGAATGCAATTCCGAAGGCGGGTCCGGCAGGGACGCTGGCGGCGAGCTGGATTCCGACGCTGAACCAGAACACCACGGGAAACGCGGCGACGGCGACGGCGCTGGCGGCGGCGCCTTCCCAGTGCGGGACGGGCACTTACCCCTCGGGAGTAGACGCGAGGGGGAACGCGCAGAACTGCGCGGCGGTCTCCGGCGCCGGCACGGTGACGAACGCGGGGGGAGGGCTCACGGCGGGACAACTCCTGATCGGCAACGGAGGGGCGGATCTCAAGACGGGAAACCTCAGCGGGGACTGCTCGACGAGCGGCGACACGTCCATCACCTGCACGAAGACGAACGGGGTGGCGTATGCGGCGAGCGCGACGACGGACACGACCAACGCCGCCAACATCAGCAGCGGAACACTTTCGGCGGCCCGGCTGCCGGCGCCGACGGCGACGACGCCCGGCGGCGTGCGGAGTAAAGACTGCTCGGGAGCGGGCCACGTCCTCAAGATCCAGACGGACGGCAGCGTCACCTGCTCGGCGGACGCGGGCGGCAGCGGGGTCGCGCTCACGGCGGGACTGGGCGCGCTCTGCTTCAACGCTTCGTGCAACACCCAGACACAGGGCGTCGCCCTCACGCAGAATGCGGTGTACTACCTCCAGGTGATTGTGCCGTACACGATGACGGTGAAGCAGTTCGCTGCGCGGTTCACGCCGCTGGCGGGGGGCGCGTCGCTGGCGAGCGCGATGATGGACAGCAGCTGCAGCAAGGTGCCGGGATCGGATAACGTCGGCACGTACACGGGCACGTCGATTACCTGGACGCTGAACAATGTCAGCAGCAGCGCTCCCACGCTGACTCCGGGGGTCTACTACGTGGCTTGGGGGACCGACGCAAGCGGGACGAGCATTCAAGCGCCGGTTTATGTGCAGGACTATTTCTATTTCGGTTTTTACGACACGACCGGGGCGGGGGGGAATACGAATTATCGATTCTTCACCGGATCGAATGCGATGACGGGAGCGGGCGCGACGCTGGCGATCCCAAGCACTTGCGGAGCGAAGGCGAAAGTATCCATGTCGTTCGCGCCCGCCGGGTACCTGGTGCCGTAAGGAGACTTACCATGACATTCACTCGAAAATTGGTTGTCCTTGCGGTTCTGGCATTCGCGGCGCAACTCGACGCGCAACCGGCGGCGTACTTTCGCGCGTCGGGCCCCGCGGGATATGTGATCACGGGGGCGAGCACTACGACTCCGCTGGTGGTGCAGACCTTCCAGCCGCATAATCTGCAGCCCGGAGATGTGGTGGCCAACTGGGGCGTGGGGGCGATGGTCTCGGGGCAGTGCGTTTCCTCGGCCGCGAATGGAATCCGGACGGTCAAGGATGTTGTCGACGCCACGCACTTTTCGGTGACGGACGGCGGCGCCGCCGATGTGGCGGCAAACGGCGCGTGGTGCGACGGGTCGCGGCCGGGAGTACCGGCAGGCGCGGCGGCAGGCGGCAAGCTGACGAGCTTCCGCCTGACCGCGCAGCCCCGCGTGTGGCTCGACGGCCCGAGCGGCGACCTCACGCGCAAGCTGGCGCTGGGCACGCAGAACGGCCTGGTCAGCCTGAGCGTCACGTCGAAGGTGGCTACGGTAACGACGAGCTACCCGCATGGGCTTACGACGGGCGACAAGATCGGCATCTGGGGTTCGGGAGTCGCGGCGCTGAACAATGCCGGAAACGGTTACACGGTGACGGTAACGGATGCGACGACGTTCACCTTCCCGACGAACGCCTCGAATAAAACCTATACGAACGCGAACAACAACTGCGGGCCGTCGGGCGATCAGGACTGTCTGCGCATCTCGCAGGTGGCGTATGCCGGCAGCTCCTGGTGGGACGGGCTGAAGGGGCAGACGGACACGTGGTCCGGCAATACGAACTACATGCACAAGTTCGATGGCGGGACGAGCGGCGTGGGCGGACAGCCGTATAACAATCTTGCGCAACTCGCCAACGCGGCGGTCCGATCCGTGATCGACCCGAGCGACTCCGGGATGCGCGCCGCGGCGAAATACTGCGTCAACAACGCGGAGAAGTTCGCGGGCGTCAACTGGACGGTTTACGAGCCGTCGGGCAATGCGGGAAATCTCGACCTGAACGATTTTGCGTCGTACTACGCTTACCCGCTGTCGGTATGCTACGTGGCGGCGAGAGATTATCTGAGCGCCGCCGAGCGGCAGACGTTCGCGGACAAGATGTACAACGACATCGACTGGCTGAACACGACGCCCGCGGATACGCGCAAGAACTTTCCGCGGCGTAAGACGCTGGCCACAGGCGCCGCGCAGGCGGGCACATCGACCAGCATCACGCTGGCGGCGGACGACGCGGCCGCCGATGGGTACTATGTGAACAACGTGGTGGCGGCGATCATCGGAGGGAATACGTCGTATGGCCTGGTGACGGGATACAACGGCGCGACGAAAGTGGCGACGGTGGCATCGTGGAGCGCGGGCGCGCCGGCGGCGGGGATGAGCTACTGCGTCTACGCGACGATCACGGTGAGCGCGACGGCGAGCGGCGCGGCGACGGTGACCGGCTACAACACGGCTTTCACGACGGACCTGGCCGCGGGCGACGCGGTGATCGGGTCGAATGCGTGGACCACGCTGGTGGAGGAGTCGCAGAGCTATGTCTCGGCGGTGCAGTCGGACACTTCGCTCTCGGTGGTCAACAGCCAGGCGGTAGGCGCGAGCCCGAGCACGCCGCGGATCCTCTGGATCCTGCCGAGGTGGACGACGGGGGCGCCGGGGCTGCGGTTCGCACAGCAGCACTGGGAGGGCGCGTTCGGCGCGATGCCGAGTCTCTATCCCTCGAACGCAGCCGACCAGACGGCGGAGCCGACGCAGGGTTCGCCGCAATATCCGGCGCTGGCTGGAAACAATCTATATACGCGGACAGCGGCATGGCTGGCGCTCGATCTGGCGCTCGCCGACGACGACCCGCGGGCGCTGCAGGATCTGGCGGTGTTCAGGACGCAGTGGTGGGACTGGCAGATGCGCATTTACTGGTGGTATTCGGCGGGCCCGGGGCGCAACGGCTCGTACTACTCGACCGCGCGCGATGATTCGGACGCGCCGAAGTCGATGTTCGTGGTGCGCAATTCGCTGCAGGGCTTTCCGGATATGGATACCAGCGGAGCGTGGACGATCGCGCCGGCGACTTTCAACATGTACAACACGCTGCCGGACCGGCGCTACGCGATAGGCAGCGCGCAAAGCGTTCCGTGGCAGCACAATTACGGCGCGGAGACGGGAGACACGGAGTGGGCTCCGCAAAGCCTGCTGCTCAATTCGGCGCTGAAGTCGAGCGCGCTGGTCTTTCAACCGAACGCGCTGGCTACGCAGTATTACGTGGGCTTTCTCAAGAGTTTCTGTTGCGCGTGGGGCAAGGGCGGCGCGACGGACGCGTGGTATGGCGTGATGATGGTGGACCCGCGGATCAAGGCGGCGGATTATACGGCGCAGCCGACACAGAAAGTATTCCGGTCGACCAGCGCCGGCAGGGCGTGCGCGGCGACTGGGTGGTCGTGCCCGCCGACGTGGGCGGGCAACGCGGCTGTTTCGCTCTCCAGTTGGACCGACCGATCGGCGACGCATCTCTACTTCGGGGTCCGCGGCTACTATAACGGGCACGATATTCCGGAGGCGGGCACGCTGCGCGTATATAAGGTGGGCCACCTTCTCGGCACGGACCAGCCCTATCCCGGCAGCGGAACGCCGCCGCAGCCGGGGGTAGCGGCGAGCGGTTATCACAACGCGGAAACCAACGACTCGATGCCGCTGTTCGGCGGGACCGGCCATCTGCACGGCGGGTACTCGGGGGACGGCATCCGCGGAGAGGCGACCATCACCCGCTGGGCGGCGGCGAATCGCGGGGCGTGGGATTCCTCATACGGGGATGCCGCCTCGCGCTACATGTATGTGGTCGCGGATCTGTCGGGGATGTATAACAGCGGCGCGAACATTTCGAGGGCGCAGCGGCATGTGGCGCATTTAAAGAAGCCGGGGACCGAGGAAATTATCGTGCAGTACGACGATATCGCCGTGTCGACGCCGGAATCGATCGAGTGGCATCAGCACTATCCGCAGACGGGGGAGGCGACGAGCGACTCGGCGGCGTCGAGCTCGTGGCGCGAAGGGAGCACGACGTGTCCCGGAGGGGGTGGGTGCGCCGACCTGAACACGACGCGCACGGTGCTGTCGCAGGAGGACGGGTCCACGGACGCGCACAATCCGCCGCGGACCAATGGGGTGATTACGCAGGTCTTTTCTCCGGGGACGATCGCGGTGCGGTGGGACGGGACGAGCTACAGCGGGGGCTGGGGGCATGCGGCCCGGATTTCGGTCTGCGCCGGTGGAGCATGCGGAGCGGCGGCGAGCGGACTCGAGTCGCTGATGGTGCACAAGATCGCTTCCCGGCTGGACGATACGACGCTGACGGCCAAGACGCTGAGTCCGGACCCGCGGTGGGCGGGGGTGCAGACGGCGGACAAGGTCGTCGTGGTGGCGCGCAACGGCGAGACGCCGATCTCGGTGAACATCCAGACGGATCACCAGGGGACGGCGCAGTATCTGATCGCCGGCTTGCAGGGCGGGGTGGTTTACCGGGTGTTCCGGAACGATGATGAAACGACGGTGGCTGAAGCCGCGGTATCGGATGGAGACAACACGCTGTATTTCGAGGCTCCGGCGGGATCGTACGCGATCTTCCCAACCGGGCTGACGAACCTGTTCCTGCACCGGAAGCTGCCGCTGGCGAGCGTGGGGACGCCATTCCAATACGAGTTCGGGACGGGCGGAGGCTCCGAGTTCCGATGGTCGGTGGCGGGCGGGACAGTGCCGCCGGGCCTGTCGCTGAGCGCGGCGGGCGTGTTATCGGGGACGCCGGTCAACGCCGCGGATACGGTGTTCGTGGTGAAGGGCGAAAGCGCGGGCATGCCGGGAGTGTCGGCGACGGCTTCGTTCACACTGAGCGTGACACAGCAGCAGATGCGGCTGAATCTGACGGGGACGAGTAGCCGGCAGGCGATCCTCGATTACGGCCGATGGGGGCTCGACGCCGCGGCGCGCTGCACGATCACGATCAGCGCGACGGCGGATTTCGCGGAGACGATCGAGAGCTTCACGGATGGCGGCGGCGCGGCGCGGCGGTTGTACGTGGCCGGGGCGGCGACACCGTTGAGCGCCGCCACGACGTACTACGCGCGGGCGGGGTGCGGCGCATCGGACGGTGACAACGTGACGGCAACCTTCGACACGGCGCCGGCGGAGCCTGTCGAAGCGGCCGTGATTCCGCTGACGGTCAGACCGCCGCAACTGCTCGGGGCGACCGCGGTGGAGATTCAATACGGGGCGTCCCCGCAGCTCGGGAGCTCGGTTACGGCGCCGTGCGCGGAGGAATGCTCGGTCAGCATCCCGGCGACGGCCGGCGCGATCGTATATATCAAGCGCGTGTATCGGGGAGCAGACTCGCGCATCGTGGCGACCGGCTCGTCGCGGCCGGTCATCACCCGGAGCAGAGGCGTGCCCCAGTGAGACTCACGCCACGCGCGGGCGCCCAGAGGGCATATCCCACAACAACAATAGCTGAGAGGCTGATTTGATTCGCGTACAAAACGAGGCCGGACCCTTTTCTTCTTTCCTGCGGGGCGAGCGTCTTGCGAAGCTCATGGTGATCGGCGCCATGGCTCTGCTGCTGGCGCAAGCCCTGCCGTATTTTCAGCACCGGTGGGTGGAGGACGAAAGCTGGTATTCGATTCCGGGGTACACGCTGGCGCGGGCCGGCGAAATCAGGAATCCCACGTTCGCCGACACCGATTACGAGTCGAAAGTCGATACGCGGCCTCCGATGATGCCGGTGACACACGCGCTGTCTTTCGCCGCTTTGGGCGTGCACGTTTGGGTCGCCCGGCTGGGAAGCCTGCTTGCGATACTGGGGACCTTGCCGCTGGTGTATCTGGTGGGCCGCGAGCTGGGGTATCCATGGGCGGGCGGAGTGGCGGCCCTGTTCCTGGCGACCGACAACCTCATTTTCCTGGCGGCGCGGACAGCGCGTCCGGAGGCGTGGGTGACGTTTCTCGGCACGCTCTCTCTTCTGTTCGTGCTGCGATCGAATGCGCGGAATTCCAAGCTGGAACTGTTTCTCGGCGGCGTGGCGGCCGGGCTGGCGGCCAATTATCACGTCGCGGGCCTGGCGCTGGGAGCGGTGATGTGTCTCCTGGTTCTGTATCAGGACGGTTTCCAGTCGCTGAAGCAGGCGCGGTTCTGGTGCGGGATGTGCGGGTTTGCGCTTGCGCTCGCGCCGTTCGCGATCTGGATCGCGACGTCGGGTGTGAGGACCGAAGCGTTCTTCAATATGTACATGCGGGGGGAACGGATATCGACCGCTACCAAGCTCGCCGCCGAAGCGACACGGCTGAAGGATTTTCTGGGCTTTTCGAGTCAACGGCTGCCGTTGAACCTTCCCGTGCCGCTGCGGCTGCACATTGCGCTGGCGCTACTGGCGTCGGTGGTGATTTTGTTCCGGAAGAAGCGGCCGCTTTTCTGGCTGGTGATCCTGGTGGTGGTCCCGCAGTGGATTTGGTGGATGTATCTGCCCAATAAAACGGTGCGGTATGTGGCGCTGGCTATGCCCGTCCTGAGCCTCTCGCTGGCGATTGCGCTGGAGTCTCTGGCGGAACGGCGGCAGGCCTTCCGGGTTGGCGCAGCGGTGTTGTGTCTCTGCGCGGTCAGCCAGGTCGCGGGAAACGGCGTGGTTCTGCTGCAGGCCCGTAAGGCGGATTACGTAGCGCTCGAGAAGCGGCTGCGGCAGGCGATTCCGGCCGGCAGGGTTTACGGCGCGATTACATTTGCGTTTGCGTTCGAGGACCGGGACTACGAATCGTACGACCGCACTCCGCTCTCCTACGCGGTCGAGCACAAGCCGCCGGAGTATGTGATCACGGGAGACCGGGTGATGATGCACGGGTCCGGATATGGGACGGACAACCTGAAAGACACGAGGACGGTTGCCCTACGATTCGTCGAAGAGCATGGGGTGCTGGTTTCGCGGATCGAGGATCCGTTCTACGGCGATCTGATGATTTACCGGATTCCGCGCGAAGCCGCGCGATAGGGCTCGGAGTTCTGCGTCAGAACATACGGTAGCCGGTGACGAGGAGCAACGCGGCCAGACCTGTCCGCAAGGGGCGAGCGGGAATATATACCGCCAGCTTGCTGCCCAGCAGAACGCCCGGGATCGAGCCGGCCAGCAGGAATGGAATCAGGCTCCACTCGACGCCGCCCGAGGTTGCGTGCGCGAGCGCGGTAACGGAGACCAGGATGGCTGCGTGGAATACGTCCGTCCCTACGATCTTCGACGTGTTGGAGGGGTACAGCATCAGCAGGAAGGGAGCGAGGAGGGACCCGCTGCCGACCGACGTCGCGCCGACGCAAAAGCCCACCACCGCGCCCCAGATTACCGTGCCTTCGTTGTGCAGGAACTTCAGCCGTTTTGTGGATGGGCTCACGGCCGGCAGCGGGAACACCATCCGGAGCACGAGAATGACGGCCACGATGACGAGCAATGCGCCGATCGCACGCTGAACATATTGCTCCGCGTCGTGCGTGACCCGCGGAAGCAGGATCAGGGTCAACGCTCCCAAGAGGCCGCCTGGCACGCTGCCCGCGGCCAGCTTTTTGACGACAGCCACGTCCACGGTTCCCTGCCGAAAATGAACCCACCCTCCGATTATTTTCGTCACCGCGCCATAGACCAGGTCCGTCCCGACGGCGGTTACCGGCTTGACGCCGACGAACAGGATCAGAAAGGGGGCCATCAAGGCAGCGCCGCCCATGCTGGTAAGCCCGATCAGGGTGCCCACGCAGAAACTCATGAGGACGAGGGGCAAATTCATCTTCGCTCCGGTCGAGTCTTAACGGGAAGCAGGTTCATGGCCGACCTGAAGGAGCTTGAATCCAATAGCCCACTGAATTCATAGGGTTCCAAAAGATCGGACAAAATCCCGTGATTCCGAATCTTTTCAGGGATTTGCCGGGGGCGCTAAGCGTTGCGGGACGCCGCCTCGGCCCTCAGGTTCTCGAGCAGGTCCGGAGGCAGGCGGAGTTGTCCGTTACGGCCGCTACCGAGCAACAGCCCGGGTTTGGCCGCGCCGTGGAAATCCGAGCCTCCGGTGATCATCAGCCGGTGCTCCTTTGCGAGCGAGAGATAGAGTTCGGTGTCCGCCTCGGAATGATCGCTGTGATACACCTCGATCGCGTTGAGGCCCGCCGCGCACAGTTGCGGCATCACGGTCCGGAGATCCCCGGGGACCCGCACCGGATGTGCCAGCGACGCAATTCCGCCCGCCTCGCGAATCCGCTGCACGCCTTCGGCAAAGGATGGTTCCCGGCGGTAAACATAACCCGTAGCGGATTCATCGAGGTAGGCGTCGAAGGCGTGCTGGAGGCTGGTGACGTAGCCCTTCTCCAGCATGACCTGCGCGAAGTGGGGCCGCGCGGTCATCCCGTTGCCGCGGGCCTGCACCTCTTCGAGGGTGATGTCGAACCCCAGCTCCCGAAGGCGCGAAATCAGCCGGAGGTTCCGGTCGCGCCGGGCCTCCTGCAGGTCCAGAATCCAGTTCTGGAAGTCGTCGGAAGGCGCGGCGTCCAGAAAGTATCCCAGAACGTGGACGGACCGGTTGCCGTACAGCTTCGTCGACAGCTCAATGCCGCAGACCAGCTCGATGCCTGCCGCAGCCGCGAGCGGAACTGCCTGCTGGTATCCCGCGAACGTGTCGTGGTCCGTGATTCCGAGGATACGGATACCGGCGTTGCGGGCTTCCTGAAGCAGTTCGGCGGGCGAGCAGGTCCCGTCGGATTCATGCGTGTGCGAATGCAGATCGATCAAAAGAAACCAGCCCCCTCTCCTCGAGCACTCCCCAGATTTTTTCGAGGCTCTCTTCCGGCGATTCCTGAGCCGAGTTCACGACCACCTCCGGATTGAGCGGCGGCTCGTATGGATCGGAGACGCCCGTGAAGCTGGTGATCTCGCCCGCGAGAGCTTTCTTATAAAGCCCCTTGACGTCGCGGCGGGCCAGCACTTCGAGCGGGCAATCCACGTGCACCTCGATGAAGTTTTCGATGCGGGACCGCACCTCGTCGCGGACGGCACGATAGGGGGAGATGGCCGCCCCAATCGCGATCACGCCGTTACGGGAAAGCAGTTCGCAGACGAAGCCGATCCGGCGGATGTTCAAGTCGCGATCTTCTTTGCTGAAGCCAAGGCCCTGCGAAAGATGCGTGCGGACGACGTCGCCGTCGAGCACCTCCACGTTGGCGCCGAGCGCGCGCAGCCGCTCGGCGAGAAGGCGCGAGATGGTGCTCTTTCCCGCTCCGGACAGTCCCGTAAACCACACTGTGAAACCAGGGGGCATAAATTGTGTCAGTCTCCTTGTGACGATTTGAATAGGACCCGCGCCTCTTCCAATTCGCGATAGAAGCGGGCGGCTGCCTCCTCCGGCTTTTCGGCGGACGACAGGGGCTCCATGTCGAGGAAGTTCTCCGCTCCAACCGCGGACCGCAGGTGGTCGCGGGCTGTGCTGTCCAAGCCGTAAACCACCGCGATGACGCCGGCTTCATTCAAGGCGCGGCAGGCCGCTCCCAGGGTGGATGGTTCGGCTGGCGCGACCGCGTGAACCCGGCAATCGCTGTCGAACAGAATGCGCTCCAGGCGCAGGGCAAACTCCTCGAACGCGCCGGCGACACACAGCGTGACGCCGCGATGCCCGGCCCTGCCTTCCTGCTCCATCCGGCTGATGCGGGCCGTCCCCGCCGGCGGGCGCTCCGCGGCGCCTGGAACCCGGCGCGAGACCACCGGTTCACGGCCGGTGATCATGCCCGCGGCGAGGGTGGCGTTGGTCATCGGGTCGATCAGGATGAAGCTGCCGGTGGCGCGGTTGCGGCGGTATGGGTCGCAAAAGATCGGCTTCTGCGTGCGAATCACCACGGCGCCGATATCGTTCAGGCCGAGTTGCGACGCGCCCTCTTTCTGAAGCGTATTGATGTTGATCCCGTAGCGGACGAGTTCAATGGCAGCCGGCACGATCTGGCTGGTGTGCTTCATCAGGTACGTGCGCCCGAGCTGCATGGGCTGCTCGTTCATCCAAACCAGTCTCGAGTCGATTTGAGAGGTGACGTGCGGCACGTGAGACGGCGAGACGAGCATGTCCCCGCGGCTCACGTCGACTTCGTCTTCGAGGCACAGCGTCACCGACATCGGCGGGAACGCCTGGGGCAAGTCGCCATCGTAGGTGGTGATCGATTTTACGCGGCTCGTTCGTCCGGACGGCAGCACCATGACCGGATCGCCGGCCTTCACGATGCCGGAAGCCACCTGCCCCGCGTAGCCGCGGAAGTCGAGGTCGGGACGAATCACGTACTGCACCGGGAACCGGAATTCGGTCATGTTCCGGTCGCTGGCGATGTGGACCGTTTCCAGGTAGTGCAGGAGACTCGACCCCTCGAACCAGGGCATCTTTCTGCTGATCTGGACCACGTTGTCGCCGTGCAGGGCGCTGATGGGAATAAAGTGAAGGTCCGGCGCCTGCAGGAGCGAGGCGTAGTCGGTGAACTCCGCACGGATTTGGTCGAAGACCGCCTCGCTGTAGCCCACCAGGTCCATCTTATTGACGGCGACGACGATGTGCCGGATCCCGAGCAGGGAGGCGAGAAACGCATGCCGCCGCGATTGCGCCAGAACACCGTTTCGGGCGTCCACCAGGACGATCGCGAGATTCGCATTCGACGCGCCCGTGGCCATGTTGCGCGTGTACTGCTCATGGCCGGGAGTGTCCGCAATGATGAATTTTCGTTTCGGCGTGGAGAAGTAGCGATAGGCGACGTCAATGGTGATGCCCTGCTCGCGCTCGGCGCGCAGCCCGTCCGTTACGAGCGCCAGGTCGAATGCGCCCGACGAGCGGTTGATGGGGGAATTGCGGATGGATGCGAGCTGGTCTTCGTATACGCCGTTGGAATCGTATAAGAGCCGGCCGATCAGCGTGGATTTGCCGTCGTCCACGCTGCCGGCAGTGGAGAATAGCAGGAGGTCCGTTTCCTCGTTCTGTTTCAGGAAGGTTTCGGTATCACGCGCGGAGGCCAACTGAACCCTGGCTGCCTGCATCAGAAATAACCCTCTCTCTTCTTCAACTCCATCGAGCCGTCCTGATCATGATCGATGATGCGGTTTTCGCGCTCGGAGCGACGGAACAGCATCATCTCTTCGATGATTTCGGCAACGGTCGTAGCCGTTGAACGGATGGCGCCGGTGCAGTAGGAGCACCCCAGCGACCGCATCCGGCACATCACCATCTCCGGCTGCTCTCCCGGGAGCAGCGGGGGGTTGTGCTCCATGGGCAGCAGCGAATCGCCGCGCACGATGACGGGCCGCTCCTTTGCGAAATAGAGCGGCACGATGGGGATATTTTCCACGTGGATGTACTGCCAGACGTCCAGCTCGGTCCAGTTGGAAAGCGGAAAGACGCGAATGCTTTCGCCCTTGTCGATGCGGCCGTTGAAGATGTTCCACAATTCGGGGCGCTGGTTCTTGGGCTCCCACTGGCCGAACTGGTCGCGGAACGAGTAGACGCGCTCCTTGGCCCGCGACTTCTCCTCGTCGCGCCGCGCGCCTCCGAAAGCCGCGTCGAAACCGCCCTGCTCCAGGGCGTCCAGCAGCGCCCGGGTCTTGAGAAGGGCGCAGCATTTCTGCGTTCCCAGGCGGAACGGGCTGGCGCCTTCTTCAATCGCCTTACGGTTGGTGTGGACGATCAGGCGCGCCCCGATTTGACTCGCGAGGTTGTCGCGGAACTCGATCATCTCCCGGAATTTGTACGTCGTGTCGATGTGCAGCAGCGGGAACGGAAGCTTGCCCGGGTAGAACGCCTTTTGGGCGAGGCGAAGCATCACGGAAGAGTCCTTGCCGATCGAGTACAGCATGACCGGGCGCTGGAACTCCGCAGCCACCTCGCGCATGATGTGGATGCTCTCGGCTTCCAAAATTCGCAGATGCTTCAATGCTAGTCGGCTCACGGATAATCCTCAATTAAGCAAGCCAAGGCCCAAGCCGCGCAGACGAGTTGCCAACTGCCGCTATCTCACAGTTCCCGGGTTTAACGCGAGGCGCCCCGGATTGCTCATCTGGATGCGCCCGTCACGGCGATCTTGCCGCGCATCGTATCGCTGCGCTGGGAATAGTTCTTGGCGTAGAT
>Ga0157369_10005622_pt1 | contig 14563 bp, 12 predicted proteins | sample C25metaG_FD_113461 | JGI IMG/M metagenome (GOLD analysis project Ga0157369, IMG submission 113461) | Corn rhizosphere microbial communities from Kellogg Biological Station, Michigan, USA - C2-5 metaG | ecosystem: Host-associated > Plants > Roots > Rhizosphere > Soil | place: USA: Michigan...
CGCGCTGCGCCACAGGCGCATTTTTCTTTTTCATGGCGATCCTGCCTCAAGGTGTCCTTGCACAGCAGGAATGATAACGTAGACAGCATCCCGGCGGCCCGGTATCATTCGCGGCCCTGCGCAGCGCGCAGCCTCGCACACCTTGCCCGGGTGGCGGAATTGGTAGACGCACTAGTTTCAGGTACTAGCGGGTAACACCGTGAAGGTTCGAGTCCTTTCCCGGGCACCACAAGACGCTCCGCAGCAGTCCATAAAAGTCCAAGAAACCCCATAAAACCGCACTCTGATGCGGTTTTTTTGTGCGTGGCCGTGCGCCAGCATCCGCAGGCATCCTGCGAAATTGTGAGTAAATTTGTGAGTACGAGTGAGTAGCGCTAGTATCCGGCGTTAGGCACACATTACTCACGGGGCCTGCCCATGCTGACCGCCGCGAAGCTACGTGCGCTCAAGCCACGTGAGAGCGTCTACAGGATCGCCAACGCGTTGGGGCTTGCCATAGAGGTACGGCCGACCGGCGCGCGCCTGTGGCGGTTCCGGTAGACGGCGCACCGAAGCGCAGAAGAAAGGGAAAGCTCCGCGTCGTGCCGGAGATTGTGCCGAAGGATCACGAGGCTGATCCGTCAATCCACTACTAGGCCCGCAGCGATGATGACGCTGCTGTGCGCAGAGTTTTTTTCATCGGCAGCAAGGTACTCCTAACCATTGGAGTTTTGTTCAAACGGGTGGCCGTCCGGGAAAGCCTCGCGAAGGCGTTCCTTGAGCGGAGCAACATAGGCGGCAATTCCCTTCGTCTTGGGCTTCCCGTGATGAACCAACTCCCATATGAGCCACGTCGCCGCATTCACAATAAGCTCGGCGTTGCCGGCCCGAAAGTAAGCGAAGCGCCACTCGACTCCGACATCAAGCTCGGGATGATGGATGGGAACCTGAATTTTGCCGGGAGGGTGAACGGCGAGATCCCGGAAGCGATAGATCTCTTTCAGGTAGCCGCGCACTGATGCAATGCCTTGCTTTATGCCGAGTGCTCGACGAACTACCTCTGTGACCTGCGAATACCGCGCGGTGCGATTATTGCGCCACGCCTGAACAATAGATGGTGGAAGAGCAACCTCCGTTCGCAGAACGGAGTAAAACGCCTCAATTGCCGTAGCCGCGGCTGTCATGGCTTGCATCGATGCCTCGAACTCTCGCTCAAGCGTCGAGCCCTTGGCTGCCTCGTCCGTCCCCGCCCAAGCGGCTTCTCGTGATTTTCGCTTGGCGCGCGCATCATCAAGGTGGCGAAGTGCGAGCTCTATCCATGTGGCACAAACATCGAAACGGAGATGTATAGTTAGGCTTCCATCGAGTTGGCCATCGCTCCCCATGCTCAGTAGCAGCCCTTCCGGGGGAATACGGATGTCCATTCCGCGCGCGATGAAAATTCCGGGCATAGGGGTTAAATAAAAACTGGCATTGAGGCTTGGCTAAAGCGGCGTCAGACTGGCCGAGATCATGATGTTATCTCGAAACCAAGTCAGGTCCGCCGAATCTGCTTGATCTCCGCGGCCCACGGTCCGAACGTTCCTTCTGCGAGTAACTTCGCCTCGTGGTCGCCAGTCTGAGCAGCGGCGTTCGCAGTGAGCCAGAACTCGGCGATCTCTTCGAGTTCGGCCTGAGAGAGATTCCGAGCGATCCCCCGAAGGGGATTATTTGGAGTGTGCCCCATTGAGGTCGCTTCAAACGAAGAGCCGCTACTAGCACCATCGACAGCATCGCTAGCAGCAATCCAAATGCATTGAGCGCTGGCACAGACATCGGCGATAGAAAAAGGGTTACCGAACTAGACTGGTTATTGGCAGTATTTGGATCAGTCGGGCCGCCTGCGTAAGCGGCCACATTGAAATACATCTCGTATTGACCGGTTGCCTGCGGATAGGTGCTTATCCCAAGAGTGCAACTTTCTTGCGCCCCTGCAGGTAATGAAGACTGAAACCCGAGCGCGGCAAAGACAAGGAGTGTTGGTCCATCATAATAGCCATAGCCGAAGTCACATTGCGTCTCTGGAGTTGCAAATAGAAGGATCTGTTTGCCGTCTTCCCAAATGCTGGAATGCACTACGAACGCCGGCACGGGATCCGGACCATTGTTCGTCACAGTTACGGTAACGGTGCCAATTGAATTCGGTGGGAGAAACGTTCCGGGCTTCACTGTGAAAGTGACTCCCAGATCGGCAATCTGCGTCGAAGCAATGGCCCGCGCGGCTGTCGGCGTGAGCGCCATGGCAAGCCAGAAGATTGGGGCGATCAGTGTACGAACGGTAGAAATCATCTGCTCAACTAACCGCCAAGAGAATCAATGAAAATGGCGTCATCGGGGTATGTGGCCTCGTAGAAATTCGCGACACCACGGGCAAGGTAACCTGTAAGCTTTTACAGGTTCGCTTGCTCCGACATTTGCCCAATAATCTCTCCTGCCCGCATGACGATTCTGAATGCTCCGCGCAGGCGGCACGCGTCGTGTGGTGCAGCCAGCTTCTCAATTCCTACAGTGGGAGGTCCAAATGCGAATTAAGGCGATGCTTCTAGCATTCGTTGTTGCAATTCCATTATTTGCTTACGCAAAGACGTGTACTGATTGCAGAGCTGAATATGCTCGATGCATGGAGCACTCCAAGACCCTTGGCGACCAGAAAGCCTGTAAGGATACTCTTGCCCAATGTGAGAAAGGATGCACAGGAGGATAAGATTATTTAAGAGAGTCCCTTCTCGGGGCTCTCTTTCTTCGAAATGATCTTTTCCCAGCGCCGGGTCTTTGCTTCCGAAATGCTGTTGACGATTACGTGCTTGGCGCGCAAGAAGTCCACGACACCTACGAGCTGGCGAGGGCAGCGATTGAGCTACGGGTGAGCGGGCTGGATATCAATCCGGGCGAATAAACGAAGGGAGCGGGTGAGATGATGGCGCTGAGGATCAGTTCGGCTTGTCGCCGATCTTACTTGTAAGCAAATCGAACCAGTGTGCCGGTGGTGCATCGTCCGGCGCATGGGTCGACGATGGCCGGAACAGCGCATGCAATATCAAAATTCTGTCGTTGTCGGTAACAAGTCTTCCCGCGTCCTTTTCGTTCATGAGTGCAAGAAACGTAAGCACCATTGTCTGTCGTTCCCTTGCGTCATCGCGTAGCTGTATGTGACGCGACAGTTGCCGCCCGAGAATTCGAAGAACCCATATAGCCGCGAACGCAAATACGATGATCGGGGTCAGGGTGCCAACGATCGTCTTTTCAGTGGCGTTGCCTTGTAGCTGTGCGAGAATTGGCAGGGAGCCGATGGAGAATCCAAGCAGACCGATGGCGAGGGCAGCGGCAAAAGACTTTGCAAAACCGGTCGCTGCTTTTTGATGTTCTTTCGCCTTTTTTTCCCAATACAAGCTGGGGGCCTGAAGGGCTAAGTGATTGTTGAAGACGTCGATCTTCGCGCCCCAATCTTTATCTACGTCTTCGAGTCGCTTTTTCCACGCCTCTGCTCGTGTTGCTTCGACGTTCTCCGCTTCCGACCAAAACTCGTTCGTATTATCCCTCGCCTCTACTCGGGCCTCGTCGATCTCCTTGAGCGTCTTACGCGCGTCGTTGTGCAACTCATCAAGTTGTCCCTGTTCGGCAGTTGCATTTGCAAGTAAGTCTGCTGAGGCGCCGGCGTCGATTGCAGCGCGTATGAGGAACGGGATACGAATGTTGTGATTGGAAACAAGGCTCTCAATGTCGGGATGTGCGAGTGCGCGAAAGCCCCATGCGCTTTCTGGGCTGCGTTTAGCGATCTCCATCATTCTGATCGCGATCGGATGCTCTCGACTAAGCAATCGGCCGTCTCGCAACTGAGTGAACGGCCCATTCAGAGCGTTAGCAAGGTTCGTAAGCTCCGAACGGTAATTTGATGCACCAGGCTTGAGCTTTTCGATTGATTCGGCATTGCTCTTAAGTGTGCGCATCGAATCGATTTGGCTTGCTGACCAATCGGCGACAATAGGGCTGCCAGGTGGTTTTCGGCCCAGCTTCAAATCGGTCCAAAACTCGATTTCTCGCTGAGCCCACTCCTTAAGTCTGGCGGTGTCGGCAAATCTGAACGTTTTGCCGGAGTCGAAGTAAGTGCCTTCGATAACGCTCGGCAAATCTACCGACTCACTTTCCGTTGCGTTTGACATTGATCCTATCCCCACCCTGAGCGCGCTTCCCACACATAGGACACCGAGGCGATCTTGGCGTCAATGAAGCAGATGCAGTGGAAGCACGCCTTGCCCACCTGATGTAGCGCGAAGGCAAACCAGCCACACGTGTCGCAAACGCCGGCCGGCGTCGCCCATAGGGGCACGCCGCCGTCGAGACTGTAGGTTTTCTTTCGCCCCATGCCGCCATGGTGGCGGCAATGATTCTCAGCAGCCGCGACACGATGGGCTTTGGATTGTCTGCCGCCTAACGGCGCCACATGTCGTCGAATATGGATTCGCGCTCTTCTTCATGAAGGACGGCGCCATACCTTTGTGCCTCGCCTACTTTGAGAATCCCGCCATACACAATATCATCGGTCGCACCAATCGCTTCACGAATCGCGACGCTCAGCTTTGGCATCGGTTGGCCAGGCCGGAAGATAAAAAATGTGGCGAGTCCTTCTTCAGGCTGAATATCAGCAAATGATCTAGAGTTTTCTCGAACCGCGCGTACGAGCGCCGCCCTTCGCTCCGCATAGCTGCGCCCGGCTATCTCGCGGTCCGCTAGTTTTGCCTTGATCCACCAGATCGCCATTTTTTAAGTTGCTCCTGATTCGGACGGTTGCGTCGCTGGGGCATCGGGACAGAAGTCTGAATAGTATACTTTCCGGCGCACCTTTTGGGACACTATTGGGACAGTGCTGTCAATAATCGCCAACTGTCAGCAACAGTAGACGTCAGGCCCGAGCTTCTCGCAACGTCCCAATCACGCCCTTACCGCGACACATCGGGCAAAACGGCTGCGTCCACCCGCAATGCCCGGTCGAACTGGATTTGTGTGAGTAGGGTTGTGAGTACGGCGAAAATCCAAAAATTGCGCAACCCGCATTGGACATATGTTTCCGCCCTACTCTTCGAGTCCTTTCCCGGGCACCAAGTGTATTTCCACAGGCTATCCCTGCGGTCCAGCAAGATCTTCCAGCCCCGCTCCCATGCGGGGTTTTTGTTTTCCGCCGGCATTAGCCAGACGCTTGTTGCTCTGCGCCGACGCCCTGCAACAAGGCGTCGAGCTGAGTGGGATCGATCGGCTTGACCAGATGATGATCGAATCCGGCAGCGAGCGCGCGGCGGCGATCTTCGTCCTGGCCCCAGCCCGTGATGGCGACGAGCACAATCGTGCCGCCCCAGGGTTCGCCGCGGATCTTGTGCGCCACTTCGTAGCCATTGAGCTCGGGCATGCCGATATCGAGCAAGGCAACATCGGGCTGGAACTGCCGGGCAAATTCGAACGCGTCACGGCCGTTGTACGCAGTTTTGACGGTATGACCGGAAACTTCGAGCAGCGTCGCGCAGCTGTCGGCGCCGTCGCGGTTGTCGTCAGCGACCAGCACACGCAGCGGCTTCACCGGCTCGCTCGCCTGCCCCGCCGCTTGCGACATGCGCTCCGGCATCGCCGCGATCACCGGCAGACTCACACTGAATTCGCTGCCGCGGCCAAGTCCGCCGCTGCGCGCCTCCACCGAACCCCCGTGTAGCGCGACCAGCCCGCGCACGAGCGCGAGGCCTATGCCAAGGCCGCCTTCGGAGCGCTCCAACGCGGTGTTCGCCTGCGAGAACAGCGTGAACAGATGCGGGATCGTCTCCGGCGCCATGCCGACGCCGTTGTCGCGCACCGATACGACCAGGTTCCGATGATCGCGGCGCACATGCAGCTCGATGCGCCCGCCCGGGTTCGTGAACTTCGCAGCATTGATCAGCAGGTTCGTAAACACTTGCGCGAGCCGCACCGGATCGGCATCGAGTTCGATTGGCTGCGGCGGCAGGTCCAGCGCGAGCGTGTGCTGCTTCGCATCGATTTTTGGTCGGCAGGTCTCGATCGCCGCGCCGATCACCGAGCGAAGCTCAACCCGGCGCTTTCTCAATGTCAGCATGTTGTGCATGACGCGTGCAATATCGAGCAGATCGTCGAGCAGCCGGCTCATGTGTTCGAGCTGGCGTTCGACGATCTGCCGCCCCTGCTCGCGTTTTTCTTCCGATAGCCCAGGCTTGCGGCTCGCCGCCACGGCGTAGCGGATCGGCGCAAGTGGATTGCGCAATTCATGCGCCAGCGTCGCAAGGAAATCGTCCTTGCGCCGATGCTCTTCGCGCAGCGCTTCCTCGCTAACGCGCAACGCGTGCTCGGTCGCCTTCCATTCGGAAATGTCGCGAGAAACATTGGCCGCGGCGACAATTTCGCCGCGCGAGTTGCACACCGGCGATACCGAAAGGGAAATCGGGATGCGCCTTCCGTCCTTGGCCAGGCGCACTGTTTCGAAGTGGCGGATACGCTCGCCGCGGCGCAGCCTCTCCAGCAGCTCGTTTTCTGCGTCATGCAGCTCCGCCGGCACGATCAACGTGATCGGCTGGCCGATCACTTCGTCGGCCGTGTAGCCGAAAATGCGCTCGGCGCCCGCGTTCCAGCTCAGGATGCGCCCATCGAGCGTCTTGCTGTGGATCGCATCTTCCGAACTCTCCACGATCGCGGCGAGCAGTGCTGCCTCGTCCGCAGCGGCCGGCGATTGCGCCTCGTCGCGATGCAGCACCGTTATCTTGTCGCGCGGACTCATGATTTTTTGACAACACCGGGGCATGCACGCACATGCGCGCCGCCTCGGAGTTGCAATCACCACGCCAGATCAACGCGGCCGTTTGGCTACCGGACAGGTTGACGCCGGCGAACAGTGACTTTCAGCGCCATCTTTGCCGCATTGCGCCCGCTGGCACCGCTGATTCCGCCGCCGCCGTGCACGCCAGCGCCACACAGGTACAGTCCGTCGATCGGCGTTGCATGATTCGACCAGCCCGGCAGCGGGCGCATGAAGAAAATCTGGTCGAGAATCAACTGGCCGTGATTGAGATCGCCTTCGCTCAGGCCGTATCTGGATTCCAGATCGTGCGGCGTGATGGAGTGCGTGCGCTTGACGGAAGCCTTGAAACCCGGGCAGTACGTATCGAGCGTGTCGATCGCGCGCTGCTCGACTTGCGCACGCGCGGCTCCCCAGTCGGAGTGGCGCAAGGCATACGGCGCGAACTGGAAATGCATCGAGACGACGTTGCCGCGAGTCGTGACTTCCAGATACGGCTGCTGCGAAATTTCGCCGTACTTGGCCGCGTCGTAGGCGCGTTCCAGATATTTGATCGACGGCGCGACCGCGAGCGTGCCTTCCGGCAGACCGTGCTGCCCGTTCGTTTCGACATGCACTTTTGCCACGCAGCCGCGCAGCTTGATCGATTGCGCCTCCCAGACGAACTCGGGCGGCAACTCCGGCGCACCGACGAGTTTCAGGAAGGTATGGCGCGGATCGGCGGCCGAGAGAATCAGTGCAGCCGTGATCCCCGCGCCGCTGCCGAGACGCACGCCGCTGGCGCGTTCGCGATCGACGATGATTTGTTGCACGTCCGCCGACACGCGCACTTCGCCGCCGCGCGATTTGAGCGCGGCGACAAGAGCGTCGGCGATCTGGCCGACGCCGTCCGCCGACGGTTGATGCGCAAGCCCGCCGCGATTGAGCCAATTGTGCATCAGCGTGAAACCCGTCCCGGCCGACATCGGGCCGAGCGCAGAGCCGTGAATCGCGAGCGCGGCGACCGCGGCGCGCAGCGCCTCGGATTCGAACCACTGGTCCGTGAATTCCTCGGCCGACATCGACATCGCGCGCACGATGCGGAACATGTCGCGGCCACCGAGACGACGCAGTTTCCACAACAATCCGGCGAGCGGCAGTCCTTCGCGCAGCGGCGCAAAATGCGGCAGCCGCGGCATCGGCGTGCGATACGCGGCGTTAAAAAACGCGGCCGCGCGATTCATGAACGCGACGAACTCTGGCCAGCGCTCGGCATCGCGCGAGGAAAATTCGCGGATGGATTCGCGTGCACGTTCGGGATCGGCGTCGATCGTCAGGCGTTTGCCGTCGCCGAGCAGGGCCACGTATGGCGGCCGCGCCGATGGCGCCTGCAGCCGCAAACCCAGATCGCGCACGATGTCCGGGCGCAGCTGCGCGCTCGCGTGCAGCGAATCGGCCATGAAGCCGTCGCCGAACGATTCGGTGACGAGCTGGCCGCCGGCAATCTCGCGGCGTTCGAGCACGAGCACTTTCTTGCCCGCCTTGGCGAGGTAATTCGCCGCGACGAGTCCATTGTGGCCGGCACCGATGATGATTGCGTCGTAATTCATCAGTCGACGTCCTGCAGGATCGCGTCGGCGGCGAGTTTGCCGGGCGCGCCCATCACGCCACCGCCCGGATGCGCACCGGCCGCGCCGAAGTAATAACCCGGCAGCGGCGTGCGGAAATCCGCCCACTGCGGCGAGGGACGGAAGAAGAACAACTGATGCAGCAACAATTCGCCGTGGAAAATATTGCCGCCGGTGATGCCGGCGATGCGTTCGATATCGGCCGGCGTGATCACCTGCTTGCCGACGATGCAGTTGCGGATGTTCGGCGCGTATTTCTCGATCGTGGAAATCACCGTTTCTCCGAACGCGTCGCGCTTGGCGTCATCCCAGCCGCCTTCGATATCGTACGGTGCGTACTGCACGAAACATGACATCACATGATGTCCCGGCGGCGCCATGTCGCGGTCGATCATCGACGGAATGATCATGTCGATGTACGGATTCTTCGAGTACTGTCCGTACTTGGCTTCATCGTAGGCGCGCTCGATGTAGTCGATGCTCGGACTGATCGAAATTGCGCCGCGGTGCAGCGGACCTTCGCCGGGCAAACAGGTGAAATCCGGCAGCGCGTTCAGCGCGATGTTGACCTTGCCCGAGGAGCCGCGCACGCGGAAATTGCGGATCGATTGCACGAACTCGTCCGGCAGGTACTTGCCGTCGACAAACTGCAGGAACGTGCGTTTCGGATCGGCCGCGGAGAGCACGATCTTGGCGCGCAGCTCATCGCCGTTCTGCAAGGCGACGCCGGCGGCAACGCCGCCCTTGACGATGACTTTGTCGACCGGCGCGTTCGTGCGGATCTCCACGCCGAGCGCGCGTGCGGAATTGGCGATCGCCGCCGACACGCCGCCGGTGCCGTTCTTGGCGAAACCCCAGGCACGGAACGCGCCATCGATCTCGCCCATGTAGTGATGCAGCAGCACATACGCGGTACCCGGCGAGCGCGGCCCGAGAAACGTGCCGATGATGCCGCTCGCCGATTTCGTGCCCTTGAGCGCGTCGAACTCGAACCACTCGTCGAGCAGGTCGGCCGAGGATTGCGTCACGAGCTTGGCGATGCGATACAGTTCTTTTTCGCTCAGACTGCGCGCGTATTTGCCCAGTTTGAGCATGCCGAGCACGTCGCGCGGACTCAATGACGATGGATCCGGCGGCACCATCGAGATGATCGGCTTGATCGCCTTTGCCGCGCGTGCCATCACGCGCGAATATTCGTCGTAGGCTTCGGCATCTTTCGGCGAATGCCGGTAGACCTCCTGGCGCGTGAGGTCGTGATCGTCCCAGCCGGCGAGGTAATCGCCATTGTCGAGCGGGGTCACCGTGCTCGGCAACGGCAAGATTTTCAGTCCATGCCTTGGCAATTCGAGATCGCGGATGATTTCGGGACGCAGCAGGCTCACAACGTAGGAAAATTCGGTGAAGCGATAGCCCGGAAAAATTTCTTCGGTCATCGCCGCGCCGCCGACGACTTCGCGGCGTTCCAGGATCACGACCTTCTTGCCGGCGCGCGCGAGATACGCAGCAGCGACCAGGCCGTTGTGGCCCGCGCCGATGACGATGGCGTCGTATTGGTTGGCTGCCATCACTTCTTCTTCCAGTCCGGTTCATAAAACGGCGTCTTCACCACCGTCGCCGGCGCATGCAGGCGGTGATGTTCGACGGTGACTTCCATGTGCAGCCGCGTGCCGAGTTCGAAGTACGGCCGCTGCACGTGCGCGAGCGCGATGTATTTTTTCAGCACCGGCGACCACGTACTCGTCGACGCATAACCGATCTGCTCGCCTTCGTGCATGACCGGCAAGCTCGCGCGCATCGCCATGCCCGGAATTTGCGGCGGCAGGCCGACGCGCGCGTACAGCTGTTCGAGCCCGACCCAGTCGATTTCCAGGCCGACGAGTTTCCACGCCGAGCCGTCCTTGTGCTCGCGTTCGAGCGCCTTGCGGCCGACGAAGTAGCCGGGCTTGTCGAGCGCGACGGTCCAGCCCAAACCCATTTCGAACGGCGTGGATTTCTGCCCCGGAATCCAGGCGTGATTCGTCGCCGTGTAATCGACGTCGATCATGAACAGGCCGGCTTCCACACGCGCCATGTCCATCGCGAGGATGCCGCACGGTACGATGCCGTAGTCGCGCCCGGCCTCGATCAGCGCATCCCACACTTTGAGCGCATCGCTCTCGTCCATCCAGATTTCGTAGCCCAGATCACCGGTGTAGCCGGTGCGCGAAATCGTCACCGGCACGCCGGCGAGTTTCGTCTCCGTGAGGCGGAAGAACTTGAGCTTGTCGAGCGACTTCACGCAGACCTTGTTGAGGATCGCGCGCGACTTCGGCCCCTGCAGGCTCAATGCGCCGACGTGATCGGTGACTTCGGTGACGGTGACGTCCATGCCGACCGCATTCATCGACAACCAGCGCAGCGACGGCTCGGCCGAGGTCAAACGGAATTTCGTTTCCGACAGACGCGAGATCGTGCCGTCGTCGAGCAGCTTGCCGTCTTCGTCGCACCAGCCGGTGTAGAACACTTGGCCGACGGCCATCTTCAGCACATCGCGCGGCGTCATGCGGTGCAGCAGCTTCGCCGCATCCGGACCTTCGATGATGTATTTCATCAGCGGCGTGATGTCGATCAGCGCCGCGGCATCGCGAATCGCCCAGTACTCGCGATCGAGCACGAGATCGTACGAGCCGACGACGATATAGCCGGCCCAGCGCCGCCAGTTCTGCGGCAGCGACAGGCGCGACGTGCGCTCGTGAAACGGCGTGCGCTTGAGTTCGAACATTCCCCGGCTCTTCAAGGTTGCGCGGCTGCCGGCTTCGCGGCGTTCCTCGGCATGAGGTAGTACACCGGAATCCCCGACAGCGTCAGCAGAATGCCGAGGATAGCCGGATTTTCGAGCCATGGCATCCAGCACACGAGCTGTCCGCCGCAGGCCCTGGCATCGGTGCTCAAACCCGCGCCGTAAATGGCCCATAGCGAATACAGCGTTGCCACGACGGCGACTGTGGCGAGCCACTGCGCGCGCGCGCCGGACACCGGCAATGCACGGATTCGCAGCATTCTCAACACCGCCAATGCCGAGGTCAGATACATGATCAGGCAAGCCGTGGTGCCGAGCAGCACCATGTAACTGAAAAGATCGACCATCGAACGCGCCGAGTTCATCAGCAGCAGAATGCTGGTCAGAACGCTGCCGATGCACAGCGACACGGCCGGCGTGCGTCGCGGCGTTTCGCGCGCGAAGATTCCGGGAAACGTTCCCTGTCGCGCCATGTGGAACGGCAACTCGCCTTGCAGCAGGATCCAGCCGTTGAGCGCACCGGCGGCCGAAATCACCGCGAACACGGCGACGGCATTCGCCGCATATTCACCCCAAAACTGCCGCGCCACATCGGCGAACGGCGCTCGCGACTGCGCGAGCGTCTCCGCGGGCAGCAGCAACAGCACGCTCGTACAGGCGAGCACGTAAATCACCGCGGTGACCAGCGTGCCAAGCAGCGTCGCGCGCGGAATCGTGCGCTCGGGATCGACGACCTTGCCCGCCGGAACCGTCGCGGATTCCAGGCCGAGAAACGAGAACAGCGTCAGCGCGGCCGCGGCGGTGATCGCGTCCGCGCGGAAGTGCAGCGGGCCTTGCACGAAACGCGTCAATATCGGATCGCCGGCAAGCAACAGCCACACGCCGAGACCGGCGACTGCCACCAATGGAATGATCTTCAGCGCGGTCGTGATCATCTGCATCGAACCCGCCGCGCGCGTGCCGTAGATGTTGACGCCGGTGAACAGCCAGATCACCGCGATCGTCGCCAGAGCCGAGGTCGGCTGCGCGGCGAGCGCGGGGAAGAAATCGCTCAGGTAGCTGATCGAAGCGGTTGCGATCGCCGCGTTGCTGACCCAGATCGAAATCCAGTAAACCCATGCGACGACGAAACCGGCAAGCTCGCCGAACGCCATGCGCGCGTAGTCGTATGGCCCGCATGCGCTCGGGTACACGCGCCCGAGTGCGGCGCAGACCGCGGCGATGAACAGGGCGCCGGCGGCAGTGACGAGCCAGGCGACGATGCTGTTCAATCCATACGGCGCCAGCGACGCCGGCAGCAGAAAGATGCCCGAGGCGATCATGTTGCCGACCACGAGCGCCGTGCACATCCAGAAGCCGAGCTGGGCTTCGCGCGGCGCGGCGCTCACGGCGCAGTCCCGCTCAGGCCGGCACCTTCGCCAGCCTGTCGAGCACGAACCGGTCGAGCGCCATCAGCAGCTCCTCGCGATTCGAATACGGGCCGGGCTGATAGCCGCGCGTGGAAATTCCGGCCTGCGCAAGATCGGACAGTTCCCAATCCTGCTGGTTGGTCAGATCCCAGAACTCGATCGCATCGTTCGGATCGAAATCCGGCTTGGCGATCGCGTCCGGATGAAAAGCCCATTCGCAGACGATATCGGTGCGATCTACGGCCATCGGCCACAGCTGGAACGTCAGCATGTAATCCGGGTGCAGGTTCAGCAGCAACTGCGGCAGCAGGCAGTAGTAGTAGACGTGCCGCTGATCCTGCGCCGAAAGGCCCGGCAGCGGATCGCGATTGGTCTGCCCGTCCATCGACAGCGTCTTCACGCCGTCGCGCAAATCCATGCGGCCGCCGAGATAGGTCGGCTGCGGCGGCTCGTTGTCGCCACTCATGTAATGCGAATGCTTGTTGAGCAGCGGATGCGCGATCGGGCAATGCAGGCACTCGGAATAATTCTGGATCACGAGTTTCCAGTTCGCCTGCAGGTGGTAGACCTTGCGCTCGACGCGCTGCAATTTCTCCATGCCCCAGGGCGTGAATTTGGTGTCGAGGCCGGCAAGGTATTCGTGGAACGGCTGCGGCTGCTTCGACAGGTTGATGAAGATGTGGCCGTCCCACGTCGCCACGGCAACCTGGTTCAGAGGGTAATCGGCGCGATCGAAACCCTGCACTTTCTCCATGTTCGGCGCGCTGATCAGGCGGCCGTCGAGCGCATACGTCCACGCGTGATACGGGCAGCGGATCTTGCCGGGCACGCGTCCTTCATGTTCCTTGCACAGCAGCGTGCCGCGATGACGACAGGTGTTGTGGAATGCCGTGATCTCGCCGTTCTCGCCGCGCAGCACGACGACGTCGACGCCGGCGAATTGCACGCGGAAATAGCTGCCGGTTTCCGGCAGCTGCTCGGTGCGTCCGGCATGCAGCCACATCTCGTAGTGGATTGCGCGCATTTCGCGCTGGAACAATGCCGCGTCCGTGTAGTGCTGAGCCGGCAGCGTGCGTGCCTGCTCGGCATGGACTTCGGGGCGGGTGTTCGCGTAGCGCAGCGGTGTCGTGGTGCTCATGGATGTCCCCGGCGTTTTGGACGTCCGTAGTCTACGGCAAGTCCTTCGACTCCGGCGCATCGTCCAGCGACAGCTGGTCGGCTGGTGGCACGGCGATCGACGGTCTGCCGGCCGCCTTCATCGCCGCGTTGAGCTGCGCCAGGTCGGATTGCTTGATGCCATTCCAGCGCACGAGCGCGCGTTCGAGGCGCTGATTCGTCGCGGCGAGCAGATCGTGCTGCGGCTGCGTCGGCGCGCGGTCGCTGCCTTCGATATCGTTGGCGATGCCGGAGAGCACTTCTCCGATCGAGTCGAGATTCTCGTTGCTGTCGCCTTCCCCGGATGTGAGCGGCGCCGTCGCCGACTTGAATTTCTCGATGGCCGCATGCAACTCCGCCGGCGGCGCATTTTTCTCGATCTTGCCGATCTGTGCATCGACCGCATGCAGTTCGGCGTAGCCGACGAAATCGCGATCGAGGGCGGCGTAGACCTCGCGGCCGAATCCCTGCACCGACTGCAATGCCTGCGCGTCGATGGCGACGCGCGGATCCGCCGTCACTTTCAATTTCGTTTGCGCGGATTTGCCGTCCGCGATCAGCACCACGTCGTATTCGCCCGGCGCGGCGAGCATGCCTTGCGGACCAATCGGCGTACCTTCGCGGTATACCGCGTTGATGCCGAAGTCCGAATGTACGGCGCGCGGACGCGGCCCGCGCAGATTCCAGACCAGCCGATGGGCACCGGCTTGAGTCGACAGGGCCGACGGCGCATGCACCCAGCTTTCGGTGAAGTAGCGCTCGGCATCCGGCATCGGTTCCTTTTCTCCGCTGGCATAGCGGCGCACGA
>Ga0157369_10005623_pt1 | contig 14561 bp, 8 predicted proteins | sample C25metaG_FD_113461 | JGI IMG/M metagenome (GOLD analysis project Ga0157369, IMG submission 113461) | Corn rhizosphere microbial communities from Kellogg Biological Station, Michigan, USA - C2-5 metaG | ecosystem: Host-associated > Plants > Roots > Rhizosphere > Soil | place: USA: Michigan...
GCAGGAGTTCCCCGATCTTGATCTGACGGTGAGAGGAGCGATCTCCATTGCGCGGCGGCTGCAGGACCCGCTCTCGGAGCTGGTGAAGGTCGATCCGAAGTCGATTGGCGTGGGGCAGTATCAGCATGACGTCGATCAGCGGCAGTTGCAGCAATCGCTGGAAACGGTGATTGAGAGCTGCGTGAACCGTGTGGGTGTGGACCTGAATACTTCTTCCTGGACACTGCTGCGTTATGTGGCGGGAGTGACGGAACGGACTGCGCTGAACATCGTGAGCTATCGGAATGAGCATGGGCAGTTTCGCTCGCGAGCGGATCTGAACAAGGTTTCAGGTATTGGTGCGAAGACGTTTGAGCAGGCAGCGGGATTTTTGCGGATACGGAATGGAGACAATCCGCTGGATATGACGGCGGTGCATCCTGAATCGTACGGAGTGGTGGAGGAGATTGCGAAATCGCTGAATGCGCCGGTGGGCGAACTGATTCGCAGGCCGGAACTGCTGGCGAAGGTGGACGCGAAACAGCTTTCCGGCGGCAGCTATACGGTGAAAGACATTCTAGAGGAATTGAAGAAGCCGGGGCGCGATCCGCGGGACAGGTTTGTGGCCCCGAGCTTTAGTGAGACGGTGCGGGAGATCGCGGACGTGCAGCCGGAGATGGTACTCGAAGGAGTGGTAACGAATGTGACCAAGTTCGGCGCGTTCGTCGATATTGGCGTTCACCAGGATGGGCTGGTACATATCAGCGAGTTGTCGAATCGGTTTATCAAGGATCCTGCCGAAGCGGTAAAGGCCGGCCAGATTGTAAAGGTGAAGGTGTTGAGTGCCGATGCAAAGACTAAGCGGATCGCGCTCTCGATGAAGGCGCTGATGGAGCCGGCGCAGCGTACACAACGCGAGATGCCGAAGAAACCTGAAATTTCGATGAACGACAAGCTGAATATGCTGGCAACGAAGTGGAAGGTCTCGTAAGGCTTCTGGAGAAAGGCTTAACAGCGATTTGCACCGATTTGAAGCAACTGCTCACGGTGGGTCCGATCGCGGGCAGGGGGATTGACAGGGCGGAAAAATCGGATATGCTTTGCACCATAAGTGGTGCAGTAGGGAATAGGGCAGAGTAACGAACGCAAGGTTAGCTGTAATGGAGGGGCGAGCATGGCGACGGAGCTGAATTTGCTGGACGTCTGGATTCCGGAACAGATGGAGCCGGGTACGTTGTTCATGCTGGAGCGAACGGGTGAACTAGGCAAGGCGGAGAATCCCTTTTGGGCTGTTCTTGCCTGCCCAACGTGCGGCGCGCTGGGGTTAATTACGCGGCAGCAGTGCATGGGACTGGAGTCGATGATCTGCGGCTCGGATGCGTGCTCAGCCGAATATTTTCTCGAAAATGGAGAGATTCGTTATCGCGCCGTTCACTAAAGGCTTTATTCATGGCGCAAAGCGACAACTGGATCCATGCGTGAGGCGCGGACTGCCGGAAGCAGTCCGGAGACGATGCCGACCACAGCCAGGATGCCGAAGGAGATCAACATCACCTCCGGTGAGGCGCGCAGGATGATATCGCCTTCGTGATTAGCGGTTTTATAGATGTCGGAGTAGAGCGGCATAGGTGGAACAATGTACGCCACCGCAACGGCGATCACCATTCCAATGGCACCGGCAATGAAGGTAAGGGTAAGGCTTTCCAGCAGGAATTGAGAGAGGACGTCGCGTCGACGCGCTCCCAGCGCCTTCAGCAGACCGATCTCGCGCGTGCGTTCCGTGACGGAAACCAGCATGATGTTCATGACGCCAACCCCGCCAACTCCGAGCGTCATGGCGCCAATGATGCCGAGGATAAGTTCGAGCGCGGTGCTGAATTGCATAATGTCGGCTGAATCGGCAACGGTGTCCCAGACACCGAGGGCTTTTTCGTCTTTGGGATCGAAATGATGGCGCTGGGCGAGAACGGCGCGGACGGCCTGGATGGCTTTGAGGTGCAGGTCTCCGGAGATGGGTTGGAAGACGATGCTGTTGGGATCGCGCTGGTTGCGAAGCAGGCGCATCATCCCGAAAGGGATGAAGGCGTTTTCGTTGTCGGGACCGTTATTAGAAGAGTCCTGAATCTTGTTTTGCAGGACGCCGATGACCTGGAAGACGTGGCCTTCGATATTGACCGATTCGCCCACGGGCGGGTAGCCGTTGAAGAGTTTCTGCGCGGCGTGCTGGCCGAAGATAACGACTTGGCGATGGTCGGTAAAATCCGCTGGCTCGAAGTAACGGCCTTCAGCCACGTTGAGGCGGCGCATGCTTCCGTATGGATATTCGATGGCTTTGCTTTGAATGTTGACTACCTTAGCGCCGTATTTGAAGCTGAAGGCGTCGTCGTTTTCGGAGCTGACTGCCTTGAGGAAAGGGACGGTGTCACGCACTGCTTCGGTGTCACCGTCGCGGAATTTGATGCGCTGCCCGGCGCGTTCTCCGCCCGCCTGCATGCTGGTCTGGCCGCCCCAGACCATGATCACGTTATCGCCAAGACCGAGAAAGCCATTGAGGACTTCTCTGCCGAGACTTCGGCCATAGCTCAGCAGAAGGACGACGGTGACGAGTCCCCAGGCGATGCCCAGCATCGTGAGACCCGAGCGCAGGCGGTTGCGCAGCAGCGATTCGACGCTTTGGCGAATGATTTCAATAAAGTTCATCGCTACTCCGTTCGCAGGCATTCCATCGGGCTGAGGTGGGCGGCGCGCAGGGCGGGATAAGTCCCGGCGAAGAGGGTAATGACAGTGAGGGTGGCAAGCGAAGAGATGATTGCCACGGGCGAGATGACCGGGTGAGGCACGAAATCGGGAAGGGGGATGAACCGCATCAGCAGGCAGATTCCAACACCGATGGCGAGGCCCGCACCTCCGCTGACGACGGTGATGATCGCGGATTCGACGAGAAACTGGCGGCGAATATCAACGGCGGTGGCTCCGAGCGCTTTGCGAACGCCGATCTCGCGCGTTCGTTCGGTGACAGCGACAAGCATGATGTTCATAACGCCGATTCCGCCCAGGGCGAGCGTGAGGAGCGCAACCGCTCCAAAAAATAAGGTCATGACGCCGAAGATGCGCTGAGTGAACTTTGCTCCTTCCAAAGTGTCCCACACCCAGAGGGCTTCTTTGTCGTCGGCGCTGTAATGGTGGCGTTCGGCGATGATCCGCTTTACCTCGTCGAGAGCTTTCTCGTGAAGGTCAGCCGTAACGGGTTGGACGACGATGTTATTGACAAAACCGCGCTCGATGCCGGGGTCGGTGGGCGGGAAGTCGCGGGCCATGGCGGAGTAGGGAGCGAAGAGTTGAGTGTTGTCAGGGCCGCTGCCATAGCTGCCGTTCTGTTTTTTCTTGGCGAGCACGCCGATAACCGTGTATTCGTAGCCGGCGACCATCAGTTTTTGTCCGATGACGGGCTTGCCAGGGAAGAGTTGCCGGTTGGAATCGGAGCCCAGCAGGATGACGCGCCGGCCATTGGCTTCGTCTTCATCGCTCATCAGCCGTCCCTGGTCGACCGTCAGCGAGCGAAATCGCTGATAATCCGGCCAGACACCGCGGACCGGGCGCGAAGAGGCATTCCATTGGCTGACCTCGGATACGGTCCGCCGGATCTCGGGGCTGACGGTTTTGACGAGCGGGGCCTGCTGCTGAATGGCGATAGCGTCGTCCACCGTGAGACGGATGTCGCGCCCGGCCGCGTAGCCGCCGGCCTGCATCCCGGTCTTGCCGCCGAAGATGATGGCAATATCGGTGCCGATGCTACGCATATGCTTCTGCTGGTCGATATTGAAGCCGATGCCGAGCCCCACAAGCAAAATGACCGACGTAATGCCCCATACGATCCCGAACATGGTGAGAAAGCTGCGGAGCTTGGACTCCCAGAGTGCGGACAACGTCTGCTTAAAAATCTCGCGTATGGGCATGGCAAAACGGCTCCGCGTGATGGCTTCCAATTTTATATACGCAGGAGGAACGGGATAGTTCCTGAAGCTGGACAAACACGTAGATGCGTTAGGATGGGAGAGCGGCACCCTGCCTGCGCCCGGATGGTGAAATCGGCAGACACAGCGGACTTAAAATCCGCAGACCCTAACCGGTCGTGGGGGTTCAAGTCCCCCTCCGGGCACCAGCCATTCCTTCTCTCTTTGCGAAGTGGGCAACCTCTCAGACCTGAAAGGATGTTGCATGCTCAAAATTGCTGCCAGGCGATTCTTTTTATGTCCAGCGACGTGTTTGAATAGCTACATCGGATTGCACCTTAAAGCTTCGACCACGAAAAAGGAACCAGTATGCGTCACAAAGCTATTTCTCTTGTTGCCTTGTCAATGACACTCGCCCTGGCATCTTTCTCCGCTCGTGCGCAGGGGCCGGACCTACATTTTCTGAATCACAACCAGCCCATACTGGACGCGCATAACTGCTATCCGTACGAGGGGCAGTGGAGCGACCGCATTCAGCGCGCGCTCAACTCTGGATTTCCGGTGTCAATTGAGCAGGACCTCGCGTGGTATGTCGATCCGGCCACCGGCAAGGGGCGCGTCGTTGTCTCGCATACGCCGCATCCGACTGGAAAAGAGCCGACGCTGGAGGATTATTTTTTCAAGCAGGTGAGTCCCGTTGTGGAAAAGGCCATTGCTGAAAATAAGCGCAATCAATGGCCATTGATCGTGCTGCACTTCGATTTTAAGGACAATCAGGCTCCACTGCTGCGGGCGGTCTGGCAAGTGCTCGGCAAACATGAAGATTGGCTTTCGACGGCAGTAAAGACGGGCGATCCGAACACGCTCTCGCCCATTGACCGCAAGCCGATTCTGGTGGTCACGGAAGAGGCCAATGAACAGCAGAAGGTCTTCTATGACGATCTGCCTGTCGGCGCACGCCTGCGCCTCTTTGGCTCGGCGCACACGCGTCCTATGCCTGCGAATATGACGAAGCAGCAGTTAGCTCACTGGCAGGTGACTGCCACTCCGGAAGAACTTGTGGCCGGGAAGCCGACGAACTACAGGCGATGGTGGAACGGCACCTGGTATGAGGTGGAAGAGGGTGGAGAACCGCGAGCAGGCGACTGGACCAAGGCAGATGACGACCGGTTGCGCGCGCTGGTCGATCACGCACACAAGATGGGTTACTGGGTACGTTTTTATGCTCTGGACGGGTTTGCTCCGGCGGATGACCAGGGCTGGGGAATGAGCTATAACTTCGGTTCGCGCGAGGCGGTGATCCCGCGATGGAAAGCGGCAATTGCAGCCGGCGTAAACTTTATCGCCACGAACCAGTACGAGGCGCTCGCCACTTATCTGAAGCAGGATGCGAAGGAACTTCGCCCGGACAGTGGTGCTCAGTCTGCTAAGGTATCTGCCAAATGAGCTACGTTTCCACTAAGCTCCGTGTCTATCTCTGTCTGCTGTTGTTTTCAGTCGGCGCTCTGGCGCAACCGGCGCTTGCCGATTCCGTCGATTGGCTGAATCTCTATATCGGCACCGCGACTGGCACTCTCGGCTACGGCCGAACCATGCCTGTGGTTACGCCACCGTTCGGCATGACAGGTTGGACGGCGCAGACCCGGCAGAACAAGCGGCCGGGTCTCTCGTATAAATACGAGGACACCGCCATCTCGGGATTCATCGGCACCCACCAGGCAGCGCTCTGGATGGGCGACTATGGCTACGTGACGCTGATGCCGGAGGTGGACTCGCTTAAAACTACTCCGGCGGAACGTAAGTTGCCCTTCAGCCACACGAATGAAACTGTTCGTCCCGATTTCTATTCGGTTTCGATGGATGCAGGCCAGTCTCGCACCATCAAGACTGAGATCACTGCGACCACTCGCTGCGCTTACCTTCGCTTTACGTTTCCGGCGAATGACTCCTCCATCGTTCTCGTCGAGGCCTCCCGGCCCGGCGTGGCAGGCTACGCACATGTGGATGCGGCTGCCCATGAGATTACGGGTTACAACCCCGACAGGATGGATTCCGATCTCGGTCCAATGAAGCTTCCTAACTTCAAGGGTTACTTCGTTGTCCAGTTTCGTCAGGCGTTCGCAGGCTCGGGCGTTTACCCCAGCGGTTCGCAATCCGATGTTGCCACCGGCGCCTTCGCTAAATTCCATACCACTGCGGGCGAGGTTATCGAAGCGCGGGTTGGCACGTCCTTCATCAGTCTCGATCAGGCGCGCAAAAATCTTCAGGCGGAGATTCCCACGTGGGATTTCAACGCCCTTCAACAATCCCTTCGCAAACAATGGAACGCCAGGCTCGGCACCATCTCTATCGAAGGGGCGACCGAAGACCAGCGCCGCATCTTTTATACCGCGCTGTATCACTCGTTGCTGTATCCGCGCACATTTTCTGAGCAGGGCCGGCATTACAGCGCATTCGATGACACCGTTCATGCCGGAGAGGCCTACACGGATTATTCCATCTGGGACATCTTTCGCGCCGAGTTCAGCTTACTGACGCTGACTGCGCCCGACCGCATCGGCGGCATGGTCCAGGCGCTGCTACAGGACTATCAGGAAGGCGGGTGGATGCCGAAGTGGCCGAACCCGTCCTATACCAACATCATGATTGGAACGCACGCGGATTCACTGGTCGCGGAGGCGGTGAACAAAGGCTTCAAAGGATTTTCGTCTCAGCTTGCCTGGGACGCCGTCTATAAAGACGCCATGACGCCTCCGGATGGCGATACGACGCGCTGGTGGCGCGATCGCGAGCCGCATACTCCCTATGAGGCGCGAGCGGGCCTGACCTACCTGAAGAAGCTCGGCTACATCCCTGCGGACAAGACTTCGGAGGCGGCATCGAGCACGCTGGAAGATTCCTACGACGACTGGTGCGTCGCCCAGGTGGCGAAATCGCTGGGGCGCACCGCCGATTATCAGTTTTTTCTGAAGCGCTCGCAAAATTACAAGAACATCTTCAATCCAAAGACTGGCTTTATGCAGGCGCGCAACTTCGATGGATCATGGGCGAGCCCAACCGCGGGATGGACCGAAGGCGGAGCGTGGGTTTACACCTGGGATGTTTTGCACGATGTTCCCGGCCTGATCCAGTTGATGGGGGGCAGCAAGAATTTCAATGATCGCCTCGATGCCTATTTCGAGGGAGGTCACAACCAGCACACCAATGAGCCAAGCCACCACGTCGGATATCTCTATGACTTTGGTGGCCAGCCCTGGAAGACGCAGCAGAAGGTGCGCGAGATCGCAAGCAAGGAGTATGCCAACAATCCTGGCGGTCTGGACGGTGACGATGATTGTGGGCAGATGTCGGCGTGGTACATCTTTACCGCGCTCGGCTTCTATCCAGTCAATCCGGCATCGGGCGATTACATGATTGGCAGCCCCCTGTTTCCTCGTGCCACTCTGCGGCTGAGCAATGGGCGGCAGTTTACCGTTGTTGCTGAGAACAATTCGCCAGCCAACGTATATATTCAGTCGGCCACGCTTAACGGAAAGCTGCTGACTGCTCCGGTCATTCATTACCGTGATCTCCTCAAAGGAGGAACGCTGCGGTTCGTCATGGGGCCGAAACCCTCGCAATGGGCTTCATCGTGGGCGCCTTCGCCATTGCCATGACGTTGAATGAGCGTCGGCGTATGATTTTGCTGTTGGTTAAATAAGGAGAATTGTTGATGCGGATTGGAATGTTGACCGGTGGTGGGGATTGTCCTGGGTTAAATGCCGTGATTCGTGCGGCAGTACGCAAAGGGATTCTTCACCACGGTGATGAATTTATCGGGTTCATGGAGGGGTGGCGCGGGGTCATCGAGAATGTGACGATGCCGCTGACCCTGGAGACGACCTCCGGGATTCTGCAAAAGGGCGGGACCATTCTGCGGTCGTCGCGTACGAACGTGAAAAAAGTCGAAGGCGGATTTGAAAAATGCCTGGAGACGATCAAGAAAAACAATCTGGACGCCCTGATCGCGCTGGGTGGAGATGATACGCAGTCAATCACGCTTGCGCTCGGCGAGCGTGGAGTGAAGTGCGTCGGCGTGCCGAAGACGATTGACAATGATCTGAGCGGGACGGACGCCTGCTTCGGGTTCGATACCGCAGTGATGATTGCCACCGAAGCTGTGGACCGGCTGCACTCGACGGCGGAGTCGCACAATCGCGTTCTGGTATGCGAGGTGATGGGACGCGACGCGGGCTGGATCGCGATCACCTCCGGAATTGCCGGCGGCGCGGATGTAGTTCTCGTGCCTGAAGTGCCGATCGATATTGAAGAGACATGCAGGTTGATCAAGTACCGGTACGAGCATGGCAAGAAGTTTTCCATTGTGGTTGTGGCCGAAGGCGCGAAGTTTCCCGAAGGCGATGTGGCGACTCATAACGCGTCGCTGGACTCGTTTGGCCATCCGCGTTTGAGCGGCATTGGGCAGACGCTTGCCGAAGAGATCGAGAAGCGTACCGGGTACGAGACCCGGAGCGTGAACCTCGGTCATACGCAGCGCGGCGGCACGCCGACCGCATACGACCGAATGTTGGCGACGCGGTATGGCGTGGCGGCGATCGATCTTGTTCATGCTGGAAAATTTGGCCGCCTGGTCGTGCTGCGTGGTACCCAGATCTCGGATATCCCTATAGCAGATGCGATTGCCAAAACGCGGACGGTTGGCCAAGACCTGTTGGATGTCCTGAAGAGTCTGCAGCCGCTGAAGGGCGCAAAATAAACCATCTAATCAGAGAAATGTTTTTGTGAAACGAAACCCCGGTATTCCGGGGTTTCGCTTTTGAACGTGAAAGTTAGAATGCTCATCGTGTACAAGGGAAAACGTTCTCTTGACCGTTTCTGCTTTGGAGGAATAAAAAGGAGGGCAAGCTTTCTCCAGGGGATTTGCCATGAAAAACCGATTGACTCGCCGCACCTTCCTCGCCTCTGCCGCCGCCTCGATGATTCCATCCGCTGTCGCTCTCGGCCAGCCAAAGGGAGGGGGATTTTTCTCATTAATGGCAGGCGAACCGCAGGCGGGGGCTGCTCCGAAAGAGGATTGGAGGAATGCGGGAGTCATCGACTTATCCAACTCGCCTTATGCCAAATTGAAAACGGTGCCGATACGGGCGGTTACCATTGAGGATGGATTCTGGTCGCAGCGCCGGAAGACCAATGTGGCTTCCAGTATTCCGAGCATGCACGATGAGCTGCTGGCGCATGGGCGTATGGACAATTTCCTGCGGCTGGAGGGCAAGTCATCCGAGCCGCAGAAGGGACCAGTGTTTTCCGATTCGGACATCTATAAATGGACAGAAGCTGCCGCGTTTACCTTGCAGACGAAGGACAATCCGAAGCTGCGAAACACCGTCCAGACGATGATCGGCGAAGTGGTCGCGGTGCAGGAACCCAGCGGCTATCTGAATACCTATTATGTGGAAGACCGAAAGCCGGAGCGGATGTTGTACCCGACCCAGGAGCGCGGCCACGAACTCTACAACCTGGGTCATATGCTGCAAGGGGCAATTGCGTACTATCGCGCGACGGGAGATCCGACGCTGCTCAATGCCGGAATGCGCTTCGTCGATGATTTTCTGATTCCGAACTACGGGCCGGGAAAAAATCAGAAGGGAATTGTCTCTGGACATCCGGAGATTGAAATGTCCCTGATCGAGCTTTATCGCACGACGGGCAAACACCAGTATGTCGAACTTGCTGGCTATATCCTGCACGGCGACGACAGGATTCCTCTAACCCCACAGCAGATCACGTATATGTTCTGCGGCATTCCTTTCACCTCGCGCACGAAACTGGAGGGTCATGCGGTACGTGCCATGTACGCGTGCTGCGGAGCGACCGATTATTATCTCGAAACCGGCGACCAAACTTACTGGAAGACGCTGAACACGCTATGGGAGGACCTGAACAGCCACCAGCTTTACGTTACGGGCGGCGTAGGTGCGCGTGAGAGCGGAGAGGCGTTCGGCGATGCCTATGAACTTCCGAACGCGCGGGCTTACGGGGAGAGCTGCGCCGCGATCGGCAACATGATGTGGAACTGGCGCATGCTTTCCGCATCCGGCGAAGCGAGGTTTACCGACGTGATCGAACGCGCGCTCTATAACGGCATCAACTCGGGTATGTCGCTCGATGGAACCACGTATTGCTACCGCAACCCGCTGGCGTTCGATCCATCGGGCGACTCCCGCGACCGGCACCTGCAGGACGGGAAGATTCGCAATCCGTGGTACGACACGACCTGCTGCCCACCGAACCTGGAGCGCACATTCGCTTCGCTGCCGGGATATATGTACAGTACCAGCGAGGATGGGGTCTATGTTCACCTTTACGACAATTCGGAGATGGACTGGCACCTGCACGACGGCACCGGACTGAAAATACAGCAGAAGACGAATTATCCGTGGAACGGCGATATCGCGATGACGGTAAGCCCGGCAACTCCGAAAGAATTTACCGTATATGTTCGCATTCCGGGCTGGTCGGTAAAGAACACGGTGAAGGTAAATGGAAAGCCGCTCAGTGGGATCAAGCGTGGTGAATATTTTGCGATTCGCCGCCGCTGGTCTGCCAATGACAAGGTTGAAGTGAGCTTCGACATGACCACGCATTTGCTCAAGGCAAACCCTGCCGTAAACGAGGACAGAGGACGAGTGGCGTTTCAGCGCGGGCCGATCGTGTTCTGCATGGAGCATCTGGACCAGCCGGACCATGACGGGAGCAAGGACCTGACTGGGTACAGGGTAGACATCGCGGGAAACACGGCATCGAAGTTCGAGCCTCAACTTTTGGACGGAGTCATGGTGCTCGACCACCCCGGCTATCTTAGTTCGCCCGAGATTTCGAGCCTTTACTATCCTGCAAGCAAGGAAGGAGACGGTCAGGAAAAGGCTACTTCGGTGAAACTGATTCCGTACTATGCCTGGGCGAACCGCGATCCTTCGGCGATGCAGGTCTGGATTCCGTATGAGCGTGGCTAGACGGCAATCTGTCCAATTTCTAACGTAAAGGCCTACATGAGAGAGCGGGTAACGCGGCGCGACGTACTGGCTGGCTTGGCTTTAGGTGCTTCGAATCTTCTGTTTGCCCGCAGCATCTGCGCTGCCGAAGTCTTCGGACCGAAGCAGGGCGTACCCGCGGTGGGTAATACGCATCTGCTAACCCTCGCGGCGGTCAGCGCAAAGACGCTGCGGCTGCGGGTCGTGCAGCAGGGAAAGCACGGCCCGGCCAGCGAGATCGGCATTGTTCCGCGCACGTGGCCGGAGACACTGCCGGTCGTTGACGCAGATGCAGGCCACAGTACAGCCACGTGGGGCAGCTATAAGATCAGCATTGACGAGCGACCCTGGCGAATCGCTATCGAAGACAGTGCAGGGAAGCTGCGGCAGCAGCTTCGCCTGGATCCGGCCACAGGCGCGATTCACTTCGAAATTGGTGAGGGACCGCTGTTTGGGCTGGGTGAAGGCAGCCATCCTCTCAATCGACGCGGCACGTCGGACGCGATGCGCAATGGCCAGCACGAGCCCGATCTGGCGACCTTCGGCACTCGTCTGCCGATTCCCTGGCTCATTGGAGCGACAGACAACTGGGGAATCTTCTTCGCGCATCCGTGGGGGACGTTCGATCTCGGCGGGAAGGACGGCCGCTTTATGCCGGACCACGATACGCCAACCCGCGATATCTTTCTGGTGCTGGCAGACACGCCCGCGGAGCTGATGCGGGAATGGGCAGAGCTTACGGGATATCCGCATATGCCGCCGTTGTGGGCGCTGGGATATCAACAGTCGCACCGCACACTGGCGAGCCGTGCCGAGGTGCTCGACGAGGTGAAAACCTTCAGGGAAAAGAAGCTGCCTTGCGATGCGATGATCTATCTCGGCACAGGCTTTTGTCCGTCCGGCTGGAATACGGGGCATGGGTCGTTCACGTTCAATCCGACGGTCTTCCCCGATCCTGCCGCCATGTTCAAGCAGATGCACGATGAGCACTTCAAAGTCGTGCTGCATGTCACGAGTCCTCCCGAAGACCTGCACGGCGAGGTGGGGGACACCGGCGCCGCCTTGCAGGATCGCAGCGACGCTGCGGTGTACTGGCCACAGCACAAGGAGGTGCAGAAGATCGGCGCGGACGGTTGGTGGCCGGATGAAGGAGACGAACTGCCGCCTGCATCGCGGCTGGCCAGAAACCGCATGTACTGGGAGGGATCGCAGGTCTTCCAGCCGAACGTCAGGCCCTTTGCCCTGCATCGGAACGGGTACGCCGGCGTACAGCGCTATGGCTGGATCTGGTCTGGAGATACCTCGTCGACATGGAAGACGCTGGCGGGACAAATTCTGGACGGGATCAATGTCGGCCTCTGCGGCATACCGTACTGGGGCAGCGACACCGGAGGGTTTGTTCCGACTAAGGAGTTCACCGCCGAGTTGTATGTGCGGTGGTTTCAATTCAGCTCATTTTGTCCATCCTTCCGCTGCCATGGCCGCACATGGAAGCTGCGGCTGCCCTGGGGATGGAATATGGGCAACTATGGGCCATCGGAGTTTACCAGCCAATTCGCGGCAGACATCCTGCCCAAGCCGGACGAACTGCACAATGCCGCCGTTGAAGACATCTGCAGAAGATATCTGAATCTGCGGTATCAACTCATGCCCTATCTCTATTCCATGGTCGCCGAGACCCATGCGACCGGGCTGCCTTTGATGCGTTCGCTTTGGCTCGCCTACCCCAAAGACCCCAAGGCCGTAGCAACGGACGACGCTTATCTTTGGGGGGAGAGCCTGCTGGTCGCTCCAGTGGTGGAGCAAGGCGCGACCCAGAGAACGACGTATCTTCCGCATGGAGCGTGGTGGGATTACTGGACGAATGATCGCCTGGAGGGAGGCAGTGAGGTGACGCGCCACGTCGATCTCGCTACGCTGCCTCTCTATGTGAAGGCGGGCGGGATATTGCCGATTGGGCCGGTGAAGCAATATGCGCAGCAGGAGAGCGACGAACCGCTGACGCTCAGAATTTATCCCGGCACCAACGGAAGGCTGGCACTCTACGAAGATGACGGCTCCAGCTACGATTACCAGCGAGGCCAGTTTGCCCGCATCGAATGCTCATGGGACGATGCAAGCCGCGTCCTTACCTTGCAGGCGGATGCGGCAGGAAAGCTGCCGGTCAACAAGACGTTTTCCGTTGAAGTAGTAGGTACTTCGGGGAGCAAACAGGTGGCGTTCTCAGGGAAGAGAACCTCGATCCATTTGTAACCCGATCTTCAGGTCGTCTGGTACAGGCGATACTTTTGATTTGTGATTGCTGGGAAAGGCAGCATGCGGACGCGGCCGCTCGATGTTGCAACCTCCCATGCGCCGGACGAACCGACCCGTTGGGCCGCGAGCAGTTGCTTCTGAGTAATGGCCCGGGATCCCTGCTCGATAGCGAAGAGTGCCTGCGGACCGGAGAGAAGAGCGACGATGTGAGGATGTTGCGGATCGATTGGCTGGAGACGCAGCGGCATGTCGAGGCTCAGTTCAATGCGGTCGCCGTCCTTCCATATGCGATCGATCTCCGCCCAGGTTCCCGGAGCGGATTGGGTATCAACGCGCTTGCCATTCACTGCGACGCGGGTCTTGCTGCCCGCCCATGCCGGTATTCGCAGAGCAATGGTGAAGCGCTCCGGACGGGCCATTGCCAATTGCATGCTGCTGTCGCCATCGGTCGGGTACTGTGTCTGCTGGGTAAGCGTAACGTGCGTTCCACCTTGCTGCCAGGAGATGCGGGAAGGAACGTAAAGATTGACGTGGATGCCCTTTGCGCTGCGAAGGTAGGAGCTGATTCCATAGTCCGCAGTGAGCTGTGGGAATGTGCCGGAGCAGCATGGCCATTTCTGGTCGTAGTAGAACTTGCTTGCGTCGTTGTTGTAGTCGGAGTAGTAGAAGCTGACTCCGTCTGGCTGGATGGGTTTGGCGCCAAGAATCGTGTTGTAGAGCACAGTCTCCATGCTGTCGCCGTATCTGCTGTCTCCGGTCACACGCATGAGATAACGGGTGATTTTGAAGTGGCCATAAGCGCCGCAGGGCGTTTCGAAGCTGCTGTGGGTGGAGGAAAGACTGTCGGCAAGCTGGTTCGTTCCCGGAGTGCGGAAGCTCTCATTCGGCCCCCAGCCTCCGGTGGCATAGCTCTGCTGCTGGACGAAGGCGAAGCCGTTGCGCGCTGCGCGAAGATGCTTCTCGCTGCCGTCGGTCAGGTAAGCCTGCATGGCCGAGCAGAGCGCGTTGACGTGGCTGTAAGCGTGTTGGCCGGGGAGCACATTGCGATTGTCGGCCAAGGGATTGAAGTAGGTGTCGTCTTCCAGAAATCGCTTTGCCAGTTGGTGATAACGCGCGCCCGCGCCTCGCTGATAGGCAAGATAAAAGTTCTCCGGCAGGGTGTATGTTTCATCCCAGGTGTAGGCGATATTTTTATGCGGACGAGCCGCCATTTCCTCACGGTTCAGGGCCTTCTCCGGTAGGTATGGCAGGACAGCATCGGTGGCGTGGTTGAGAACGGCAAGAGCCTGCGGCGAGCCGGCGAACTGATGCGCATCGATAAGGCCGCAGTTAGTCTTATCAA
>Ga0157369_10005626_pt1 | contig 14557 bp, 15 predicted proteins | sample C25metaG_FD_113461 | JGI IMG/M metagenome (GOLD analysis project Ga0157369, IMG submission 113461) | Corn rhizosphere microbial communities from Kellogg Biological Station, Michigan, USA - C2-5 metaG | ecosystem: Host-associated > Plants > Roots > Rhizosphere > Soil | place: USA: Michigan...
CGGCACGTTCCGCACCTGCATGGCATTTCGTCCGGCACTGGCGCGCGCCAAGGGCTCGATCGTCAATATCGCGTCAATGAACGCAACGCTGGCACTGCCGCGGATCCCGGCCTATTGCGCAAGCAAGGGCGGCGTGGTGATGCTGACCAAGGCGCTAGCGCTGGCGTGGGCTGAAGAAGGAATTCGCGTAAATGCGGTGGCGCCGGGCTATATCGAAACGACGATCAATGCAGCCGGTCGGACGGACCGCGCGCACTACCAGCGCATCGCGGATCGCACTGCGTTCAAGCGGTGGGGCCAGCCGGAGGACGTCGCCGGCGCCGTCGCGTTCCTGTGCATGCCGGCATCTCAATACGCGACGGGTACCATCGTCGCGGTCGACGGCGGCTTCCTGGCTGGTTGAAATCGTAGAGAATTTTGCCAAAAAATACTTCAGCGAAAGCGGCACAAGTTTAGTCGTAAACACCGTGTATTGCGCCAACGTCCAGCGCAATTAAACAAACCGCGAATTACGACGCTTGGATCAAAGCATGAAGTAGGGCTTACCCGACGGCGAATGCCCGAAGATCAGGGCCGCAGATCCATGTCGATGCGCACAAAGTCGCCACGATAGGTGACTTCGCCGAGATAGATCACCTTGCCGTCGGCACTGGTGAAGACACGCCGAACCTCCGCGACTGGCGAATTGAGCGGGATCCTCAAGAGTTTCGCGACATCGAGGTCGGCCGTCCCGATGGTCAGAGTCTGCTTCGCATGCGCGATCCGGGGATCGCGCATGTCGTGCAGGATAGGGATGACGGTCTCGTCGCGGAAACGCTTGGGCGACTTCCGAAAAACCCTCTCATCAAGATAGATCGAGATCACACAATAGGGCCGCTTCTTGCGCGAGTGCACTCTGCGCATGAAGACGTATCGCTCTGCCGGCTGCCCGTCGTCGGGGAGCAGCGGCGCGGCCATGTGGCTCTCCGAGATGTTGATGATCTCCGGCGACGTATCCCGATAGACCTCGGCGAGATCGGACAAGGTGGTCTCGACCTTCAGCCAGCGGTCCTGCTTCAACGTGCCGGTGACGAAGGTGCCACGGCCCTGCTGCGCCTCGATGACGCCGTCGCGCGCCAGGAGATCGACGGCCTGGCGGATGGTGACCCGGGAGACGCCGAACTCGGCGGCCAGTTCCTCGTTGGCCGGCAGGCGCATGCCCTTGGCCCAGATGCCACGCCTGATGCGCTGCCGGAAGATATTGGCGATCTGCGCGTATTTCGGGACGTGACTGTCGGATATCAGATCCATCGCACGCTCTCCGGCTTGGCTCTATGCCGTCACGAGGGATGCGCCTCGTTCGCCGATCATCAGGCTGGTCGCATTGGTATTGGCCGAAGTGATCTGCGGCATGACCGAGGCGTCGATCACGCGCAGCCTTTCGACGCCGCGCACGCGTAGCTGCGGATCAAGCACCGATGCATCGTCGCTGCCCATGCGGCAGGTGCCGACACAGTGGAACACCGTTCCACCGGTGTTACGCGCGAATTGCCATAAACCGTCATCGTTGCCGGCCGAGTCGCCCGGCATCATCTCGGTGTCCCAAAGGTCGCGAAACGATTTCTGTCGATAGATCTCGCGCAGAACCTTCAGCCCGGCGACGATCGTCTTGCGGTCGATCTCTTCGGCGAAATAGTTCGGTTCAATGCGCGGCTGCTCGAACGGATCGCGCGAGCGGATCGCAAGTTGCCCGCGCGATCTGGCGTGACACTGCCAGGCCGATGCGGTGAAGCCGGAATAGGTGTGCAAGGGATCGCCGGGCTTGTCGACGGAAAGCGGCATCACGTTGAACTGCACGTCGGGCCGGCCATTTACGGCATGTTCCGTGCACGCGGCGCCGCCGACCTGGCCAGCGCCGACGGTCAGGGGACCGGAGCCTGTGAGCATCCATTGCAGCCCCATCTTCGCCAAGGCGACAGGATTGCGCACCTGGTCGTTGAGCGAGATCGATTGCTTGAGACGCACGATCAGCCGGGCCTGATAGTGGTCCTGCAGATTGCGCCCGACTTCAGACGCATCGGCGACCGCGGGAATGCCGAGCGAGCGCAGCAGGCTCGCAGGTCCCACTCCGGACAGCTGCAGGATCTGCGGCGATTGCAGCGCGCCGGCCGAGAGGATCACTTCGCGGTCTGCCACTGCCGAATGGACTTGACCTTCCTTGATCCATTCCACGCCGGTCGCCACCTTGCCGCGGAACGCCACCTTGCTCACTTGCGCGTGGGTGATAACGGTGAGGTTCTTTCTACTCCTCACGGGCTTGAGGAACGCGGACGCGGAACTGGTGCGCCAGTGCCGGCCGATGCCGAGCTGGTAATAGCCGACGCCAAAAGTCGTCTCACCGTTGAAATCAGGATTGCGCGGCAGGCCGTATTCCACGCCGGCCTCGACCCAGGCGCGTGAGGCCGGGTTGTCATTGCGCAGCTCCGAGACTTCGAACTCGCCGAAGCCGCCATGATACTGGCTGTCGCCGCCGCGATAGCGCTCGTAGCGGCGGAAATAGGGGAGCAGCTCGCGATAGCTCCATCCCGTGGCGCCTGCGCGCTCCCAGTCGTCAAAGTCCTCGTGCTGGCCACGGATGAAGATCAAGCCGTTGATCGAGGACGAGCCGCCGATCACCCGGCCGCGCGGCCAGACGATGGCGCGGCCGCCGGCCCCCTCGCCGGGCTCGGTCTTGAACAAGCGGGAGAAGCGCTCGTTGTAGATGGTGCGGTAATAGCCGACCGGCAGCTTCAGCCAGAAATTCCGGTCGGAGCCGCCGGCTTCCAGCAGCAGTACACGGCAGGACGGATCGGCTGACAGCCGGTTGGCGACGATGCAGCCGGCGGAACCCGCGCCGACGATGATGTAGTCGTAGCCCGCAGCAGCCATCTCACGCCGCCCGGTATTGTTCGATCACACCGAGATCAGGCTCGATGCCGAGGCCTGGCGCCTCCGTGAGTGTGATCATGCCGTCGCTGACGTCGGCGACCGCGCCCGCAAAACGATCGCGCAAAGGATTGTCGTTGGCGTCAACCTCAAGCAGGCCGTCGCCGCCAACGCCGGCGAGCAGATGCGCCGAGGCGAGCAGACCAATGCCACCACCGAGATAATGCGGGCAGAAGGTTTTGCCCGAGCTGATGATGTCCCTCGCGATGCCGGTGCAGACGCTGAAGCCGCCCCACTTGGCGATATCGGGCTGCACGACGCTCAAGACATCGTCACCCAGCGCCTGCGCGAAGCCCGCACGGCTGGCGATGTTCTCGCCCGCGGCGAGCGGGCTGCGCGCGTTCTCACGCAACAATTGCCATTCCTGCCACGGGCGGTCGGCACGGATTGGCTCCTCCAGCCAGGCGAGATTGTACTCGGCAAGGGCCGGCGCAAGCGCGATGGCGCTCTTGACGGACCAGCCTTGATTGACGTCGGCCGCGAGCATCCCGTTGCCTGCGAGCTCACGCAGTGCGGAAAGGTTGGCGCGATCGCTGGCAGGTTCAAAGCCGATCTTCAGCTTGAGCGCGCGATGCCCGCGCCGCATGGCCGCTTCTGCCATCTGCCGCGAGCCGGTTGGATTGATACCGCTGGCGTAGACCCTGATCGCACCGCTCTTGCCGCCGAGCCATTTCCACAGCGGTAAGTTGCGTCGTCGCGCGTGAAGGTCCCACAGCGCGAGATCAATGCCGGCGATGGCTTGCGCGAACGGTCCAGCTTCTCCGGACTGCAGGGCGAGCACGGAGGTGCCCCGCGTGAGCTGCTCGAAAATTTCGGTGGGCTCGCTTGCGGCAAGCCCTGCGGCCGCGGGCGCGAGAACTTCATTGATCAAGCGCGTGCGGTGTTCCGCGCCCGTGGAAGGGAAATTGCACCAGGCTTCGCCCCACCCCCTAAAACCGTCCTCGTCTTCGACGCGTACGAATACCGCGGGCCGGCTTGTCATCTTGCCGAATGACGTGACGACCGGGGTCGTCAGCGGATAGCGGTAGCAAAACGCCTGGAGCGCGCGAATCTTTGCTGGCGCGGAAGTCATTTTGTGCGGTCTCTCGGAGCGCAATAAGCTCCTCTTGTATGGTCCTCCTATTTATAATAGGACTTTATCAAATTGCTAGGGCAAATGGAAACGCGCAATGAATGTGGGTGGCGCGAGACGATTTTTGCTGGGCCTCGCGCCGTGGCTTGGCGCAATCGCGCTGTGGTATACCGTGCGCTGGAGCGGCTTCGTCAATGACGCGCTGATTCCGGCGCCGCATCGGGTCGCGGCGAAGTTCGTCGATCTGTTGCTGCATGACACGCTGGCGCTCGACATCATCGCGTCGACGCGAAGGGTGTTCCTCGGCGTGATCCTCGGCATCCTCGTCGCCGTACCCGTCGGCTTCATGCTGGGCTGGTATCGGCCGGCGCGCACGCTGGCCGATCCCATGATCAATTTCTTTCGCGCGCTGCCGCCGATCGCGCTCATCCCCCTCGTCATCGTCTATTTCGGCGTCGACGAGATCGCCAAACTGGTGATCCTGTTCTACGCCTCATTCTTCTCCGGCGTCATCGTAATGTATGAAGGGGTCTCCCAGATCACGCCGCTCTACATCCGCGTCGCCCAAACGCTTGGCGCGGGCGAACTCGAAATCTTCCGCAAGGTCATCATCCCGCTCACCGTGCCACACATCCTCACCGCGCTACGCGTCGCGCTCGGCGTGGCCTGGGCGACGCTTGTCGCTTCCGAGCTGATCGCGGCCCAGCGCGGTTTGGGCGCGATGATCCAGAATGCGTCGACCTATTTCCTGCTCGACGTCATCTATGTCGGCATCGGCGTGCATCTCCAAAGCGATTTCGGAAAGGAAAAGACATGTTGCGCGTCGCTCGAGTCATCGCATCATTTTGCGCCCTGTTCATTTTCACGACGGCGGCCAGCAGCCAGACCTACCCCAGCCGTGTCATCAAGCTCGTGGTTCCCTACCCGGCCGGCGGAGCGGTCGACATCACCGGCCGGCTGCTTGCGGACCAGTTGCAGAAGCAATTGAACGCCACCGTGATCGTCGAAAACAAGGTCGGCGCGGCAGGTACGTTGGGCGCCAACTTCGTCGCAAAGTCCGCGCCTGACGGCTACACGATCCTGCTCAGCGGTGCGGCCACGCATGCTTTCGCTCCGTGGCTTTACAAGTCGCTGCCGTACGATCCCGTCACCGATTTCGCGCCGATCACAGAGGTCACCGAGGGCTATCTGGCCCTGACTGTGAGCGCCGACTCGAGCATCAAGGACGTTGGGGGCTTCATCGCGGCGGCGAAGGAGAAAGGTGCCTCGATGAACTACGCCAGCAACGGCTACGGCACCTATCCTCATCTGGCCATGGAGCTTCTGAAGCAGACGGCCGGCATCGAGATCACCCACATCCCGTACAAGGGCGGCAACGAATCGATCACGGCGCTGCTTGGAGGCCAGGTCCAGGTGACGCTCAATCACCTGCCGGTGGTTCAACCGCAAGCTGCAGCGGGAACGGTGCGCGTGCTTGCAACCTCGGGCTCCACGCGTGCACAGGTGTTCCCCAATATTCCAACACTGAAGGAATCCGGCTCCGACGTCGTCGCCTCTGCATGGTTTGGGCTGTTCGCGCCCGCCGGGACCCCGCGGGAGATCATTGACCGCCTCTCCGCGGCCGTTGCGCGAGCCGCGAAGGATCCCGTGAGTTCGTCGGCGAGGCAAGAGCCGCTGATTAGATCGGCTTGGCGCGATACCAAATTCGGCCGGCTCGAACGAACGGCTGAAGCGTCGGGGGTTTAGCGGGTTGATTTATCGCAATGTCAACGGCGGCGACATCCGCGATGATCCAAAAGACTTGTTTTCAAGGAGGGCGCAATGGTCATTGAAGTCTTGCGCCAAGAACATCGCAATATCGAGAAATTGCTCCTCGTTCTTGAGCGGGAGCTGGGCGTCTTCGCTCACGGAGACCGCCCTGACTACGAGGTAGTCCACGCGGTCATCGCTTATTTCCAGGTCTATCCTGACGTTTACCACCATCCGCTGGAGGACATGGTATTCCACAAGCTGAAGGTGCGCGATTTCGCCGCCGCCGCGAAGATCGGCGATCTCGCGGCTGACCACCGCAGAGGCGCCGAACGTTTGCGCCGGGTCGCTAATGCCGTCAAGAGTGCACTAGCTGATCGGGAACTCCTGCGCGAAACCGTCAATGATGTCATTCGCGACTTCATCGAGCAGGAACGGCGTCACATGGCCATCGAAGAGCGTGATTTCTTTCCGGCCGCGATCAAGGCTCTGCAGCCTGGGGATTGGTCGGAAATTACCTCCAGATCAACCGATCAGAGAGACCCGCTCTTCAGTGAGGATGTCGAGGAGAGGTTCGAGACTGTGCGAAAGCATATCCTCGAGTTGGAGCAGGAGGCTGAGGCGGAACGATCGGCGCATGGCTGATGTAGCGTTCGAAACGACGGAGGGTGCGATGACGACAATCCAACGCGAAGCTTATCCTTTTGTCACGAAAGTAATCGATCTATTTGGCGACTGGCTCAAGCGGCGTCGGGAATTTAACGAGCTGATGGAGTATGCAGCCGATCCGGACGAGCTGGGGCGGATTGCGCGCGAACTCAACGTAACGTCAGCCGATCTCGAGAGCCTGCTGCAGCAAGAGTCCCGGAGCACGAACGAGTTGCCGTACATGCTCACGGCACTGGACATCGACGAAGCGACCTTATGGCGTGCAGAGCCGGCCTTATTGCGCGACATGGAGCGGGTCTGTTCGTTCTGCACGCACAAGCGTCAGTGCCATCAGGAGCTCGCGGCCGGTACTGCCGCGACGAACTATGTGGAGTATTGCGGGAACGCGGATACGATGGACATGCTGAGGTTCAAGAGCTGAAGTTCACTGATCAACCCGATCGCGGCACAGCCATGTGGTAGCGGGCACGGCTATCCTAAAAGACTGGAGAACCAGTTGCAGTTGAATTTGAGCCAGATCAACCAACTGGACGAGCTTGATCGACACCTCACTCTATTCAAGAATTAGCCTTTTTGCGTGCCAATGCGTTACATCAGATGAACATTGTCGCGTCGCCTCGATGATCAGATAGGGCTTCACAGTTTGGCCGCGGCTATAAGCGACCTAGCGACACAGGCGTGCTACGTTGGGAAGCTGTCACGAAGCGGTGCCTACAGCAGTTTTGGCTGCCGGCGGCTTCCGATCCCGATCCATGTCGATAGCGTCGCGAATCCGACCAGCAACAAGACACCGGCGGCACTCACGGCGACCTGTGCTCCAGAGCCTCCGGAAATCCACAACAGCAGCAGGTGGGACGCAAGGGACAGCAACACCCCAAGACAATAGATTTCGAGAGAGTTTTCTCCGCAACGCACGGCGCCCCACAACACCGGAGTCGTCAGACCTCGCCAGTCCGACGGCACGAACCGCGCCACCAGTATGGCTATGGCGAGAAAGTGCAGACACCGCAACGGATCGAGATTGGACTTGTCGATCGGATAGATAAGCCTCGCCAGCGATTGTGGAATTAGCATCTCCAAAGGCTCGAAGTGCCAACTCAGCGCAACGACCAGGCTGAATGCCAGATAAGCTACCGCCAAGCCTGCCATGGGACGGGACGTAACAAGCGCGCCGAACCGCGTCCGCCCAACCAAGACCCAACAGGCGCCAAGCACCATGAGGAACTGCCATGCGAAGGGATTGAAGTACCAATCGTGGTTCGGCCATTGCGGCAGATTCCAGCCATAGACTTGAACAAGTCCATAGAGCAGCGCCGAGGCGGCCAGCGCGGCATTGGGACTTCTCAGCAAGCACCAGAGCAATGGCGCGAACATCAGGTGAAACACGACAAAGTTCGGCAAGACATCTGTATTGACCGGGCGGTATTGCAGGATCGCGGCATGCGCCAGCGCCGTCCCTGGCTGCTGCAGCAACACCTTTACATTGGCCTCATCGGCCAATTGCTCGACGCCCGCGTAATGGACCAGTACGGCGAGCCCAACGATCAAGGTCAGAAAGGCAGTGTAGATTTCCCAGCCGCGCCGGAACGTGTGGCTGACAACCGCCCACCAGCCATCACAACGCTGCACAGCGCCATAGGCCAGCGCGCAGGTGACGCCGGAGACGAACATGAAGACTTCGGTCGTATCGCTGAACCCGTAATGCCGCAACGTGAGCCAACTGCAGATGTTGTCCGGAATGTGATCCAGAAATACGAACCAGAGCGCGATGCCCCGGCAGGCGTCCAGACGAAGGTCGCGGTCGAGCGACTGATCCGGATAGCAAATTGGGGACGTCGAGCCCAAAGCATACCCCTTCGTCAGTTCGATGATCGGCCGTGAGCGTGATTGCGAGCGGATAATTTGCATTTATGGTGCTAGGCGGCTCCTTCCGAATTCACCGCGTCGATGCGGTCCATGTCACAACATCCCGCGCCAGCATTTCAAACGCGCCACTGAAGGCCGTCGCCGCCTGCGCCGCCGTGGTCCCCCCAATCGGGGCAGATTGTTTGAATATCCGCGCAGCCCTCAGATTGCCGGCGCCATCGACGAGCTTCGCGGAGAGCTCGATGGTGACCTCTGTAGCGGGCCTGATCGCCATGTCGAACCGCCGCAGATCGATCAGGAGGCGAACGCCCCCCTCGCTCAGGGCATCGCCGCGCAGGGGCGCATGGGCAATATCGTAATTCTCGAAACTCTGCAGCAGTTTCGCTTGCACGAGCGCTGGCAGCGAATCGCTCCATTGCACGTTGGCGAAGTCATCGTGCGGCTCCTCGTCGGGGGCAAAAAGGAAGCGTTGGGTTTGCAGGCGCGTCGTTGCCGTCGGCTCGGCGATGACAAGGCCCGGTTCGAGCGGGCGGCGCGGCGTGTCGAAGGCGTCCGCCGCCTTCAGATCGTAAGTCACCTTGCGCGGCGGCGTGGCGGCCCCGGTCATCCGCTCCAGCCCCGCCACGATCCCGTCGAGCTTTGGTGTGTTGCGCGCCAGCCCGTCGGTGAAGGTGCTGAGATTGTTGATGGCCTCATGCAGGGGCGCCGCGTTCTCCGAGAGCACGCTGTCCACCTTGCGCAAGGCGTCGCGGGCGGCCTGCGTCATGCTTTGCCCAGCCCCCTTTTCGGCAATCAACGCGCCCTGGACCGGCGGTGCGGACGCATCTTCGCCACCCTCCAGCGCGACCACGGGCACGCCCGTCAGCCCTTGAAAATCCAGGCCCACCTTAGTGTTGGCCCGGACCGGCGTACGCTCTGCGACGGCGATTGTCGCGTGGACATCGCGAGGGCGGTCGGCGACGAGATCGAGCGAGGTCACCTCACCGACGCGGATGCCGTTAAACAGCACTGCGGCACCGACCAGCAGACCTGGTACCGGACCATTGAAGACGAGCCGATAGCTCTCGCGTTTGCCGATGCCCCCAGCATTATTGAGCCAGTAGACGAAGCCGAACACGGCGACAATCGCAGCCAGCACAAAGGCGCCGACGATAACAAAGGGTGCGCGCGTTTCCATGTGTATTCCTTTCGTCAGGCACCAAGGTGCAGCATCTGCGCCCGAGCCCCGTGGAAATAGGCTCTCACCCAGGGATGCTCGGACTTGAGCACTTCTGGCAACGGTCCAAGTGCCGCGATCCTGCCGTCGGCCAAAGCTGCGACGCGATCGCAGACGGCGGCGAGCGTGTTCAGGTCGTGGGTGATCATGAAGACCGTGAAGCCGAGCGTCTGCTGCAGCGTCTTGATCAGCGCGTCAAACTCCCCCGCCGCGATCGGATCGAGACCGGAGGTGGGCTCATCCAGGAACAAAAGCGGCGGATCGAGGGCCAGGGCCCGCGCCAGCGCCACGCGCTTGGTCATGCCGCCGGACAACTCGGCCGGGAACTTGTCGCCGTCGTCCGCGCTCAATCCCACCATTTCGAGCTTGGCATTGGCGATCTCTTCCAGCAGCGAAGGAGAGAGGTGTGCGGCTTCCCGCAGCGGAAACTGGACGTTTTGCCGTGCGTTGAGGGCCGAGAACAGCGCGCCTTGCTGAAACAGCACACCACGACCTACGACATCGCCGCTCGCAAATGCGGGAAAGGCGATCTCTCCGCCCCGCTTCGGCAATAGCCCGATCAGGGTCCGCAGCAACACGGACTTGCCGCCACCGGACGCGCCGACCAATCCCAAGATCTCGCCTGTGCGAACATCGAGGGAAAGATGGTCGATCACGACGTGACCGCCGAAGCCGACTACGAGATCCTGCGCATGAATTGCAATACGGTCGCCGGCCATGACTACATTCCGATCGATGCGAAGAACACGGCGAACAAGCCATCGAGCACGATCACGAGGAAGATCGATTTGACGACGGAGGCTGTCGTTTGTTGCCCAAGGGATTCGGCGCTGCCCTTGACCTTCAGACCTTCGCAGGTCGCGACGAGACCAATCACCAACGCCATGAACGGAGCTTTCAGGATACCGACCTCGAAATGTGTGACAGAAACGGCATCCCGCAGGCGGGCAATGAAAATTGCAGGGCTCATACCGCCGTAGAGCCAGGCAACGAGTCCGCCGCCATAGAGCGCGGCCATCGAGCCAAGGAAGGCAAGGATCGGCAGGGCAAGAATGAGCGCGAGCACCCTCGGCAGGATCAGCACGGACACGGGATCGAGGCCCATAGTGCTAAGCGCATCGATTTCCTCGCGCATCTTCATCGAGCCAAGCTCGGCGGTGTAGGCACTACCCGAACGGCCGGCGACCATGATCGCCACGATCAGCACGCCGATCTCGCGCAGCACCAGAATGCCGACCATGTCGACCACATAGGAATCGGCACCGAACTTGCGAAAATGGAAAATCCCCTGTTGAGCGATGATCGCGCCGATCAGGAAGGTGATGAGCGCCATGATCGGGATCGCCTGCCAGCCGACGCGCCCGAGCTGATAGACGGTCGAGGTGAGGCGAAAGGACTTTGGCTGACAGAGAACTCCGCCCAGAGCGACGCTCACTGCACCCAGCATGTGCAGAAACGCGACACTGTCGGCGACGACATCGTGTGCCATTTTGGCCAGGCGATCGACAAGGGGATGCGCCCGTCTTCCCCTACCCGGCCCTCCTTTGTTCAATTCCCGGACTTCGCGAAGCAGACCAGAATACGATGGGGAAGTGCCGACAAAGACCGCCTCAGACGCACCAGACGCGCCGGTCCGGGCAAGCTTTTCGAAGAGCCAGGCTCCGACCGTATCGAGCGCCGTCACGCCGCTGAGATCGATCGGCCCTTCCCGTTTCGGCGATGCATGTGCGCAAAGCCGCTCGAGCAGCTCGACATTGGCGACCGTCCACGCCCCGCGCGCCAACAACGCGTTGGACCCCTGCTCGCTCGTAATCAGGCTTGGTTCGTCGGTCAAAGCACAACTCCCATTTGACGTTAGTTAAGGTCGAACCGGCGCCGGCACCTTGATGCAGCGCAATCCGCGGGCGAGCCGAAACTTGATTCACATCAACTTGAGGACTGCGCTTTCGTTTAATGCTGTTTTTATGGAGGAGCTTCGCGCCCTGAAGCGCGGAGTCGCCAGTGTGCTGAAAACAGGCGCCGAAGAATGGCAGACGATTTCGCGCGACAAAGCGCATTCCCTTGCTACCGATGTCAAAACGTTCCTGACCGATTTTCGCGATGCGCTCGCACTCGACGAAGCCGAAATCGAGCGAGCCTTTGCCGGCCGGGCGGTCGGGACGATGGCAACCGCACTCGCCGTCGGTGTCGTGATCGGTTACCTCCTGAGGAGAAAACCATGAGCACCAGCCGTCTCATACATCATGCGCAAGTCGTCTGGCGAAGCGAACGGATCATCGCAGAACTTCGGCTCAAGCGGTTGCTGGGCAATCTCGGTCTGCAGGTGCTCGCCGCGCTTGTGCTGACGTTTGCACTGCTTGCATTCGAAATTGCCGCCTATTTTGTGCTGGTCCAGGTGTGGAGCATCAGCGAATCGGCTGCTGTCCTTGGTCTCTGTAATCTCATGCTCGCCGTGCTTCTGATGCTGGTCGCGCTGCGCAGGACCGCCAGCCGGGAGCTCGCGCTCGCGAAGGAAGTGCATCAGGATGCGCTGACGGCCCTCACCGCGGAACTCGAACAAGCTGAAGCCGTAGCCCCCGCCTCACTCCGCGGCACGCTTGAAAGCGCCGCCGTGCCGCTCCTGCTGCCGCTCATTCCGCTCGTGATCAAGCGCCTGCGCAGGCACACGGGCGAGAGCGCCGTATCCGAAGCCCAGTGAATTTCCCCGGGAGATACCGATGAACCATCCAGCCTTTGCACCCCTTCGCAATACTTCGCTGCCGCGGACATTTCGCTATATCCGTCTCGAACGCGCGCGCGATCACGATCACCCTGAAGGGGACAGCAAGACGGCCTATATCTTGATTGCGCCGCTTGATGCCGAATCGCGGATCGACGTGGATGCCTGGCGGGAGCACAAGGAGGCCTGCCGCGTCGTGCGCAAGCGTCCTGATGGCGAGGATACTCTCGGGCATCTCGTTCACGGAGCCGGCGGAAGCTGGCGGTTTCACTACGACGTATCTCGCACCTCGCCCGATGAATCCGGTTATCATTTCGGCGGCGAGAAGTTCGAAACTGGCGAATACCTCTCCATCCGCAAGCCCGATGGCGTGAACCTCTATCGCGTCGTGTCGGTCCTGCCGCTGTAGGTACCTCAAGAGCCTCCAACGTGGCGGAGATTTGATCGAAACGCCGGCGGAGTTCGGCGAACAACCTGACAGGAAACGCGATGGGCGAGATTACGCAGTTTATCGCCGTGCCGTTCGACCTGACCAGCGATGGAGTCATTGCCGCGGGCGAACCCTTCAAGTGCGCCAGCCCCGGATCCGCGATAGAGCGGGCCAAAGGGCTCTGGCAAATACTCGGGCATACCGGCGCCGTTGCATTCGTCCGTACAGGCTATCCGGAAACCCGGACAACCGTGTTGAGACGGTTCGGTACCGTTCCTGACAAACTGTCGACTTGAGGTATCCCGCGGCGGCAACACAGCGACCTAACGGACTGATCGCCGGAACAACGCCGCGTTGTCGTTGGCCCCCAACCTGCTTGTCAGATCGAGCGATACCAGCGCAATCCCGGTGTCATTCGGATCCGCCTTTACGCTGAACCCGAGTTCGCGACACATCGCAAGCATGGTCGTGTTTTCGGCCAAAACCTGGCCGCTCAGGGATTTTAGGCCTTCAGCGGTGGCATAGTCGATGAGAAGCTGCATCAGAGCCCAACCAAGCCCATTTCCCTTGAGATTGGATTGGACAAGGATCGCATATTCAGCACTTTCATATCGAGAATCCGAATGCAGCCGCGCGACACCCACTATCTCCCGGGTCTCCGTGTCGAGCGCGACAAAGGCCATGGCTCGCGCGTAGTCGAGCTGCGTCAATCGCGCCACGAACTGGTGTGAAAATTCCTTGACCGCATGAAAAAAGCGAAGCCTGAGATCTTCCGCCCACACGCGTCCTAGAAATTTGACAACCGCCGGCTCGTCTTCGGGGCGCATCGGACGCACGGCAATTGGCCAGCCGTTCCTCAGCATCAGTTGGCCTTCCCACTGGCTGGGATAGGGCCGGACCGCAAATCGCGTCTGCCCTGCAAGCAACTTTTTCGGCTTGCGGATGGCAACCCGCGCATCGAGAGCCAGAACACCATTGCCGTCCGCCAGCAATGGGTTGATATCGAGCTCATGGACTTCCGGGCAGTCTGCCGCCATCTGGGAAAGCTTCACCAGAGTTAGCGGCAGGATATCTGACGGCACCGCCGGCACGTCACGATAGGCCGGCAGCAGGCGCGAAGCCCTAGTCCGGCCAACGAGCTCGCGGGCCAGGATCATATCAAGAGGGGGTAGCGCAAGAGCCTTGTCGTTGATGATCTCGACGGCGGTGCCGCCGCGGCCGAACACCATGACCGGGCCAAAGGTGGGATCATCGGCAATGCCGAGGATCAATTCGCGGGCACCTGGCCGCACCATCATTGGCTGGACCATCACGCCGTCGATGCGCGCATCCGGCCGCGCCTGCTTCGCTTTCGCCATGACCTCGCAGGCAGCACTCCTGACGGTTCCCTTAGTCGTGAGCCCGAGCACCACGCCGCCAACGTCCGATTTATGCCTAATGTCGCGCGACAAGATCTTGATCGCGACAGGCAGGCCCTTTCCGAAGAACGCTTCTGCCTTAGCCACCGCCTCATCGGGGGTCGCGGCGGCCAGCGTCGGGACCATGGGGATGGAATAAGCCTCGAACAGAGTAGATATCTCGATCGGATCGAGCCAGGCACGCCCTTCCATCAGCGCAGCTTCGATGACCTCTCTCGCCGCTTTCACGTCGGCCTCGAACAGCGACGACACGTTCGGCGGAGTGGCCATCAGCGCGGTCGTCGCCTCGCGGTGCTTCACCAGATGCATGAACGCACGCACCGCGTCATCTTCGGTCGGAAAATGTGGGATGGTCGCAGCTTCGAAGATCGGCGCAACCGCCTGATCGGTACCAACCCACGTGGCGAGTACAGGTTTGGCGGGCGAAAGCTTGCTCGCGCGGTCCCTTTTTACG
>Ga0157369_10005630_pt1 | contig 14553 bp, 11 predicted proteins | sample C25metaG_FD_113461 | JGI IMG/M metagenome (GOLD analysis project Ga0157369, IMG submission 113461) | Corn rhizosphere microbial communities from Kellogg Biological Station, Michigan, USA - C2-5 metaG | ecosystem: Host-associated > Plants > Roots > Rhizosphere > Soil | place: USA: Michigan...
CCCAATAAGCGGCTGCTTCCCCTAAACCAGTTCCCGGCGCAATTACAGCAATATTGCCTGTCAAATTTGGTTTGCCTTCCAAAATTATTTTAAAATCTTCAGGTTTTAATTCTGATAAGCCATACGCAGTCGCTTCCAGGTCATTAATAAAGTATACAGGAATATTATTTAAAAGTGCCGATATCTGCATACGGTCAAGTATTCGTGAGATATTGGTGATATTGACTTTGCCGTCAATTACCGGACCTGCAACCCCCAAACTAACAAGAGGTATTTCATCAATTCCTACAAATTGTTTAATCGTATCTTCAATCTGGTTACACTCTTTTGTTATAAATTTTTGCTCACGCAAACAGGAAAGCCTTCCATCGGTTACATTAAACACGGCCAGTAACATCTTGGTAGCTCCAATATCTCCTGCCAAAATTGTGTACGATCGTTCTTTATTGAGTCTGCTTGCGCAATACATAAAAGCTGTTTGAAGAATTGTGTTTAGTGCGGGATATGGTTTTCTGCTGCAAAATAAAGTTTCGGAGGACAGATATTACTGACCACTGTCAGCAGGATCAATGACACAGCTTACATTCCTTATCAACAAAATGGGGACCTTTAAAAAAATTGGCAAAAGTAAAAATTCTTAAACGCCACGTTTTGTTTCCAACGAAAAAGGGAACTGTTAAATGAAAATGTATGCTGGAAAATGAAATTTATAATTGGCTAAATAGTTACGACATTCATACACCCCAATATAAAATTTTTAATATTGCTGAAGAACTGAATGTGGATTTTTATCCGGTTGCCTTAAAGGTACTTTCAGATAAAGTCGTGCACAAATCAGATGTGGGGGCCGTAATTATAAATATTGAAAACGAAGAAGCTTTAAATAAGGCAAAGTGTATTATTCAATATAATCTTTCACAAAAAGATATTTGCCTGGATGAACGGGACAAATTTCTGGTAAGCAAAATGCAACCAGGAGTTGAGCTATTTTTTGGAATAATAAATGACGCTGTTTTTGGGAAAGTAATCGTCTTTGGCGCAGGCGGAATTTTTACTGAAATGTTCAGGGATGTTTGTTTTATAGACAGTGAAGCCGGTGATGATGAAATTATAAAAGCTATTGCACAAACTAAAATATCGGCGTTTTTTACAAAAGGATTTCGCGGCAAAATGTATGATATGCAGTTGGTATTGGATCTGGTAAAAAAACTGCAGCAGTTGGACGCGCAGGAAATGGACCTCAATCCTGTCATGCTTACTGAAGACGCATTGACTGTAGTTGATGCCCGCTTGCTTCCCGTCAGTAAAAATATAATCACGAAACAGTTGAAATTTTTGCCTGAAATATTTTTGCCTGAACAGATTGCGCTTATTGGTGTCAGTGAACATGAGGAAAAGATTGGTTATGCGCTTGCAAAAAATACTGCTGATAATGAAAATGTTTATTATGTAAATCCACATTTAAAAAAGTTGTTGAATAAAAAAGTGTACGATACTATTCAAGAACTTCCATTGATTGACACGGCAGTTGTCGCCGTTCCCATCCATGCCATTAAAGAAACTATTCTACAACTCGTCACCAAAAAGGTGAAGAATGTGATCATCATTACTGCTGGTTTTAAAGAAGCGGGAAGAGACGAAAGTTTTCTAAAAGAACTGTCTGAAACTTATGAGATAAACATTGTGGGCCCAAACTGCATCGGCATCTATACAAACGGATTAAACCTTACGTTCGCTACGCATGATATTAAAAAAGGCACAACCAATTTCTTCTCACAATCCGGAGCAATTGTTGCCGAATTGATGGATAAAGCGGCCTTAAAGCAAATCGGTTTTGAAAATATAATTTCAGTTGGCAATATGGCTGACGTAGATTTTGCAGATCTCATCAGTTCTTATAAAGGTCATCATCCGGTTAATTTATACATCGAGGGAATATCAAATGGTAAAAATCTGCTAAGGACTATAAGGAAAAGCACTTTGAAAATCAGGATATTTAAAGCAGGGAAAACAGAAGCTGCGAGGAAGGCCGCTTTTTCCCATACAGGAAACATGGCGGGGAATTATGAGATATTTGTTGCTTTACTGAAAGCTGCAGGCGCACAAATGTTGAATGATGTGAACGGGCTCTTGTATCCTTATGACTTCAATAAAGTACTTATTATTACCAATGCAGGCGGGGCAGGAACGCTGATGAGCGATTTAATCAGTAATAAGTTGTATATGCTGAGTGAGGATGAAATAGATAAGCTGAGTGAAATATTACCTTCTCATTGGTCAAAAAATAATCCGGTGGATATTATTGGGGATGCGTCACAAGAGAGATATCTTAAGACAATAACCGTTGCGGATGAATTTAATGCAGATGCAATTTTTGTTATCATTACCCCACAATTCATGACCCATCCTGAGGCTATTTGTAGGATGTTTGTAGAACAGAAATTCAAGACAAAAATCTTTCCCGTATTACTTGGAGGTAAAATAATGCAAGCCGCTAAAATTTATCTTCAAAAACAAGGTATTATTTTTTTCGAAGAGCTTACAGAAGCCGTTTCGTTTCTATAGCAATTATTATTTTATTCACTTAAACCATTCATGATTTCTATCGCTGCTGCGTGTCATCCGAACTTACTTTTGTCCTGCAATGGTTATATCAGCAATTATTAAAATATTCAGAATAAGTACATCGCTGACACTTGTTTTAATAAAAAAGGGCCGGATAGAAATCCACCCTTTGTCTAAAATCCAATATCCTATGAAAAACCGATGTAAAAATAATTGTTGATCCTTTGATAAAGAATGTTCTTGGTTTCCACTTTCACTGATTGATATCATCAAATTAATCCTCAATCAAAAAACCATTCAGCACACTAAAAAAAGGGCCGGATAAAAATCCACCCTTTGCTTTTATCTATCCTATCAAAAACGAATGCGAAAATAATTGGTGATCCGGCATTAAAGAATGTCCTTAGTTGGACTTTTAATGATTGAAATCAGTGGAAACCCGAAATGCCGAAAAAACAGACCTTCTCCATAAAATTGTTTTCATACAGCTTTAGTAAAACATGAAGAAAAACAGATGATCTAAATACGCAGAAGCCCTGATAACAATCAGTGCTACGACAAATGTTTCCGGTTACCTTGCATTTAAGCGATTTTTTTATCGTTAAAATAATTTAGTTCAGACGGGCCATTTTTGAATTGTAAAAACATGCCGGGTCATATTTCAATCAACACGGAAAGTTCAAGTCATTTTGAGGCTTTTTTTGAGTTCGCCACAATGGGGATTTTGATTGCTGATGGTGATGGACAGATTATCGCAATTAATCCTTTTGCGGCAAATGAATTTGGATATTCAAAAGCTGAATTGATTGGCCAAAAGATTGAAATACTAATTCCGGAAAGATTTTATCCGGAACATATTCATCACAGGGAAAAGTACACCGGAAACCCTCAGAGGCGACCGATGGGATTGGGGTTGGATTTGTTTGGCAAAAGAAAGGATGGTACCGAATTTCCGGTAGAGGTAAGCCTTGGCCATTACACAAGTGATAACAGCGAATATATTGTAGCGTTTATTACTAATATTTCTGTTCGAAAAGCTGCAGAAAAGGAGATTGAAAAATTAAATACAGACCTGGAAAATACAGTGACCTGTCGTACAAAGGATTTGAAGGACACGATGCATCAACTGGAAAAAACAAACTACACACTTGAAAATGTTTTGTTTTTTCAGAAAACATTATTTGAAACTGCAGGCGCCATGATCATTGCCACTGATGAAAAAGGTATCATTAACCTTTTTAATCCGGAAGCTGCTTTAAAGCTTGGATACACTCAATCTGAAGTGGTCAATAAAGCAACTCCCGTGTTATTTCACCATAAGGATGACATCGAAAAAAAACGGATCGAACTGTTGAATTTGTTCGGCGTCAATCTGAAAAACAGTTTTGATATACTAATAGAAAAAGCGAGACGCAATATTCATGAAGAAGAAGAGTATAATTATGTGGACAAGAACCGCAATTCATTCCCTGTCTCATTAACAGTTACCGCATTGCGCGATATTAAAGGCAATGTTACCGGATATATGGGCATTGCCATCGATATATCTCAAAGGATAAAAGCTGAAAAGGAATTAAAAAAAGTACAGCAATTATTTCTTCAATTATTGCATAATTATCCGGATGGTATTATCAGTATAATTGACAAAAACTATCATTTCGTTTATACAGGAGGTGAATTGCATAAGCGCCTTCATTCGGATATTGAACAATTAATCGGTCAGGAAATCTATCCCAGGTTTCCGGAACCATTGAGGAAAATAATTTTTGTGATGCTGGAAAATGTATTTCAAGAAAAGGTGTTCATTTCCGATTTCGAACTTCCTTATCTGATTATGGACCGCACTTATATAATGGATGCTTTTCCATTAGTAGAAGAAGATGGTTCTGTAAATCATATTGGTGTTATCATTAAAAACGTTTCCAAATTAAAAAGAGCACAGGAAGATTTACGCGAAGCACTTAAAATAGAAAGAAATTTAGGGGAATTAAAATCGAAGTTTGTGTCAATGGCTTCGCATGAGTTTCGAACACCACTCAGCACAGTATTGTCGTCAGCTTATTTGATTGAAAAATATACCTCTTCTGAAGAGCAGCCAAAGCGCGAGAAACACCTTCAGCGTATTGTTTCATCAGTAAATTTGCTTACCGATATTTTGAATGATTTTCTTAGTGTAGGTAAAATGGAAGAAGGAAAACTGCAGGCGAATTTTTCACAATTTGATATAGAGGAGAACGTACTGGACACGCTTGATGAGATTAAAAATAATTTAAAGAAGGAGCAGAAAATCAATTATCAACATGAAGGAGATGCGAACGTTTTATTAGATAAGACATTGCTAAAGCACATCATGCTGAATTTAATTTCCAATGCAAGCAAGTTTTCCACCGAAAAGTCTATAATAGACATCAAAACAACTCAGCAAAAAGGCCAGGTTACCTTATCTGTGAAAGATAATGGTATAGGCATATCAAAAGATGATCAGCAGCACTTAGCGGAACGTTTTTTTCGTGGGGCAAATGCGGTAAACATACAAGGTACAGGCCTTGGGTTACATATTATTTCAAAATATGTTGAAATGCTGGATGGGACAATTCAGTGCAAAAGTGAACTTGAAAAAGGCACTCAATTCATAATAAGCTTCAATACAAAAAGCAAAAAAAAATCACGATGAAAAAAATACTTTTGATTGAAGACAATGATAATGGCAGACTTCTTGAATTTTTGTGGAATTAGCAATTGCTAATTATTGTTTTTTCATTCTATTGCATGAAAAGAGTATCGCTCTTTATCATCCATTAGTAAAGCAACAAATATTGAACATTTCACTTTTCTTTTTGGCAGTTTTTATTAACCAGGATCAGTAAAACTGACCATGCTCCTTGCATTAAAGCATCAAATTCGCTTATACAAGAACCGGAAGATAATATTCAATAACAATAGATATTGATAAATTTCTTTTACGACGACCATAGAAATCTTCTTATTACAAGCGGGTTTGGCAGGACAATTATTCAAATTAAGATCAGGCAGTTTCAACCTTACGCCATCTTTTAAGATTAGGTAAACTACTGATGGCGACACCAATAGTATCGGCATCAATTTCCATTTCTTGCATTTTACTCTTTATCCGTGTTTGCATTTCCTCCAAAGTGATCTGTGGGTTAGTGAAGTGGCCGTTTTCATAACAATATTTACAATAGATCTTTTTGGGTGAACCATCTTTTTGGGTTCCCAAAAGTTCAAGACTGCTTAGTGGCATGGAGCAGCTCTGGCATATTCTTTTACTTTCCAGTAGTGAAAATTTTATGATAAAAATATTTTTTGATACCAGGTTGTATCTTTATTTCATCCAATTAAATTTTTGATAAACATCTTCAAAAAATAAAACAGTTCCTGTTGAATCAACTCCCGCCGGATTATACCAAACGATCACCGGCATTTTTACATCAGCAGTCACTGTAATGGGTGATTGATTGTTTAAACAACCCTTTTCGGTAAGTGTATCTATTGCAATCTGGTTATTTTTTAAAATGAGATGACCTAATTCTATTGGTTTTTCCATGCGCATACATCCATGGCTGAAAAACCGGTGCTGCTGCTTAAATAAATTTTTGCTTGGAGTATCATGCAGATAAGCACCAAATGGATTGTAAAAATTGAGCTTTAATAATCCCAATGAATTATCACAGCCGGTGCCCTGCCGGATCGTATACGGAAAATAATTGCGGCTCAAGGCGTGCCAGTTAACAGAGTAAGGGTCTATGATTTTTCCTGCTTTATTCAAAACCTGGTAATTATTCGCGTCGAGGAAGGAGGGATTGCGTTTGATAGCCGGCAACAACTCTTTAACAGCAATGCTCGGTGGCACATACCAGTATGGATAAACAACTACTTCATTCACGACGCTCGTGAGTGTAAAAGTAGGAGTAGAAGGCTTTCCTACTACTAATCTCATTTCCAGGATGACGTGATTATTCCTGTAAACTTTAAGATAAGCAGCCGGGATATTGACAACAATTACAGATTGATTTTGAGTAAGGCACGATATCCAGCGGTAATAATTTACGGATAGCGTTAATTGCGCTAATCTTGCTTTTAAAGGTATGTTCAATTCGCGGATAACTTCCTGATTTAATTCGCCATTTACGGGCAGATTAAACAGGTATTGTGCTTGCCTGATTTTTTCTTTTAAAATGGTTTCTGAAGGATTTTCATCAATCGAATTAAGAATACCCAACTGAAAAAGCTTATTGCAGAGAGCTTTGTTTGCGGGACTTACGGTTCTTAAAGTAACCGTCGCTTCTGTGAATTTCTCATTTTTCATTATGTTTACAATCCAATGAATTTTATTTTGTAAAGCCACGACTTCCGGCATGCGAGGGGAAAGGAACGGAGGCAGGGAATTTAGCTGGTGTTTTGAAATATATTGTTCTAAAATTTCAGGAATAGGGTAGCAATCCTGAATGTATTTAATTCCCATGTAACTGAAGGACGGTATCGTGTTGCCATAAACAATATCACGGTAAAAGTGAATAGCGGCATCAGAAAATAGAATTTCGGCTTTTAGCGAGTCTGATTGTGTTTCAAGACGCGTATTACCATTTTGAAAAGATGATATGAAGCTATACTGATAATTCGTTTTACTAAGCCCACGATCCTCCGCAGATGACAAGGTGGCCAATAGGTTGACAAGGTTGGTTGAATCTTTTTGCTGGATCCATGCCGTTTGATAGTTCCTTAAAGCATAAAATTGTTGTATTTGTTCGGGGTAATTTATTTTCAGGTCCTTTCTGTTTACATCAGACAGAAGATATCGCTCAATTGTGTCCGGCAGTATCTGCGCTAAACTGGCAAAACCCGGCAGAATGACTAAAAGAAAAACTAAAAAGATTCTGGAGTTTTTAGTTTTTACACTTTCAACATATTTTATTTTGGAACCCATCAAAGGCAGATTTTAAGAGGAGAAAATGGGTTGCAGAACTGGCAATGCTTTTCCGCAAATTGTTTATCTTATTGTCAATTGCCTTGGTTATTTCCGGCTCTTCACACATTTCTTCGTGCATCAGACTATCCATTTCATTGACATCGTTTCTCAAAGAATGGATCACTTCATCTTCTCTGATGAATTTGGATTGAAAATCCTCTATTTCATCAAGCAGGTTGTGATCAAAATTATTTTTGAGAATATCCGAAAGACTGTTCTTCAGTAGAATGTTATCTTCCATCCTCGAATTTAGTAGTTGCTTCCACCATTGAATTTCAAATTGAAACTGTGCTATTTCCATTGCCGGATTCTCCTGGCCGTCAACTTTCTTATTTTTCAATGTTTTTTTTATAAAGGTATCATCAGAAAAAAAGAGTAGTAAGGATTTGCATCAGCAATTACATTGATAAAAATCACCTTAATGGTGTTTGTCTTTGTTATGATCGATTTTGCAGGTGAGTTGGATAATAAGCTCATTCTAAAGTGAGTGATTATAGAACTAAAATGCCACTTATTACCTTTACCCATCCCTACTAATTTGTCTGAATGCTTTCCAGGAAGTTCTTATAAATAAGTAAGTTGAAGTTGATTTTACTTTTTATCCCTGCTATTAATTTATGTCACTTCAATTCGTGATCTATATCATGGTATCCCATCTTCTTCTGAACTAATTTGTAGCCGCTTGTAAACCTTTCAAAACTTATATTATGAATACTAAATTTTTACTAAAGTTGTTCTGGTATCCATGCCTGATGGTAACAGGTATTTTTTTCAGCCGGTTAGTAATGGCCCAAACATCTTTACTTAATCCCACAACACAACCTCAATTCGTAAATCCTTTACCAATTCCCCCATTAATAGATGGGCGCAATGGAGGCACGTTCACCATTTCTATTAGCGAGTTCTACCAGGATCTTGGCTTGCGGGATCCCGCCTCAGGCCAGCGGATGCTGACGAAAGTGTGGGGCTATAATGGCACTTATCCCGGTCCAACTATTCTTGCGCGCAAAAACGTACCATTGCATTTTTTTTGGTCAAATGATTTATATAATCCTTCTACAAGGCAACCATTACCTCACCTGTTGCCAATAGATGAAACAATTGCGTGGGCGCTTCAAGATGTTCCCAACTGGCAGCAATATGGCGTTCCTGTTGTAACGCATTTACATGGTGGTCATACAGAAGCGGTCAGCGACGGCTCACCTCTGTCATGGTTTACCCCTTTCTTTACTAAAAAAGGGCCACAGTTTGTAAAGGGACAAAATGAACCTTATACATATAGCAATGACCAGGACGCAGCTACTATATGGTACCATGATCATGCACTTGGGATCACCAGATTAAATGTGTATGCGGGCCTTGCAGGTTTTTATGTGCTCACTGATAATATTGAACAACAACTTCAGGCTGAGCATAAATTACCGGCCGCTGAATATGATATGGGGCTCGCCATACAGGATAGAATGTTTACCGCAGACGGTCAATTATATTATCCTTCTCTGCCGTCTGCTCCTTCTCAGCCATCACCAAGCATATTGCCTGAGTTTTTTGGAGATTTTATTTTAGTAAATGGTATGGCATGGCCCGTGCTTGAAGTGGAACCACGTCAATACCGGTTTCGAATTCTCAACGGATCTGATAGCAGGTTTTATAACTTATTCCTATCAGGTAATAACACCTTTTGGCAAATCGGCAGTGATCAGGGATTACTGACTTCACCGATCCAAATGAACCAAATGTTATTGGGTCCCGGAGAGCGCAAAGAAGTTGTGATTGATTTTTCCAGTCGCCTATTATGGGGGCAAACAATCCTGCTTCAGAATAATGCTAAATCGCCTTATCCTAAAGGGATTGTAAATGCAAAAACAACAGGGCGGGTAATGGCATTTCGGGTGAGTAAACCTCTTAACACGAACGTTCCATTAAGTGTGCTGCCGGTAACTTTTCATTCTCCAATTTCACAGTTGATTCAAAACGGGCCTACACGTAAATTACTTCTATTTGAAACAGTGGATGAATTTAACAGGATAAAGCCGATGTTGGGAACTGTAGATGGCGGCGCTATGGATTTTGAAGATTCCGTTACAGAAAACATAAAGCTGAACAATACTGAAATATGGGAGTTCTATAATACTACAGCCGATGCGCATCCTATTCATTTGCATCAGGTAAAATTTCAAGTCATCAGTCATCAGAAATTTACCGGAACACAAGACGTGAATACTGGAAAATTGGTCAATTTCAGATTACTCGGTCAGCCAAAAGCATTAAATCTGGATCAGGATGGCTGGAAGGATACCTATGTAGTGTTGCCTGGTGAAGTAACCACAGTGATTGCAAAATTTGATCTTCCCGGCAGATACGAATGGCATTGTCACATCCTAAGCCATGAGGATCATGATATGATGCGCCCTTTTGAAGTGAGCAGCACCGCTTCAGCAATTGTTCAGCGAAATGACTTATTTAACAAGATGGTGCCGAACGATAGCCTAACGGTTTATCCTAATCCTGTTACTTTAAATACAACTATTAATTTTAAGGTTTCCAGTAAAAGTAAGGTAAGTATTAAAATATTTGATATAGAAGGTCACGAAGTAAGTACCGTTTTTGAAGGAGAAAAAAGTCCGGGTATTTACACTCTGCCATTTAAAGGAAACCGTTTAGCTGGCGGAATGTATATATGTCGCATGCAAATCAATCATGAAGTGTTGCAATGCAAACTGATCATTCGATGATAAGAGTGGTACCAGAAAGAGGATTATGGTCAGCAATACCGACAGTAACAAATACATAATTTATAGTTGAGCTTTTTGAGAAATTGAAAAGATTAGTGTGGTGTAATGATCAAAAAAATTTCAAGAGCACTTAGAAGGATTAAGATCAAAAGGAGTGTTAATTTGTGTATTCTAAACGGATTGGAAAATATATTGAAATTAATGCCAGTGGATACTGACTTCCACAATTTACAAAATGCCCTGCCATTTCAATGACAGGGCAGTTGAATGCAATCCGCGTTTTCCCGTCATTTAACGGAAATCTTTTTGCTGATCGTCATTTTTTTTGCTTCTTCTTTTTTAGGCAATACGAGTTCCAGGACACCATCCTTGTAATGCGCATCAATGTTGTCTTTGTTTACTGCATCGGGAAGTGTGAAGCTGCGTTGAAAAGAAGAATAGCTGTATTCCTGCCGGGTGTATTTTTCTTCTTTTTCTTCATTATTTTCTTCTTTTTCGCTACTGATGGTAAGCATATTGCCTTCCACATCAATTTTGAAATCTTCTTTCTTCAGGCCCGGTGCAGCAAGGGATACCAGGTAATCTTCCTTTCTTTCAATGATATTTACAGCAGGAATATTCATCGTTCCTGATGGAAAACCTCCATCAATTAGATCGAGGAAAGGTCTGCTAAAAAAATCGTCAAAAAAAGAGGGCTTTCTTTCGGATCTTTTTGCCAATGTTCGTGTGTTCATAATAATTTGTTTTAAGTTAGAAAAAGTTTGTTCTGCAAAATTAAAGCGCACATCATCTTGATTCGGTAACCGTAATTACTAAAAACGATGAGATTAATCAGTTCTTAAAGCAATCAAAAGGATGTAATTTATTTTAATCACTGAAGCCAGTTATTAGCATCATTTGTTTTAGGGTATGACGGGAATGCTTTTGCTTTATTCATTCTCTAAGGAAGCGAAAAAATAAATTCTTTTTGCCTGGTAGTTCTGCAATATGAATACGGACGCCGGTATTGTTCAATTTAAAAAATTAGCCATGAAAACTGCCTTCCGGCGATAGTACAGAAATCGCCTTGATGGATCTGGTTATGGGGCAAAAAAAATGAATTGGATCATTCATCGAGGTCGTGGAAATTGAAATCGATGCTGACAGTTTTCCACAATTTAGTTTAATCAATTAGTCAGCTATTTGCTGATTTTAATCATTTTATAGCCGGTTGATCGTCATATTCCCTGGAAGCAGCGTTGTGTATTTTTATTAAAAAAATCATGAAAAATATATTGGTTCCCATCGATTTTTCCGATGCTTCCTTTAATGCGATAAGCTATGCGGCTTTCCTGGCTAATGCTTTTAATGCGGAATTAATACTACTTCACGCGTATAATAACGGCGTAATCAGCGAAAATGGGAATACTGAAATTGACAACCCCTCGGAAGAAGTCGAAACGGCCGATGAAAAATTTATCAGAAATGAAATGGATGGAATCGTCAGAAGATTCACTGTCAAAATAGGAGGCATTATCAGAAAAGGCAGTCCTGTACAAGTTATAGAAGAAGTTGCAAAAGAATTGGACCCGGAAATAATTGTAATGGGCATGAAAGGAAAAGGCGAAAGTATCTCTGCCTTTGGAAGCACCACCGTTAAAATGATCACAAGAACCCTTAATCCGTTACTTGTAATTCCTGCAAATGCCGGTTACCAAACCATCAATACTATTACGCTTGCTTCTGATTTTAAACGTCAGGATTTTCAACTCCATTTTCCGGTACTTGAACAATTAATTAAAAGATTTCATCCCTTCGTAGAGATATTGAATATACAGAAAAAAGATTCAAAACTGACACCGACAATGATTGCAGGCAAAATGGCAACAGAATTAATATGGGATAAATACGATCATTCCTTTAATATAATTGAAAAGAACGATGTGGAAAAAGGAATCCATAATTTTATAAAAAATCATCCGACAGATTTATTGGTAATGATAGCACGAACAAGGCATTTCTTTAATCAAATGTTTGAACCTTCTCATACGAAAAAGATGACTGCCTTAACCAAAACTCCCTTATTAATTTTGCATGAACAAGTAAAATAAAAATCAAACGTATTTATTCTTTTACTGTAAACAAATCCTTTCCAGATGCCGGAAGAGCAATTTTTATATTTCTCTGCCTTCGTAATTTCTTCATAGCGGCCGAAAAACTAATGGGTAAAAATGTAACAAGCTATTTTGTTTAAGGAGAAATACGGCTAATTTGAAGCCCGGACAAAGAAATCAGGATCACGTGTTTCCTGTTGAATTCCATTTTTATAAGAAAGGGTGTTGATACCATTCTAATGCTTATGTAAACCTTACTTAGACCAACTTTCTAGCATGCTTCAGGATTAGTCCCTTTGACAAAAGCCGAAATAAAATGTATAAAAACCCTATGCAAATGAGATAAATTATTAATCCTGACCCGTATATTCGAAACAAATTCGTTAAATAATTATCGGGCAGTACTTTATGCCTATAAGAATTGACCACCATATACAAAAAAGGGGCAAAAAAAAGCGGCAAGCTATGAAGCAAACTTAGATATGTCTTTTGCCTGAACGAGCTGAACCAAAACAGCAACGCAGATAAACTATAAATTAATATTAATCCGCCGGGTGTCAGCGCTGCAATTCTTTGAATCACCGGAGACATTCTGCCGCTCATCAGGATGAATATCCAGAAAATTGTTGAAACAAACGCGTAAGTACAGGCAGCAAAGGGAGAAATTTTTCCGTCAGAACGGGCTTCAAATTCCTGTTTCCTGCTAATAAGTAAAGTAGCAAATACAGTAATGGATATCCTGAATAAAAGATGAAAAAGTAAATCCACCAAATAATTAAAAAAAATAGTCGCATGATTTTTTTTCTGCAAGGTTACTGGTTGTAGGCGTTAAAAATGATGACCTTCGGCACAGGAGTGTATGAGTCAGGTCATAATTTTATTTGCTGTTACAGGGCGATTCTTTTGAATGACATAAATATGTTTTATCGGCTAATTCGACGATCATTTCACTATCGAATGTTGCATGCGTAATTTGCCGGTGAGCAGAAGTCCTATCGGAATTCGTATCCAAAACGACAAAAGTCTGAATAAAAGGGTAACAACAATAGATGTTCCCAAAGGCGCACCAAGGCGGGTGAGAAAAAAAATGAGGCTGCTTTCATATAAGATCAAAGCTCCCGGTGAAACGGGCAATAATGAAATAATTTTCGTTAAGATAAGCGCAGTAAAAACAGTTGCAAAAGATATTGAAACACCAAGTCCGTGGAATAAAGAATAAATAGTGTAACCATCACATACAAATGTGCCTGTCTGCAAAATGGAAAGTTGTGCAACGCTTCTTTTATGCTGAATGAGTAATGGCAAGCTGTTCTGCAAATTGTCTTTATTTTCATTGACAAATCTTTTTAGCTTTTCTGCATATTTTCCAAGCCATTTAATTTTTGCGAGTTTCAGGCATAGGGTAATTATCGTTTGCTTCTTATCCAACAACACAATCCCATACGCGAAAAGGAGATAAACAAAAAATCCGGCGATCAGAATAACTGCGAATAACGAAGTCATTTTTATCAAGAAAAAACCCAGAAGCAATACTGCGATAATGATGAATTCTATAGCTAAGTAAAATGTAATCAGTTCAACAATCACCACTGTAAAAATATTTTGAACAGCAACATTTTTATGCTTTAAATAATTATAAAAAAAGATATTCCCACTAATGCCGGCGAGTGGCGCAACCTGGTTGACAAACAAGGCAATGACACTCGCCTGGTAAAGTTGCAGAACTGTGAGGTGCATGGATGGCTGGAATATTTTAAGCAACCGGTAATAAATGAGCGCACTAAATAAATAGGTCAGCAATTGGGCAATGACGGAACTTGTCAGCCACAAACCATTTACTTTACCGATGAGTTTTATGTCCGTTCTGAAAGCAGAAAAATATAAGACCACTATTATAAAGGCTGCAAATGAAAAAATATAGAATACCGGTTTTAACTTGCTTTTCATTTCCAATTGCAGTTTTTAATTTTTATGATACCGAAAGCCAGCCAGGTACTCATTTTTTTATCAGGCAGCGTGGCCGCGTTCTTGCAGGTTTTTTAGTAACAACTTCACTTCTTCATCACTCGTCTGGCTGAAATCTTTATAAAATCTGCCGACACCATAAAAAGGTTCCCGCGTGTAGAGGCAGATAAATTCGTCGGCTTCTTTAGATATTTGCTTAGCCGCTTCA
>Ga0157369_10005631_pt1 | contig 14552 bp, 12 predicted proteins | sample C25metaG_FD_113461 | JGI IMG/M metagenome (GOLD analysis project Ga0157369, IMG submission 113461) | Corn rhizosphere microbial communities from Kellogg Biological Station, Michigan, USA - C2-5 metaG | ecosystem: Host-associated > Plants > Roots > Rhizosphere > Soil | place: USA: Michigan...
TCCGTCCACGGCTGGACGACATGCATATGCTCGGGCTGGCGCCCCTGCGCGGCCCCGACCATCTCCGAATAGAGGCTGAGCTGGAGGATCGTCCCGCCCTTTGTCTGCCGCGACAATTTGGTGTCGAGGGCTTCGTAGGACCACGGGCCGAGGTCCGAGGGGACCTCCACCCGCCGCAACACGTCGGCGCGGCCTGCCCAGCGGCCGAGGCGGAGCGCGGCCTGGACGATGACGGGGACGCCAGCGTGCATCGCTGCAAGCGTCGCGTCCACCGCCGCTTCATCGATGTCGACGCCATCGATTTTCACGGACTCGAGCCCGCCCGAGCTTAGATGCTCGATATAGTCGCCTTCATGTTTGATGCCCCGCTGCCACAGCACTTCCAGCAGCGGGTCCCAGAATTTGGGTCGCGCGAGCGCGCCGGCGGCGACCGCTCGCTCCAGCTCCGTCAGGTGGCGGCAGTTGAGATAGGCGCTGAGATCGCTCGCGCTGAGCCGCAGGCTTTGACGGTCGAATTTCATGCGTTCCCCTGCGCTCAGTCGGCAACAAACCCTTCCGCCTAGCTCGCGCTCTCAGCTTCCGGGGTTGACCCCGCGTTAGCGCCGGTATTCGCTTGCTCCGGATCGATCTTCGTGGCGGTCGCAGCTTTGGTTGGAGCCTTGCGCGCGGAAAAGAGAATGCCGGGGACATCTGGGGGCAGGGAATTGCCCGGATCGAGCAGCCGAAGACCTTCGTTCATCAATTGCTCGACGAGGCGGTAGGGTTCGCGAGCCTCGGGGTAGAGCGCCTCGATCAGGGCCTTCAGAGACCCGTCGGGATCCACCGTTCCGACGTTCCATTTGGTGGGCGCGCCTTCAACCGGCACTGCGGTCGAGCCCTGGTTGATCGCATGGGCCATGGCGAACTTGGCGGCTTCAAGTTCGCTTCCGAAATAGCCCGCCTCGACCAGAATCGCGAGCCGCGCTTCGTTGGCCTTAGTGACGCCGAGCGTTCGCTTGTCCGCCGGTTCGGACGTCCGGGGTGCTCCGCTGATTGACTTACTCATCGTCTTACTCCGCTGGAACGAGGTCGGTGTGCCGCGCCGAACGGCGCTTGAGCTTCCATTCGCCTTTGAGCCGGCCCTTGAAGCTTGCCCGCGCTTCAGCCGGCGGAAGCTCGTCCTCATAGACGAGAACCACCACCTGCGAGGCGATCGAGGGCAGGACAGAGACCGTTTTCTCCCGATGGACTCCGTCGAGACGGCCGAAGGGCGAGTCGATAACCACCGGTCCCCTCAACGGCGCATTGTTTTGCAGCGCCCCCACCAGCGAGAAAGCGACGACATGCTCCGCGCCTGCCGATCGGACGGGGATGTCGCTCCCGTCCTTGTGAACGATCGTGAGGCCGTAATTGTCGTTGATCCGGAGCCCGGCATAATCGGGCTCCGAGGTCAGGTCCCGGAAATGTTTGGTGGCATCCGCTTCCACCCGGCGGCGAAGCTGGTCGCGGTACAAGCTGACCCCGTCGCTGAAGAGTTGCTCGAGCGTTGCCGCAAGCTCCTGGCGCTCCCGTTCGACCTCAAGGCTCGAGCCTGCATATTTGCTGAGCTTGCGCTGGGTACTGTGACGATAATTGTCATTCTCTTGGATGGCTTCACGAATCTTCACGATGCCGTTTTCGGTGGCGATGATCTCGCGCATGACCGAGTCGAGCTCGGCTCGCGTTTGGCGCACATTCTCCTCTTCGTCGCTGTCCAATTCCTCCTTGATCGCTTGGACCTCGCTCTCGTTCGCGTAGATGTCCCGGTCGATCTGATCGAGCGTGCTCCAATGCAGCTGCAGGGCCTCGGGGTTCGCCTCCTCGAGCAACTTCTCGATCGCCGTAATCCGCGACCGGACAGTTGCCAGATCGGCCTGCTCTGCCGTACCGGCTGCTCCGCCGCGCGCGGCCAAAGCCGCGCTGACGCGTTGGCGAGCTGCTTCATCGACATGCTGAAGGCACGCCGGGCACTCGGTCTCTTTGCCTTGGGCAAGCTCCTCGAGTAGACTCGAACGCGTGATGGCAGTGTGGAGATCGAGTTCGCGCTTGCGAAGCTCGCCCATCGCGTTGCGCATGGGCTCGCCGATTAGTGCGCACCAGGCGGAGCCCATGGCATCGGTCATTTGCTCGATCTGGCCGTCGCGCCGCGACTTCAGGCCCGTGATTTCCTTTTCGAGATAATCGAGCCGGTCGAGCTTGGCTTGGAGCCGGGCAAAGCGGCGCATCGCTTCGTCTAGCGCCGCGCGGCTCTTTCGCAGTCGCTCTAGTTCCTGCTCCTGCTTATGGAGGTCAGCGACCAGCACGGTGCGCTCCTCCTGCAACTGGGCCAGCGCGTCACCGAGTTCGCGCGTCTTAAGATCGCCCTGGGCAGCTCGCGCGAGGCGATTTTCGGCGCGGGCTCGGGCTTGGCCGAGGCTTTCGCGAGTGTCGGTCAGGACAGGAAGACCGAGGATGCCTTCGATCGCGGCGCTGATCTTGGGACCCATCTCGCTGTCCGAGACGAGCAGTTCCTCATATTCCTGGAGCAGCTCGCCATCGAACAGAAAGAAACGGGCGATATGCTCGGGAAGGATGCGGTCCAACGCTTCCTTCGCCTGATGCGGGCCGAGTGGAAGTCCTTCCCGCTCAACATAATGATCCTTGATATAATCGCTCTCGCTCGTCGGCTCGGTGACGCCTGGCCGCGGACGGAAGATTCGCGTCAGGCGATATTTGACGTCGTCGTAGCTGAGATCAAGGCGGACCTGGAAGCCGTAGTCGCCCTCCTTTGCGGCCTCCCAATTGCCGAGCTTGTGAAGATCGATTTTGCGCTGTCCGCGACCGAGCACGAAGCCGAAGAAGGCGAAGCGGATCGCGTTCAGCAGCGTCGTCTTCCCGCGCATGTTCTCACCGTAAACGACGGTGACCCCGTCCTCCGGGAAGTCGATCGCCTGCTCGCCCTTGAACGGGCCGAAATTGGTAAGGTGCAGCGACGTCAGTTTCAGCATCTTCAGTCTCCAACGTGCGCGCTGATCAGTTCGTCGATCTCCCGTGAGACATCGCGACTATCGATGGGCTCGCCGTGCAGGCGCAGGAGGTCGCGGACGAGCTCTCGGCTAATGTGCGGATATTTGTCAGCGCGCAGCCGCTCGATGACATCGAGCAGGCTTTCGTCACGCTTGGCGGCAGGACTGTCAGGGGGCATCTTCGCTCTCCACAAGCTCAGGGTGGTTCGGTCGTCGGTGGGCATCATCGTCATCGTCTTCGAAGCCGCCACCTTGCAGTGCGGTCCAGTCGAGGCCGAGCCGGATTGCGAGACGTTCGAGCTCGACGATTGCGGTGGGGTTGATCGCATGCTTGCCGAACTCGATGGATCGGGCGACTTCGCCCGCGAGGATCGACGCTCCGTCACCGTCGTCGCCCTGGTTCGGAGCGACGATAATATCGTGAATATGGGCGAGCGCCTTCCCCGGCGAGCGGCGCAGCACCCGGCCGCGGCGCTGGATGAATTCGCGCGGATTTCGCGAGGAGGCGAGGATCAGCGCGTGCGTGACGGCGGGAATGTCCACGCCCTCGTCGAGGCAGCGGATCGATACGACGATTCCGCCGACTGCGTTGAACAGATCCAGCGTACGGCCGCGGTCGCCGGACATGTTCGAATGATATTCATAGACGCAGTCCAGCCCCGACGCGATGGCCGCCGACCTAACGGCTCGCAACTGCTGCTGGTCATCGCAATAAACGATCCAGCGCTGTCCCGGCCGATAGTGGTCGAGCAGGACCTGGACTGCGACGGGAACCTTGCCGTTCGCCGCTTTCACGATCCGGGCGCGGCGAATGAGGAGATGCTTCAGCCGGCGGCCCAGGTTTTCGTCCGCATCGCCCTGCTTCGAACGTGCGTAGAGTCGACGATATTGGTCGGTGATCTCCTGCCATTGCGCCTGTTCGTGTTCTTCGAGTTCGATCGGGTGAACATTGTAGGCGTAAGGCGTCAGTGCGCCGGCGCGGATCGCTTCGTGGATACCGAAGGGTGGCTCGATGATTCCGCCGAAATAATCGAGAATCGCCGTGGTGCCTTCCGGATCGCCGGCACGGCGGGGGGTTGCGCTCAGACCCAGTCGCGGCCCCGATTCAAGGCCGAAGATCCTGCGCGTGTGTTCGGCGCCAAGCCGGTGAACCTCGTCGGCGACGAGGAACAGATGATCGCCGCCGCCGATCAGGTTCAGAAAATCGTCGGAGGAGGCCGTCTGCATGGTGGCGAGCACGGCCCGGGGCGGTTCGCCCGGCGCCGGCGGGCGCGTCCAGCTGCGAAGGCGCGCCATTTCCCGCCAATCGTCATGGCCGCCGCCGCAGATCAGCAGTTGAAGACCGGTCCCGAAACTCTCCCGCAGTTCACTGGACCATTGCTTGAGAAGCAGGTCGCTCGGCACTAGGATCAACGGAAGCTTCGGGTCGCGCAGCGCTTCATTGATTGCGCACAACGCCGTGAAGGTCTTGCCCGAGGCGGTCGCATGCTCGAGAATCCCGCGCCGGCCGTTCGCCGTCCAGGCTTCGAGCGCCTTGATCTGGTGATCGCGCGGAACTCGTCCGCCAGGCCGGCCGGCCTCAGGCGACCAGCCCACGGCCTGATCGAGCTCGAGACAGATTTCATCGACCAGTTCGGGCCAATCGACGCCATTCGCCGTGCTGAGGATCTCCTCGCGAGCGGCATCGGGTAGCGGACGGGTCGTTACTCCCGGCCAGTCATTCGCCCACAGCCTTTCGAAATAGGATCGTTCTTCCTCGATCCGGTCGCGCTCGCGGTCGCCGCCCCAGCTGACGAAGACGTCGACGGATTCGAGATTTCCATCGCGGGCGAGGCCGGGCCAGGTTTCATTCATCGATCCCTTGAAGGCGATGTGGCTGGCGCCGTCCGACAGGATGCCGACCTTGTCGTGGAACAGACGGCGGCTGCGCGCTCCGGCCGAGTCACCGATCCAGGCCAGCTGGATGTCGATGACCCCCGCGCCAATCAGGCTGGCGAGCACGGCGGCTGGGCGCGCCAACAGCGGCGAGGCCAGCATTCGGCCGAGTTCCTCGCGAATGGCTGCTGCGGCAGATTCCTCGGCGCGCGCCGAATAGCCGCTTCCGATCGCCTCGATGTCCACCTCGTGGAGCACGGGCGAGCAGATGAGGCGCATGACGCCTCCATTATCCACGAACCGCCGAAGGCTCGGCCAGGCAAGAATGTAGATGGAGCTGCTAAAGAAGCCGACTGCGCGGTCGTAGCGCGTCGCTGCCGCCATCGCGGGCAAATAGAAAGCCGAGGCGATGTCGTCCTCGGGCTTGTGATAGGCTTTTTTCAGCTGAAGGTCGGCGAGCATGGCCATCGCTAGTCGCGGCTCACCCGTTCGCGGGTGAGCTGAATGCGGCGGTCGATCGCTTCCGAAAGTTTGCCGGCGGGCGCGGCGATGACGGTTTCCAGCGCTTCCTCGCCGCCGCCGGGCCGGAGCTGGCGGAACTGCGTCGCGATCCGGCCCGCGCTCGCCTGGATGATCGTCTCGTGCTTGACCTGCACGTTCCGGGACCAGGCGAAGTCATTGTAGAGACCGGAATCCCACAGGATGAAAACTTCGTCCTCCGCGGCATAGCCGACGAGCAGGGCCATTCGGCCGCCGCCCTGATCGAAGTTCCCCCGCTGACCGCGCGACTGTCCCGGCACGATCAGCTGGACCTTGTGCTCGCCAAGGGGCCGGCCGCCGGGCGGTCGTGTCGCATTGAACATGTAGACCCTCAGCTTGGCCGGCACGGGCGAGCTCAAGTCCAGTTCGAGCGGCTTACGGTCGACCGCCCCGCAACCGGCGACGCGCCGACCCAAGGCGTGGAGGAAGCGCTGGTGCATCTCTGCAACGCCGATCCGCTCCGTAAGCTTGGAAACGGGCAGCTGGTCAGTCATGTCATTCATCGTTGCCATCATCGTCTCCTTTGGCGGATCGACCACAACACGCTCTCCAGTCGGGGTGCGGAGTCGCGGGGTCGGGTTGAGGCGCGCATCGGGCGCGGGTGCGGATTCCCGTTGGTGGGAAACTGCGATGGCCCCTCCGTGGGACAGCGAGTCGAGCCACGCCTCGAACACCGATTCGCGAACTCGCCATTGGCCGCGGACCTTGAACGCCGGGATCTCGCCGTCGGCGACCATCGCATAGACTGTGCGCTCGGCCATTTTGAGCCGGCCAGCGACGTCGCGGATGGTCAAAACCTCGTCCATGTCTTCCCTTAAGCTGAGAGATAAGCTGTCAGAGCGGCTCTTGTGCGAAATATGCAACAGCATAAGCTACTGTCGATCGAGTCGGCAAGGGACTCTTTTTTTCGGCGTGCCGTGACGACCGTGAACGAGGAGGTTGGACGTGGACTACCGGATCGATCGCTATGTGCGTGAGCGCCTCGAGGGCACCGAGTTGATCAAGGACCATCCGACGCGCTGGGTGTTCGAACATGCCAAGCAGGCCGTTGTGCTGGGCCTGTGCGATCGGGTCGAAGTCGCTGATGGGCGTGACCAGATCGTGTTTCGCTGGCCAAGGACGGTCCGCGCGGCGTCTTCGCCGCGGAAAGAGTGGGGCGCGTCCTAGACCGCAGCGGCGATCCGCTGTTCGAACGCCGTTCGGACATCGGCGAAGTCGGGGAAATATTCGCTGCCGATCGAAACCAGGCTGCGCATGATCTCGGCATGAACGCCCTGGATCCCGCGCGCGAGCACTTCGGGCTGCCGCACCGCGTTCTCGACCAGTGCGCCGAGGTCAAATTCGATCTGCCCCGCCGCGGCCCTGGGCAGCTGCGCTTCGGATTTGCGAAGGTTCATCACCACATCGAAATGGGCGACGTCCTCCGTGCCCTCGCGGCCCTTATAGCCTTTATGGCTTTGCTGCTTGCGATCGAGACTGCTCGCCTCGTGAAACTCGAACCCAGCCGCCGCGGCGGCGTCGCGCAGCGCGGACCAGACCTCGGCGTCGGTGTTGTGGAACACGACCGTCGCCCAGCCGCCGGGCTTCAGAACCCGGGCGATTTCCTTCATCGACTGCTCCATGAGCGAAGCATAATCGGCAAGGCTCTTGCCCCCCTCTGCGGGTGACAGCGATCGGTTGACGACGGCTTCCTTGCGCGCATCGGTCGATCGGCCGAGCCAGGCTTCCCAGATGATGTTGCAGTCGGCGTAGAAGATGTTCGAACCGAAGGGCGGGTCGGTGAAGACATAGTCGACGCTGTCGGAGGCGATCCGGTCGAGCGCCGTTGCGCTCGCAATCAGCGTGCGCGGCTCTTCAACGTCCCTCGGTTTGAACGCACCGTAATAGCGCTCGAGCTGGCCGATCTTCTTGCGCATGACCTCGAGGACATTGGCTTCGCAAGACAGTTGCGGAACGTAGAGGGTGCCAGTCAGGGGGCGGTGCCCTCCGCGCGCATTGAAACGGCGCATGCGCGTCCCGTGCCAGGCGGTGTTGGTGAATGCGAACATCAGTGCCCGGCGGACCCGCTCGTCAGCGATCCGTCCGATCTCGCGCCACAACAGGGCGAGGGCGCGAAGATTGCGATGGGTGTAGAAGTCCGCGACTGAATGCACCTGCTGCAATTGAAGCGCACAACGCTGATACATTTCGCGGTCGCGCCCGATTGGAACCGCAGGAAACCAATCCTCGATATCTTCGCGGCGGAAGCCCAATGCCCGTTCGATATCCGCCGCGTCCGCCGCCTTCTGGCCGCGCTTGCCGTTGAGGCCTTCAAACGCAATCCAGGCCGGTGCATTGGCCGTCACTTCAAACCGCCGCCGGTCGGACTCATGATGGCAGCGCGGACAGACCGTTGCCCTGCCGATCCTTCCGCTCTTCTGATTGATCGTGCTCCACAGCGCGAATTCATGCCGGCAGACAGGGCAGCGATGCTGAGTGCTCCACACGGTCCAGCGGATGGTCGCCGCGCCGCCCTCGGGATCCGACGTCGCATAGAGCGCATCGATCTCGTCCGTGACGGCCTCTTCAATCTGACGGAAGCCTGCGCGCAGTGCGTGGGGATCGCAGCCATGCGTGTGGTTCCAGGCAAGGTGGACCGCGGCCGGCGACAGGTCACTGAGGAGTGCCCGGCGCCCGGCGAGAGCAGCCGCGACGCCGGTCATCCCCGAGCCAGCGAAGGGATCCAGGACCACATCGCCAGGCTTCGTGAAATGCTCGATGAAAGGGGCGATCGCCTCAGGCGGGACCTTGGTGTGGTAGCTGTGCGCCAGATAGAATGCGCTGTTGCGTCCGCCGGCCACACTTCCGAACGACGGCGCGGCCAGCGGCGCTTCGCCGTGCGTCGAGACGGGAAGGGCCCGATCCTCGACATAGGCTGCGACAACGTCGTTCGAGCCCGGGGCTGACCGGCCTTCCTTCGGCTGCCATTCGCCGATCAGGTCGCGCTCGGCGACAAGCGTGCAGCGCTCCTCGATCCGCGGCATGTTGATGCCGGCCGCCGAAAGGTCCGCCCTCAGCGCGTCGCGAAGGACGAGCGAATAGATCTCGTCGGTGCGCCTTGCGCCGGAAACCAGCGCAGCGGCGATCGCGCCGTCGATGAAGTTGGTGTCCGGGCGGGTGCGGGGTGTCCGTTCAACGGTCCGCTCCCGATGCGCGAGACACAACAGGAGGTCGAGCCGGGTGACTCGTTCGCGCCCCAGCTGGCCTTTGACGCCCTTGATCGAGGGTTGCGTCTTGTCGAGCAGGTGCGCGCTTCGAACGTCGAACCCCGCATCCGAGAGCGAGTCCTGCACTGCCTCCCACACCCGGTCGTCGGAATTGGAAAAGGCGAGGACAGCCCGCCCGCCACGGCGCAGCACCCGCCCGGCCTCGGCGAAGGCGTTCGTCATCAGTTCCTGATATTCGGCCAGATCCTTGCCGCCCGCATGCCGGGCCCGATGCTTGTTGACGACGATCTCGGCGGACTGGTCCGTCGCTGTTCCAAGCCAGGCATCCCACAGCAGCGAACTGTCCGCGTAAAAGATGTTGGACCCGAACGGCGGATCCATGAACACCATGTCGATTGCTGCATCCGGGATGCAGTCGAGCTCGGTCGCGGAGCGCTGGAACACATCGACGTTGGTGGCGGCGAGCGGGAAGTTCTCATAATAGCGAAGAACGTCCGCAGCCTTGCGGCGGAAGAGGCTCCAGACGTTCCATTCGTAGCGAAGCGACGAAATGTAGAGCGTCCCGCTCATGACATTGGTCGGCCGCTTCGCGTTCCATTGATAACGCCGGCTCGCGCGATTGACGCAGGCGGTGAAGGCGAACAGCAGCGCCTCGCGGGTGCTCCCCTGTGTCGCGGTGACGATGGCGTGGCGAAGCGCAGCAAGCGCGTGGAGGTTGCGGCGGGTGAAGAACCCAGCCACATTTTCGATCCCCATCGCAGCATGGCCGGCGCGCCACATCTCTCGATCGCGGCCGAACGTGACCGACGGGATCCAAAATGGAATCGGCGCGGCGTCGACCTCGGCGATCAGCGCCAGGTCCGCTTCGCTCGGCGCTCGCGTGCGGATCCGGTTGCTGCCGCTCGAGACATGGGTTTCGACGGGCACTTCCCGCAGCCAAACGAGCTCCGACTTGCTGAGCCGGCCCTTGCAGGCCGGGCAGTCGAAGCTGCTGTCCGAGCGTAGGCTTTTGCGGACGTCCCAATAGAGGATCTCGGCGGCGCAATTCGAGCAGAGGAAGACATCGCTCCAGGTTGTGTATTCGATGGTTTCCGCTCCGCCCGCGGCGGGCGAATAGAGCCAGCGCATCACTTCCTGTGCGGCATCACCGACGGACGAAAGCGCGGCCTTGAACGCCATTGGATCGCATCGGCGGGTATAATTGCGGGCGATATGAACCGCGGCCGGCGACAGGTCGGACAGGAGCGCGTTGCGGCCGGTCGCGAGCGCGGCCACGCCGGTCATCCCCGAGCCGCAGAATGGATCGGAGACGAGCGCTCCTTTTTCCGTGAAGGCCTCGATGAACGGCGTGATCGCCGCCGGCGGAACCTTGGTATGATAGCTGTGCGCACGGTAGGACGTGCTCGCCTTGCTGCCCGCAATCGTGATCGGGAGGCGCGCTTCCGCTTCGTCCGGAGAATGGCTGATCCTCGCCGATTTCGGGAACGTGATGCTCGGTCGGTCGGGTGCGACTGCAGCATATTGCTCGGCCTTCGACCGGACGGCTGCGGTGACGGCCGCCGCATCGCTGCTGATCGCTTCTTCGACATCTGACGGAAGACGGCCCGTTTCCAGCAGCAACATCTCGGACGGCACTCCAAGCACCTCGGCGAGCCGCTCCGCCTGAAGCGCGGTGAGCTGGCGCTTGCCCGTCTCAACGAAGCTCAGATAGGACTTGGAAACGCCCACCTGTTCGGCCACGCTGTCGAGTGACAGGTTGAGCGTGGCGCGGCGCGCGCGGATCGCATTAGGGAGCGCTTGCAACGATGGTCCTCCCGCTGGAAAACCATGTTCCCACTGTTGACAGATTTGGTCAACAGTTTTGACGCGCCTTTTGCTCCATTTCTAAGTGCTAATCGGCCTCGAACTTGGCCCAGCGCTCCTTGAAGTCATCGAGGGCGGGGCCTCCTTTTGGCGGCGAAAAGACCGTCTTGCCGAGCAGTTTACGATACTCGCTTCCACAACCGGCCGAAACCTGCACCCGGCCGCTCTCGGGATCGATCGCGATGAGATTGCAGTCGAACAATTTGTGAAGGTCCGCGCGAAGCAGAATGCCGTTGCTCGAGCGGTCCGCTCCCCCACCGGAGACTTGCCTGACGTGCGCCGCCTCGAGCGCCGCGAGCGTCGTGCACCCCGAGAGTGGACAGCGACCATATAAATCGATCAGCTTTGCTCGAAAGGCAGGCTGTCCGCGGCGCGTCAGCCTGGAAAGCCATTCGCGCTCGCGCTCATCGTCTTTGTCGCCCACATTGTGGATCACGTCGAACTTCAGCTGGCGCAGCCGCTTGGCACCGTCCGCGGCATGGAAGTCGCGCGAGCTTAGGGAAGATCGCTGCTGCTGGAGAGCGTAGGCGACGACGGCCTTCAGTGAGTGGAGATGGCCACCATGGCGAACGAAATAGCTGCGCGACGGATTGCGCATCCGCGCGACCTTGTAGAAGGCGGCCATGTTTCCCGCCTCGGTCGAAGCTTCAAGCGCCCGCTCGACCGTGCTTCTGTCAAGAGCCAGCACGGCCTCTGTTGCAGTTCGCTGGCGTGCCATTGTTCGTGCCTCCGTGCGGATCGACATGATGGACAGCTGTTCCAGAATTCCCGATGTGTTGCGACGAGAGGGAAAGGACGCGACTTGTCGGTGGCAGCCTATAGAGCGAAGTCCGGAATGACATGAACAGCAATCTCGACCATCTTCCGCAATCTAAGCAGCATGAGCTCGCCTTTGTCGTCGACCTCATCCGCAAGGGCTTTGCCTTCGCGATCGAGCGCCGGACGATGCCGAAGCTTCGCGGTGGTCGGCTGCTCAAGATCATTCTCTTCGGAAGCTACGCTCGCGGCGACTGGGTCGAGGATCCGGTTGGGCGATACTTTTCCGATTACGATCTGCTCGTGGTCGTGGATCGAGAGGAGTTGACCGACGTCCCGGAATTCTGGGCGAGGACCGAGGAGCAGCTTCTGCAGGAGCTGGCGTCAGGAAAAAACCTGAGGACCCCGGTCAGCCTGATCTATCACAGCATCGAGGACGTGAACGAAAAGCTGCGGCTCGGTCGCTATTTCTTCATCGACATCGTCCGTGACGGCATCATTCTGTTTGATGAGGCGGAGCATCCGTTCGCCGAACCGAAGCCGCTTTCCGCGGCCGAGGCGCTGCGCGAGACGCAAGACTATTTCGAGGAGTGGTTCGAAAGTGCAGCCACATTTCTCAAGACAAGCAATCACCTGCGTCGAGAAGGTCGTCCGAAGGAAGCGGCTTTTCTGCTGCACCAGGCGACCGAGCGCTTCTACCATTGCCTCTTCCTGGTGCGGACGCTCTACAGCCCGAAGACGCACAACCTGAACCAGCTGCGACAGCTCGCCGAGGTAATCGAGCCGCGCTTGAAGGAGGTCTGGCCGCGTACGACCAAATTCGAGCGGCGCTGTTACGAATTATTGCGCGACGCTTATGTGAAGGCGCGTTACTCGCGCCATTACCGGATCAGCGACGAGCAACTCGCTTGGCTCTCGCAACGGGCGGCGCTGCTGCAGACGATTGTTCGCGATCTCTGCGAAGCCCGGATTGCCGAGCTTGCCGAGGCGGCTTAGCGCTCATTGCTCGTCCATTCCTGGCCGGTCGTTGGAGCTCACCAAAGCGCCCCCGAGTTTACGGCCTCTAAAGCACCCTAGTCTACTTCGTGAGGTTTCGCAGCGCGAGCACGAGCACGATCGATGGCCAGACGAACATTGCGGCAGACCGTCTCGGGCATTTTTCTCAGCGCCCTTGGCATGACGCTGATCGTTGCGGCGATCGCCATCATGCTCGTGCGCGAATATCCTCTTCAGGCCGGCGGTCTTCTGCTCGTCGGACTGTGCGGGTTCGCTGGGTGGAAGCGCGCTTCGGTTCAGCGGACGGAACGTCGGCGCGCGGTCGCACGAGCCGTCGCCGATCGCCAGATCGACCTCCATCGCCAAGCCCTCTTATCCTATTTCCGGCAGTCCATCCGCGCCGACCTGTTCGGAAACGAAGATATCGGCGTGTGGCACCGCCACATTCACACATTTCTGCACACCAGGGTGGCTCCGGATCTGAAATCGGCATCGGTGGAGCCGGACGGCGCGATCGTCGAGCATCTCCTAACGCACGTTGACCAACGCGTTCGCGCCGCCAACGCGGACGCGCGCTGCGCCAGCGAAGCCCCTGATGTGGACATCGCTCAGCTCAGCCCGCAAGAGTTCGAACAGCATTGCGCCTCCATATTGTTCCGCTGTGGCTGGACCGTTCACCCGACGCCAGTCACCGGCGATCACGGCGCCGACCTGGTTGCGGAAAAGGGCGACCAGCGGCTGATCGTCCAGTGCAAGCTTTACGCCCAGCCGGTCGGCAACAAAGCGGTCCAGGAGGCCTATGCGGCGCGTCCCCTTTATAACGGAACGCATGCCTGCGTCGTCGCATCCTCAGGGTTCACGCCGCAGGCCCGGCGCGCAGCTCATGCGCTCTCGGTGCGGCTGCTCCATCATTCCGACCTTGAAGGCTACGCGCATGAACTCGCTGGGTCAGTCGTGACGCCAGATGGGCGGCGTCAGCCTAACTCAGGGTACGGCCGGCTCGATCGTTCTCATTCGGGCCTCTCCCTGAACAGGACGCGCCCATGCGGCAGCAGAAATGCTTCGTAGCCAGCGTCGAGCCATGAGCGGGACTGGACGTGGCTGGTTTCTGGATCTGTCTCGTTGCCCCACCATTGCGGCCGTGACGCGCTTGTAGGGAGCTTGCTCCCAATGATCCGCTCGACCTCTTGGAACGCGAGCTCGAGTTCCGCGCTGCCGCGGCGCCTGAGGTAATTCTCTAGGGGGTCATATTTCGCCATGGGTTAGTAACCGATCACCATCAAACGATAGGGCATCTGAATGCGAGTGTGCCCGAACAGCGCGTCAGCAACGGCACAGGTGCTTTCATAATCGCGGCTGACGACAGTCCGGCCGAGACTCTTGCGTCGGTAGCCATTGGGCACGGCCAGCACCAGCCACTGCAAGCCGACCATCACAAATGCCTGAATGAGGTCACGGTAAATGGCGTTGCCAAGCCAAGCCCGGCCCGCTTCAACTTCGAGGCCACAGCTCCAGCCCGGATGAAAGGCATCCACTTCATATTGAAGACCGGCAATACCGTTCTCTCCGAAGAAGACGGGCCTTTTGATCTTTCCTGCAGCGGATTTTCCTTGCTCGACAAGAAACCCGATCCCCGTGAGTTCACCCTTCAGGATTTCCAACACCGCATCGCTGGTGAGCCCTTTCTCCCGACCAATCGTAGCAATGGATGATTCCGATCTCCGAAAAATGTCGACCAGAGTCTGCGCGAATTCTGGCGGCGCCTCCGTCCGGGGAAATGTCGAAAAGCGGACGGTGGAGGACATCCTTTCCCCTTTGGCTAGCCATCCGAACGCTGGCCCTTTGCATCCTCTAACCTTCGAACTTGGCCCGATATAGCCCCGCGCAGCAGGCGGCGAGACATCGTTGAGGCCCTCAGGTGATCATGCGATTGCCCGCCCGAGCCAGGTTCCGACAACGATCGTCCAACGTTGAGCTGGTGGCGCCCCCCTGTTGGGCGAGTCCCGCTCCATCTCCTTTCAGCCCTTCCTGCTTCGGCTGCGGCGGTCCCGCAACCCACTGCCCTTCGGCCCGTGTTGCCCTCCGGGCTGCCCGCGCCGGCCTCGGTCCGGGGTTTCCCTTGAGCTTCGCTCCGCGGTGCGCCGCCGCTGCGCCTCGCTCCTGACGGGCTGTCGACGGGGCGGTCCCGGCGACCAGATCAGGAGACTATCCATGACCAACATCGTTCTTCTCGTCGGCAATCTCGGCGGCGATCCGGAGCTTCGCTCCACCAACGGCGGCACCGATGTCGCAA
>Ga0157369_10005635_pt1 | contig 14546 bp, 14 predicted proteins | sample C25metaG_FD_113461 | JGI IMG/M metagenome (GOLD analysis project Ga0157369, IMG submission 113461) | Corn rhizosphere microbial communities from Kellogg Biological Station, Michigan, USA - C2-5 metaG | ecosystem: Host-associated > Plants > Roots > Rhizosphere > Soil | place: USA: Michigan...
CGGTCGCGGTCGTAGATCGCGTCCATGCGCAAGATCTTCCACTCGCCCTGACGCCGCTCCAGCCGGTCATAGAGCCGGATAAAGAGTGTGAAGTCGAACATATGGCCGGCAAACCGCTGGCGGCCGAGGACCTGGGCATCGGTTTCGAGCAGCGCCCGGTCGCCCTTTACCCAGGCGCGCGAATTGCCGAACCAATGCTTGGTACCTTCGCCTGGTGCACGGTCTTTTGCCGATGCAATGGTCTCATCGAGAAAGCCCGCGACCGGCCCCGAATACCATGCCACGCGGACCGTCGCCTCGGGATGGAAGCAGGCGCGCATCGTCTCCCATTCGCCATGATCGCGCGCAAAAGCCCAAACTTCGCGAACGCGCCGTACCGCATATTCGTCGAGCATCTGCTGCATATCCATGCGCCGCTGTCTCCTTGCCCTGGCCTCAGTCCCACTCTACACCACGCGGAGGGGAGGATTCGAATGGCAGCACCACATCGTATCGACGTCCATCATCACCCGACGCCGGTCTTGGAATTGATGGGTGGCCGCGTTAGCGGCTCGCCGGGAATCAAGGGGTGGACCGCAGCGCTGTCGCTCGAAGATATGGACAAGAACGGCATTGCGACGGCGATCCTCTCGATGCCCAACCGCGTCAATGTCTGGCGCAGCGGCGATCAAGCGCGTGGCCGGGCAATGGCGCGGCAGTGGAACGAATTCATGGCGCGGCAGGCGAGCGACCACCCCGGCCGCTTCGGCTTCTTCGCCGCTGTGCCGATCCTCGATATCGAGGGCAGCCTCCGCGAGGCGGCCTACGCGCTCGATCACCTGAATGCCGACGGCATCACGCTGATGACCAATATCGGCGATAAATGGCTCGGCGATCCGCACTACTTCCCGCTCTTCGAGGAACTCAATCGCCGTCAGGCGGTGATCTACACCCACCCGATCAGTTGCGATCTCTTGCAGAGCAAGTTGCCGGATGTCGATGATTCGGTCATCGAATTCACCGCCGATACCAGCCGCGCCATCGCGCGCTTGCTGTTCTCCGGCGCGGCGCATCGCTTCCCGGATATCCGCTACATCTTCTCGCATGCCGGCGGCACGATGCCGTTCATCCTCGAACGCTTCACGCGGCACGCGCAGAGCGACGCAACGCTGGCGGCGCGTGTGCCCGACGGTGTGCTCACCTATCTCAAGCGCTTCTATTACGACACGGCACAGGCCTCGCATCCTTTCGCGATGGCCTCGATCACGCAATTCGTCGCGATCTCGCAATTCCTCTTCGGCACGGATTTCCCGTTCCGCAACGCCGAAGACCATGTGAAGGGCCTCAAAGCTTGCGGCTTTTCGGAGGCCGATCTCTTGGCGATCGAATGCAGCAATGCGCGACGCTTGTTGCCGCGCTGGCGTTAGATTTTCGGCAGATACGCCTCGGTATAAAACTTTTTCATATCGACCGGACCCTCGATCGATTTGAGGTCGGCGAAGGACGATTTCAGCGCCTCGATCGCCTCTGGCCGCATCCGGCCATCGGTCGACATTCCCGGCATGAAGACATCATAGGCGCGGGCCGCGACCTTGGGCGGATAGGTCATCGCCTTGGCGCAGAGGGGAACGACCTCGTCCTTGTTCTTGCGCATGAAATCGACGGTCTCGTACCAGCCGGCGAGGAAACGCCGCACGGCGTCCGGATTCTTTTGCGTGATCTCGGTGCTGGCGAAAGTGGTGAAGAGCTCGAACGGCCCGACATATTTCGAGCAATCGGCGAGCAGCCGGCCATCGCCTTGTTCCTCGAGCAGGAAGCCGGTTTGCGTCGCGCTGAGGCTCGCCGCGACCTCCTTGGTCTTGAGCGCGGCAAGGCTCGCCTGTGTCGAGCCGCCGACCACGACCTGCTTCGCGCGGTCATCGCCTTTCCAGCCTTTGACGCGGTTGAGTTCGTCGATCAGCCACCAGGTCAGCGAGCCGCGACTGGCCACGCCGATCTGCTTACCTTTCAGATCGTCGATCGTCCGGACCGGCGAATCTTTGGTGATGCAGAGGCCCATGAAGACCGGCGATTCGGTGATCGAAGCGACCGCGATCTCGGGCGCGCCCTTGGCGACGAATTGCATGTCTGGCCCGGCGCTCAAGGAGATATCGACCGAGCCGGCCGCCATTGCCTGGGCGATCTTGGCGCCGCCGGTGAAATCGAGCAGCGTGATCTCGAGGCCATGGCTTTTGAAAATGCCTTTCGCCACGCCGATATCGAGTGGCGAATAACCGAAATTCTGCGCGACGGCCTTGCCGACGCGCAGCGTGTTCTCGGCCCGTGCCGGCGACGCATGCAGCGCCGCAAACGCGCCGCCCAAAACCCCGAGCGCCGCCCGACGCGTTATTTTCGAACTCCGCGTTATCATCGAATTCATTGCATATCTCCCCTGTTGGCAGTTTAGGCGAGACGGCAAAGAAGTGCTATTGAAGCGGCCACAACCTGCGGGAGAGTCGGGCAATGAAGCACGCATCTCTGGTGTTGGCATTTCTCGTGACGGTGTTGGCATTCGGCGCGACCGCCTTCGCGGCGCCCGATAAGCTGCGCATCGGCACGCCGGAAGCGGTCGGCTTCAATTTCTACATGCTCGATGCCGGGATCGATCTCGGCATCTTCCGCAAATACGATCTCGATATCGAACGCATCGATGTCGAAGGCGGCGCCAAGCTGCATCAGGCGATGGCGGCCGGCTCGCTCGATATCGCGCTCGGCGGCGGCACTGATCTGCTCTTCGCCGCCAAAGGCTCGCCCGAGAAAGCGGTGGCGGTGCTCGGCACGGCGCCGGCCAATCTCGCGGTGCTGGTGCGGGGCGATTCGCCGATCAAGACCATCGAAGATCTCAAGGGCAAGAAGGTCGCCGCCACGACCGTCGGCTCGCTAACGAGCTGGTTCGCACAGGAGATTGCGCGGCGCGAGGGCTGGGGCGTCGATGGCGTCACGCTGGTCTATCTCGGCGGTAACGAAAGCATGCTCGCCGGTCTCGCGACGAAGACTGTCGATGCCGTTAGCGGGAGCCTCGAGGTCGGCCATATCCGCGGCGCGCAAGGCAAATATCGCATGATCGTCAAAGGCGGCGCGTTCGTGCACGATTTCGTCGCCTCGGTGATCTATGCCAGCAACGCGACCATCGCCGAGCGGCCGGATGCGCTGCGCCGCTTTCTCAAGGGCTGGTTCGAGACGGTTGCTTATCTGCGTAGCCATAAGCAGGAAGCGATCCCGCTCATGGCGAAGATCATGAAGGCGCCGGAAGACGCCGTCGCCCGGATCTATGATGACGAGATCGATTCCTATCCGACCGACGGGCGTTTCGATCGGCACTCGCTCCATATTGTCGAGCAGGCACTGGTCGATTTTCATCGCATCGACAAAATGCCCGATGACAGCGCGCTGCTAACCGAGGCGTATTTGCCCTAGGCCGAAATGAAGAAGGCCGGCGTCGTCGAAACGACACCGGCCTTGCTCTCACGCATCGACATTAGTTGATGGGCTCGAAGAGCTGTGCCTCACCGGGGAGGGGGAAACCATTCTGGCCGCGATACGCGTCGAACTGGTCATAGACTCCGGCTCCGCCCGCGCGTGAGGTCTGAACCACCGGTTGGCGGCCGAGTTCGCTCTGGATCGGGGAGATCAGTTGCGCCGTCTGATTGTTGATGGCGTTGGGCGATCCGGCGAAGCTCACGGCCACCGGCTGGGTCACGGCAACGCCGAGCAACGCGCTGAAAACGAAAGCGATTTTGCGGGTTTTGGACATGGCAGTCTCCTACTTGAACCTTCCGAATGATCTAAACTAAACCGTACAGTTCAGAAATAGGATCGCACCATGACGGAGTCAAGAAAAAACTGAACCGTTCAGTTTTGTCTTGCGATGGCCGGCGAGAAAGGCCATCTTTAAACTGTGGATTTAGGAAGGGCCCAAAGGCCCAAGCGAAGGGCGCATGGAACTGCTCGATCCCGCCGAATGCAGTGCCGCGAAATCGGTCCCGGCCAAGAAACTCGCCGTGCTAAAGGCCGCGTTACGCTTGTTCTTGGAACAAGGCTTTGGCGCAACCAGCATGGATGCGATCGCACGCGAGGCGGGGGTGTCGAAGGCGACGCTTTATGCGCATGTCAAAAGCAAGGAAGAGCTTTTCGCCGCGATCACGGCGACCTGCGCCGAGCAGCTTCTCGCCGCGCATACCGCTTTTGAGCACGAATCCGATATCCGCGCCGCGCTTTTGCGCTTTGGACGCGAGCATGTGGCGCTGCTTTTATCGCCCGAAGGCGCGGCGATGTACCGGATTGTTATCGCGGAAGCGCCGCGCTTTCCCGAGCTCGGCCGCGCCTTTTACGAGAATGGTCCTGCCATCCGGTTGAAAGCGCTGGTCGAATATCTGCAACGCGCCGATGCTGTCGGCGCCCTTAAGGTCGACGACGCATCGCTGGCTGCCGGCGAATTCGTCGGGATGATCAGCGGCATGGTGCATCTGCGCGCGATGCTCGGTCATGCCGATGAGATCAGCACGGCCGAGCAGGAAACGCTGGTCGAGCACGCGGTGGATACGTTCCTGCGCGCTTATCGTCGAGGCTGACGTCTGTTCTGATGGCGCCTCAGTCGACGACGAGCGTCACGTTGGGGATCACCAGCTTGTTGACGTCGACTGCTTCGTCGTAATCGCCGATCTTGCGCATGCTGTCGATGATCTTTTGCAACATGCCGCGCGAGACCTTCGCGTCATGTGCCCAGAAGTCGATCTTGCGCAGGAAGTCGTAGCTCTGCCGGACCTCACCCTCGGGAAGGCCGCTTTTCACCAGGACAGCGATCGCCTCTTCCTTATTGGCTGGATCGTCCAGCCACGTCAGGCCCTCATCGAACGACTCGTTGATGCCGCGCGCGAGATCGGGATGCTTCTGCGCCCAGGGTACCGACAGCACACTCGCGGTGAAGGGCAGGTCCGCTGCGTAATCGACGGCGAGGCCGATATTGTTGTAGCCCTCGGCCTCGGCCCGGAACGAAAAGGGCGGCAGCAACATCGTCGCCGCGACAGCGCCGGATTTGAGCGCCGCCAGGCGCCCCGTGGTCGAGCCGATGACGATCGCATCGTAATCGCCCCAATGCACGCCGTTGGGTTCGAGCATGCGGTCGTAATAGAGCCGTGTAATGTCCGTTCGCCCGCCGATGGCGATGGTCTTGCCTTTAAGTTCTTTCAGCGAATGGATGTTTTTCTGCGCGTCGATCGCGTAAGGCGGTACCTTGCCGACAATGCGCAGGATGCCGACTGCCGCGCCCTTTGCCGCGGCATGCATCGGCTCGTTGATGCCGGTGCTGACGACGAGATCGACCGAGCCGCCAACGAGCTGCTGCAGGATGCTCGAGGCGCTCTGGCCATAGACAATGTCGAATTCCATGCCGCGTTTGGCGAGCATGCCCTTGGCCATGGCAATGGAATAAGGCCAAGTGGTCGGGGAGTTCTGGCCGGCGATGCCGCCGACCAGCTTCTCCAATGCCATCGCGGGCGAGGCGAGGAGTAGGGCGACGGCCACCGTCAGTGTGGCCGCTTTGAGTTGCCATTTTCTCACTGCGCAAACGCCCATGCCCCCCTCCCGCGCCTCTGCTCCGTTGCGGCATCGAACGATAATCGCGGCGTCAAAGGAGACACCGCGCAGCGGCGCCTCAATCGACGACGTGTGTCACATTCGGGATCACCAGCTTGCTGACGTCGGCAGCTTCTTCCTTGTCGCCGATCTTGGCCATGCTGTCGATGATGTTCTTGATCGCTTTGCGCGAGACCTTGTCGTCATGCGCCCAGAAATCGATCTTACGCATGAAGTCGTAGCTCTGCCGGACTTCGGCATCCGGCAGGCCGCTTTTCACCAGCATGCCGATCGCCTCTTCCTTGTTCGCGGGATCGTCGAGCCACTTCAGTCCCTCATCGAAGGCCTGGTTGATGCCGCGTGCGAGATCGGCATGCTTTTGCGCCCAGGAAATCGACAGTACGGTCGCGGTGAAAGGCAGGTCGGGCGCGTAATCGACGACGAGGCCGATATTTTTGAAACCCTCCGCCTCGGCCTGGAAGGAGTAGGGCGGAAGCAGCATCGTCGCCGCAACGGCGCCGGACTTGAGAGCGGCAAAGCGAGCGGTGGTCGAGCCGACGTTGATCGTGTCGTACTCGCCCCAATGGACGCCGTTGGGCTCGAGCATGCGCTCGAAATAGACCCGCGTGATATCGGTCAGGCCGCCGATGGCGATGGTCTTGCCCTTGAGATCTTTCAGCGAATGGATGTCTTTCTGCGCATCGACCGCATAGGGCGCCACCTTGCCGACGACGCGCAGGATGCCGACCGGCGCGCCTTTGGCCGCGGCATGGATCGGCTCATTGATGCTGGTGCTGACGACGAGATCGATCGAGCCGCCGACGAGCTGCTGCAGGATGGCCGAGGCGCTCTTGCCGTAGATGATGTCGAATTCCATGCCGTGCTTGGCCAGCATGCCTTTGTTCATGGCGACGTAATATGGCCAGGTCGTCGGCGAAACCTGGCCGGCAATGCCGCCGACGAGTTTTTCGAGCGCCATCGCGGGCGATGAAAGGAGCAGGGCAGCACCTGCCGCCAGCAAAGCCCCTTTGAATTGCGATTTTCTCAATGCGTAACTGGCCATAACTGCCTCCCACTGTTTTTTGCGGCATCGACTATAATCGCGACGCCGATAGAGGGCTTTTATAAAGGCCCGAGGGAGCGAAGACTATGCGATTCGGGCTTTTTTCCAATGGCCAGCGGCGAAATGCCGTCGCCAAGACCAGCTACGAGGAGGACCTGCAAGAGGTCATCCTTGCCGATGCGCTCGGCATAGATGAAGCCTGGATCAGCGAGCATGGCGTGTTCGTTTCCTATCATGCGCCCGATCAGCTGCCTTCAGCTGATCCGTTCATCTGCAAGGCGGCGGCGCTGACCAAGCGGATCAAGATGGGGCCGGGCATTCGCGCGCTGCCCTATTTCCATCCGCTGCAAGTCGCGACCGATGCCGCGGTCTGCGATCACCTGACCGATGGCCGCTACATGGCGGGCTTCGGCTTGGGCATCGGTGATGGCGGCGGCTTGCGCGGCAAGCTGCCGGCGCCGCAGCGCGACATGATGCGCGAAGCGATCGACATCATCCTCAAGGCGTGGAGCGCGCCAGAGCCCTTCGATTGGAACGGCCAGGTGTGGCAGGGCAAGAACTGGAAGATCATCCCCAAGCCGCTGACCCAGCCGCGCCCCGATGTCGGCGTTGCCTGCGCGCGCACCGACAGCACATTGGAGATCGCGGCGGAAAAGGGCTTCTTCCCGCTGATGTCCTGGACCAATCCTGCCGATCAGATCGCGGGGATGATGCAGACCTATCTCAACACGCCGAACGCAGCCGATCCGCCGCGGCGCGATCGCATCCGCGTGTCGCGTTATGTCTATGTCGCGGATTCAGTCGAGCAGGCGAAGCGCGATTTGAAGGATGCCGATCTGGTGCCGATCCGCTCCGGCCGCCGGCTCGACGCGCATATCCCGACCGGCGGCACGATCGAAGATGTGACGCCGGAGCTGCTCATCGATCGCAACGTGCTGATGGTCGGTCCGCCGGATCGCGTCTACGCCCAGCTGCGCGAATTTTATGAGAAGACCGGTGGCTTCGGCACGCTGCTCCTCGTTACCGGCAAGGATTGGGGCACGAATGAGCAGCGCGCGAATTCGATGCGCCGCTTCATGACCGAAGTCGCGCCGCGTCTCGAAGGGCTTACGCCGACGGCGATGTAGCCGATAGCCAATCGGGGTACGTGCTCGCACGTATTCCTCGCCCTGACTCCTATCCTTAGCTTCGTCGTCAAGCGTCGAGGTCTTTCCTTCATTCCCTCGGTGCATTTGCCCCCGACGTTCGCGCCGGGGGCTTTTTTCACTCATGCGGTGCGTTCTGATGATCGCGCGCCGATGCTTCGGCTTGCGCCTAATACCGCGATCGATGAAAATCGTGCTGCGTGCTGCCATATCGCGAGCGGGCGGTGCGCCTGCTGCATGTGGTTCGCTGGAAAATCGTTTTCCGGCTTTATGGGAGCAGAGCATTGCCGCGGCTTGTCGTCATATCGAATCGCGTCGCACTTCCCGGTGGAGCCCAAGCTCGTGCCGGCGGTCTTGCCGTTGCAATTCGCGAAGCACTGCAGGCGAATGGCGGCTTATGGTTCGGGTGGAGCGGCGAGACCGCCGATGTCGTCCCGCCAGTGCCGCGCACGATCACGCGCGGCAATATCACCTATGCGGTGACGGATCTCACGCAGGAGGAGCATGAGCTCTATTACGCGGGCTATTCCAACGGCGCGCTCTGGCCTTTGCTCCATTTTCGGGTGGGACTGATCGAATATCGCCGCAACGCGGCCCAGGCCTATTTCGCGGTCAATCGGCGCTTCGCCACGATGCTCGCGCCACTGATCGGACGCGACGATCTGATCTGGGTGCAGGACTATCATCTCATTCCGCTCGGCAGCGCGTTGCGCGAACTCGGCATCGCTAACCGCATCGGCTTTTTCCTGCATACGCCTATCCCGCCGCCCGAAGTGATGATCGCCCTGCCGCGCCATGAGCGACTGATCGAAGCCATGTGTGCCTACGACGTCGTCGGCTTCCAGACCGATGAGAACCGGCGTGCTTTCTTGCGCTGCGTCACACAGATCGGCGATGGCACGGCGGAAAGCGATGGCCATTTCACCGCTTTTGGACGCTCTGGATATGCGGCGGCCTTTCCGATTGGTATCGATACCGAAGAGTTCGCCGACCTGGCCCGCCGCTCAGCCGGCTCGCCGGAAGCGCAGCGGCTCGAGAGCAGCCTCGGTCAACGCAAGCTCATCCTCGGAATCGACCGTCTCGACTACAGCAAAGGAATACCCGAGCGTTTCGAGGCAATCGAAGGCCTGCTTACCGACTCCCCCGAGTTCCGCGCACAATTCACCTATTTGCAGATCACGCCGCATTCGCGTAGCGAGATCGGCGAATATCGTGCACTGCGACGCCGGATCGATGCCCTTGCCGGCCGCATCAACGGCCGGTTCGCCGAATTCGATTGGTCGCCGATCCGCTACATCAATCGCAGCTTCACGCGCGCAACATTGGCCGGCTTCAATCGTCACGCCCGCATTGGGTTTGTCACGCCGATACGTGACGGGATGAACCTCGTCGCGAAGGAATTCGTCGCCGCGCAGGATCCTGACGACCCGGGCGTTCTTATTCTTTCGCGCTTTGCCGGCGCGGCCAAGGAGCTTGACGCCGCGCTTCTCGTCAATCCCATGGATGTCGACGAGCTCGTCATCGCGCTGCGCCGCGGGCTGTTGATGTCGCTCGCCGAGCGTCGCGAACGGTGGCAAGCGATGATGGCGATGGTCAGGCGCAATACGATCACCACCTGGCGCACAAACTTTCTTGCCGCGCTCAGCAACCGGCAATACGCGATTGCGTGAGGCCGCGAGACGGGGCTAGTCGGCGACCAGCCTCACGAAACATTCGTGGTGCTGCCGGCGCAGTTCGCGGCACGCCGCCGTGGCCGTGGAACGCGTGAGGTCGACGAACTGAACGCGATAGAGCGAGTGGCCGTTCTTTTGCCGGTGCGCCTCGATCCGTCGATTGTGCGGCGTTGCCGCGTCACTCCGGCGCGCGACATCGCTGGCGAAGCGGAGGGCAGCGGCGCGCTGACTGAAGACGCCGACTTGAATAGCCCAGCGGCGCGGCTCTTTGTGCTTGATTACAACGGCCGGCACGGCGCCGGTATGCGGTATCGCGGCTTCGGCACGCGAAATCGGCGATAGCGCGCTGACGATGTCGCTCGCGGCCATCACGCCCGATGGCCGCGACGCGATCGCGACGGGCGGGCGCTCGGTGGAAAATCCGCGATCGAGCAGCGCCGTCATCTTGCGGTCACGCTCTTTCGGAGACGAACTCCCAAGCACGACGCCGATCAGGCGACGCTCTCCGCGGAGCGCCGAAGACACGAGATTGAACCGCGCGGCATTGGTGAAGCCGGTCTTCATCCCGTCCATGCCGTCATAGTGATAAATCAAGCGGTCGTGATTGAGATATGTCCGGCCGTGGTAGCGGAAGCGCTTCACCGAGAAATATTTGTAGTCCTCCGGGAAATCGCGAATGATGGCGCGCGCGAGACGCGCCATGTCATGGGCGGTGGTCACCTGATGCCGATTCGGCAGGCCCGACGCGTTACGGAACACGGTACGCGTCATGCCGAGGGCTTTTGCCTGCTCCGACATCCGCTCGGCGAAAGCAGCTTCGCTGCCGGCGATACCTTCGCCGAGCACCGCTGCTGCATCGTTCGCCGATTTCGTGACGAGAGCGAGGATCAGATCCCGAATGGAGATTCGCTCGCCCGGACGCAGACCGATTTTCGTCGGCTCCTGGTCCGCGGCATGGCGCGACACGGCAAAGGTCTGATCAAGGGTGAGTTGGTGCTGCTGAAGTCCGTCAAAGACGAGATAGAGGGTCATCAACTTGGTGAGCGAGGCCGGGTAATGCAGCTCGTCGGCATTCCGCTCCGCCAGTACGTGGCCGGTTTCGACATCGATGACGAACCAGGCCGGTGGGGTCGTTTTCGCCGACGTGGGAGTTGAAAGAAGAAGCGTGATGACGATTGGACAGAGCAGAAGCCAGCCTATGACCCATAGACCAAAACGCACTGCATGCATAACCCAAAAAGGCCTTTCTCAAGGAACAAAGAGAGGGCGTGCCCGCCGCGACTCAATGGTCGTTTCGCTCGGTGTCGGCTGGCGGTTCGCCGTCTTGAGCCAGTTGCTCGAGCTCGTCCGCCTTCTTTTCGAGATCGCTCGCGATCTTTTCGCTGATTTCGCGCGAGCGGGTGTGAACCATCTCGGAGGATGTCTCGCGAATGCGGCGTGCAAGCTTCCGTAGCGAGTGCGGTTTCATCGCCGAAATGGCGTTCTTTGCATCAACGTCGCTCTCGCGCGGTCGTTGGGGGTGATCGAAGTCGCTTGGAAGCCTAGGCTAGGCTCGCTCGGCTCAGAATACGTGCGGCCACGTATGCCTGCTTGGCAGGCGGCGATCCTGCTACAATCCGCTCTGGCGCAGTGCGTAGAGAAGCCCTTAGGTGAATGGGAGCGCCGTGAGCAGGGTGGCTGGGCTGTGAGGAAGAGAGTCACGAGCTGGACGGATCCGTTGCCGGACAGCATGAGGCCGCGCATCGGGCTGAGCCTCGCCTATATCGTGTTCTACTTGATCTTGGACCGCATCAGCTTCATCGAGGCGCTGCATGGGGTCGACATCACGCCGTGGAATCCGCCAGCCGGGCTGACGGTCGCATTGTTGCTCGTCGGCGGGCCGGCCTACATCCCGGTGATTACGATCGCGGCTCTCTGTTCCAGCCAAATCCTGCCGCTCGCTCCGATCTCGCCGGCATGGGGCCTCGCGACGGCGCTTGTGATCGCCGGCGGCTATGCGGCGACCGCGACGTTGCTGCGTCAGGGGTTCGGTCTCGATCTCGGCCTCAAGCGCGGACGCGACATGCCGCTGGTGATCGGTGCCGCGGTCATCGGTGCCGGCCCTGTCGCGCTCGCTCTCGTGACCACCTATGCCACAGCAGGGATCCTACCCTGGTTCGATCTGCGCGAAGCGGTTGTCCAATATTGGATCGGGGATGCGATCGGCATCGTCGTCTTTACGCCCGCCTTCCTGCTGCTTTGGGATTTTTTGCGGCAAACGGCAACACGGTCACCGTTGCTTTGGACGGCGCTCGCCGAAGGGTTTGTCCAGTATGCCAGCATCATCGGCGCGCTGATCGTTATTTTCGGCTTCGGTCACAATCGCTATTCCTTCGAGCTCTTCTATCTCTTGTTCTTGCCGCTGGTGTGGATCGCCGTGCGGCACGGTCTGCCGGGCGCCACGGCGGCGGTCTTCGTCATTCAGGGCGGGCTGATCGTCAGCCTCGAGTTCGTCGACAGTTCGGTTGGCGCCGTTCGCGCTTTCCAGCTGCTGATGTTCGCTCTCGCGACCACGGGATTGATGCTCGGCGCGGTTGTCAGCGAGCGTCACCGGGTCGCGCTGGCGCTCGCGGAGAGCCAGGGAAGGCTAAGCGCGATCTTGAATGCGGCGCGCGACGGCGTGCTGACGATCAACCGGCGCGGCGTGATCGAATCGGCGAATCCGGCGGTCGAAGAGCTGTTCGGCTGCCCGACGCGGCTGTTGCTCGGGACGGATGTCCGTAATCTGGTTGCCTCGCCGGATTTGCTGGATGTGCTTGCGGCGAATGCCGCGGCGACGCGTCCGCAACCGTTGCGTTTGGAGATCGAAGGGCGGCGCGAGGATGGCTCGATCTTCCCGATCGAGGTGACCGGCGGCCGGTTTGGATCGGCTGGCGACGAACGCTACACGCTAGTGATCCGGGACATCACCTTGCGCTACCAGGAAGAGGCGCGCGCCCAACAGCATCAATCGGAAATCGCGCAGGTCTCGCGGCTGGCGACGGCGGACGAAATGGCGTCGGCCCTCGCGCACGAGATCAACCAGCCGCTGATGGCGATCACGACTTATGCGCGCGGCTGCCTGCGCCTCCTGAAACATGCCACCTTCGACCTCGACATCGTCAGGGAAGGGGTCGAGCAGGTCGTCATGCAGGCCGAGCGCGCCGGCGACATCATCAGACGGTTGCGCGACTTCGTGCGTACGGGTAGCGGCCGTCGCGAAGTCGTCGATGTCAAAGCCCTGATCGAGACGACGATTTCTCTCGCGAAGATCGAGATCACGCAGAACGCGATCGATGTTCAGCTCCGCCTGGCGGCGAATCTCCCGCCGGTCGCCGTCGATCGCGTCCAGATCGAGCAGGTGCTCATCAATCTCCTGCGCAATGCGATCGACGCGCTGTTATCTAGTGGCACGAGCCGGCGGATAATCGTTGTGGCGGCTGAGATTGCGAATGCAGCCGTCGAGATCACGCTGTCCGACAGTGGCCCCGGCATCGCCGATGAGGTCCGCAGCCGGATATTCGAGCCGTTCGTCACGACCAAGGCGGACGGGATGGGTATGGGTCTCGCGATCAGCCGCTCGATCGTCGAGGCGCAGGGCGGGCATTTGCGTTTGGTCGCAACAGGCGAGGGCGGCACCCGCTTCGCTTTCGATTTACCGATCGCGGAAAAAACCTTTGCCTCCCTTGGATAGAACCGTTTTCGTCATCGACGATGACGAGGCCGTGCGCAAGGGACTTACCTTCCTCTTGCGGGCGGCGGAGCATCGGGTCGAAACCTTCGCCTCCGCCGGCGACTTCTTGAAAACGTATGACGAGCAGCGCGGCGGCTGCCTCGTCCTGGACATCAGGATGCCGGGGATGACCGGTCTCGATCTGCAGCACGAGATCAATGCCCGCGGCTGGCATATTCCCACCATCTTCATCACCGGGCACGGCACCGTTCCCATCGCCATCGCGGCGATGAAGGCCGGAGCGTTCGATTTCATCGAGAAGCCGCTTCGCGGCGACGCGCTGATCGAGACGCTGGAGAGAGCGTTCAACCAGGATGAGGCGCAGCGTCAGGAACGGGTCGAGCTCGCGGGCCTCAACGCGCGCGCGGCCGCGCTGACGGGGCGCGAGCGGGAAATCCTGAAACTGGTGGCGACCGGCGAATCCAACAAGGTCATCGCGCGCCAGCTCGGCATCAGCTTTCGCACGGTGGAGCTGCACCGCTCGCATATCCTCGAAAAGATGGGCGCGCGCACACTTGCCGAGCTGATCAGGATCGCGATCCTGTTGGATCAGCAGAGAGCGTAAGCGCGCGTCTCCTTTCTTGTGTTCGCGACGGGCTGGATTAACCGCCGTCCGCTCACCATCTAACCGCCAGACAATTTTCACGGCCGGAGCAATGAGCAACTCCCTTCATATCGTTTGCCCGCATTGCGACACGATCAACCGCGTTCCCGCCGCCAAACTGTCGGCGGGCGGCAAATGCGGCCAATGCCACCGCCCGCTTTTCGGAGCTGAACCGCTCAGGCTCAATGGCGAGCGCTTTGCGCGCCATGCCGAAAAAAGCGACGTGCCGCTGTTGATCGATTTCTGGGCGGAATGGTGCGGGCCGTGCCGCGCCATGGCCCCGGCTTTCGAGCGCGCGGCGCAACGGCTTGAGCCCGGCATGCGCCTCGCCAAAGTCAATATCGACGAGGAGCATGCTTTGGCGCAGCGCTTCGGCGTCAGCAGCATTCCGACGATGGTTCTGGTTCTGCACGGGCAAGAGATCGACCGCGCCGTCGGGGCGCGCTCCGAAGCCGATCTGGTCAATTGGGCGGGTCAGCGTCGCGCGGCGTGATGAATCGCTAGAGCGTGATCGTCCTTTTCTGAATCGGAAGAGGATTCCCTTGGGACGCGATGTGTGATTCAAGATGCTGGCTGGGGGTTGGGGGCCAGCATCGATGTCACGACCCTATTCCTTGGATCTTCGTGAGCGGGTGGTGGGAGCCGTAGCGGCGGGCGAGAGTTGCCGCTCGGTGGCGAAGCGCTTTGAAGTGAGCGTCGCCAGCGTTGTGAAGTGGTC
>Ga0157369_10005636_pt1 | contig 14546 bp, 11 predicted proteins | sample C25metaG_FD_113461 | JGI IMG/M metagenome (GOLD analysis project Ga0157369, IMG submission 113461) | Corn rhizosphere microbial communities from Kellogg Biological Station, Michigan, USA - C2-5 metaG | ecosystem: Host-associated > Plants > Roots > Rhizosphere > Soil | place: USA: Michigan...
ACAGGCCGTACGCGGAGATGCCGTAGACGATCCCGAAGTTGATCATCTTCGCGATCGACCGCTGCGCGCTCGTGAGCTTTGCCGGATCGACGCCGAGCACTTCCGCAGCGGTCGCAGTGTGGATGTCCTCGCCGCGCGCGAACGCCTCACGCAGCTTCGGCTCGCCGGAGACGTGCGCCAGGATGCGCAGCTCGATCTGCGAGTAATCCGCGGAGAGCAGGCGGTGACCCTCCTCGGCGATGAACGCGGAGCGAATCTCGCGGCCGAGATCGGTGCGCACGGGGATCGCCTGCAGGTTCGGATCGCTTGTAGAGAGCCGCCCGGTTGCGGCGACAGTCTGGTTGAACGTCGTGTGCAGCCGGCCGTCGTGATCGCTGATCATCGACGGCAGCGGCCCGAGGTACGTGTTCAGCAGCTTCGAGTACTCGCGCCACTCCTCGATCACCGGCACGATCGGATGGTCGTCGCGAATGCCGCGCAGCACTTTCGCGTCGGTCGAGTAGCCCGTCTTGCCCTTGCGCCCCGCCTGCAGTCCGAGCTGCTCGAACAGCACGCGGCCGAGTTGCTGCGGCGAGCCGATCACGAATTCGCCGCCCGCATGCTCGTACGCCTGCGACTCGAGCTCCTCCACGCGGTCCGCAAGCCGCGCGGTGATCTCCCCCATGCGATACGTGTCGATCTTCACGCCGTCGTCCTCCATCTGCGCGAGGACCGCCGACAGCGGCAGCTCGACGTTGCGATAGAGGTCGGTCAGGCCGCGCTCCTCGAGCCGCTCGAGCAGCGGGCCGATCAAGCGCCGCGGCGTCTCGGCGCGGCGCACGAGCGCGGTCGTCTCCTCGTCCGCCGCCGGCGTCGGCACCAGCTCGACGCCGTACTCCGCGGCAAGGTCATCCAGCTCGTACGACGCGCGGCCCGGATCGATCAGATACGCCGCGAGCAGCGTGTCGTCGCGCGGCTCGACGCGCTGCGCCTTCGCGTCGTGCACGACGAGATCGCCGCTGACGCGCTCCGGGCGCGGCGCGATCACCACGTCGTCGCCGTCGGCGACCGCGGCGCGATCGGCGTCCGCGGCAAAGCCGACGACGCCGCGGAAATCCAGCTCGCCCTCGCGCCACGGCACCTCGACGCCCGTAACCTTGAGCGGCGCGCTCGGCACCGCCTCGTCGAGCTCGTCGACGCGCCCGAGCAGGTTGCGGAACTCGAAGCGCCGGAAGATCTCCTTGAGCTGCGCGCGGTCGGGCGGCTCGAGCACGAGCTGCGCCGGGTCGCACTCGATGTCGAGGTCGCGCCGCATCGTCGCGAGCTCCTTCGACGTGCGCGCGATGTCGGCGTGCTCGGTGATGTTCTTCTTCCGTGCGGGCGACAGGTCGCCGGCGTGCTCGATGACCGCCTCGAGCGACCCGTACTGCGCGATCAGCTGGCCGGCGGTCTTGTCGCCGATGCCGGGAACGCCGGGGATGTTGTCGGACGTGTCGCCCTTGAGGCCGATGAAGTCGGGAACCTGCTCGGGCGTGACGCCGTAGCGCGCCTCGACGCGCTCGGGCGTGTAGACGTTGACGTCGGCGACGCCGCGCGGCGTCATCATCAGGCAGATGTTCTCGCTGCACAGCTGGAACGCGTCACGGTCGGTCGAGACGACGCACGTCTTGAGCCCCTCCGCGTCCGCGCGCGTCGCGAGCGTGGCGATGACGTCGTCCGCCTCCCAGCCTTCGAACTCCAGGTTGCGGTAGCCGAACGCCTCGACGATCGGACGGAAATGCGGGAACTGCTCGCGGAGCAGGTCGGGCATCGGCCGGCGGCCCTCCTTGTAGACCACCTCGGCCGCCTCGGCCACGGCCGCACGGTGCACCGGGCGCGAGTCCCAGGCGACGGCTACTCCCTTTGGCCGATAGTCGGCGAGCAGCTTGAAGAGCATGTTGGTGAAACCAAGCAATGCGTTCGTTGGCTGCCCATCCGTCGTCGCGAGCTCCTCCGGGAGCGCAAAGAACGCGCGGTACGCCAGGTTGTTGCCGTCGACGATGAAGAGGTCGCACTCGCGTGCCGGCGCATCGTCCAGCTCCAGCTCGGCTCCGGTCAGCGTCTTCGGCACAGCGCTCCAGGGTATCTTCGGCGCCCGATGCCGAAGCTCGAGATCCACCCACTTTCCGACCTTCGCGGCGAGGCAGCCGCGCTCCTCGGCGAGCGGTATGCGCGCCAGCGTGCCGCGGAGCCGCTGCTGCCCGCGATCGGCGACTTCGAGGCGCACCTGCCGGAGGGCGGGCACGTCGCGACGCGCGGCGATCAGGCGGTCGCGTACCTCGCCGGCACCGTCGAGGACGAGCACCGCATGGCGCGGTGGCTGTTCGCCGGGCACGCAGCGCGCGAGCCGGAGGCACTACGCGATCTGTTCGCGCAGCAGGCGGCGGACTTCGGTGTCTCGCGCTTCATGCTCACCGTCCCGGCGACCGACTCGGAGCTGATCGACGTCTGGTTCCGGCTCGCGTTCGGCTGCCAGGCCGTGTGGGCGGTGCGCGAGGTCGAGCCGCAGCAGGTCGAGTTCGCCGGAACCGTACGGGCGGCGATACCCGAGGACACCGAGGACGTCGCTGACTTCGACGAGGTGCTGTACGCGCATCAGATCGCGACCCCGAGCTTCTCCGAGTTCCCGGTGCCACCGCGCGAGGAGACGCTCCGCGAGGTCGCCGAGCTCTGGGATGACGCGTCCTATGTGCCGTTCGTCGCCGAGCTCGACGGCCGCGTGGCGGGGATGCTGATCCTCTTCCGCCGGCCCGAGGGCGATCTCCGTGTCCCTGCGAACAACATTGATCTCGCGTTCGCGGCGACGCACGCGGACATCCGCGGCAGCGGCGCCGGGCTCGCGCTCTACGCGCACGCGATGAACTGGGCGCACGAGCAGGGATTCGCGTCGATGACCGTCGACTGGCGCTCGGTCAACCTGCTTTCGTCGCGCTTCTGGCCGAGACGCGGCTTCCGCCCGCAGTACCTGCGCTTGTATCGCGCAGTTCCTTAGGCTGGGGCAATGCCGGGCGCCTCTACGATCGCGCTCTTCGCGCTCGCCTCGCTGGCTCTCGCGGTCGTGCCAGGGCCCGCGGTGACGTACATCGTGGCGCAGTCGGTCGACAAAGGGCGCCGCGCAGGGCTCGCATCCGCGGGGGGCGTTGCGAGCGGCGGCCTCGTTCACGTTGCGGCGGCGACCGTCGGCCTGTCGGCGCTGATCGCGTCGTCGGCGACCGCGTTCACCGCGGTGAAGCTCGTCGGCGCCGCGTACCTGATCGCCGTCGGCATCAGGCGCATCGTCACGAAGGACGAGACGTTCACCGAGCCGCAGCCCGCGCCGCTGCTGCGCGTCTGGCGGCAAGGCGTCGTCGTGAACATCTTCAACCCGAAGACGGCGCTGTTCTTCCTTGCGTTCCTGCCGCAGTTCGTCGACCGCAGCCACACCGTCTGGCTGCAAGTCGCGTTCCTCGGGCTGCTGTTCGCGGCGATCGCGTTCGCATCCGACTGCGCGTACGCGCTCCTCTCCGATGCGCTCGCGTCGCGGCTGCGGCGCGGGACCCGCGCGGCGAAGGTGCAGCGCTACGTATCCGGCGGGATCTTCGTCGCCCTCGGCGGCGTCGCAGCGGCAGCACACCGTTAGATGGCCATCCCGCTCCTCTCCGATTCGCGCATCGTCGTCGCGGAGCCGGGTGACGGCGACGTCATCCTGCGCCCGCCGCCGCCGCGCGAGTCGATCAGCGACATCCCGGCTGCGGTGCGCGACGCGCTCGCGTTCCCGCTCGCCGGCGAGCCGCTCGAGCGGCTGGTGAAGAAAGGCGGCACGGCGACGATCGTGATCGAGCAGCCGTCGCTGCCGATCCCCGCGGTCGCGGTCGGCCCGCGGCACGCGGCGGTCGCTGCAGTGTCGGACGAGCTCGACCGGCTCGGCGTCGAGCGCGTGACGATCCTCGTCGCCGGCGGACTGACGCGGCGCACGACGCCGCGCGAGATCGGCCTGCTCGTCCCGCCAGAGTTTCGCCGGCGCTTCCGCGGCCGCGTGATCGTGCACGACGCCGAGGCCGAGGATCTCGTCGAGCTCGGCGCCGCCGGCAACGTGACGCTGCGCGTGAACCCCGCGCTCGTCGAGACCGACCTCGTGGTCCCCGTGACCGCTGCGGAGACCGTGCTGCACGGCGGGCCGTCAGCGTTGTTGAACGCGAGCGGCCGCGAGTCGCTGCGCGCGGCGGGTGCGCTGTCGCTGCTCGAGACGAGCGCGTCGCAGGGCTGGCGGCTCGCAGTCGAGCTCGAGCGGCTGCTCGGAGAGCGCGTCCCGGTGTTCGGCGTGTCGCTCGTGCTCAACCTGCCGCAGGTCGCCGGCGTGTTCGCCGGGTACCCGCACGACGACGAGGCGATGGAACGGCTGCTGCGCTCGCGCGTGCGGCGACTGTTCCAGGTCGCGCCGGGACTCATGCGGCAACGCGTGCTCGAGCGCCTTCCGCGCGAACTGACCGCGGCCGCCGTCTTCGGTGGGCGGCCGTCGGTCGCGCACACCGAGGCGCTGCTGCGCGGGACCGTGTTCAAGGGCGCCGAGGTGCCGGAGCAGCTCGATGCGCTCGTCATCGGCGTGCCGCCCGCGACGCCGTGGATCCCGCGCGAGCGGCCGAACCCGGTGAGCGCCGCGTATCTCGCCCTCGGCCTCGCGCTCCGGATGTGGCGCAACGCGCCGCCGATCGTGCAGGGCGGCACGGCGATCCTCGTCCACCCGTTCCCGCGGCGCTTCCCACGTCCCACGCAGTCGCCGTACCGCGCGCTGTTCTTCGACCCGCGCACCGCGCGCGACAGCGACGCGATGCGCGCTGCGGAGCGCGCAGCGATCGACGACGTTGCAGCGATCCGCGAGTACCGCGCGAGCCGAGCCGTGCATCCGCTGCAGCCGTTCGTCGAATGGAGCGCATGCGACGCGACCGCGCACCGTCTCGGCGCGGTACTCGTCGCCGGCTGCCGCGACTGGGATGCCGCGCGGCAACTTGGCTTCGTGCCGGTGCACAGCCTGCCGGCGGCGCTCGAGATGGCGCGCGGCCGCGGCGCCGAGAAGATCGGCTACCTGCTCTCGCCGCCGTACTTCCCACTGGTCGTGTCGGGCTAGCCGGAGTGCGACGAGCGGTACGTCACGACGTGCACGCGCTCGACGGTGACGAGACCCTCGTCGATCATCTCGTCGAGGAACGGCAGGATCGCGTCGATCCGCTCGGCCTCGTCGACGATCTCGATGACGATCGGCAGGTCCTCCGACATGCGCAGGATGCGCGACGTGTGGAGATGCGAGTCGGCGCCGAAGCCCTCCATGCCGCGGACGACGGTCGCGCCTGCAAGCCCTTCCTCGCGCACGCGCTGGACGATCGCCTGGTAGAGCGGCTTGCCGTGCCAGCGATCTGACTCGCCGATGAAGATCCGCAGCAGCTTGCCTTCACCTTCGAGCCGCGTCATAGCGCCCTCCCGACGACGATGCCGATGTACACAGCAACGAGTCCCGCGGCGCACGAGCCGAGCACGTTCACCGCGGCGAGCAGCAGCGCGCGGTCGGACGCGAGCCGGTAGCTCTCGAGCGCGAGCGTCGAGAACGTCGTGTACGCGCCGAGGAAGCCGATCGTCACGCCGGAGCGCAGCCACGGTGCAACCGCCCAGCGCTCCGTCATCGCGGTGAACAGCAGGCCGAGTGCGAACGCGCCGCTCACGTTGACGACGAACGTGCCCCACGGGAACGAGCCGACGGTGCGCCTACTCACGAAGCCGTCCAGTCCGTAGCGGACTGCGGCTCCCAGCGCGCCGGCAACGAGGATGGCGGCGAGCGTTCTCACACTGGAGGTCTAGCCGTTCTGGGGTGTCGCTGGCAAAGGACCCAAGCTCTCCAGCGGGCCCCAGCCTGCGGCGGAGGGCGCCTAGACCTCGCCGAGGTAGGTCTTGCGGACTTGCTCGTTCGTCTTCAGCGCTGCGGCGCTGTCGGCGAGCACGATCTTGCCGGTCTCGAGCACGTAGCCGCGATGCGCGTTGTCGAGCGCCATCAGCGCGTTCTGCTCGACGAGCAGGATCGACGTGCCCTCCTGGTTGATGCGCAGGATGATCTCGAAGATGCGCTCAACGAAGATCGGCGCAAGCCCGAGCGACGGCTCGTCGAGCAGCAGCAGCTTCGGGCGCGCCATCAGCGCGCGTCCGATCGCGCACATCTGCTGCTCGCCGCCGGACATCGTCCCCGCCTTCTGGTTCCGCCGCTCCTGCAGGCGCGGGAACAGCGTGAACACGTGATCCATGTCTTCCTTGATCGCCGCGCGGTCGTTGCGCTGGAACGCGCCCATCTCGAGGTTCTCGGTGACGGTCATGCGTGGGAACAGCCTGCGGCCTTCCGGCGACTGCGCGATGCCGCGCTTGACGACCTCGTGCGGCGGCGTGCTCGTGATATCGCGGCCGTCGAAGCGGATCGATCCCTGCCGCGGCCGGTTCAGCCCCTGGATCGAGCGCAAAGTCGTCGTCTTGCCGGCGCCGTTCGCGCCGAGCAGCGTGACGATCTCGCCCTCCTGCACGGTCAGCGAGATCCCCTGCAGCGCCTGGATCGCGCCGTAATACGTGTGGATGTCGTTCACCTCGAGGACGGTCGGCTTGCCGTTCGTGCTCATTTTCCGCTCCCGGCACCGGCAAAGCCGGTGCCTCCGCTCCTGCTGAGCTCCGTCGAGCCTACGCTCACGAGAGTCCCTGCCGCTTCATGTCCTCGACGGCGGCCTTGCCGAGATACGCCTCGATGACGCGCTCGTTCTTCTGCACCTCGCGCGGGCTGCCTTCGGCGATCTTCTCGCCGTAGTCGAGCACCGATACGCGGTCCGACACGCCCATGACGACGCGCATGTCGTGCTCGATCATCAGCACGGTCAGATGCTCCTCGTCGCGCAGCCGGGCGACGAACGCGGTGAACTCCGCCGACTCCTGCGGGTTCATGCCGGCGGTTGGCTCGTCGAGCAGCAGGAGCTGCGGCTCGGTTGCGAGCGCGCGTGCGACTTCGAGCTTGCGCTGCTCACCGTACGGAAGGTTGCGCGCGGCCTCCTGCGCCTTGCGGCGCAGCCCGGTGAACTGGAGCAGCTCGAGCGCGCGCTCGCGCACCTTCTGCTCCTCGCGCTTCACCTTCGGCGTGCGCAGGACGGAGTTGAAGAGGTTGGCGTGCATGCGCGCGTGCATGCCGACGAGCACGTTCTCCATCGCCGTCATGTTCTGGAACAGCCGGATGTTCTGGAACGTACGGCCGATGCCGCGCGCGGTGATCGCGTGCGGCGGCTTGCCGGTGACGTCCTCGCCGAGCAGCGTCACGCTGCCGCTCGTCGGCCGGTAGACGCCGGTGAGCATGTTGAAGAACGTCGTCTTGCCGGCGCCGTTCGGGCCGATCAACGAGATGACCTTGCCGCGCGGGACGCTGAACGTCACGTTGTTCACCGCGACCAGGCCGCCAAACTCCTTGCGGAGGTTGTCGGCGACAAGGACGTCGTTTCCGTTGTCGTCGCTCATGTGCTTCCCGCCACTTCGTGGTCGTAGAGCGGCTCGTCATGCACGCCTTCGTGCAGCTCGGCGGCGCGGCGCCTTGACGGGATGAGCCCTTCGGGTCTGAAGAGCATCACGATCAGGATGATCACGCCGTAGATGCCGCTGGCGTACAGCGGGACGTTGATGTTGGGGCGCCAGCCGCCGACGTGGATGTTCGTGTTGAGCCACGCGCCGGTGTTCGCAAGACCTTCCTGGTTCAGGTACGCGAGGAAGGCTGCGCCGACGATGACGCCCCAGATGTTCCCCATGCCGCCGAGGATGACCATGCAGAGGATGAACACCGAGATGTTGAAGTAGAAGTCGCCGGGGAACGTCGCGCTCTTGAACACCGCGTAGTACGCGCCGGCGATGCCGCCGAAGAACGCACCCGACGCGTACGCCCACGTCTTCGTGCGCATCAGCGGGATGCCCATCGCGGCAGCCGCGGTCTCGTCCTCGCGAATCGCGATCCACGCGCGGCCGAGGCGCGAGTACTGCAGCCGCAGCGAAACGAACACGGTGAAGATCAGCAGCACGATCGCCGTCCAGAAGTAGACGTCGTACGACTGGATCTGGTGGTGGATGTGCAGGAACCCGACGTTCACCGTCTGGGTGCAGCACTGCAGGTAGTTCGCGGGCAGGAAGCCGCCGGTCCAGCTGGAGAGGTGGTGGCCGAAGCCGGGCGCGTCGAGCGGAGTGATCCCGTTCGGGCCGTTCGTCAGGTTGAAGCCGAAGAGGCTGTCGCCGTTCTGTGCGACCTTCGGAAGGATCTCGCCGAAGCCGAGCGTCACGATCGCCAAGTAGTCGCCGCGCAATCGCAGCGTCGGCAGGCCGATGACGATGCCCGAGAGCGCCGTGATGCAGCCGGCGAGCACGAGCACGATCCAGATCGAGATGTGGACGCCCACCCAACCCGGCAGCAGTCCGACTGCGCCGAGGCTGTAGTGCGCGTGCGGGAACTGCAGTGACATCAGCCACGCGGCGGTGTACGCGCCGAATGCGTAGAAGGCGACGTAGCCGAGGTCGAGCAGGCCCGCGTAGCCGACGACGATGTTCAGGCCGACGGCCATCATCACGAACACGAGCATGTAGACGCCCGTGCCGACGTCGGGCCACACGCCGAAGATCGGCATCGTGAACATCTGGTCGGCGTAGAACGGATAGAGGATCGCGAGCACGAGGAACGCGACCGGCACGGCCCACGCCTTGCGGTTGCCGGGGATCCACGTGATCGCTGCGAAGACCGCGATCAGGAGCACGAGCGACCATGGCGTCGTCCACGTCAGCGCGAGGATCGCGAGCAGGACGACGAAGGCCGCCTCTGCCGGCAGCTTGTAACGCGCCGGCACGTGACGCAGCCAGTAGATCGTCGTGATGACGAGCGCGGCGTAGCCGAGCGCATGGTCGACGAGCCAAAGCAGGATCGCCGCCACGAGCGCGCCGCCGAGCGAGATGACGAGGCGCTGTTCGAACGCCAGGGTGCGCCACCGTGCGCGCACCTTGTTGCGGTAGCCGACCTGCTCGGACGGCGACTCGCCCTGCGTGCCGCCGGCATGCGATGTCAATTGCTCGCTCATCCGCCCTCTGGCGTCTGTTCGCCGAGGATGCCCTCCGGGCGGAAGACGAGGATCAGGATGAGGATCGAGAACACGATCGCCTCGGTCCAGTCGGAGCCCGGCGAGTGCCAGAGCGGGCCTTCGTTGAACGCCTGGATCAGGCCGATCAGGATCGCGCCGAGAACGGCGCCCGGCAGGTTGCCGATGCCGCCGAGCACGGCCGCGGTGAACGCGATCAACCCAAGCTGGAAGCCCTGGTCGAAGCGCACCGTCGTCACGTACAGCGCATACAGCAGACCCGCGGCGCCGGCGAGCGCACCGGCGATCAGGAACGTGAACGAGATCGTCCGGTTGACGTTGATGCCCATCATCGCGCTGGCGTCCTTGTCCTGCGCGGTCGCGCGCATCGCCTTCCCCTGGCGCGTCTGCTGGACGAGGTAGCTGAGCGCGAGCAGCACCGGCACGGTGATCAGCACGACGAGCAGCTTGTTCCATGTGTACGTCACGCCACCGATTGAGAAGACCGTCGAATGCGGGAACACATCCGGCGATGAGATGTAGTTGGGGCCTTTCCACGCCAGGCCGACGTCTTCGATGATGAAGCTCGCGCCGATCGCCGTGATCAGCGGAGCGAGTCGCGGCGCGTTCCGCAGCGGGCGGTACGCGATGAACTCGATCGCCGCGTTGATCGCTCCGCACGTCAGCATCGAGAGGAGCAGCGTCGCGAAGACGATCGGCACGATCACGATGCCCTGACCGTGGTGCAGGTTGAAGAAGTGCGTCGCGTACGTGATCGTCAACATGCCGCCGAGCATGAACACGTCGCCGTGGGCGAAGTTGATCAGCTCGAGGATGCCGTAGACGAGCGTGTAGCCCAGCGCAACGAGCGCATAGACGCACCCTGTCGTGATGCCGATCAGAAAGACCTGGAAGAAGTTCGTCGGCCGGTCGACGATGTTGTACGCGACCCAGATAACAAACAGGAACGCCAGGAACAGGCCAGCGCCTGTGATCACGCCTACGCGCGGTAGGCGCGCTGCGAGTGTCGGTGCGGACGCGTCGGCAGCCACAGGTTGCGCGACTCTACCTCGTTCACCGGAACGTGCCTATGGAAATTGCTTCGAGCGAACTAAGCTCCTGGCTGCCGCCGCTTCGCTGCAGGCTCCACCTCCACCGCTGGATCCGCGTTCGGTCGACCGATTCGACGCTCGCCGACCCGGGGCTCGAGCCCTCGTGGGATGTTCGTGCGCCGCGCGATCTCACATCCGCTGAGGCCTTCGGCGGCCAACAGCTTGACCAATCGCACTTCGTCAACGCTTCGCAAAGTGCCGCAGGTGGGATTCGAACCCACACGCCCCGAAGGACAGCGCCTTTTGAGGGCGCCCTGTCAACCAGTTGCAGCACTGCGGCCCAACTTCATTTTAGACGCCGTACACACGTTCGTAAATTTGCTCTTCCGGCCATGTCCCGGCCGGACGGGCGCTAACGGATCCGGAAGCTCTTCGCCGTGAACGCGGCCTGATATGCGTCAGCGGCGCCGAACCGAAGCTGGATCCACTGGCCTCTGCGCCCCTTGGGGATCGCGATCGTCCAGCGCACGAACCCAAGACCGACCTTGTACTTCTCCGGCAGAAGCGTCTCGCCGATTGCAGGACCAAGACCGAGCACACTCGTGACGGGGAAGGCTGCGCCGTTGTCGCTGCGCTTCACCGGATAGGTGACGGTGATCTTCTTGCCCCCGACGGGCTTCCCAACGACATGCGGCTTGCCGAAGACCGGCTTTGCGAGCTGGCTCGCCGTCAGCTGCACGGGCGTGAACGTCCACCACTGTGTGTCGGGCGCGTCGTCACGAGCAACAGCCGCATCTCCGTTGGCGTTGTAGTTGGCGGCAAGGATGTAGAAGTCGAAGCCGTTGCTGCCGCCGAGATCGCTGCGCGGGACTGTGAGCGTCACGTTGTCAACCGGGGCCGCAACCGTCGCGGTTGCCTCGCCGATGTCCTCGAACTCCCACGACGCCCCGTTCCAGCGATAGACGAGATACAGCCACCCGAACAGCGGGTCGTCAGACACCGTGACTTCGAACTCGCGACCCTCCTCGCCGGTCGCGGGATTGTGGTCGGCGTCGACGTAGAACGCCGTCTCGCCATCCGGGTCCGGCTTCATGCCCGAGATCGAGAACGCGAACGTCACTGCAGCCGCGGCGGCGTCGCTCAAGACGACGCTCGAGACGTCGATCGGGCCTTGGCCGTCGGCCGCCGCTTCGGTGAACGGCGTGCCGGAGGTGCCCGTCTGCGCCACGTGGCCAACCGGAGGAGTCGACGGGAACGTCCACCAGCCGTGATCGGGTGCGAAGTCGCGCGCGACCGACGCGCCGTCAAACACATTCACCCGGTCCGAGTAGACGTAGAAATTGAACGAACTCGGGGAGCCAATCTTCGCGGCCGGGAAGCTCACGGTGAAGTCGTCACCGGTTCCCGTCAGCGTCACGTCCGGCGGGCTCTGGGTCGGCTGCCGGACGCCGTTGACGTACGACGCGAACCACAGTTGCTGGCTGAGCACCCTGTCCTTGAACACCCAGAATTCGAAATCGCAGCCGCCGCCGGCCGAGCCGGTGCCGATGTTCCGGTCGGCGTCGATGCACACGAAGACTTCCTCGCTCTGGTCCCCGGTGAGGGGCTGGCGAGGGAATCCCGCAGCCACGATGTGAAAGCTCAGCTGCCCCGCGGCGTCCGGCGTGACCGTGACCGGGCCGAGATCCGGCGCGATACCGGACTCCCCGGCCGTGTCGGTGTAGGTAAGCGAGCCCGCCGGCAGCGCGTCGCTGGGCGCCGACAACGCCGGCGCCGCAGCACCGCCGAGCAGCACGATCGACGCGACTGCGAGCGCGAGTCCCTTCCCCACCCGGGCACAGTATCCGCGGTCGCCACGTTTTGAGGCCCCGCAGCGCGATCATGAGCCAGAGATGTTCGGCGCCGTACCAGCCGGAGACGGCCTCGTCGAGTTCCGGGTCTGGGCTCCGCGGGCCAAGAGCGTCTCCGTGCTCGGCCACGAGCTGGCGCCGGAGGGCGACGGCGTCTTTGCCGGCCGCGTCGAGGCGCAGCCCGGCGACGACTACGCTACCGGCTCGACGGCGGCGACGAGTGGCCCGACCCGTGCTCGCGCTTCCAGCCCGAAGGCGTGCGCGGGCCGTCGCGCATCGTCGACACGCGCACGTTCGACATCCGCCCCGGCCCTGGCGTCACGCTCGACGAGCTCGTGATCTACGAGCTGCACGTCGGCGCGTTCACGCCCGAGGGGACGTTTGACGCGGCGATCCCGCGCCTGCAAGCACTGCGCGATGCGGGACTGACCGCAATTGAGCTGATGCCCGTCGCCACGTTCCCCGGCAACCGCGGCTGGGGATACGACGGCCTCTACACCTGGGCGCCGCATCCGGCGTACGGCGGGCCGGAAGGACTCGCGCGCTTCGTCGACGCCGCGCACGCGGCCGACCTCGCAGTGATCCTCGACGTCGTCTACAACCACGTCGGCCCCGGCGACGAAGCGCTCGACGCGTTCGGCCCGTACTTCACGACGCGCCACCAGACGTTTTGGGGGAAGGCAATCGACTACACGCAGCCCGCCGTGCGCGAGTGGGCGATCCAGAACGCGGAGCTGTGGACGCGCGAGTACAAGATCGACGGATTGCGGCTCGACGCGGTGCACGCGATCTTCGACGACGAGAGCCCGGTGCACGTCCTGCGCGAGCTGCGCGACCGCGTCGACTCGCTGTTGATCGACGAGACGTCCGTCGACGACCTGCGGCCGACGGAAGAGTGGGGACACGACGCGCAATGGGCCGACGCGCTGCACCACGAGCTCCACGTGCTGCTCACCGGCGAGCGCGAGGGCTACTACGAGAGCTTCGGCACGCTCGACGGGCTCAAGCTCTGGCTCGAGCGCGCTGCGCCGCGGTTCGTCGCGTGCGCGCAGAACCACGACCAGGTCGGCAACCGCGCGCTCGGCGACCGGTTGCCGCCCGACAAGGATCGAATCGCGCTGCTGGTTGTCCTGCTCTCGCGCGACACGCCGCTCGTCTTCATGGGCGAGGAGTACGGCGAGACGCGGCCGTTCCAGTTCTTCAGCGACCACGTCGACCCGCGCATCGCCGAAGCGACGCGCGAGGGACGCAAGCAAGAGTTCGCCGCGTGGGCGTCGTTCTCCGGCGAGGACGTCCCCGATCCGCAGTCGCTGGAGACGTTCGAACGGTCGAAGCTCGACTGGCGGCCGGCGGAGCAGTGGTTCCGCGACGCGCTCGCGCTGCGAAAGAGCCTCCGCTCCGCGTGAGGGCGACCTATCGCCTGCAGCTGACGCCCGACTTTGGGTTCGACGACGCGCGCGCGATCGTCCCGTACCTGCAGGAGCTCGGCGTCTCGCATCTCTACCTCTCCCCCGTGCTGCAGGCGCGCGCCGGCTCGCAACACGGTTACGACGTCGTCGACCCGACGCGTATCTCCGACCAGCTCGGCGGCGAGGATGCGCTCCGCGCGCTGTGCCGTGCCGGGCTGAAGGTGATCCTCGACATCGTCCCGAACCACATGGCGACCTCCGACGAGAACCCCTTCTGGTCGGACGAGGAGCTGCGCAAGACATTCTTCGACCTCGACCTGCGCACCGGCATGCATCGCCGCTTCTTCGACATCGGCGAGCTCGCGGGGGTGCGGCAAGAAGACGAGGCGGTGTTCGATACGACGCACGCGAAGGTGCTCGAGCTGGTCCGCGACGGGCTCGTCGACGGCCTGCGCATCGACCACGTCGACGGGCTCGCAAACCCGCGCGAGTACCTCGACCGGCTCGCGCGCGCCGGCGTCGAGCGCGTGTGGATCGAGAAGATCCTCGAGCCGGGGGAGCGGCTGCGCGACTGGCCGGTGCAGGGGACGACGGGGTACGAGTTCGCGAACGATTCGACGGCGCTGTTCGTCGATCCGTCCGCCGAGGAGCAGTTCACGGAGCTGAGCGGCGAACGCCGCACCTTCGCGGAGGTCGCGTTCGAGGCGAAGCTCGAGATGGCGACGACGATCTTCGCGCCCGAGCTGCGCCGCCTGCACGAGGAGCTCGACGTCGGCGCGCCCAACCTCGCGCTCGCGCTCGCGTCGTTCCATGTCTACCGCACGTACGTCGAGCCGAGCACCGGCGTCGTCGCCGACGAGGATCGCGCCGAGATTGCACGCGCCGCGATCGCGGAGTCGCTCGCACGCATCCTCACGCTCGACGACGCAGGTCACGAGGCGTTCGTCACGCGGTTCCAGCAGACGACCGGCCCGGTGATGGCGAAGGGCGTGGAGGACACCGCGTTCTACCGCTACGTGCGGCTCACCGCGCTGAACGAGGTTGGCGGCGACCCCGGGCGCTTCTCGCTCGCCGTCGACGACTTCCACCGCGGCAACATCGAGCGCGAGCTGAACTTCCCGC
>Ga0157369_10005637_pt1 | contig 14545 bp, 12 predicted proteins | sample C25metaG_FD_113461 | JGI IMG/M metagenome (GOLD analysis project Ga0157369, IMG submission 113461) | Corn rhizosphere microbial communities from Kellogg Biological Station, Michigan, USA - C2-5 metaG | ecosystem: Host-associated > Plants > Roots > Rhizosphere > Soil | place: USA: Michigan...
CCGCGCAGGCCGACGGATCGTCCAAGCAGGAGGCGGAAACCGCCGCCGCCGCCCAGTTGCTCAAGGAACTCGCATGACCGAACGTTGCGGCCTCGTCGCCGTGCTGGGCGCGCCCAATGCGGGCAAGTCCACCCTGGTCAACGCGCTCGTCGGGCAGAAGGTCGCGATCGTCAGCCCCAAGGCGCAGACCACGCGCGCGCGCTTGATGGGCATCGCGATTGAGGGGGAGGCCCAACTCCTGCTGGTCGACACGCCCGGCATCTTCGATCCGCGCCGCCGGCTCGATCGCGCGATGGTCGCTGCCGCCTGGGGTGGGACCGAGGGCGCCGACCTGATCGCTTTGGTGATCGATGCCAAGGCCAAATTCAACAGCACCGCCCGCACTTTGGTTGATCAGATCGCTGCCCGTCCCGAACCCAAGATCGTAGTGCTCAACAAGGTCGACGTTGCCGACAAGGAGCCGATGCTCGCGCGCGCCGCCGAATTGCAGGCGATGCTCGATCCCGAAGCGATCTTCTTCGTTTCCGCCGCGACGGGCGACGGCGTGCCGGAACTGAAGCGCGAGCTGGCAAAGCGCATGCCCGACGGCCCCTGGCATTTCCCTGAGGACCAGGTTTCCGATGCCTCCGAACGCATGCTCGCCGCCGAAGTCACGCGGGAACAGCTCTACCTGCAATTGCGCGCCGAGCTCCCCTACGACAGCGCGATCGAGACCGAGAAATATGAGGAGCGCGGCGACGGATCGGTCGCAATCCACCAGCAGATATTGGTCGCGCGCGACACCCAGCGCGCGATCATCCTCGGCCACCGCGGTGCACGCCTCAAGGAAATCGGCCAGAAGGCGCGCGAGGAGTTGAGCCGCATCACCGGCCACAAGGTCCACCTCTTCCTCCATGTTAAGGTCAATCCGCGCTGGGAAGAGGATCGCGGCCTGTATCAGGAGATCGGGCTCGACTGGGTCGACTGATCACCTTTGTTCAAAAGGCCGTCCCGGCCCTACTTTTCCTTGCTGGGTTGACCCAGTTACGGCATCCTCCCGCCAAGCCCGCCCTCGATTGACGGGCGTGGAGGATCGCCATGGCGATTGTTGCAGTTGCGGCCCTGCTTTCATTGGCGGCGCATAATCTCGCCTCGCCCGAAGCATCCTATTCGTTCGGCAATAACGGCCCGCACGAGCGGCTCGCCACCGCGACCGATCCCGCCGGCCGCATCACGCTGATGACCAAGGTCAATGGCAAAGGTCCCTTCCCTTTCACGATCGACACTGGCGCCAATCGCAGCGTGATCTCCGATCGGCTGGCCGAACAACTCGGGCTCAAGGCCCAGGGCACGATCACGATCGAGGGCCTCGTCGGTCCCGACGAGGTGAGCGCAGTCCGCGTCGATCACCTCAGCGCCGGGTCGATCGAACAGCGTGAGCTCGACACCGCCGTCCTGCCCGCCGCGTCGCTGGGCTCGACCGGCTTCCTTGGCACGGACATGCTCCAGGGCCGCAACGTCGTGCTCGATTTCCGCCAGCATGCCATCACGCTCACGCGGGGCAAGGGCGCCGAATTCGATGGCGAGACGATCACCGTCTACGCCCGCCGCCGCCTCGGCCAGCTCGTCATGACCGATGCCGCGGTCGGCAAGGTCAAGGTGATCGCGATCATCGACACCGGCGCGGAGAATACGATCGGCAACCCTGCCTTGCGCAAGGCTCTGATGGGGACCAGGCCGCTCGGCCCGGTCGGCGAGCTGATCGGCGTGACCGGCAGGACCATTCCGGGCGAAGCGGGCAAGCTGCCCCGCATCCGGATCGGATCGATGGAGCTGGGCGGCATGCCGATCGTCTATGCCGATCCGCATACCTTCCATTTGTTCAAGCTCGACGACACCCCTGCGATCCTGGTCGGGATGGACATGCTGCGCCTGTTCAACCGCGTCGCGATCGACTTCGGCAGAAGCGAGGTACGCTTCAATATCGGCGAGAACTGGAACCCGCCCACCCGTCAGGCTTTGAATCGGCCTCGCAACGAGGAATTGAGTGATGGCGGCGCGGGCCTATTGGCAAGGGCAGATCAGGCTGGCCCTGGTCTCGATACCGGTCGAAATATATTCGGCCACTAAGAGCGGCGCGACTGTCGCCTTCAACCAGATCCACGAGCCTTCGGGCAAGCGCATCAAATATGAGAAGGTCGCGCCCGGAATCGGGCCGGTCGATCCCGAGGAGATCGTCAAGGGCTACCAATATGAAAAGGGCAAATATGTCCTGCTCAGCGACGAGGAGATCGAGGGCGTCAAGCTGGAGAGCAAGAAAACGCTCGAACTGACGCAGTTCGTCGATGCGGGCGAAATCGACGCCATCTATTATGACAAGCCTTATTATGTTGTTCCGGCGGACGATCTCGCCGAGGAAGCGTTCGTCGTACTGCGCGAGGCGCTCCGGAAAGCGAAGAAGATCGGGCTCGGTCAGCTTGCGCTGCGCGGCCGCGAATATGTCGTCAGCCTCAAGCCGTGCGGGCGCGGCATGGTGCTGGAGACGTTGCGCTATGCCGACGAGGTCAACAAGGCCTCGGCCTATTTCCGCGATATCGGCGACGAGAAACCCGACGCCGATCTGCTCGATCTCGCCACCAGCCTGATCGACAAGAAGACCGACAGCTTCGATCCAGGCGAATATCATGACCGCTATGTCGATGCGCTCAAGGAGCTGATCGAGAAGAAGCGCAAGGGCGCCACGATCGAGACCGAGGAAGAAGCGCCCGCCGCATCGCGCGGATCGAACGTCGTCGACCTCATGGCCGCGCTCAAGCGCAGCCTCGAAAAGCCCAATGCCGCCAACGACGCTGGCGTGAAGACCAAGGCCGCCAAGGCTCCGGCGCGCAGCTCCGCTGCCAAGAAAGCCGCGACCAAGGACGCGAAGCCCGCCGCCCGGAAGGCGCCGGCGCGGAAGCGCGCCTGATGGCGAAGCTGGTCAAAAAGGCGGCCGATCTGCTCGCCAAATATAATGCCAAGCGGGATTTCTCGAAGACCGCCGAGCCCGAGGGCGTCGTCGCCAAGGATGCCGGCCATATTTTCATGGTCCAGAAACATGACGCGACCCGGCTCCACTGGGATTTCCGGTTGGAGCTCGACGGCGTGCTCAAGAGCTGGGCGGTGACACGCGGACCTTCTCCCAACCCCGACGACAAGCGCCTCGCGGTCCGTACCGAGGACCATCCTTTATCCTATGCCACTTTCGAAGGCACGATCCCCAAGGGCCAATATGGCGGCGGCACGGTGATGCTGTGGGACAAGGGCACCTGGACGCCGATGCCGGGCAAGGATCCGCGCAAGACGCTCAAGCAAGGCCACCTCCATTTCATGCTCGATGGCGAGCGGATGAAGGGCGAATGGCTGCTGATCCGCCTGAAGCCGCGTCCGGGCGAGAAATCCGAGAATTGGCTGCTGCGCAAGATCGACGACCAATATGCGGGGGGCAGCGGCGACCTGGTCGACCGCGCGCTCACCAGCGTCGAGACCGGCAGGACCATGACCGAGATCGCCGCGGGCAAGGGCGGCAAGAGCCAATGGAACAGCAACCGCGCCGCCGACGACCAGCCCGACGTGCGCAAACCCGCGGCGAAAAAGGCCGTTGCGAAGAAGCCGGCGGGCAAGATGCCGCCCTTCCGCGCGCCCCAGCTCGCCACCCTGGTCGATCATGTGCCGAGCGGGTCGAACTGGATCCATGAGGTCAAATATGACGGCTATCGCACGCTGATCGCGGTTGGGGACGGCAAGGCCAAAGCCTATACCCGCACTGGTCTCGACTGGTCGGAACGGTTCGCCAGCGTGGTCGCGGCGGCCGCCAAACTCGATGCCTCCGCGCTGATCGACGGCGAGGTGGTCGCGCTCGACCAGCACGGCAATCCCAGCTTCCAGGCGCTCCAGGCGAGCCTCAAGGAGGGCAGCGCCGATCTGGCCTATTTCGCGTTCGATCTGCTCACGCTCGACGGGGAGGATTTGACGGGCCTCCCCACCTTTGAACGCAAGGATCGGCTCAAGGACCTGCTCGCCACCGCATCTCCTGCGATCCGTTTTTCCGACCATGTCACTGGCAATGGCGAGAAATTATTCGACAGCCTGTGTAAGTCGGGTCTCGAAGGCATCGTCTCCAAGCGCGGCGACGCGCCTTATCGCGTGGGGCTCCGCACACAGACCTGGTTGAAGGTCAAATGTCTCCATCGCCAGGAATTGGTCATCCTCGGCTGGACACCAAGCGATAAGAGCCGCGGTTTCCGTGCGTTGCTACTCGGCGTGCATGAGAATGGCGCGCTTCGCTATGCGGGCAAGGTCGGTACCGGCTTCAACATGAAGACGATCGATGACCTGTTGGAAAAGATGAAGCCGCTCGAACGTAAGACCGCGCCCGTCGAAGCCCCGCGCGCGGCAGTGCGCGGCGCGCACTGGATCACGCCCAAGCTGGTCGCGGAGATTGCCTTCACCGAATGGACCGACGAAGGTCTGTTGCGTCATCCAAGCTTCATCGCCCTCCGCGAGGATAAGGCCGAAAAGGACGTGGTGATGGAAAAGCCGGCGGACATATCCGATGGCAAACCGGCAAAGCCCGCCAAGGCGCCCAAAGCGAAGACACCCGACATGGCGGGCGTCGCAATCTCGCATCCGGACCGCATAATCTATACCGAAAGCGGCATCACCAAGGGCCAGCTCGCGGATTTTTATGCACGGCTTGCGGATCCCATCCTGGAATGGCTCGCCGACCGCCCGGTCAGCCTCGTCCGCTGCCCTCAAGGGCGCGCCAAGCATTGCTTCTTCCAGAAGCATGATGCCGGCAGCTTCGGCGATGCGGTCAAGCATGTCCCGATCCGCGAGAAGGACGGGCATGAGGAGCCCTATCTCTATGTCGACGACACGAAGGGCATGCTCACCTGCGTCCAGATGGGCGCCATCGAATTCCACGGCTGGGGCTCCAAGGTCGCGGATGTCGAAATGCCCGATCGGCTGGTGTTCGATCTCGACCCTGACGAAGGCCTCGATTTCGGCGACGTGAAGAAGGCTGCGCTCCAGCTCCGCGACGTATTGGGCGAAATGGGGCTCGCCACCTGGCCGATGCTGTCGGGCGGCAAGGGCATCCATGTCGTTGCCCCGCTCGACGCGAGCCGCGACTGGGATGCGGTCAAGGATTTCGCCAGCCGTTTCTCCAAGGCGATCGCGCAGGCCCATCCCGATCGCTTCACCGCCAACATGAAGAAGGTCGAACGCAAAGGCCGTATCTTCCTCGACTGGCTGCGCAACCAGCGGGGCGCGACGGCGGTCCTGCCCTACACGGCGCGCGCGCGGCCGCACGCAACCGTCGCCGCACCGATCCTGTGGGACGAATTGGACGATATCGACCAGGCCGGCCATTTCACGATCACCGACGCCGACGCCCTGCTCGAACGCGCAAGATCCAAGTCGTTGCGCGATTGGGGGAAAGCCAACCAGCGCCTGCCCGACCTCTAACCAATTCCTAACCTGTGAGAACTACCACGAACCTTTCGTCGTCGTGCGATGGGAGGGGTCTTAAGGGCGATGCTTCGCCGGGTGCCGCTCGATGAAGTCCAGCTGGGCATGTTCGTGCATGCCATGGAGGGTTCGTGGCTGCAGCACCCCTTCTGGCGCAGGCGCTTCGTGCTCGACAACGAACATGACCTCCGGCGCCTGCGCGACAGCGATATTCCGGGCATCATCATCGACGACGAGCGTGGTGCCGTTCCCGCAGGCAAGGCCGATCCCGCGGCGCGTCTCGCCTCGGTGCCCGCGCACGGACCGAAACCGCGTGCCGTCGGCAACCGCCTTTCCGAAGCGGAATTCGCGAAACCCCGTCCTCCGATCGATCCGCTCTCGACCATCCCTTGCGGCGTGGTCGAGGAAACCGAACGCGCCAGGGCGATCGTCGGCAAGTCCAAACGCGCGGTGATGAAGATGTTTGGCGAGGTCCGCCTCGGTCATGCGATCGAGGTGGAAGGCGTGGCACCTTTGGTCGACGAGATTTCGGCCTCGGTCGCGCGCAACCCTTCCGCGCTGATCAATGTCGCGCGGCTCAAGAACAAGGACGAATATACATACATGCACTGCGTCGCGGTGTGCGCGCTGATGATCAATCTCGCGCGCACGCTTGAGCTGAACGAAGTGCAGGTGAAGGAACTCGGGCTGGCCGGCCTGCTCCACGATCTCGGCAAGATGGCGGTGCCCGATCCCGTGCTCAACAAGCCGGGCAAACTGACCGATGAGGAATTTGCTGTGGTGCGCCAGCACGCCCAGCGCGGCTACGATTTGCTCGTCGAAAATCCGGATGCCCCCGCTATCGCCGCCGAGGTGGTGCTGCATCATCACGAGAAATATGACGGCACCGGCTATCCGCACGGGCTCAAGGGCGACGAGATCAGCCTCTATGCGCGCATGGGCGCGATCTGCGATGTCTATGACGCAATCACCTCCAACCGCCCCTATAAGGACGGCTGGGCGCCTGCGGAATCGATCGCGCGGATGCTCGAATGGGAAGGGCATTTCGATCCGAAATTGCTCGACGCCTTCATACGCTCGATCGGCATCTACCCTGTCGGCACGCTCGTCCGCCTGCGCTCCAATCGCCTTGGCCTGGTCGTCGCCGAGAATAAGCGCGAGCCGACTCATCCCAAGGTCAAGGCTTTCTATTCGATCTACGAACGCATGATGACCAAGGCCGAGCTTGTCACGATCGGCAACTCGCTTCGCGACGACGCGATCATCAAGCGCGAGCTGCCCGAGCATTGGAACCTGGGTGACTGGTCCAGCCTGCGGAAGGCATTGATGGGGCGCTGAGCTAACCCTCCGGCGCGCGGTTCGGTTGCCTTGGGCCGGAGGCCGGGTCTATAGCCGCAAATGACCCATGACGGTCGTTGACGAAGGGCTAAGCGAGCCTTGGGGACCGCACAGCAGAATCTACCATCGGGAAGCGGAACCGTGCTCGACACCAGTATTGCCGACAGCGAGGCGCCCGGAGCGCTGGAGCTCGATCCGTTCGGCTTCCATCCCGCCGCGGCCAGCCGGATCGCGGGGCTCGGCGGCACCGGCCCGACCTCTGACCCCGATTATGCCTTCCATACCTCTTACGTCGAAGCCGCGCCCGGCCGCGCGATCTTCACCGTGCAGTTTCACGGGCTCCAGGCAAAGGCAGGGACGCTCGTGCTGCGCGTCCACATGGTCTCGTCGGAGCCGGGCGCGCGCGCACGCATGGTCAATAGCGAGCGGATCGCGCTCAACCGGCTGATCGCCTCGGGCGGTGAGGTCAGGATCCAGTTCGAGGGCTTCCGCGACGTCAGCTTCGCATTGGTCGGACAGATCCATGGCGAGACCGACGCCTCCGCCGAGAGTGTGACGATCACGCTCGACCGGCCCGCCAATCCCAATGCCCCCGCCGAATATGGCGCGGAGGCGAAAGGTACCGCTTTCGGCAAGACGCCGCTTCAGCCCGCGCCCTTCCTGCTTTCTACCGCCCCGCCCGTTCTGGCCGATCCCGTCACCCAGATCGCGACCGGCGAACAGTTGCGCGAGCCTGTGGCGGGCGGATGGCTGGCGCGGTTGCGCCCCAAAGGCACATCCGGGCCCGAACATTGGCGCAAGGTCTATACGCTGCAGGCATTGCGCCGGTACGGTCTGCTCGAACAGGGCGCGGTCGGACTTGGTTTCGAACGATCGCCCAGCGGCATGCCGGCCGCGCTCGCGGCACTGGGCACGCGGGTCGTGGCGGCCTTCCCCACCCGTCCCGGGGCACAGCAGAAGCCCGCCGCGCTCAAGCGCGACCTGTCCGACCGTGCGCCATGCGGCAAAGCCGTGTTCGACGAGAATGTCTCGGTGCGGATCGTGCCCTGGCGGCGCCTCCCGCCGGATCTCGCCAATTTCGACTTCCTCTGGTCCTCACGGGTCAACGAGATGCTCTATTCGGTCGCCGAGACCGCGCGGTTCGTCGAGGATGCGATGCGATGCTTGCGCCCCGGCGGCCTCGCGGTCCACACATTCGGCTACGATCTCGCCCCGTCAGGGCGCGCCACCCCCTCGACCGAGCGTGTGATGATGCAGCAGGGCGACATCGAACGGATCGCCTTGCTGCTCGTGTCGCGCGGGCATGCGGTGGCCCAGTTCAAGATCGACACGTCGGATCCGATCCTGACGCCCGGTGTCGCGGTCGATGCCGAGCATCGCGCGATGGACCACACGATGGTCGGCTTAATCGCGCGGCGGGTGCCCTTGCCGGATTGAGCCGCTTACTTGCCGCCGACGTTGCCGATGGTGATCGACTTCTTGCCGTCGAGCGTGTTGGCCGCAGAGATCGGCGCGGTCTTCTCGACGATGTCGAGGGCCTGCTCGGGCGGTAATTGCTCACTTACATCCGGATAGATCCGCCACTCCGTGAGGTCCATGTAGGTAAGCGAGAAAGCTGGCCTGCTCTTGTTGACAAGCGCCGCAATCGAAGGCTGCACCCCGATCGCCCGGCCGGCATCGCCGAGCGCAAGCACATAGCCTTTCTCCTCCCCCTCGACCTTGTAGACGGCCCATTTTCCGTCCGGGCCTTCCTGCGCGCGGCAATAGGTCGGTATCGACGCCTTGTCCTTGCTGCGCCGATCCTCGATCGTCCCTGGCATCACCGCGCCCAGCAGGGCCTGCATCATGTCGGGCTTGATCAGCTTCGCCTTGCGGAAGACGGGCATCGTGGTGCACGGCTTGACCGGCTCAGCCGCCGGCGCATCCATTTTGTCCGTCGGCCAGCCGATACCGGCGAGGATCGCGGTCAATTCGGTATCGAGCGCGCCCGCATCCATGGTCGGCGAGGAAAGCCGCACCACCACCAGCCAGTCGCCAACGGGTGCGACCGCCTCCGCGGTGGCGCGAAACGAACTGCCTTTCAACGCATAGGTAGCCCGCAGGCCCGCCGCCGGCGCACCGGGCCGGAGCGGGAAGCTGGTGGGCGCGACCAGCTCCGCCGTGCCGAACTTTTCACGGGTGGCGATCGCGGTCCGGATGCGATCGAACCAGAGCGGCACGCTGTCGAGACCGGGATGGAAGACATAGACGGTAGCCTCGGTGCCTTCCGTACCGCGATATTGCACGAACAGATCGGCTTCCGCCTTCCCGAAATCGCCCACTTCGTTGCGTGGCAGCGATCCCAGAGCGGGCGGCATCGTCAATCCCGTCCGCGCATGATGCCAGACCACGCTGGGAAGCACGTCGAGCGTGCGGGTAGCGGCGGTCGCGGAGGTCGCCGACGCCAGGCACAACGCCATTACCAGCATGCCGCGATAGCGCATCTTCAATAGCCCATCAGTGCCAGCACTTCGCGCCGGCTGCGTTCGTCGTCGCGGAATACGCCCATCATGCGGCTGGTGGTCATCGACACGCCGTGCGTGCGCACGCCGCGCCCGGTCATGCAGCCATGCGCCGCCTCGATCACCACCGCCACGCCCTGCGGCTGGAGATGGTCCCAGATGCAGTCGGCCACCTGCGCGGTCAGCCTTTCCTGCACCTGCAGCCGCCGCGCGAAGCCGTGCAGCACTCGCGCCAGCTTGGAGATGCCGACCACGCGGTTCTTCGGCAGATAGGCGATCGCGGCCTTGCCCACGATCGGCGCGAGGTGATGCTCGCAATGCGATTGGAACGGTATGTCCTTCAACAGCACGATATCGTCATAGCCGCCCACCTCCTCGAACACGCGGTCGAGATGATGGCCGGGATCCTCGCCATAGCCCTGGCAATATTCCTTCCAGGCGCGCGCGACGCGTTTGGGCGTATCGCGCAAACCTTCGCGCGTCGGATCGTCACCCGCCCAACGCAGCAAGGTGCGAATCGCATCCTCGACATGCTCGGGCACGGGCAACTTGTTGGCGAAATCGTCTTCGGGTTCGGTCGTGCCGGTCATGCCTGTCCCTTTAGCGGAACCCGGGCGCGGAACGATAGGCAAAGCGATTTTAATTGTAAAAACGATCGCCAAATTTACGCAAGCCGTTGATATTCCCGTTCCGCTACCGCTATCCTGGATCATGTGGATGCGTTGGGGATCGCACGGCTGACTGAGGCGCAACGCGTCGCCTTGCGCCTTTTCATGGAGCGCAAGACTGCCAAGCAAATTGCTTTGGAATTGGGAATCACCCCCAAAGCGGTCGAGCTCCGCCTGAAGGGCGCGCGCGAGGCGCTCGGGGTCGCATCCAGCGCCGAGGCCGCCCGCATTCTTGCCGCAGCCGAGCAGAATCCCACCTTCCGAGAAACCCTAGGGGGTTTGACGGAAGTTGTCCGGGGCGGCCTTTCACGGTCTGATTCCGTTATCGAAAGCGAGGGTGAAGGCCCCCGTCAGGCCGAAAACCGCAAGGTGTTGAGCGAGGCGCGTGCCGCTTTCGCGCATCAGCCGACCCGGTTTCAGCCTGGCTTGGGATGGCCCTTCCCCCCGGCAGGGGACGGACGCAATGAACTCAATCTGGGCGCGCGCTTGCTCTGGCCGTTCCTGGCGATTTGCGGGATCGGCGTTTCGGTCGGTACGCTCGTCATTTGCGGGTCGCTGCTCTCGATCGCCTACGCGACGATCTACAAGATGCTTCATTAGGCCACGGCCGATCGCGCAATATGCCCTGGTACTCAATCCTGTTCTACGCCTTGCTGTTCGGGGGCCTTGGCTATGCGCTGATCCGGGGCGGCGCACCGGAACGACTGTTCGCCCTGATGTGCGTGGCGGGTTTTGTCGCCACTTTGCTGGTCGAAACGCCGCAACCGCACGCGTTTCGCCATGTTGAGTTTGGTATCTTCTTCGTCGACCTCGCCATGTTTTGCGCGCTCTTCGTCCTGTCCGTCTTCAGCACACGGTTCTGGCCGATATGGATGACCGCGATGCAAGGCTTGACGGTGCTGGCGCATGTGATGGCGCTGATGCCCGAACCCTCCCCTTTCGGCTATCAGGCGATGGAGGAATTCTGGTCCTACCTGCAGCTGATGCTGCTGATCGTGGCGACCTGGCGCCATCGCCAGCGGCTGGCGCGGAACGGGACCGATCCCTCCTGGACGACCTCCTTCGCGCGTTCGGTGCCGCCGAACCGGCGCTGACCGCGCATCGGCTGCGCGACGAGTTCGGAAGCTTTGCTGCGGTGTTGGCTGCACCGCCGCATCGCCTCCGCGCGGCGGGCGGATGCGATCGCGCCGCCACCGGTCTGCCGCTTGTCCATCGGGCGATGCTGTACAGCCTTGCGGATCAGCTCGGCGACCGCCCCTTGCTGGCGTCGACCGATCTGCTGCTCGCCTATCTGCGGTCCGAAATGGGGTCGCTTCCGGCCGAGGCGGTCCATGTCCTTTTCCTCGATGCGAGCCTGCGCCTGATCCGCAACGAGCGCATGTTCCACGGCACGATCAGCGAGTGCCCTTTCTATGCGCGCGAGGTGGTGCGCCGCGGGCTGGAGCTTGGCGCCGCCAGCCTGATCCTGGTGCACAACCATCCCTCGGGCGATCCGACGCCCAGCGACGACGACCGCAAGCGTACGCGCGACCTGATCGAGGCCGCGCGCCTGTTCGACATCCAGGTGGTCGATCACCTGATCATTGCACGGACCGAATGCCGCAGCATGCGGGCCATGGGGTATTTTTGATGGCTTCCTCGCTTACCAATGACGATCTCAATGCGCTCGCCGACAATCTGAGCCAGACCGCGGAGCGGTTGCGCGACGCGGCGGCTGCACCACCCGAGGGCCGCCCCAGCGCGGCCAGCTTCGCGCGCCAGATTTTGGCTGCGCGCAGCCGGCTCGGCAATTTCGTGGATGCGGACCTGTTCGCCGATCCAGCGCGCGACATCCTGCTCGATCTGTTCGTGGCGGGCGAGGAAGGCCGCCGCATCTCGATTTCGAGCTGCTGCATCGCCGCCTCGGTTCCTCCCACCACCGCGCTGCGCTGGATCGGCATGCTCAAGAAGCGCAACCTGATCCAGGAATCGGTCGATCCCGCGGACGGCCGCCGCAAGTGGCTGAGCCTGACCCCCGATATCCACGCCGCGATGCGCGATTATGTGAATGCGGTCGCGGGGATGTTCATGACCGGGCGCTGATCCCCGTGTTGCGGCTCATCGCCACTGAACCCAAGCCGACAGTTACCTGTGACACCGACACGCCCGGCGTGCTGTTGGGCGACAAATCGGGGAGCGGTTTCGTAAAGGCGTTTGCCGAACGGCAGCGAACGGACGCCATCCCCGCTGAGAAGCCCATGGTGAAAGCCGGTCGCCCCCTGAAGCTTCGCGAACCAGACTGATCGAAACGCTAAGCGGTAGCGCCCCTTTGGTACGGCTCGTGCCGGCTACCTTGTTGCGCGCGCATCAATTCGGCGAGCGGAGGAATATCACCCGCGTCCAATCGCCCGCACTCGCGGCTCCAGCCCGGTATCCGGATCGGCCGCTCGCACACGATGACGGCGCGGTCCCGCGCGGAGCCCAATGCCTCCCACGCCAGGATACAGTCCCGCAATGCGCCAATATAATTGGCGCCCCCTCGCCCGGCCGCCAATCGCGCGCGCACTTCGAGCCACTGCTGCATCAGGCTACCATCCAACCCGCTCCTATCGGGCAAGCCAATAACGACAGCCTCTTTCTTATCCGTTAAGTAGTCGACGTTCAAACTATATATAGATCGTCTTTATATGGGATTTTTATATTCCGGCTATTCAGTCAAATAATACACAATTCACACGAATAAATTCATATGCTTGCCGGAAAGCCAAATCTTTAACCGACCATCTGCCGCAGCCGACCGCCCGGCGCCCGCCGGACGCGCGCCGCCCGTTGGTCGTGCTATTTCCGGGCGCGCGCCGTCGTTCGCTGTGATCAGGCTTCGTCCAGATCCGCGACAACATCGCTGTGGGCCGTGCGCAATTCTGTACCGCCCCCGTGCTGCAGATCGGTGCTGACGACCTCACCCTGTTCAAATGGGATCACGAAACACAGCGACTGGTCGCCTAATCGGCTCTCATGCCGAAGGCGGAGTGTAGCAAGTTCATTGCCCGCTAGCTGACCGCCGGCCGCAGCCGATAGCTCAGAGCCTCGGCCACATGCACCCGCCCCACCCCTTCATCGCCCGCGAGGTCGGCGATCGTCCGCGCTACCCGTAGCACCCGCGTATAGCCGCGCGCCGAAAGCCCCATCGCCGCAGCCGCCTGCGCCAGCAGGGCACGGCCCGCCTCGTCCGGCCCCGCCGCGGCTTCCAGCACTTCGCCGTCGGCTTCCGCATTAGTGCGCAGGCCCTGCCCGGCATAACGCGCGGTCTGGATCGAGCGCGCCGCCTCGACCCGCGCACGCACCTCGGCCGAGCCCTCCGCCGGCGGCGGCAGCACCAGATCCGCCGCGCCCACCGCCGCCACATCGACATGCAGATCGATGCGGTCGAGCAATGGGCCCGACACTTTCGCCTGATAATCCTGCGCACAGCGCGGCGCGCGGCTGCACGCCCGCGCCGCATCGCCCAGATAGCCGCAGCGGCAGGGATTCATCGCGGCCACCAACTGCACCCGCGCGGGGAAAGTCACATGACCGTTGGCGCGCGCGACCTGGACCTTGCCCGTCTCCAGCGGCTGACGCAGCGAATCGAGCACGGCACGCTGGAATTCGGGCAGCTCATCGAGGAACAGCACGCCCAGATGCGCGAGGCTGACCTCGCCCGGCCGCACTTTCAAGCCTCCGCCAACCAAGGCGGCCATCGAGGCCGAATGATGCGGACTGCGGAAGGGTCGCGTGCGCGAGAGCCGCCCGCCTTCCAGCGTGCCGGCGACGCTCGCCACCATCGATACTTCCAGCGCCTCCGCCGGGGTAAGATCGGGCAGGATTCCGGGAAGGCAAGCCGCCATCAGCGACTTGCCCGCACCCGGCGGACCCATCATCGCCAGATTGTGCCCGCCCGCCGCCGCGATCTCCAATGCGCGCTTTGCGGTTTCCTGGCCCTTCACCTGCGACAGGTCTGGGCCGAGGGCAGGCCTGTCCGCCTCGCCGGCTTGCGGTTGCGGCAAGGGCCGCACGCCCCGAAAATGGTCGAGCAGGGCCATCAGATCGGGCGCGGCGACAAGCTCGACCGATCCCGCCCAGGCGGCTTCCGCGCCTTGCGCGGCCGGGCAGACCAGCCCCAGATCGCGCTCCGACGCGTGCAGCGCCGCGAGCAGCACGCCGGGCGTGGGCGCCACCCGCCCGTCGAGCCCAAGCTCTCCCACCACGACATAGGAAGCGAGCGTCTCGGCATCGACCACGCCCATCGCGCCGAGCAGGCCCAGCGCGATCGGCAGATCGTAATGCGAGCCCTCCTTGGGCAGGTCCGCCGGCGACAGATTGACTACAATCCGCTTGGGCGGCAGCGCCAGTCCGATCGCCGACAACGCGCCCCGCACACGCTCACGGCTTTCGGCGACCGCCTTGTCAGCAAGCCCGACCACCACGAAATTGGGCAGGCCCGGCATCACCTGGACCTGCACCTCGACCGCGCGCGCCTCCAGGCCGAGAAAGGCGACCGTCGAAACCAGCGCGACCAAAGGCGATTCCCCC